>WBZM01000075.1_pt1 | contig 167209 bp, 133 predicted proteins | sample 5204271 | NCBI WGS metagenome assembly WBZM01 (sample SAMN12344346, study PRJNA552823) | activated sludge metagenome | biome: Activated sludge suspended growth; feature: Nitrification reactor; material: Wastewater; isolation source: activated sludge from nitrification reactor of wastewater... | reverse complement strand
GCGAGTTCATCAAGCAGGTGAAGGACAAGAACTCCAACGTCAAGCTGATGGGCTTCGGCCACCGGGTCTACAAGAACTACGACCCGCGCGCCAAGCTGATGCGCGAGACCTGCCACGAGGTGCTCGAGGCCACCGGCCTGCACGACGACCCGCTGTTCAAGCTGGCGATGGCGCTGGAGAAGATCGCGCTGGAAGACGAGTACTTCGTCGCCCGCAAGCTGTACCCGAACGTCGACTTCTACTCCGGCATCGTGCAACGCGCGATCGGCATCCCGGTGAGCCTGTTCACGGCGATCTTCGCGCTGGCCCGCACGGTGGGCTGGATCGCCCAGCTCAACGAGATGATCGGCGACCCGGAGTACAAGATCGGCCGTCCGCGCCAGCTCTACCACGGCTCGGTGCGCCGCGACGTCAAGCCGATGTCGCAGCGCGGCTGACCTTCCCCGGCTCCGCCCCGAAGGCCCCTGCACGCGAGTGCCGGGGCCTTTTGCGTGACGAGCGCCTAAAATCACCGGTTCCTCGCCGCATCTGCCGCCTGCTGCCATGCCCCGCACCCTGTACGACAAGATCTGGGACGAGCACGTCGTCCACACCGAGGAAGACGGCACCTCGCTGCTCTACATCGACCGCCACCTGGTGCACGAGGTGACCAGCCCGCAGGCCTTCGAGGGCCTGCGCATCGCCGGCCGCAAGCCCTGGCGTGTCAGCTCGATCGTCGCCACCGCCGACCACAACACGCCGACCACCGGCTGGGAGCTCGGCTACGACGGCATCGTCGACCCGACCTCCAAGCAGCAGGTCGTCACGCTCGACGCCAACATCAAGGCCTTCGGCGCGGCGGCGTTCTTCCCGTTCCTCGACAAGCGCCAGGGCATCGTGCACGTGGTCGGGCCGGAGCAGGGCGCCACGCTGCCGGGCATGACGGTGGTGTGCGGCGACTCGCACACCTCGACGCACGGCGCGTTCGGCGCGCTGGCGCACGGCATCGGCACCAGCGAGGTCGAGCACGTGATGGCCACGCAGACGCTGCTGGCCAAGAAGGCGAAGAACATGCTGGTCAAGGTCGAGGGCACGCTCGCGCGTGGCTGCTCGGCCAAGGACATCGTGCTGGCCATCATCGGCCGCATCGGCACGGCCGGCGGTACCGGCTACACCATCGAGTTCGGCGGCTCGGCGATCCGCGCGCTGACGATGGAAGGCCGCATGACGGTGTGCAACATGGCCATCGAGGCCGGCGCGCGCGCCGGCCTGGTGGCGGTCGACGACACGACGCTCGCCTACGTGAAGGGGCGGCCGTTCGCGCCGACCGGCGTCGAGTGGGACCAGGCGGCGGCCTTCTGGCGCACGCTGCGCTCCGACGAGGGCGCGGCCTGGGATGCGGTGGTCGAGCTCGACGCCGCGCAGATCCGCCCGCAGGTGACCTGGGGAACCTCGCCGGAGATGGTGCTCTCGATCGAGGACCGTGTGCCCGATCCCGAGCGCGAGAAGGATGCCGGCAAGCGCGGCGCGATGGAACGTGCGCTGCAGTACATGGCGCTCGAGCCGAACAAGCCGATCGCCGACATCCGCGTCGACAAGGTCTTCATCGGCTCGTGCACCAACTCCCGCATCGAGGACCTGCGCGAGGCCGCGGCCGTGGTGCGCAAGCTCGGCGGGCGCGTCGCCGCGAACGTGAAGCTGGCGCTGGTGGTGCCGGGCTCGGGCCTCGTGAAGGCGCAGGCCGAACGCGAAGGGCTGCACGAGGTGTTCAAGGCCGCGGGCTTCCAGTGGCGCGAGCCGGGCTGCTCGATGTGCCTCGCGATGAACGCCGACCGGCTGGAGCCGGGCGAGCGCTGCGCCTCCACCTCCAACCGCAACTTCGAAGGCCGCCAGGGCGCCGGCGGCCGCACCCACCTGGTCAGCCCGGCGATGGCCGCGGCGGCCGCGATCGAAGGCCATTTCGTCGACGTCCGGCGCATCGCCTGAAGCGCCCCATCCAAGGAGACCGTTCCATGAAGCGCACCCTGTTCGCCGTCCTCGCCTCGCTGTACCTGCTGGCCGGCTGCAACACCATCGAAGGCATGGGCAAGGACATCCAGAAGGGCGGCGAGAAGATCGAAGAAGCCGCCAAGAAGAAGTAATCCGCATGCAGGCCTTCACCGTCCACAAGGGCTTGGTCGCCCCGCTCGACCGCGAGAACGTCGACACCGATGCGATCATCCCGAAGCAGTTCCTCAAGTCGATCCAGCGCACCGGCTTCGGCCCGAACCTGTTCGACGAGTGGCGCTACCTCGACCGCGGCGAGCCGGGCCAGGATCCGGCGCAGCGCAAGCCCAACCCGGACTTCGTGCTGAACCAGCCGCGCTACCGCGGCGCGTCGATCCTGCTGTCGCGCAAGAACTTCGGCTGCGGTTCCTCGCGCGAGCACGCGCCGTGGGCGCTCGACCAGTACGGCTTTCGCGCCGTGATCGCGCCGAGTTTCGCCGACATCTTCTTCAGCAACTGCTACAAGAACGGCCTGCTGCCCATCGTGCTGACCGAGATGCAGGTGAGCCAGCTGTTCGACGAGGTGGCGGCCTTCGCCGGCTACCAGCTGACCGTCGACCTGGCGCGCCAGGTGGTGGTCAGGCCCGATGGTGCCGAGCTGCCGTTCGAGATCACGCCGTTCCGAAAGTACTGCCTGCTCGGCGGCTACGACGACATCGGCCTGACGCTGCGCCACGCCGACAAGATCCGTGCGTACGAGGCCGAGCGCCTCGCCAGGATGCCCTGGCTCGCGCACCGCATGCTCTGACGGGGCGGCGGTGCTGGTGCGCTGGTTCCGCCGCGCCGTGCTGAGCCGCCGCTGGCTGTGCTTCGTGGTGCTGTGCCTGGCGTTCGCGGCCTTCGGCGTCGGCACCTACAACCTGTTCAACCTGCTGAAACTCAACCTGGAACTCATCGCGGAGCACGGCTACCTGGCGCTGATGGAGGGCGCCTTGCGGCAACTCGCCGAGCTGATGGGCACGCTGTTCGTGAGCATGCTGGCCTACATCGTCTTCAAGGCCTGCGAGCACCGCCTCGTGCACGGATTGACCGAATCTGACAAGGACCCTCACGCATGAAGATCGCCATCCTGCCGGGCGACGGCATCGGCACCGAGATCGTCGCGCAGGCGCAGCGCGCGATGGAGTGCCTCGACCTGAAGTTCGAGACCGAGACCGCCGCCGTGGGTGGCGCTGCCTACGAAGCGCACGGCCACCCGCTGCCCGAGGCCACGCTGAAGTTGGCCAAGGACGCCGACGCCGTGTTGTTCGGCGCCGTGGGCGACTGGAAGTACGACAAGCTCGAGCGCGCGCTGCGCCCCGAGCAGGCCATCCTCGGCCTGCGCAAGAACCTCGGCCTGTTCGCCAACTTCCGCCCGGCGATCTGCTACGAGCAGCTGACGCACGCCTCGAGCCTGAAGCCCGAGCTGGTGGCCGGGCTGGACATCCTGATCATCCGCGAGCTGACCGGCGACATCTACTTCGGCCAGCCGCGCGGCCGGCGCGAATCGCCGGATGGGGCCTTCAAGGGCGCCCCCGAAGCCTTCGACACGATGCGCTATTCGCGCCCGGAGATCGAGCGCATCGCGCACGTGGCATTCCAGGCCGCGCGCAAGCGCAGCAAGAAGGTCACCAGCGTCGACAAGGCCAACGTGCTCGAGACCTTCCAGTTCTGGAAGGACGTGGTCTCCGAGGTGCATGCGCAGTACCCCGACGTCGAGCTCGAGCACATGTACGTCGACAACGCCGCCATGCAACTGGTGAAGGCGCCGAAGAAGTTCGACGTGCTGGTCACCGGCAACATGTTCGGCGACATCCTCTCGGACGAGGCGGCCATGCTGACCGGCTCGATCGGCATGCTGCCGTCGGCGTCGCTCAACGAAGCCGGGCGGGGCCTGTACGAGCCCAGCCATGGCAGCGCGCCCGACATCGCCGGTAAGGATCTCGCAAACCCGCTGGCTACAATCCTGTCCGTGGCCATGATGCTCCGCTTCTCCCTGAACCAGCCCGAGGCGGCCGACCGGATCGAGTCGGCCGTCGAGCACGTGCTCGCGTCGGGGCTGCGCACGGCGGACATCTGGTCGGAAGGCACCACCAAGGTAGGCACGCGCGCCATGGGCGACGCCGTGGTCGCCGCGCTCTCGGGCAAGACCACCAAAACCATTACCAAGGGCTAGTTCAGCTCCGGTTCGTCTCGCCCCTCCCCCGGCGAAGCGACCCGGGGGCACGAAGGTTTCCACTCCACTTCAATGCAAAGGGCGACGACGATGAGACTCACGGGATTGGTTGGCTGGCGGGGCATGGTCGGCTCCGTGCTGATGGACCGCATGCGCGCCGAGGGCGACTTCGACCACATCGAGCCGGTGTTCTTCAGCACCAGCAACGCCGGCGGCGCCGCCCCGGCGATGGCGAAGAACGAGAAGACGCTGAAGGACGCCTACGACCTCGAGGCGCTCAAGCGCTGCGAGATCATCATCACGGCCCAGGGCGGCGACTACACCACCGAGGTGTTCCCGAAGCTGCGCGCCGCGGGCTGGAAGGGCCACTGGATCGACGCGGCCTCGACGCTGCGCATGAAGGACGACGCGGTCATCATCCTCGACCCTGTCAACATGCCAGTGATCAAGGATGCCCTGGCCAAGGGCGGCCGCAACTGGATCGGGGGCAACTGCACGGTCAGCTGCATGCTGATGGGCGTGGGCGCGCTGTACAAGGCCGGCCTGGTCGAGTGGATGAGCACGATGACCTACCAGGCGGCGTCCGGCGGCGGCGCGCAGCACATGCGCGAGCTGCTGACGCAGTTCGGCACGCTCAACGCCGAGGTGAAGTCGCTGCTCGACGACCCGAAGAGCGCCATCCTCGAGATCGACCGCAAGGTGATCGGCAAGCAGCGTGCACTCTCGGAGGCCGAGACGGCCAACTTCGGCGTGCCGCTGGGCGGCTCGCTGATTCCCTGGATCGACAAGGACCTGGGCAACGGCGTCAGCCGCGAGGAGTGGAAGGGCGGCGCCGAGACCAACAAGATCCTCGGCCAGGGCGAAGCCTTCGGCACGGCTGCGGTGCCGGTGGACGGCTTCTGCGTGCGCATCGGCGCGATGCGCTGCCACAGCCAGGCGCTGATGTTCAAGCTGAAGAAGGACGTGCCGCTGGCCGATGTCGAGGCGATGATCGCTGCCGACAACGCCTGGGTGAAGGTGGTGCCCAACACGCGCGAAGCGACGATGAAGGAGCTGACGCCCGTGGCCGTGACCGGCACGCTGACGATCCCGGTCGGTCGCATCCGCCATCTTGCGATGGGGCCGCAGTACCTGGGCGCCTTCACGATCGGCGACCAGCTGCTCTGGGGCGCAGCGGAGCCGCTGCGCCGCATGCTGCGCATCCTGATCGAGGCCTGAGGTGAGCGCGCCGACGTCGCCCCGTTGGCGCGCTGCAACATTTGTCACGCGAAGGCGCTGCGCAAGCGCTCTGGTACGAATATCAGCCAATGCATGAGCTTGTCTTCGTATCCTCTTGATGTTATTGTGATTTCCAGCTCTTCGCGTGAAGTGCGGATGTGCCGCGCCGGTCATCGACTCGACAGATGCGGGCGGATCAGACCTTCCGCTGGGTCCAATTGGGAGACGCCTTGAAATCAAACTCGACCTTTGCAGGGCGCTTTGCCCTGACCGGTGTGGCCGCAGCCGCCTTGTGGCTGGCCGCATCGAATGCGTACGCGCTGGGTCTGGGCAGGCTTGCGGTGCAGTCGGCACTGGGCGAGGCGCTGCGGGCCGAGATCGACATCACGAGCATCACGCCCGAGGAGGCTGGAACGCTGCGCGTCAAGGTGGCGGCCCCCGAGGCGTATCGCGCCGCAGGCGTCGATTACAACGCCGTGCTCCCGGCCACCAACGTGGAACTGCAGCGACGCGCCGATGGCCGCCCGTACCTGAAGGTCAGCAGCGACCGTGCGGTGCAGGAGCCCTTCGTCGACGTGATCCTCGAGATCTCGTGGGCCAGCGGCCGCCTGGTGCGCGAGTACACCATGCTCTTCGATCCGCCGACGGTGGCACGCGCTCCGGCGCCGACCCCGGCCGCTCCCGCAGCGGCCCCGGTGATCGCGGCAGCCCCGCCGGCGCCTGCCGCATCGCCCGCCCCGGCGGCTCCGGCCCCGCGCGCAGCGCGGCCCGCCCCCGAGTCCCGTCCGGCTGCGGCGGCGCCCGCACCGGCCGCACCGCCGACGGCCGCGGCCCCCGCCGGTCCGGACGAGTACAAGGTCCGCGCTGGCGACACGCTGTCGCGCATCGCCGGCAAGACCCAGCGTCCCGGCGTGTCGCTCGACCAGATGCTGGTGTCGCTCTACAAGGCGAACCCCGAGGCCTTCCTCGGCAACAACATGAACCGGCTCAAGTCCGGTGTCGTGCTGTCCGTGCCGAGCACGGACGATGCCAAGGCGGTAACGCCCTCAGAGGCACGCCAGCTGATCCAGGCCCAGAGTGCCGACTTCGGCGCCTACCGGCAGCGTCTGGCCGGCGCCGTGCCGGCCGCCAAGGACAGCGGTCCGGCGCGCCAGGCCACTGGCACGGTCCAGACCGAAGTGCAGGACCGCAAGCAGGCGGCCGCGCCGGCTCCCGACAAGCTGACGCTCAGCAAGGGCGCGGCGGCGGGCAAATCCTCGGCCGAAGAGCAGATCGCCAAGGGCGCCGAGAAGAAGGACTCGGCGACTCGCGTGGCCGAGCTCTCCAAGAACGTCGCGGAGCTGAAGAAGCTCGGTGACGAGGCCGCCAAGGCCAAGGCTGCCAGTGCCGCCGCTGCGGCCGCGCCCGCTGCTGCGCCGGCCAAGGCGTCTGCGCCGGTGGTGGTGGCCGTTCCTGCCAAGCCACCAGTGCCTGCCTCGGCCCCGGCGCCCGCGCCGGCCCCGGTCGCCGCAGCCCCCGCGCCTGCCAGTGCGCCGGCGCCCGCCGCGGCCCCGGCGCCCGCCCCAGTCGTCGCGGCGGCACCCGCTTCCGCCGCCGCGCCGGCTGCACCGGCGTCGTTGCCGACGCTCGTGGCGGTGCCGGCCTCGGCACCGGCGTCCGCGACTGTCGTGGCGGCGGCCCCTGCCGCTTCGGCGACGGCTCCGAAGCCGGCCATTCCCAAGCCGGCGCCGGTGGCCGTTCCGACCGAAGAGCCCGGTTTCCTCGGCTCGCTGCTCGACGACAACCCGCTCGCGCTCGCGCTCGGCGGTGGTCTCATCGCGCTGCTGGCCGGCTTCGGCATCTACCGGTTCACCAAGCGCAACAAGAAGGACAGTGGCGAGACCTCGTTCCTCGAGAGCCGCCTCCAGCCCGACTCGTTCTTCGGTGCCAGTGGCGGCCAGCGCATCGACACGCGGGATGCCGGCGGCAACTCGTCGTCGATGAGTTACTCGCTCAGCCAGCTCGATGCGATCGGCGACGTCGATCCCGTGGCCGAGGCGGACGTGTACCTCGCCTACGGCCGTGACCTGCAGGCCGAGGAAATCCTCAAGGAGGCGATGCGAGGCAACCCCGAGCGCATGGCCATCCGCACCAAGCTGCTCGAGGTCTATGCCAAGCGACGTGACACCAAGGGCTTCGAACTTCTTGCCACCCAGCTGTACTCGCTGACGCAGGGGCAGGGCGAGGATTGGGCCAAAGCCCAGGAACTCGGCGCCCAGATCGATCCGGAGAACCCGCTGTACCAACCCGGCGGTGCGCCGGCGGGAGGCATGGCCGCAGGTGGCGGAATGGTCGAACCGCTCGGCGCCAGCACGATGCCGCAATCGGTGCTGCCGTCGCCCTCGCAGTACGGCGCGTCGGCGCTCGACACCCGTCCGGCGCCCGATGCCGGCGTGGACCTGGATCTCGACATCGGCACGGGAGGCGACGAGCCGGCGCCGGTGCCTGCGCTGGAGCCGACCATGGCCACGCAGCCCGTGGCGGCAGCGCCGGCCACCGATGCCCTGCTCGACTTCGATGCCACGGGCGCCGACCTCTCGTTGCCCGACCTGGGTGCTCCGGCGTCCGCCGGCCCCGCGCCGGCCCCGGCGGTGGAGTTCGACCTGGGCGGCATCTCGCTCGACCTCGACCTGCCGGCCGGAGAAGCCGCCCCGGCCGCCGCTCCGGCGCCGGGCCCGATCACGGTGCCGTCGAGCTTCGGCGATTCCGGGCTGTCCGGCTTCGACGAGGACGACGCAGCCGACCCGCTGTCGCGCAAGCTCGAACTGGCCGAGGAGTTCCGCCAGATCGGCGACATGGAAGGTGCCCGCGACCTCCTGCAGGAAGTCGTGTCCAAGGCCTCGGGCTCGCTGAAGTCCAAGGCCCAGGGCATGCTCGAGCAGCTGGGCTGATGCCCGGGCGCTTCGGCGCCCGCGCCGCCCGGCGGAGCGGACCATGAGGGTCGCCCTGGGCGTCAGCTACCGGGGCATCGCCTACCAAGGCTGGCAGAGCCAGCCGGGCGGCCAGACGGTGCAGGATCGGCTCGAGGCCGCGCTGGCCTCGTTTCTCGATGCGCCGACCCGCGTGATGTGTGCCGGCCGCACCGACGCCGGTGTTCATGCGCTCAACCAGGTCGTCCACCTCGACACCGACGCGCAGCGCGAGCCCTTTTCCTGGGTGCGTGGCACCAACCGCTTCCTGCCCGACGACATCGCGGTGCAGTGGTGCCGCCACGTCGACGAGCGCTTCCACGCGCGCAACAGCGCGCTCGGCCGGCGCTACGTCTACGTGATGCGCGAATCGCCGGTGCGGCCCGCGCTCGAGGCCGGCCTCGCGGGCTGGAGCTTTCGTGCGCTGGACGGCGAGGCGATGCACTCGGCCGCGCAGTTGCTGATCGGCGAGCACGATTTCTCCGCGTTCCGCTCGGCCGAGTGCCAGGCCGCCTCGCCGGTGAAGACGCTGCGACGCATCCACATCGAGCGGCGCGGCGCGTACTGGCGCTTCGAGTTCGAGGCCAGCGCCTTCCTGCACCACATGGTGCGCAACATCCTCGGCTGCCTCGTCGCGGTGGGCGCGGGCACGCGCGATGCGCGCTGGCTGGCCGGCGTGCTGGCGGCGCGCGATCGCAGCCTGGCGGCGCCGACATTCCCGGCCGATGGCCTGTATTTCGTCGGGCCGTACTACGATCCGGCCCTCGCGCTGCCCGAAACCACGGCGGCGATGGACTGGCTGCCCTGACCGTGCTCCCCCAGCGAACCCGCATCAAGATCTGTGGCCTCACGCGCGAGGCCGACCTCGACGTGGCCGTGGAATCGGGCGCCGACGCCATCGGCTTCGTGCTGTACCCGAAGAGCCCGCGCGCGGTGTCGCTGGCGCGCGCGGCCGAGCTGGCGCGCCGCCTGCCGCCCTTCGTGATGCCAGTGGCCCTTCTGGTGAACGCCACGCCCGCCGAGACCGAGGCCGCGCTGTCGGCGTTGCCGCAGGCGCTCATCCAGTTTCACGGCGACGAGACCCGTGCGGCCTGCGAGGCACCGGGCCGACCCTACCTGCGCGCCGCACGGATGGCGCCGGGGTTCGATTTGGTAGACTTCACGACTCAGTTCCCGAGCGCCCAGGCCATCCTGCTCGACGCCCATGTCGAGGGGTATGGTGGGGGCGGAAAGGTCTTCGATTGGTCGCTCATTCCCGCCAACGTGCCCCGTCCGGTCGTTTTGTCTGGTGGGTTGCATGCCGGAAATGTGATCGAAGGCATTCTTCAGGTGCGGCCCTGGGCCGTTGACGTGAGCACCGGCGTGGAAGCAGCCAAGGGCATCAAGGATGCCGCCCTGATCCGCCGGTTCTGCGAGGCGGTGCGCGAGGCGGATGCCCGCATCGCCGATTCCGAGACCTGAAACCTTTCCAGCACCATGTTGAACTACCAGCAGCCCGACGAGCGGGGGCATTTCGGCGTCTATGGCGGCACCTTCGTGGCCGAGACGCTGATCCACGCGCTCGATGAACTGAAGCAGGCCTACGACGAGGCCCGCGCCGATCCGGCCTTCATGGCCGAGTTTCGCTCCGAACTCGCCCACTTCGTCGGCCGGCCCAGCCCGGTCTACCACGCGGAGCGCCTCAGCCGCGAGCTCGGCGGCGCGCAGATCCATCTCAAGCGCGAAGACCTGAACCACACCGGCGCGCACAAGGTGAACAACACCATCGGCCAGGCGATGCTCGCCCGCCGCATGGGCAAGCCGCGCGTGATCGCCGAAACGGGCGCCGGCCAGCACGGCGTGGCCACCGCCACCATCTGTGCGCGCTACGGCATGGAGTGCGTGGTCTACATGGGCAGCGAGGACGTCAAGCGCCAGTCGCCGAACGTCTACCGCATGCACTTGCTGGGCGCGAAGGTGGTGCCGGTCGAATCGGGCAGCAAGACGCTGAAGGATGCGCTCAACGAGGCGCTGCGCGACTGGGTCACCAACGTCGAGAACACCTTCTACATCATCGGTACCGTGGCGGGCCCGCACCCGTACCCGATGATGGTGCGCGACTTCCAGCGCGTGATCGGCGACGAGTGCCTCGTGCAGATGCCCGAGATGATCGCGTCGCTGGGCGGCCCGGCCGGCCGGCAGCCCGACGCGGTGATTGCCTGCGTCGGTGGCGGCAGCAACGCGATGGGCATCTTCTACCCCTACATCCCTCACGAGGGCACGCGCCTGATCGGCGTGGAGGCAGCGGGGCAGGGCCTGGCCAGCGGCAAGCACGCGGCCTCGCTGTCGGCCGGCACGCCCGGCGTGCTGCACGGCAACCGCACCTACCTGCTGCAGGACGCGAACGGCCAGATCACCGAGACGCACTCGATCTCCGCCGGGCTCGACTACCCCGGCGTCGGCCCGGAGCACGCCTACCTGAAGGACATCGGCCGCGCCGAGTACGTCGGCATCACCGACGACGAGGCGCTCACGGCCTTTCATCGGCTGTGCCGCACCGAGGGCATCATCCCGGCGCTCGAGTCCAGCCATGCGGTGGCCTACGCGATGAAGCTTGCGCCGACGATGCGCCCCGACCAGCACCTGCTCGTGAACCTCTCCGGTCGCGGCGACAAGGACATCGGCACGGTGGCCGACCTCTCCGGCGCGGAGTTCTTCTGTCGGCCCTCTTGCCGCGGGCAGAGCGTGAAGGGAGGTGCCCGATGAGCCGCATTGCCGCCGCCTTCGCCGCAATGCAGTCGCGCGGCCGAAAGGCGCTGATCCCCTACGTGACGGCGGGCGATCCGTATGCCGACGCCACCGTGGACATCATGCTGGCGATGGCCAAGGCCGGTGCCGACGTGATCGAGCTCGGCGTGCCGTTCTCCGACCCGATGGCTGACGGCCCGGTGATCCAGAAGGCCTCCGAGCGCGCGCTCGCCAAGGGCATCGGCATGACGCAGGTGCTGCAGATCGTGCGCGAGTTCCGCGCCCGCGACGCCGCCACGCCGGTGGTGCTGATGGGCTACGCGAACCCGGTCGAGCGCTACGGCGTCGAGCGGTTCGTGGCCGATGCGAAGGCCGCCGGCGTCGACGGCGTGCTGGTGGTCGACTACCCGCCCGAGGAGTGCGAAGCCTTCGCCGCGCGGCTGCGCGACGCCGGCCTCGACCTGATCTTCCTGCTCGCGCCCACATCGACCGAACAGCGCATCCGCGATGTCGGCCGCATCGCGAGCGGCTACGTCTACTATGTGTCGCTGAAGGGCGTCACCGGGGCGGGGCACCTCGACACCACCGCGGTGGCGCAGGCGGTGCCGCGCATCAAGCAGCATGTGAAACTGCCGGTGGGCGTGGGCTTCGGCATCCGGGACGCGCAAACCGCGCGCGCCGTGGCGGCGGTGTCCGACGCGGTGGTGATCGGCTCGGCACTCGTGCAACTGCTCGAGACCCGCGATCGCCAGGCCCTTGCCGGCGCGGCGGCAGATTTCATCGGCGGCATCCGCGCCGCCCTCGATTCCTGAAAGGATTGGCACCATGAGCTGGCTTGAGAAACTGCTGCCCCCGAAGATCCAGCAGACAGACCCGAGCGAACGCCGCACGGTGCCCGAGGGCCTGTGGATCAAGTGCCCGTCGTGCGAGACGGTGCTCTACAAGACCGACCTCGAGCAGAACGTCAACGTCTGCCCGAAGTGCAGCCACCACCACCGCATCGGCGCACGCGCGCGCCTCGACGCCTTCCTCGACGCCGAGGGGCGCTACGAGATCGGCCAGGAGGTGCTGCCGGTCGATGCGCTGAAGTTCAAGGACAGCAAGAAGTACCCCGAGCGGCTGAAGGATGCGCTGGAGTCCACCGGCGAGACCGATGCGCTGGTGGTGATCGGCGGCTCGGTGATGAGCCTGCCGGTGGTGGCCGCCTGCTTCGAGTTCGACTTCATGGGCGGCTCGATGGGCTCGGTGGTCGGCGAGCGCTTCGTGCGTGGCGTCGAGACGGCGGTCGAGCAGAAGACGCCGTTCGTGAGCTTCACGGCCACCGGCGGCGCGCGCATGCAGGAAGGCCTGCTGAGCCTGATGCAGATGGCCAAGACCAATGCGGCACTGACGCGCCTGGCCAAGGCGCGCCTGCCCTACATCAGCGTGCTGACCGACCCCACCATGGGCGGCGTCTCGGCCAGCTTCGCCTTCATGGGCGACGTGGTGATCGCCGAGCCCAAGGCGCTGATCGGCTTCGCCGGTCCGCGAGTGATCGAGAACACCGTGCGCGAGAAGCTGCCCGAAGGCTTCCAGCGCGCCGAGTTCCTGGTCGAGAAGGGCGCAATCGACATGATCGTCGACCGCCGCGAGCTGCGCGCCACCGTGGCGCGCTCGCTGGCGATGCTGCAGGGCCTGAGCGCCGACGCGATCGCGTGACCCGTCCTTGACCGCGAGGAACCTCGAGCAGTGGCTGGCGCATTGCGCCGGCATGCATCCCACGGAGATCGACCTGTCGCTCGAGCGCGTGGTCGAGGTGCGATCGCGCCTCGGGCTCGAGTTCCGCGTGCCGGTCATCACCGTCGCCGGCACCAACGGCAAGGGTTCGACCTGCGCGATGCTCGAAGCGATCGCACTGCAGGCAGGCTACCGCGTCGGGCTGTATGCCAAGCCGCACCTCGTGCACTTCGAGGAGCGTTGCCGCGTCGACGGCCGCACGGTGGACGCCGAGGCGCTGCTGCCGCACTTCGAAGCCGTCGAGGCCGCCCGTGGCGAGATCACGCTGAGCATCTTCGAGTTCACGACGCTGGCGATTGCGCGCCTGCTCGCGCAGGCGCCGCTGGACCTGGTCATCCTCGAGGTCGGGCTCGGTGGCCGCTTCGATGCCGTCAATGCCTTCGATGCCGATTGCGCGGTGATCACGAGCATCGATCTCGACCACATGGAGTTTCTCGGGCCCGACCGCGAGTCGATCGGGCGCGAGAAGGCCGGCGTGATGCGCGCGGGCAGGCCGGTGATCGTCAGCGATCCGATGGCACCACGCAGCGTGGTGGACGAGGCGGCCCGCGTCGGCGCGGACCTGTGGCTTTTCGGTCGCGACTTCAACTATTCCGGCGATCGCCAGCAGTGGAGCTGGGCCGGCCGCGAACGGCGCTACAACGGCCTGGCCTATCCGGCGCTGCGTGGCGCCAACCAGTTGCTCAACGCCTCGGGCGTGCTCGCCGCGTTCGAGGCCCTGCGCAGCGAGTTGCCGATCACGGCGCAGGCCGTGCGCAACGGTTTCGCGCTCGTCGAACTGCCGGGCCGCTTCCAGATCATCGCCGGACAGCCGACCCTGGTGCTGGATGTTGCGCACAACCCGCATTCGGTGGCCGCGCTGGCGCAGAACCTCGACCAGATGGGCTTCCATCCGCGCACGCACGCCGTGTTCGGCGCGATGCGCGACAAGGACATTCCGGCGATCCTCGCGAAGATGGCGCCGTTGGTCGACGAATGGCACTTCACCGACCTGCCGATCGCGCGCGCTGCGCGCGCCGACGAACTGGTGCAGCTTCACGCCTCGCTGGGCTGCAAGGGGCCGGGGCCGGTCGGCGTGCACCGGCACGAAACGCCCTCTGCCGCGCTGACTGCGTGCCTCGCCGCCGCGGACCCGACTGATAGAATCGTTGTCTTCGGATCGTTCTACACCGTCGGCGGCGTGCTGAAGGACGGCCCGCCCCGACTCGGGGCGCGGCACGTGGCTTGAGCATCGCGGCAGACGCACCGCATGGGTCTGCTGTCGTTCTTCCGTCGCCGCACGAACGCTGCCGACACCCCGACGAGGTCGGTCGATTCCACCGACGACATCGCCCAGGCCCGCACGCGGGCCCGCCGCCGCCTGCTCGGCGCTGCCGTGCTCGTGATGGCGGGCGTGATTGGATTCCCGCTGGTGTTCGAGACGCAGCCGCGCCCGGTGCCGGTCGACATCCCCATCGAGATTCCGCGCAAGGACGCTGCGCCGACGCTCACGATGCCGCCCGCGAGGGTGGCGTCCGGCAAGGCATCGACGCCGCTGGTGGCCTCGCCGCGTGACGAGACGCCTGCGTCGCCGCCGGCCGAAGGCCCGCGCGAAGGGGCCGCGCCTGCCAGCGCGCCTGCCGAGAAGCCTGCGCCCGAGCCGAAGAAGGCCGTGGCCGAACCGGCTCGCACAACGCCCGCGCCGGCGCCCGATGCGGCGCGCGCCAAGGCGCTGCTCGAAGGCAAGGCTGAAGCGAAGGCCGAACCCAAGCCCAAGCCGGCTGCCAAGCCTGCCTCCGAACCCAAGCCGGAGCCCGCGCGCGAGGGTGGGCGCTTCGTGGTGCAGGCCGGGGCGTTCGCCGACGAGAACGCGGCGCGCGAAATGCGCGCCAAGCTCGAAAGGCTCGGACTGAAGAGCTACACGCAGGTGGTCGAAACCTCCACCGGCAGCCGCACGCGTGTTCGTGCGGGCCCCTACGCCACACGTGACGAGGCCGAGCGTGCGCTCGCCAAGGTCAAGGCTGCCGGAGTCGGCGGCGTGGTGCTGACCCTCTGAGGCGCCAGTCCATGGACCTCGCGCAGATCGGGTGGGTGGACGCGGCACTGGCGGTGGTGCTCGCCGTGTCGATCATCGTCGGGCTGGTGCGGGGCTTCGTGTTCGAGGTGCTGTCGCTGGTCGGCTGGGTCGCGGCCTGGTTCGCGGCGCAGTGGTTCGCCCCGGTGGCTGCTGCCTACGTGCCGATCGGCGTGCCCGGGTCGGCGCTGAACCTCGGTGTGTCGTTCGCCGTGGTGTTCGTGCTGGCGCTGGTGGTGTGGGCCATCGCCGCGCGCTTCATCCGCCTGCTCATCCAGGCCACGCCGCTGAGCGTGCCCGACCGAGGTCTGGGGGCGCTGTTCGGCGCGCTGCGCGGCGTGGTGCTGCTGCTCGCGGTCGCCGCCGTGGTCGGGCTGACGCCGGCGGTGAAGTCGGCTGCGTGGCGGCAGTCCCATGGTGCCGGCATGCTGGCCGTGATGCTCGAAGGTTTGATGCCGCTGCTGCCGCCCCAGGTGGCCTCGCAGCTTCGCAGGGCCTGAACGGCGCTGCGCGACGAGAAGGAGTCCAGGACATGTGTGGCATCGTCGGCGTGATCTCGCGATCGCCGGTCAATCAGCTGATCTACGACGCGCTGCTGCTGCTGCAGCACCGCGGCCAGGATGCCGCCGGCATCGTCACGATGCTGGACACCAAGTGCTTCATGCACAAGGCGCGCGGCATGGTGCGCGACGTCTTCCGCACCCGCAACATGCGTGCGCTGCCGGGCAGCGTCGGCCTCGGCCAGGTGCGCTACCCGACGGCCGGCAACGCCTACAGCGAAGAGGAAGCCCAGCCCTTCTACGTGAACGCCCCGTTCGGCATCGTGCTGGTGCACAACGGCAACCTGACCAACGCGCACACGCTGAAGAAGGAACTCTTCGACGTCGACCGCCGACACATCAACACCGAGAGCGACACCGAGGTGCTGATCAACATCGTCGCGCACGAGCTGGAGCAGGCGGCGCGTGACCTGCCGCTCACGCCCGAGGCCATCTTCAAGGCCGTCGGCGTGGTGCACAAGCGGATCAAAGGCTCGTACGCCGTGATCGCGCTGATCGCCGGCCACGGCCTGCTGGCATTCCGTGACCCCTTCGGCATCCGCCCGCTGTGCTTCGGCGAAGGCGAGGGCCCCGGTGGGCGTGAGGTGATGGTGGCCAGCGAATCGGTGGCGCTCGAAGGCACGGGCCACAAGCTGGTGCGCGACGTGGCACCGGGCGAGGCGATCTTCATCGACCTCGAAGGGCGCGTGCATTCGCAGCAGTGCGCCGAGCATCCGACGCTCAACCCGTGCATGTTCGAGTTCGTCTATCTTGCCCGGCCCGATTCGGTGATGGACGGCGTGTCGGTCTACCAGGCACGACTGAACATGGGCGAGACGCTGGCGCAGCGCCTGATCTCGACCATGCCACCCAGCGAGATCGACGTCGTCATCCCGATCCCCGAATCGAGCCGGCCGTCGGCGATGCAGCTGGCCCAGAAGATCGGCAAGCCGTACCGCGAAGGCTTCGTGAAGAACCGCTACGTCGGCCGCACCTTCATCATGCCGGGTCAGGGCATGCGCAAGAAATCGGTGCGCCAGAAGCTCAACGCGATCGCCAGCGAGTTCAAGGGCCGCAACGTGCTGCTGGTCGACGATTCCATCGTGCGAGGCACTACGTCGAAGGAGATCGTGCAGATGGCGCGCGATGCCGGCGCGCGCAAGGTCTACATGGCCTCGGCCGCGCCGCCCGTGCGCTTTCCGAACGTCTACGGCATCGACATGCCCACCAAGGACGAGCTGATCGCCCACAACCGCAGCACCGAGGAGATCCGCCAGTACATCGGCGCCGATGCGCTGATCTATCAGGACGTCGCGGCGATGAAGAAGGTGGTGGGCACGCTCAACCCGAAGCTCGACGGCTTCGAGGCCTCGTGCTTCGACGGTGTCTACATCACCGGCGACGTGTCGGCGGCCGACTTCGACACCATCGCGGCGCAGCGCCGCAGCCAGGGCGACGAGGAGGAGGCTGGCGATCGCTCGCGGCTCGCGCTGCACAACGCCTCGGAGGCGGGCTGATGAGCGACAAGCGCATTCCGCGCGTCGACCTGCCCGAAGGCACGCACCTCGACACGCTCGCCGTGCGCGAAGGCCTGCCGGCGAGCGCCTGGGGCGAGAACAGCGAGGCGCTGTTCCTCACCAGCAGCTTCCGCCAGCCTGACGCCGCCACCGCCGCCGCGCGCTTCGCGAACGAGGAAGAGGCTTTCATCTATTCGCGCTTCACCAACCCGACGGTGATGATGTTCGAGCGGCGGCTCGCAGCCCTGGAAGGCGCCGAGGCCTGCATCGCCACGTCCAGCGGCATGAGCGCGATCCTGCTGCTCGGCATGGGCCTGCTGAAGGCCGGTGACCACGTCGTGTGCTCGCGCAGCGTGTTCGGATCGACCATCATGCTGTTCGGCCGCGAGTTCGCGAAGTTCGGCGTGGACACCACCTTCGTCTCGCAGACCGACGTGGCCCAGTGGCAGCAGGCGATCCGGCCGAACACGAAGCTGCTGTTCGCCGAATCGCCCACCAATCCGCTCACCGAGGTGTGCGACATCGCCGCGCTCGCCGCGATCGCGAAGCGCGCCGGCGCCTGGCTGGCGGTGGACAACTGCTTCTGCTCGCCGGCCCTGCAGCGGCCCATCGAGTACGGCGCCGATCTCGTCATCCACTCCGGCACCAAGTACCTCGACGGCCAGGGCCGCGTGATCGCCGGGGCGATCTGCGCGAGCGACGCACTCGTCAACGAGAAGTTCGTGCCGGTGATGCGCAGTGCCGGCATGAGCCTGTCGCCGTTCAACGCCTGGGTGGTACTCAAGGGCCTGGAGACCCTGTCGATCCGCATGGAGGCGCAGAGCCGGCGTGCGCTCGAGCTGGCGCGCTGGCTGGAGGCTCAGCCGCAGGTCGAGCGTGTGTACTACCCGGGGCTCGAGTCGCATCCGCAGCACGCGCTGGCGATGGCCCAGCAGTCGGGCTGCGGCGGCGCCGTCGTGTCGTTCATCGTGAGAGGGCAGGCCCAGGGCGGTGCCACGGTGGCACGTCAGAACGCGTTCCACGTGATCGACCACACGCGCGTCTGCTCGATCACCGCCAACCTCGGCGACACCAAGACCACCATCACCCACCCGGCGAGCACGTCCCACGGGCGACTCACCGAAGAACAGCGGCAGGACGCCGGCATCACGCAGGGCATGATCCGCGTGGCCGTCGGCCTGGACGACGTGCTCGACCTGCAGGCCGACCTGCTGCGCGGACTGTCGACGCTGTGAAACCCATCGCACCATGACCCGCAGAGTTCGCACCCGCATTGCCCCGTCGCCCACCGGCTTCCTCCACCTCGGCACTGCCCGCACCGCGCTGTTCTCGTGGGCGTTCGCGCGCCACCACGGCGGCGACTTCATCCTGCGCATCGAGGACACCGACGTGGCGCGGTCGACGCAGGAGGCGGTCGACCAGATCATCGCGGCGATGAACTGGCTGCGCCTCGACTACGACGAAGGTCCGTACTACCAGATGCAGCGCCTCGACCGCTACCGGCAGGTGGTCGACCAGATGCTCGCCGAGGGCACGGCCTACCACTGCTATTGCACTCCGGAGGAACTCGACGCGATGCGCGAGGCGCAGCGTGCACGGGGCGAGAAGCCGCGCTACGACGGTCGCTGGCGACCGGAGCCGGGCAAGGCGCTACCGGAAGTGCCGGCGGGCATGAAGCCGGTGGTGCGCTTCCGCAACCCGCTCGATGGCGACGTGACCTGGAACGACATGGTCAAGGGCCCGATCACCATCAGCAACCGCGAGCTCGACGACCTGATCATCTGCCGGCCGGACGGCACGCCGACCTACAACTTCTGCGTGGTGGTCGATGACTGGGACATGGAGATCAGCCACGTGCTGCGCGGGGACGACCACGTCAACAACACGCCGCGCCAGATCAACATCCTGCGCGCGCTCGGTGCCGAATTGCCGCAGTACGGCCACGTGCCCATGATCCTGGGACCGGACGGCGACAAGCTCTCCAAGCGCCATGGAGCGGTCAGCGTGATGCAGTACCAGGAAGGCGGCTACCTCCCCGATGCGATGGTGAACTACCTCGCGCGACTGGGCTGGAGCCATGGCGACGACGAGCTCTTCGACCGCGATCAGCTGATCGCCTGGTTCGACGGTGCGCACCTCGCCCGCAGCCCGGCTCAGTGGGATGCAGCCAAGCTGAACTGGGTCAACGCGCACGTCATCAAGAACACGTCCGATGCCGAACTCGCGCCGCTGGTGGCGCAGCACTTTGCAGCGCGCGGTATCGCCGCGGCTGCCGGCCCCGCACTGGAGGCGCTGTGCGCGCTGTTCAAGGATCGCTGCGCGACGCTGGTCGAGTTGGCGGACTGGCTCGGCATGTACTTCGTCGAGGTCTCTCCGCGCGAGGAAGACCTGGCGCAGCACGTGACCGACGCCGTACGCCCGGCGCTGCGCGCGCTGCGCGACCGCCTGGCCGAGATCGACTGGGACAAGGGCACGATCGCCTCGTCGATCAAGGAAACACTCGCCTCGCATGGCCTGAAGATGCCCCAGATCGCGCACGCGCTGCGCGTGCTGGTGTGCGGCCGCGTGCAGACCCCGTCGATCGATGCCGTCCTCGCGCTCTTTCCCAGGGAGACGGTGCTGCGCAGATTGCAGGGGGTCTGAGAATCACGCTATACTCGCGGTCTCGCTTGAAACTGCGACTGCTGACCAACGGCAACCACGGGGGTATAGCTCAGCTGGGAGAGCGCTTGCATGGCATGCAAGAGGTCAGCGGTTCGATCCCGCTTACCTCCACCAAAGCCCGATGCGCGGCGCAGGTTCGAGTCGATGAAGGTTTGAAGTCCCCTTCGTCTAGAGGCCTAGGACACGACCCTTTCACGGTTGTAACAGGGGTTCGAATCCCCTAGGGGACGCCAAGTTTCGGCAGCGCTTGAGGAGTGATCCTGAAGCTGCCGGCCACGCGGAGTGGTAGTTCAGTTGGTTAGAATACCGGCCTGTCACGCCGGGGGTCGCGGGTTCGAGCCCCGTCCACTCCGCCAAGTCTCCAGGCCCGCGCGAACCGCGCAGGATCTGACGAATCGAGCACCTTCGGGTGCTCTTTTCGTTTCTGGAGGCTGTGCGTCCCGGGACTCGGGGGGCAGCAATCGTCCGACGCTTTCTATACTGCCTGCCGACCAGAGCAGGAGCGCGAGGAGATGGACATCAGCACGGGCATGGCGGCAGGAACGATGCCGGCCATGGCAGCCTCGGCGGGAGCCGGAGATTGCCGCATCACGGTTCCCGAAACCGGACGGTTCAGCACCCATCGTGTGCAGGCGATCCAGCACAACTTCGATCGCCATCCGATGCTGCAACTGCCGCAGCTCGCGGAACTGGCGAAGGTCCTGTCGACGACGGGACAGTGCCGCTTCATCTCCAAGGGCATCACCCAGGATGCAGCCTTCGAGCACAAGGGCGCCGACCCTTCCGGGCGAGCGATCGACGAGGTGTTCCGCCGCATCGAGGAGCCGGGCTCGTGGATCGCGCTCTACAACGTGGAGACGCACCCGCCCTACCGGCAACTGCTGGAGGAGATCACCGCCACGGTGAGGCCACTGGTGGATCGCGAGGAGCCGGGCATGTTCAACGTCGGCGGCTTCATCTTCATTTCGGCGCCACCATCGGTGACACCGTTCCACATCGACCGAGAGAACAATTTCTGGCTGCAGATCCGCGGGCGCAAAGTGATGAGCGTCTGGGATCCAACCGATACCGTCGCAGTGTCCGACGTGGATCGCGAGCAGTTCATCGTCAACGCGAGCCTCGACAACGTCCGTCTGAAGGACGGTGTTCGTGCCCGAGCACATGAGTTCGACGTGGGGCCTGGTGACGGCGTCTACTTCCCGAGCACGTCGCCCCACATGACGCGCTGCGAAACGGAATGGGTGCGCCCGGGCGACGGTGTGTCGATCAGCATCGGCGTGGTGTTCTACACCGACGTGACCCGGCGGATGGCCCGCCTTCACGTCTTGAATCACCTGCTGCGCAGATTCGGTCTGACGCCCAGTGCGCCCGGTTCGCATCCTGGACTCGACGCGTTCAAGGCCCCGCTGGCGAACGGCCTGGTCTGGCTCAAGAAGACGCTTCGAGGCTACGTCCGGGCGGGCATCTGACGCGTCAACGCTCGACGCGGATGATGCGGCCCTCGGGGTGGTGGGTCAGGATGTACAGCCAGCCGTCGGGGCCTTGACGAACGTCCCGAATCCGTTCGAGAAGGCCGGTGACGAGGCGCTGCTCCTCGACGACACGATGACCGTCGAGCTTGAGTCGCAGCAGGGCTCGGCCACGCAGGTTGCCCACGAAGAGTTGCCCCTTCCATCCCGGATAGCGGTCGCTGGTAAGGAAGGCCATCCCGCTGGGTGCGATGGAGATCGGTCCCCACCAGGCCACCGGCTGCTCCATACCTGCCTTGGCAACACCTTCCCCGATCTTTGCGCTGTCGGCGTACTCGGTGCCGTAGGTGATGGTCGGCCAGCCGTAGTTGACCCCGGGCCTGATCACGTTCAGTTCGTCCCCTCCCTGGGGCCCGTGATCGGTGGCCCAGAGCTCGCCGGTCCCGGGGTGGAACGCCATGCCCTGGACGTTTCTCAGCCCCAGGGCCCAGACGGATCCCAACGCGCCCTGGGTCGTCAGGTACGGGTTGTCCGGAAGCGGCTGACCATCGCGGTCGATGCGCAGGATCTTGCCCAGCGCCGAGTCGAGCCGCTGGACGCCGGGCCGCGAGCCTCGGTCGCCGAGGCCCACGTACAGGGCGCCTTCGGGGCCGAAGACGAGGCGGCTTCCGAAATGCGATCCATCCTTGGACTTGGGCTCCTGGCGGAAGATGACCCGAACCTCCGAGATTCGGTCCTCGAGCAGGACTCCGCGCGCCACGGCAGTGCTGCGCAGATCACGTTCCTCGGGTGCTGGCTCCGAAAACGTCCAGTACACGAGTCGGTTGCGCGAAAACTCCGGGTCCAGGACGACGTCCAGCAGACCTCCTTCTCCTCCGGCCGCCACTGGCGGCAAGCCCGACAGCGGCGGGCCAAGGGTCCCGTCCGAAGTGACGATTCGCATTCGTCCGGGGCGCTCCGTGACCAGCATCCGGCCGTCGGGAAGGAAAGCCAGTGACCAGGGATTCTCGAGACCTTTGGCCACCGTGATCGGCCGCAGGCCCTGCATGTCCAGTCGCCGCAGCACCTTGGGCGTGAGCCAGGCGGCCAAGGCGGCCACGACCACGAGGGACACAGCGACCAGCACGGATCTCTTCAGGATCATGGAGTTAGCCCTCGAGGAGGGCGCGGATTCTGCCATCGGGAGGTGACTGGGCTTCGCGGATGCCCATCGGAGGCCACGGATGATTGACATGGGTCGTGTGAAGTTCCACGAGGTGCCCGGATTCGTCATTCCATCTGTGGAGTTTGGGGTCCTTGCCCCCCGCATGGAGGGTTGTGACCCCAGGTGGCCTCCCGATAATCCCCAACTGTTACAGGCCTATGCCGCTGCGTGCGGCTGAAGTGGCCCCACCACAAAACGCCTCGGACAAGTCGCAGATTCGTTCGAGGTTCGATTCAGGAGCCGTTGCAGGCAACGGCACAGGAGGAAGAATGTTCCGCGCCTTTCAGCATCGTGCCCACGCCGCGGTTCTGCTCGACGCCGGGATGGATGCCATCCTGGGATTCATCGCGGTGCTGATGGCAGCCTGGATGGTCAGTGCCGTGCCGATGGCCGAACTTCGTCAGACCCTCACCAATCCGTCGCTGATGCTGGCCGCGGTGGGTTTCGCGGTCTGCATGGCGATGTTGCAGTCGTTCCTGGGGCTGTACCGCGCATCGAGCCTGTCGTTCGCGTCGCAACTGATTCGCCTGCTGGTGGCCCTGGCCGTCGGCGGGTATCTGACCTATCTGGCGCTCAAGGAGTTTGGCTTCGAAGGGCATCCGAGCCGCCTGGTGAGTCACTCCGTGATCAACCTGCTGGTTGCCATTCTCGTGGTGCGCGGTGGTCTGATGCTGATGCGTTCGGCCCAGGGCCGCAGCCGCGTCATCATCGTCGGTACCGGTCCCGAAGCCATCTCGGTGGCGAACGACCTCAAGACGTCATCGCGGGTCCGCGGGGATGTCCTGGGCTTCTACCCCACCTCCGGTACCGCGACGAGCGAAGGCATCGAGGGTCGCCTGGTGCTTGACGCTGCGCGGCCCCTGAACGAGCTGGTCGAGCAACTCGGTGTCGATTCGATCATCGTCGCGCTGCGTGAGCAGCGCGGCGGGGCGATGCCGATGGATCAGCTGGTGCTGTGCCGTTCGATGGGCATTCCGGTCATGGACCTGGCGGGGTTCTACGAGCGCACCCATGCCGAGGTGCCTCTGGACAGTCTGAAGGCGAGTTGGCTGGTCTACGGCCCGGGCTTCGTCCAGGGGCGTACCCGCCGGGCGCTGAAGCGTGTGTTCGACATCGTGTCGTCGTCGCTGCTGCTGATGATGGCGCTGCCGGTGATGGTCATCGCGGCCATCGCGATCAAGCTCGACAGCCGGGGGCCGGTGATCTACAGGCAGGAACGAGTCGGCCTGAATGGTCGGTCCTTCATGTGCTTGAAGTTCCGCAGCATGACGACGGACGCGGAACGCGACGGCGTTGCGCGCTGGGCGACCAAGAACGACGCCCGGGTGACGCGCGTCGGTCGCATCATCCGCAAGACCCGGATCGACGAACTGCCCCAGCTGTTCAGCGTGCTGAAGGGCGAGATGAGCATCGTCGGTCCTCGCCCCGAGCGCCCCAGCTTCGTCAAGCAACTGCAGAGCCAGGTGGCCTTTTACGATCTGCGTCACAGCGTGAAGCCGGGGGTGACCGGCTGGGCGCAGGTCCGCTACTGCTACGGTGCGTCTGTCGAGGACGCTCGCCGCAAGCATCAGTTCGATCTCTACTACATCAAGAACAACTCGCTGCTGCTCGACATCGTGATCCTGATCGAGACGGTCAGCGTGGTGCTGTTCGGCGAGGGGCAGTGATCCTGGGCCGGGCTCCTAGGGAGTTCCGGACCGACTGTCGGCGCTAGACTTCGACGAAGTCAGCGTGGGTGCTCGCGAAAGGGCTTGGCCGCGCTGTCCCAGGCGGTCGACCTCGACCCAATTGAATGCAAGGGGATACCACATGAACTCACTGTCTCGGGCCGTGATGGCCCGCCTGCTGGGCGCCGCGGCGTTGGCGCTGGTGAGCCTGCTCGCGGGCTGCGCGACGTCCGGTGCCCATGCGCCGGCTCCGTCGAGCGTGCCTTCGGTGGAGCACCGCTACAAGGTCGGGCCGTTGGATGTCCTGTCCATCACGGTGTGGCGGAACCCCGAGCTTTCCACCACGGTGACGGTGCGGCCGGACGGCCGGATCTCCATGCCGCTGATCGACGACGTCATGGCGGCGGGCAAGAATCCAAGCGAAGTGGCGCGCGAGTTGGAGAGGGGCCTCTCCAAGTTGCTGCGTGATCCGTCCGTGACAGTGATCGTCAGCGGATTCCAGGGCATCTATGGCGAGCAGATCCGCATCGTCGGCGAGGCGGCTCGTCCGCAGGCTGTCCCGTTCCGCCAGGAGATGACGGTTCTGGACGTGATGATCCAGGCCGGCGGATTGACCGACTACGCGGATGGAAACGCCGCAGTGCTGGTCCGTGGTTCGGAGAAGGGCAAGCAGTACAGCCTCAGGCTGAAGGACCTGCTCAAGCGCGGCGACATCTCCGCCAACGCCCCGGTTCTGCCGGGCGACATCATCATCATTCCTCAAAGCTGGTTCTGACGGGTACTACGCCTCACGCTGGCTGTCTGGCGGAGGCCGCAAAGTGCGCGAATGCCCGTTGGAACGTCTAGCATGCGACTTGCGTCTGCGAACGGCGACGCGGGCAGCTCGGCTGTCTGCGATCGCTTCGCTCGGCTGATTCCCCGCGATAGCTGCCTTATCCATGAATGACACTGTTCGACTCGGCTTGATCCGTGCCAACGGGGCGTGGCGCTTCCGTTGGATCGGCGTCGGCGTGGCATGGTCGGTGGCCCTGCTGTCCGCAGCCGGGCTGCAGTTCTTCAAGGATCGTTACGAGGCGAGCGCCAAGGTGCACGTCAACACCCAGACGGTGCTCAAGCCGCTCATGGCGCAGCTGGCCGTGCAGCCAGACATCGACCAGCAGGTTCGCATGTTGGCCCGCACACTGATCTCGCGGCCGCGCATCGAGCACCTGATCGACACGCTGGACTTTGCCAGCGAGTCGGACGGGCCGAGGGTCCGCGAGCGGATCGTCAATGATCTGGTCACGGCCATCAAGCTCGAGGGCAGTACCACCGGAAATCTCTACACCATCAGCTATCGCGACCGAGATCCGGTGCGGGCTCGACGCCTCGTCGAGACGCTGGTCAACTTGTTCGTCGAGTCCAGCGCGGTCAGCAAGCGGCGCGACTCCGAGCGCGCCCGCGAATTCATCGACGAGCAGATCGTCGAGAACGAGAAGAAGCTGACCGAGGCGGAGTCGCGCCTCAAGGACTTCAAGCTGAAGAACTTCGGCGTGTCGGGCGCCACGAATCAGGACTTCTTCGCACGCATGGCCACCATCTCCGATGAGGTGAACCGGCTGCGACTCGAACTCAGCGCGGCCGAGCAGGCCCGGGATGCGCTGCGTCGCGAACTCAGTTCCGAGGCACCGCAGTTGCCCGTGGAGGCGCTGCAGTCGCGCGCTCCCGCGGCACCGGGCGAACTGGAGACCCGGCTCGAGGCGCAGCGACGACTGCTCGACGACCTGCTGCGTCGCTTCACCGACGTCCACCCCGATGTGATCGCCGCGCGGCGAAACATCGCCCTGATGGAGCGTCAGCGCAAGGAAGAGGCGGAGGCCGCCCGGGCCGGTGCCAGCGGCATGGCGCCGACCAACCCCGTGTTCCAGCAGCTGCGGGTGCAGCTGGCCCAGTCAGAGGCGCAGGTGGCCTCGTTGCGGTCCCAGCTCGGCGTCCAGCAGGGACGACTCGATCAGGTTCGGGGTCAGGCCTCGAAGATGCCGCAGGTCGAGGCCGAACTTGCGCAGCTCAATCGCGACTACGACGTGATTCGACGCAACTACCAGCAACTGGTCGAGCGACGGGAAGCCGCCTCGCTGGGCATCAAGCTCGACGATTCCGCCCAGTTGGCCGACTTCAGGATCATCGAGCCCGCGATGGTGGCGCCCAAGCCGGTCTTCCCCTCGAAGACCATCCTCGCCATCGCCGCGGTCGTGACCTCGCTGGCGGCCGGTGTGGCGGCCGCCTTCGCGATGACCCTGTTCTTCCCCGCCGTGTTCGACGAGAAGCAGTTGCAGGAAGTCGCCAAGCGTCCCGTGATCGGGAGCGTGTCGGTGGTGCGCGACGACGCCGGGCGACGGGCGCTGAAGTGGCAGCTGGCTCAGTTCGGCGGCATGACCGGACTGCTGATGCTGATCAGCGCGGCCTGGGTGGCATGGGTCGTCGTCAACAGCCGCATCTGATCTGGGGCAGACCGTGAGCATCATCGAACAGGCCACCAAGCGGCTCGAGCAGCTGAGACAAGCCGGCATCGACGTGCCCTGGCAGCAAGGTGGCAAGCCTGCGCAGGCTACCGGCGCTGCCGCGCCGGGACAGATGCCAGCACGGCCGGCAGCCGCTGCGCGCACGACGCAGGCTGGCAGCGGCAGGACCTCCCGCAGCGTCACGCTAGACCTTCCCTCGCTCTCGAAGAGGCTGCTGGTGCCCGGCAACGAGCTGATGGAGCTGGCGGCCGAGTTCCGTTCCATCAAGCGCCCGCTGGTGGCCAACGTGTCGCATGCGACGGCAGGCTCGACGGTCGGCAGCAATCTGATCGTGGTGACCAGCGCGGTGCAGGGCGAGGGGAAGACGTTCTGTGCCGTCAACCTCGCGCTGAGCATGGCGGCCGAAGTGGACCGTACCGTGCTCCTGGTCGACGCCGACATCCTGCGCCCCTCCGTGGGGTCGCGGCTTGGCATCGACAGCCGTACCGGGCTGCTGGACCTGCTCTCGGACCCCAACCTCGACGTCTCGGACGTCCTGCTGAAGACCAACGTCCCCAAGTTCACGGTGCTGCCTGCCGGCGTGCCGCGACCGGACTCCGCCGAGCTGCTGGCCGGCGGGCACATGAAGGAACTCTTTCACGAGCTGTCGCAGCGCTATCCGGACCGCATCATCGTCGTCGATGCGCCGCCGTTGCTGCCGACCAGCGAGGCCCGCACGCTGGCCTCCCGAGCCGGCCAGGTGCTGATGGTCGTCGATGCGGGCGCCACCTCGCAGAGCCTCGTGAGCCAGGCCTTCGCCGCACTCGAGGGCAATCCGAACGTGATGGCGGTGCTGAACCGCCGCAGCGAGCTGCTGCGCAACTACGCCAGCGGGTATGGTTACGGCGAGTGAACTCCGGCCCGGCCGGACGCTGTCCGCGAGCATTGCCCTGGCGCTCCTGACCTGGAACGCGCCGGCCGCGGCGCAGGCCCTGAGAATTCAGCCCGAGATCGAGTCCACGGTCACCGTGACCACCAACGCCGCGGCCACCGCCACGGGGGAGGCAAGATCGGACACGATCCTCAGCGTGAGCCCGCGGCTCAACGTTCTCTCTCGCAGCGCGCGCTCGACGCTCGAAGGCACATTCGGAGTGGAGGCTGTCAAGTACGTCAACGGCACCGAGGAGTCCATCCTGCGCCCGCGAGGCTCGCTGGGGCTCCGGAGCGAGCTCGCTGAGCGCCTCCTGTTCCTGAACGCCTCCGTGACGGCCGATCAGATCAGTGCCGATCCGTATTCGGCCCGGCCCGATGCCGCGACGGCCTTCAACGACTACACGCAGATGCGCTACCGTCTGACGCCGTACGTCGAGCGCCAGCTGAACCCCACGCTGAAGTTCTTCGCCAGCACGGACTACGTGTTCACGCGCCGCGTCGGTTCAAGCAGTGCACTCGATCCCGGTGGCACCACGCCGCTGCGCGATACCAACGAAGAGCAGCAGATCGTGCGCCTGGAGCGGATGCCGACTCCGTTCGGGCTGACCGCGGAGCTTTCCCGCGACAGTTCACGCCTGGCCGATTCGGATATCGCGACCCTGACCCAGCGCGCCGCGCGCGTGATCGTCAACTACGCACTCGACGCGCAGCTGACGGTCGGTGTGGTGGCCGGGCGGGAAACGAGCGAATACTCGACCATCAACCGGCGCGACTCGATCGGCGGTCTGCGCCTCAACTGGCGCCCGAACGAACGCGGCGAATTGAATGCCAGCGTCGAGAGCCGGTACTTCGGCGTCGGCGGTGATCTCGAGTGGCGGCAACGTTCTCCCTACTTCGGTTTCGCATTGCGCGCGGGGCGCCAGCCGGTGGCCCAGTCCGGTTCGCACCTGCTGGGCGCCGCCGGTGACAGTGTCTCGTCGCTGCTCGATGGCGTCCTTACCACGCGCTTCCCCGACGCGAGCCAGCGTACCACCGTGGTCAACGACCTGATCCGCCGGCTCAACCTCCCGAGCACGCTGCTCGGGCCGATCGAGTTCTACGGCAGTTATGCCCAGCTGCAATCCAACGTGTCGGCCACGGTGTTCTTCTTCGGTCGGCTGACCACGGCATCGGCAACGGTGTATGCGCGTCGCCGCGTCCGGCTCGTGGATCTCGAGGACGTTCTTGCCCCTGCGGCGCTCGATTCCGACAATCAGCAGATCGGCGCCGAACTCGAGGTCACGCGCCGCTTGTCCACGGTGTTGTCGGTCGACGGCGGCCTGCGCTATTCGCGCGTCGAGGGGTTGGGCCTGACGGCCGGCCAGGCGAGCCGTGAAGTCGGTGGGCGCGTCGGCTTCACGCTGCTGCTCTCGCCCACCACGCGACTTGCCAGCGGGCTGCGCTACCAGAACGTCAAGTCCACGATCGCCGGCTCGTCGAACGAGACGGCGATCGTCGCATCGCTGCTGCATCGATTCTGAGCGCCTCATGTACGAATCCCATTTCGGCCTGAGCGCGCCGCCCTTCCAGCTCAGCCCCGACCCGAGCTTCTACTTCGAAAGCAAGGGCCACGCGAACGCCCTCGCCTATCTCCGGTTCGGGGCCTACCAGGGCGAGGGCTTCATCGTCGTCACGGGCGAGATCGGCGCGGGCAAGACCACGCTGGTGCGCGCGTTGCTCTCCGAACTGGACACGGAAAAGGTCGTGGCCGCGCAGGTCGTGAGCACGCAGCTCGAGGCCGGCGACCTGCTGAAGTCGATCCTGGCTGCCTTCGGAGTTCCCTCCAACGGACTGACCAAGGCAGAGCTCATCGCGTCGCTGGAGGCCTACCTCACGGTGCTCGCGACGCGAGGGCAGCGTGCGCTGCTGATCATCGACGAGGCGCAGAACCTCAACCTCGAAGCGGTCGAGGAGATGCGCATGCTGTCGAACTTCCAGTTCGACCAGCACGCGCTGCTCCAGAGCTTCCTCGTGGGCCAACCCGAACTGCGCAAGCTGCTGCAGACCAAGTCGATGGAGCAGCTGAGGCAGCGGGTCATCGCCTCCTGCCACCTCGGGCCGCTCAGCGCGGCGGAAACGCGGGCGTACATCGAGCATCGGCTGCACCGGGTCGGATGGCAGGAAAGGCCGCACTTCGCCGAGGAGGCCTTCGAGCTCATCCATCAGGCGACCGGAGGCATTCCCAGGCGCATCAACGTGCTGTGCAATCGCCTGTTGCTGGCCGCCTTCCTTGCCGACAGCGACGGCATCGATGTCGATGCTGTTCGTACAGTGGCCGACGAACTGCGCGCGGAAGTCGGCGAGCAGGCAGCCGTCGAGACCCCGAGCCGGGCCGCGGGGCCCGCGGCCGCGGCGACCGCCGCGGTAAAGGCCCTGCCGTCGGCGGGCGAGGTCATGAAGCTGCAGCGTACGCCGGGCGCCAAGCCGGAGCGAGCGCTGATGCTGGTGGCCGAGACCCCGATCGAGTACCTGAAGCTGCGCGCGCTGGCGGCCAGCCTGGAGGCCGTCGGGTCGCCGCGAGCGCCCGTGGTGGTCACGCCGCGCAGCCCGCGCGATGTCCGCATCGAGGATCCCGCGCTGGAGGTCTTCGCCGCTCCTGCGCTGGAGATCTGCCTGAACGTCGGCGAGGCGCAGGGCGCCGAACTTCTCTCCCAGGTGCTGCTTCGATTCGATGCCCAGCTGGCGGAACTCGAACCGTCGGCCGTCGCCGTGATCGGGGAGGGGCCTGCGACGCTGGCCTGCGCGCTGGCATGTGCCGAACGCGCGATCCCGGTCCTCCGGCTCGATGGGGGGCTGCGCTCGACCGCTCGAGCGTCGCAATCCGGACTGATCGATCGCCTGGCGGATGCCATCCTGACCCGGTCCCATGCGGAGAACTACCTGCTCGCGCGCGAGGGCATCGCACCTGAGCGGGTCCAGTGCGCCGGCAGCCTGTTCGGAGCGCTCGTGCAGCGCCTCGATCCGGCACGGGCGGACGCTGCGACCGTTCTCAAGCGGCTGGGCATAGCGCCCTCGGCCGTCGATGCGACCCGCAGCTTCGGCGTGATGACGGTCTCCGGTCGAAAGGGAAAAGCGCTGGTGCGGCAGCTCGATGCCTTTCTCGCGCAACTCAAGGGCGGTATGCCGATGCTGTGGCTGGTCGATCGCGACACGGCCGAGGCGGTCCGGACAGCCGCGATGGAAAGCCGGCTCGAGCGACAGCGCGTGGCGCTGATGCCCATGCCGGGTCTGGGCGACGCGCTCGCGCTTGTTTCGGCGGCCAGTCTGCTGGTGGTCGATGCGGCACGATCCCATGCCGAGCTGGCGTCCGTGCTGGGCGTGCCCGTGTTCGAGCTCTTGCACGACGGGTCGAATGCCGAGGAGGTCGTGCGTGCGGTGGCGGAGGCGCAGGCCGAAGGCTCCAACGCCGGGCCGGCCGTGGTGGAAGACCGGGTCACCGGCGCGGTGCTGGAGTGGTTGTCGACCATCCCGCCAAGCCACACCGAGGACAGCCGGGAGGCAGGCAGCCCGAGCCGAACCCGATGAGGATCGCCCACGTCGTCGAGAGCCTCGAGATCGGAGGGCTGGAACACGTCGTCGTGGCCCTTGCGAGCGCACAGCGACGGCGCGGACACGACGTGCGAATCGTGTGCCTGTGGCGACGCGGGGCGCTGGCCGAACGCGCCGAGGCAGCGGGCATCCCCGTGGACTGCTGCGACAAGCAGCCCGGTTTGGATCTTCGGGCGCTGGCCGGCATGCGTCGGATGATCCGGGCCTTTCGACCCGAGGTGCTGCACACCCATAACCCGATGGCGCACTACTACGCCGTGGCCGCGACGATCGGCCTGCGGATCGGGTGCGTGCTGAACAGTCGGCACGGCATGGGATCCGGGCAACTGTCCGCACGGCGCGAGAAACTCTACCGCGTGGCACTGCTGTCGACCGATCATGCGGTCAGTGTCTGCGACGCCGCCCGGCAGCGCTTCGTTTCGCACGGTGTGATGCCGGTCTCCAAGGCGGTGGTCGTGCGCAACGGCATCGACCTGTCGCGCTTCGCGCCACGCAACGACATCTCCGGTGCGGTGCTGCGCCAGACTCTGGGGTTGCCGCCGTCCAGCGTGGTGTTCGGCACTGTCGGGCGACTGAACGAGGCCAAGCAGCAGCAGCGCATGCTGGTCGCACTGCGGACTCTCATCGACCAGGGAGAGGATGCTGCCCTGGCGATCGTCGGCGATGGCGAACTTCGCGCCGAACTCGAGCGCGAGACCGATCGCCTCGGACTGCGCGACCGAGTGCGATTCCTGGGCGCCCGCAGCGATGTTCCCGAACTGCTCGCCGGCATGGATGTGTTCCTGCTCTCTTCTCGCACCGAGGGCTACTCGCTCGCCCTGGTGGAGGCCAGTGCTGCCGCGCTGCCCATCGTGGCGACGGACGTGGGCGGGAACGCCGAGATCGTGCACGACGGTCGCACGGGCCTGCTCGTACCCGCTGGCGACGACGATCGGCTGGCGGCCGCCATGGCTGAACTCCTGCGCAATGTCTCGCGACGCGAGCAGCTTGGTCGGCAGGCGCGCCAGTGGGCGCTCGAGGAAGGGTCCCTCGACGCGATGTGCGATGGCTACGAGCGCTTGTATGCCGGTGCCGGACCTCGCAACCCCGATGTCGCCACCCGCCGCATCGCCGGCTGACTGAGCGTCCCGATGACCCTGCGAGTCCTGATCGTCACCAACCTCTTCGCCGACCCGTTCAACGCGTCGCGCGCCACCTTCAATCAGCAGCAATTTGCCCGGCTCGCGAAGCAACTCGACCTCAAGGTCATGGTGCCGGTCTCGTGGCTGGAAATCGTTCGCCAGCCCCTGGCCTACCGCCGCCTGAAGCGCCAGGCGCTCGAGCGCTGGCCCTTTGCCGACTACGTTCCGTTCTGGTACATCCCGCGCGTCGGCCGTCGGCTTCACGCCGTGTTCCTGTTCGTCTCTCTGATGCTGCAGCGCCTGCCGACCTTGCTCTGGGGGCGCTGGGACTGCCTGTTCGGCAGCTGGGGCTATCCGGACGCGGTCGCCGTCGCGGCGATCGCGAGACTGACCGGCAGACCGATGATTGCCAAGGTGCACGGGTCGGACGTGAACGTCTTCACCCAGGAGCCGGCGAGGCGGCGACAGATCTGCTGGGCGCTGGGCCGTTCGGCCCACGTGGTGGCCGTGAGCCAGGCGCTGGCCACGCGACTCGTGGAACTGGGCGTCGACGGGCGGCGCATCGCCGTGCTGTACAACGGGGTCGATCCGTCGCGGTTCTACCCCGTGCCGCAGCCCCAGGCCCGCCGGGAGCTCGGCTATGCCGAAGAGGATCGCATCATCCTGTTCGTCGGCAACGTGCAGGCCAGCAAGGGCTGCATGGAACTGGTGCAGGCCTTCGCGAAGCTGCGCCAGCGCGTGCCTCGCCTCAAGCTGGTCTTCGTGGGTGCAGGGCCACAGCAGAAGGCGCTGGCCAGCGAGTGCTCGACCCTCGGAATGGCCGGTGACGTGACCTTCGCGGGCCGCCTTGCCCACGACCAGATCGTGCGCTGGTTCGGCGCCGCCGATGTGTTCTGCCTGCCCAGCCACGCCGAAGGCGTGCCCAACGTGGTGCTCGAGGCGATGGCGTGCGGAACGCCCGTCGTGGCCACCCGGGTAGGCGGCATCCCCGAAGTGTTGCCGGCGTACGCCGGCGTGATGGTTCCCCCGAAGAACGTCGACGCGCTCGACGAGGCTTTGTTCACGGCACTCCACAGCACGTGGGATCGCCCTCGAATCGCGGGACATGCACGGACCTTCGATTGGGATACAAATGTGTCCCGGCTGCGATCCCTGATCGAGGATGCGGCTCAACGGGCCTGAGGGCCCCCTCACGAAATGATCGCTGTCGAGATCGCCTTCTGGCTGGCGGCGCTGGCCGTCGTCTACACGTACTTCCTGTACCCGCTGCTCCTGATGGGGCTGAGCGCGGTGCGGCAGGTGCGCGCCGATCTGCGCTATATCTCGAAAGGCGGCAGCCGTCGACCCGAGGCCCTGGAGTCGCACGCGCTGCCCACGGTGGCCGTGCTCGTGGCCGCCTACAACGAAGAGAGGCACATTGCCGAGCGGATCCGCAACCTGCTCGCGCTGGACTATCCCGCGGATCGGCTGCGCATCTACATCGGCTCGGACGGATCGTCGGATGCCACCAACCGGCTGGTCGACGAGGCACGGCACGAGCGCATCGTGTTCCGGCCCTTCGAGCAGCGTCGGGGCAAGCCTTCGGTGATCAACGATCTCGCGGCGCTGGCCCAGGAAGAGATTCTCGTCTTCACGGACGCCAACACGTCCTTTGAACCCGACGCAGTGGCGCGGCTCGTGCGCCATTTCCACGACCCCGCCATCGGCTGCGTCAGCGGCGAGCTGCGGCTGGTGGCTGGCGCCGGCACCGAGAACCCGGACAACGTCTACTGGCGCTACGAGCGCATGCTGAAGTTCTTCGAGGGCAGGCTCGGTGCACTGCTCGGCGCGAACGGCGGCGTCTATGCACTGCGGCGGCAGCATTACCGGCCGATCCCGCCGGACACGATCGTCGACGACTTCTCCATCTCGGTGGACCTGATCGAACAGGGCCTGCGCTGCCACTACGACCCCGAGGCGCGTGCCACGGAGGAGATCCCGCCGCGCATCGGCGACGAGTTCCGCCGTCGGGTCCGCATCGGCATCGGCAACTACCAGGCCTTCCGCCGCCATTTCGGCCTGCTGCATCCCCGGCATGGCTATGCGGCCCTGGCGTTCTTCTCGCACAAGTGCCTGCGCTGGTTCGCGCCGCACTGCATGGTGATCGCGCTGGTGGCCAACGCGCTGCTGGCCACGGGCGGGCAGACCCTGTGGCTCGCGCTGCTCGCGCTGCAACTGGCCTTCTATCTGCTGGCCGGCGCCGGCCACCTGGCGGGCCGCAGTGGCAGTGTGCCCCGTGCGCTGAGGCTGCCGGTCTTCTTCGTCAGCATGAACATGGCACTGCTGATCGGTTACTTCCGATACCTCGGCGGAGGGTTCTCCGGCGCGTGGTCGCGCTCGGCACGATAAGAGCAAGCGTAGGGCCGAACGGTCCCAAGGGAGAGATTTCGAATGATGCTTTGGTGGGCGTTGCCGCTGCTGGCCGCGTTGGCGGGTGGGGTGGTGGTGGCGCGCGAGTTCAAGAAGAAGAACGCCGACATCTGGCTCGGCTCCTACCTGCGCCGCCGCCTCCCGCCGCCGCCGCCGGGGCCGGTGCACGTGATGTTCTGCTTCGTCGACCACTTCGAGCCGAAGTGGGGGCGCCCGAGTGCGCAGGTCGAGGAGCAGCGCGTGCAGACCTGGTGCGAGCGTTACGAGCAACTGGCCTCGCGCCACCGCGACGCCGACGGCGTGCCGCCCCAGCACACCTTCTTCTATCCGGAAGAAGAGTACGAGAAGCCGCATCTCGACAAGCTCGAGACGCTGTGCCGCCGTGGCTACGGCGAGATCGAGGTGCACCTGCACCACGACAACGACACCGCCGACGGTCTGCGCGAGAAGATCCGACGCTTCGGCGCCATCCTGCATGACCGCCACGGGGCGCTGCCGCGCGATCCCGCCTCGGGCCAGCTCAAGTTCGGCTTCATCCACGGCAACTGGGCGCTCGACAACTCGCGCCCGGATGGCCGCTGGTGCGGCGTCAACGACGAGATCCGGGTGCTGGCCGAACTGGGCTGCTACGCCGATTTCACGCTGCCCTCGGCGCCGAGCGACACGCAGACGGCGAAGGTCAACAGCATCTACTACGCCACCGACGACCCCCATCGCCCCTGCTCGCACAATGACGGTGTCGACGTGCAGGTCGGGCGCAAGGCTTCCGGTGATCTGATGATCGTGCAAGGCCCGCTGGCGCTGAACTGGCGGCGCCGCAAGTGGGGTCTCGTGCCCCGCATCGAGAATGCCGACGTGCGCGCGTCCAGCCCCCCGACCTCCGACCGGGTGGATCTGTGGGTGAAGCAGCACATCCACGTGCAGGGGCGGCCGGAGTGGGTGTTCGTGAAGGTGCACACCCACGGCGCACAGGAGAACGACATGGAAACGCTGCTGGGGGCCCCGGCGGACGCCATGTTCACGCACCTCGAGCGCCACTACAACGACGGGCAGCGCTACGTGCTGCACTACGTGAACGCGCGCGAGCTGTACAACATCGTCAAGGCGGCGGAGCAGGGGCTGCAGGGCAACCCGTCGGACTATCGCGACCACATCCTGCCGCGGCCCGCGGCGAGCCGCGGCGTCGCTCGCGCCGCCGCCGCATGATGTTGAGCGGCAAGCGCGACCTCGCTGCGGCCCTGATCGTCCGGGCCGGGCTGGTGCGCCCGCTCGCGGCGGCCTATTCCTCCAGCCTGCACCGGCTGCGCGTGCTGGCCTATCACCGCGTGCTGCCGCGCTCGACCGAGCCCGGCTTCGACTACGACATCGAACTGGTCAGCGCCTGGGAAGACGAGTTCGACTGGCAGATGCGTTACCTCGCGCGCAACCACGAGGTGATCACCTGCCACGAACTCGCGCAGCTGATCGATGCCGGACGCCCGGTGCCGAGACGCGCGGTGATCGTCACCTTCGACGACGGCTACCAGGACAACCACGACGTCGTGCTGCCGATCCTGCGCCGGCACGGCGTTCCGGCCGTCGTGTTCGTCGCGACGGGTTACATGGACAGCCGCGAGACCTACTGGTACGACCAGCTCGTGCACTGGATGCTGCGGGTGGAGAGGGCCGAACTCGACCTCCCGGGAGGCGGCACTCGCCTGCACGTCGGGGGCGACCAGGCGGCACGTCGGCGCACGGCACAGGCGGCGCTCAAGCACCTGAAGGTGCTGCCCGAGGGGCTGCGGCGCGAGACGATCGACGCGTGGCGAAGGGCGCTGGGGGCTCCGGCCTGCGACGAGTTCTCCGGCAACAACGGGCCGATGTCGTGGGGCCAGGTCAAGGCGCTCGCCGATGCGGGCATCGAGATCGGGTCGCATTCGGTCACCCATCCGGTGCTGGCCAACGTCGCGGACGATGAACAGCTCGAACGCGAGCTCGTCGACTCCAAGGCGCAGATCGAAGCCCGCACCGGGCAGCAGGTGGTGTCCCTGGCCTACCCCGTCGGGGGACCGGGTGCCTACAGCGAACGCGTGGTCGAGTTCGTGCGACGCGCCGGTTACCGATTCGGCTTCACCTACGAGAGCGGCGTCATCGATCTCCACCGCATGGATCCCTTCCGCCTGCGCCGGCTCGCGGTCGAGCGCTACATCTCCCGCGAGCGCTTCCAGGCCACCCTGGCAATGCCGCCCCTGTTTTCCTGACCGGAACGGCAACCCCCAGCCCCCTAGATCCGGGTGGCTGGCGGACGAACCCGCCGTGTGGACTTCTTCACGCGGCGATGCACGAATATCATCCCTCGGTCACTGGATCGAGGCGCTCATCCGGGCGCCGATACGAGGGAGCTGCGATGCTGAGAATCCACGGCCGCTGGGCCGCCATCCTGCTGGCGTCCTGGCTCTCGGCATGCGGCGGCGGGGGCGGTGGCGGTTCCTCGGCGCCGACCCTCACGGTGACGGTCACCGGCAGCGGCACGGTCAGTTCGACGAGCCCCGGCATCGATTGCGGCAGCGATTGCAGTGAGTCCTATGCATCCGGCACCGCGGTGACGCTTTCCGCAACGCCGGCGGCGGGTTGGCGATTCGTGGGCTGGACCGGCGGGGGCTGCAACGGCACCGCCAACTGCACCGTGACGATGAGTGCCGACCTGTCGGTGCAGGCGGCCTTCAGCCAGACCACCTTCACGCTCTCGGTCGCCCGGAGCGGCACCGGCTCGGGCGCCGTGACATCGGTCCCGGCAGGCATCGATTGCGGCGCGGACTGCGGCGAGGCCTATTCCGCCGGGACCAGCGTGCTGCTCGTGCCGACCCCCGACGCCGCCTCTCAATTCAACGGATGGAGCGGTGCCTGCAGCGGCCTGGCCCAGTGCCAGATCGCCATGTCGGCGAACACCGCTGCCACCGCGTCCTTCGTCCCGCTCACGACCGGCAACCAGGCCTTGACGGTGAGCGTGATCGGCTCGGGCGGTGTGACTTCGAGTGCCGGCGGCATCGCCTGCCCGTCGACGAGCTGCGCGGCCAGCATCGCGCGCAACACTGCCGTCACGCTCACCGCGACCGCGCAGACCGGCAGTGCCTTCGTCGGCTGGAGCGGCGCATGCACGGGCTCGTCGACCGCCTGCACCGTCAATCTCGGCGCCAATGCGGCTGTCACGGCGACCTTCTCGGTGGCCCAGCAGACGCTGACCGTCACGCGGTCGGGGGCCGGCACGGGCACCGTCACCTCGGCGCCGGCCGGGATCAACTGCGGTGCCACGTGCACGTCGCCGTTCCCGCAGGGAAGCAGCGTGACCTTGACCGCGGCGCCCGGGGCCGGCTCGCTCTTCAACGGGTGGAGCGGCGCCTGCACGGGCACGGGGGCCTGCACGCTCAGCATGAGCGCCGCGCGCAACGTCAACGCGAACTTCGTGCTGGCGCGAACCCTCACCGTGGTGAAGGCCGGGACCGGCTCCGGGACGGTCTCGTCGACGCCGGCCGGTATCGACTGCGGGCCCGACTGCACGCAAGACTATGCGGACGGTACCTCGGTCACGCTGACGGCCGCTGCGGCCACCGGGTCGACCTTCACCGGCTGGTCCGGCGGCTGCACCGGCACGGGCAGCAGTTGCACGATCGCATCGCTGTCGGCGTCGACCAGCGTGACGGCCGCCTTCGCCGGCAGCTCGGGCACGGGTGTCGGCCTCGACACGCGTCCGAGCAACACCACCTGCTTTGCCTTCGACCCGCCCACCAGCACGACGGCCAGCCTGACGCTGCCGCGCGCCTTCACCGGCCTCTCGTTCACGCAGCCGGTGGCGATGCTGCAGGCACCGGGCGACAGCACCCGCTGGTTCGTCGTCGAGAAGAGCGGCGTGGTGCGCGTGTTCGCCAACAGCCCCAGCGCCACCACGAGCTCGGTGTTCATCGACATCACCAGCCGCATCACCACGGCCGGCGAGCTCGAAGCCGGCTTGCTCGGAATGGCCTTCGATCCGAACTTCGGGGTCGGCGCCGGCAAGAACCAGAACTTCTATCTGTTCTACTCGGGCGCGCCCAACGCGGGCTATCGGCTGCGCTCGAAGATCTCGCGCTTCACGGCCAACGCACTGGCCACGTCCGCGGACGTCGCCAGCGAGGTGAACCTGCTCGGCCTCGACAAGCTCGACTCCAACCACAACGGCGGCAATCTCGCGTTCGGGCCGGATGGCTACCTCTATGCGGGCTTCGGCGATGGCGGTGGCGACCCGAACCCGCAGGCCCGGGACGACAAGTACCTGTTCGGCAAGATCATCCGCATCGATCCGAACGGCACGACCGGCTCCGTGCCGTACGCAATTCCCGCTGACAACCCCAATGCCGGCCAGGCGCTGTGCAATGCCACCGGCCGTGGCGGAGCGGCCAACTGCCCCGAGGTCTGGGCACGAGGCCTGCGCAACCCTTGGCGCTGGAGCTTCGACCGCAGCAATGGCCGGATGTGGATCGGTGACGTGGGTTGGGGCAGCTTCGAAGAAGTCAACATCGGTGTGAAGAACGCCGACTACGGCTGGCCTACCGCCGAGGGCTACTGCACCTCCAACTGCACCGGGCTGACCGACCCGGTGTACGCCGTGCCCCGCGGCGACGGCCAATCGATCACGGGGGGGTATGTCTACCGCGGCACGCAGACCACCGACCTGCTCGGCCAGTACATCTTCGGCGACTTCGGCAGCAAGATGTTCAGCGCGGTGGTGGCCGGCAGCACGCCGGGCACGTACACCGTGCGCCAGTTGATCGCGCCGTTCTCGGCCAACTCGGTGATGCCGTCGTCGTTTGCCCAGGGCAGTGATGGCGAGCTCTACGTGCTCGGCTTCGACACGGGCTTCATTCACAAGCTCACGTTCTCCACCGGCAGCGGCGGCGGGGGCCCGAACGTACCGACTCTGTTGTCGCAGACCGGCTGCGCCGCGGCTGGCAACCCGCAGAACCCCTCCACGGGCATGGTGGGCTACGAGATCAACGCGCCGTTCTGGTCGGACAACGCCGTCAAGTCGCGCTACTTCGCCCTGCCCGGAAGCGGGGTCTCGTTCACGCCGGGAACCGAGGGGATCTGGACGACGCCCGTGCGCAGCGTGATCCGCAAGGACTTCCGCCTGAACGGGCAGCTGATCGAGACGCGTCTGCTGATGAAGCAGTCCAACGGCGATTGGGCGGGCTACTCCTACGAGTGGAATGTCGGCCAGACGGACGCCACGCTGGTCGACACGGCCGGCAAGGACGTGGTGTTCGGTGCGCAGACCTGGAGCTATCCGAGCCGGACCCAGTGCATGCAGTGCCACACCACGGCGGCCGGCTTCAACCTGGGCCTCGAGACGCAGCAGATGAACCGGTCGACGACCTATTCGCAGACGGGTCGCACCGCGAATCAGCTGACCACGCTGAGCGCCCCGGCGATTGCCATGCTGACGCCGCAGATCAGCGATCCGAACGCCCAGGCGAAGCTCTCCGATCCGGCGGGAACCGACAGCCTGGGCTCGAGGGCGCGCGCCTGGCTGCACACGAACTGCTCGATGTGCCACCGCCCCAACGGGCCGACGCCGGTGTCGATGAACCTGATGGCCTCGGCGACCCTTGCCGCCACCAACACCTGCAATGTCGATCCGAGCCGGGGCACGCTGGGGTTGACCGGGGCCAAGCTCATTGCGCCGGGTTTGCCGGACAGTTCGGTGATCCTGGCCCGCGCCAACAGCCGCGACCCGCTGATCCAGATGCCGCCGATCGGCAGCCATGTGGTCGACGCGGCGGGCGTGGCCTTGCTGAGGAGCTGGATCTCGTCGCTGACCGGCTGCAACTGAGGCGGAGGGGACGTCGCCGGCCAGACGAGGGATACGTCTTGAAACGTCGCCGGCTGGGAAACAGCGACCATTTCCGGCAGTTGTGAGGTTCAGATCGGTCGAGGCAGCAGCCTCGACCGGCGTTTTGGGGGTCCGATGGTTTCGAGCAAGTCTTGGCGCGGCGTTCTGGCTGCGCTGGTGGTGGTGGTCGCCGGTTGCGGCGGCGGTACGAACGGAGAGCAACCGGCAGGAACCGGCGGAGGGTCGACCGAGACCTTCCAGTTGACGGTTTCGGTGACCGGTACGGGCACGGTGAACGCCTCCGGCACCGGCATCAGCTGCTCGAGCCAGTGCAGTGGCGCCGTGCCGGCCGGCACGAGCGTCACGCTTACCGCCTCGGCGGGCTCAGGCTACCAGTTCGTCGGCTGGGGCGGTGCGTGCACCGGCACCGGCAACTGCAGCGTCACGCTCAACCAGGCCACCACGGTCACTGCGCAATTCGCCGCGACGACGGGCACGACGAGCGCCCTGACGATCTCCAAGGCTGGCTCCGGCACGGTGACTTCCAGCCCGGCCGGCATCAACTGCGGCACCGACTGCAGCGAGGCCTACACCAACGGCACGACGGTGACGCTCACGGCCCAGGCGGCTTCGGGCTACACGTTCAGCGGCTGGAGCGGCCCGTGCTCGGGCACCGGCACCTGTGTCGTCACGATGTCGCAGGCCCGCACGGTGTCGGCCACGTTCGCAGGTTCCACCGGCGCGGCCGGCTGCACGCTGACGCGCGGCACGGCGACCTCGCCGACCTTCGCGAGCTCGCACCCGAAGGTGTTCCTCAATCATGCCGCGACCAAGAGCTGCCTGCAGACGCTGCTGGCCAATGGCACCTCGTCGGCCACGCGATTCAAGAGCATGGTCGACTCGCAGCTCGCCGGCGGCAACATCTACGGCTTCGAGCCCTGGTATGCCGCGCTGATGTACCAGGTGACGGGCGAGCAGCGCTACGCGACCTACGCCATCCAGCAGACCGACGCGTTCGTGGCGTCGGAAGAGGCGCTGATCAACGCGAACCAGCGCGCCACCGTCGCGGGCGACAGCTACCTCGAGGTCGGCCCGATCATCGGCAGCCTCGCGGTGGTCTACGACTGGACCTACGACCTGCTCACGCCGGCGCAGCGCACGCGCTGGATCAACTACGCGAACCAGGCGGTGTGGAACGTCTGGAACTACCAGCAGGCCAAGTGGGGCAACACCACCTATGCCTGGAGCGGCTGGTCGATCGACAACCCGTCGAACAACTACTACTACTCCTTCCTGAAGGCCACGATGCTGCTTGGCCTGGCCACGCGCGGCGAGAACGCCCAGGCGCAGGCGTGGATCGACAAGTTCCGCACCGAGAAGATCGGCAACCAGCTCGTGCCGACCTTCAACCGCGACCTGACGGGTGGCGGATCGCGCGAAGGTACCGGCTATGGCACCGCGATGAAGGGCTTGTGGCAGCTGTATGACTGGTGGGAGCGTTCCACCGGTGAACGCATCGCCACGCTCACGCCGCACACGCTGGCCTCGATGGCGCACCTGATGCACAGCATCGTGCCCACGCTCGATCGCCTGGCGCCCACCGGAGACCATGCACGCGACAGCACGGCCGCGCTGTTCGACTATCACCGCGAATACCTGCTCGAGCTGATCTCGCTGTTCCCGCAGGAGCGCCTCTCGGGCGCCGCGAAGGCCGAGCTCGATGCGTCGAGCGTGCCGCGCATGACGCAGTACTTCGAGTACTTCGTCGACTACCTGTACGAGCCGCCGCAGCTCGCGGCGACGGCCCTGACCGACCTGTCCACCACCTACTGGGGTTCGGGAACCGGTCAGCTGATGATGCGCTCGGCCTGGGATACCGGTGCCGCCTTCTCCAACTTCATCTGCGGTCCCTACACCGAGAGCCACGCGCACCACGACCAGGGCAGCTTCGTGCTGTACCGCGGCAACTGGCTGGCCTACGACGCGAACATCGACTCGGCTTCCGGCATCGAGCAGGGTGAGGAGATGCACAACCTGGTCCGCATCACGCAGGGCGGCAGCACGGTCACGCAGCGCGAAGGCGCGTCTCAGTGCAACATGCTCGCGCTGGCCGACAACGCTCAGTTCACCTACGCGGTGGCCGATGTCACGCCGATCTACGGCGGCAATGCGGCCGTGAGCAAGGTGCAGCGCGAGTTCCTGTTCATCCGGCCCAGCACCTTCGTGGTGTTCGACCGCGTGGCCACGGCCTCCGGCACCAGCCGTGTGTGGACGCTCAACGTGCCGGGCACCGCCACGCAGAGCGGCAACGTGGTGAGCTACGCCAGTGGTGCGAACCGCCTCGACATGCACCGCATCGCCCCGACAGGGCTGACGGCCGCGATCTCGAGCCGCCGCGTCGAGATCACGGACAGCGCAGCAGGTCAGTCGCTGTTCCTGAACGTGCTGGGCACCAATGGATCGGTGTCGTCCGCCACGGCCGCCAACGGGTCCGGCACCACCGGGGTCACCATCTCGCTGGCGGACGGCCGCAGCGCGACGGTTCGCTTCTCCGACAGCGGGACGGGCGGTACGCTGGATCTCACCGCAGGCGCGGGCCTGAGTGCCTTCAGCGGGGCGCTGCCCACCACCGTCACGGCGCCGCCGCTGTTCCGCAACTGACGGAACTGCTGCCAAGGACGACGAAACGGCCCCTGAGGGGGCCGTTTTCGTTTCCCTGTGCGACGCGAGCGTTCGATGTTGTAACAGCCGCCTGGCCAAGGCATCGTGAAGCGGCCAATTGCGCGCCGATCGCGGCTTGATCTCGGCTCAGGAGCGCTCCAGAAACAGATTCGCTGCTTCGGTGCGCCGATGTAACAAGTGCGAAGTGCCCCACGGCCGCAGTCATTCGCGCCGTGCTGGGCCACGGCGTGCACGCCTCCTGCGCCGCAGTTACATGTCCGGGCCCCCGTTACGGGGGGCTCCCTGCGCGCCCGTACCGTGACGGCCGATGACAGAAGCAGGCACTGCGGCACGTCGCCGAGGCCTCGATCACGACAAGGACCGTTGGGAATGAAACTCCGCCTGAGCAAGACCACCCTGATCTTCATGCAGGCCTGTGCCGCGATGGCACTGGCCGGATGCGGAGGAGCCGACACGGCCACCGTGAGCGACACCACGGGGGCGACCGATGTCGTCGACGGCGCCGACCTGGCCACTGCGGAGCGTCTCCGCTGGCGGACCATGGACAGCGTCGCGCCGACGCTGGAGATCGACCAGCAGATCGGCGATCCGTCGGTGAACCACGTGGTCGGCCTGGCGGGCAAGGCCCGCGACAACCTTCGCCTCTATCGCGTGCGCTGGGTCAATGACCGCGGAGGCAACGGCCTGGCGAAACTGAGCGGCACGACGACTTCGGCGTCCTGGACGATCGCGTCGATCAATCTTCAGGCGGGCAACAACACGGTCAGCATCACCGCGGAGGATGCCGCCGGCAACCGCACGACCACGACGACCGTGGTGAACGTGGCCGACGCCGCGCCTGCCCCGGCTCCCACGCCAGCGCCTGCGCCCGCCCCGACGCCTGCACCGGCACCGGCCCCGACGCCTGCACCGGCACCGGCCCCGACGCCGGCACCGGCACCGGCGCCCGCGCCTGCACCTGCGCCTGCACCTGCACCTGCACCTGCACCTGCACCTGCACCTGCACCTGCGCCTGCGCCTGCGCCCGCACCTGCACCTGCACCTGCACCTGCACCTGCACCTGCACCTGCACCTGCACCCGCGCCTGCGCCCGCGCCCGCGCCCGCGCCCGCACCGGTCGGCAATCTGGTCATCCAGCCGCTGGGTACTCCGCGCATCCTGATTTCCGACGCCGCCACGCTCTCGCGCTACCGCACGCTGGTCAGCAGCCAGGCAGCGTCGGCGGTGCGGTTCAAGTCGCTGGTGGATTCGGAGATGGCCGGCGGCAACGCCTACGACTTCCAGCCCTGGTATGCGGCGCTGATGGGGCGCATCACCGGCACGGCGTCGTACTGCACCTTCGCCGTTCAGCGCACCGAGGCCTTCGTCGCATCGGAGGAAGCGCTGATCAACGCGAACCAGCGCGCCACCGTCGCGGGCGACAGTTACCTCGAAGTCGGCCCGATGATCGGCAACGTGGCGCTGGTGTACGACTGGTGCCGCGACTCGATGACCGCGGCCCAGCGCACGCGCTGGATGAACTACGCCAACCAGGCGGTGTGGAACGTCTGGAACTACCAGCAGGCCAAGTGGGGCAACACCACCTACACCTGGAGCGGCTGGTCGATCGACAACCCGGTCAACAACTACTACTACTCGTTCCTCGAGGCCACGATGCTGCTGGGCCTCGCGACCTACGGCGAGAACAGTCAGGCGCAGACCTGGATCAACAAGTTCCGCACCGACAAGATCGCCAACCAGCTGGTGCCGATCTTCAACCGCGACCTCACCGGCGGCGGCTCGCGCGAGGGCACGGGCTACGGCACGGCGATGAAGAACCTGTGGCGCCTGTACGACTGGTGGGAGAAGTCGACCGGCGAGCGCATCGCCTCGCTGACGCCGCACACGCTCGCGTCGATGACGCACCTGATGCACCAGATCACGCCGACGCTCGATCGTCTGGCGCCGACCGGCGATCACGCGCGGGACAGCACGGCGGCGCTGTTCGACTACCACCGCGACTACCTGCAGGTGCTGATGCGCCTGTACCCGAGCGAGCGCTCGGCGGGCGTGGCCAAGTCGCTGCTGGCCGCGTCGTCGGTGCCGCGCATGGCGAACAGCTTCATGTATTACAGCGACTTCCTGTACGACCAGACGGACATCGCCTCGAAGCCGCTGACCGACCTGTCGACCGCCTACTGGGGCAGCGGCACCGGGCAGTTCCCGATGCGCACCTCCTGGGCGCGCGATGCGGCGTTCGCGAACTTCATTTGCGGCCCGTACTCGGAGAGCCACGCGCACCACGACCAGGGCAGCTTCGTGCTGTTCAAGGGCAACTGGCTGGCCTACGACTCGAACATCGCGTCGTCCTCCGGCATCGAGCAGGCCGAGAACCTGCACAACCTGGTTCGCATCGAGCAGAACGGCACCGTGATCACGCAGCGTGAAGGCGCGCCGCAGTGCCAGATGCTGGCGCTGGCCGAGACGCCGAACTACGCCTACGGCGTGGCGCGCGTGACGCCGATCTACGACGGCAAGGCCGGCATCGTGAAGGTGGAGCGCGAGTTCCTGTTCCTGAAGCCGGGCACCTTCGTCGTGTTCGACCGGGTGCAGACCAGCGGCACTGGCATCCGCCGCGTGTGGACGCTGAACACCCCGGTCGCACCGACGGTCAGCGGTGACAACTTCAGCGTCGTGAACGGCGCCAATCGCCTCGACGTGACGCGCCTGTCGCCCAGCGGCCTGACGACCCAGGTCAACGCCTGGTCGGGCTCCGGCATCGTGAGCTCCGGCTCGCGCGTCGACGTGGCTGACAGCAACGGCGACAGTTCGCTGTTCCTGCACGTGCTCGGCACCGACGGCTCGGTCACCTCCAGCGCACGTTCGGATGCGACGGGCCAGACCGGCGCGCAAGTCGCGATGTCCAACGGTCGCACCGCGGTCGTGAGGTTCAGCAGCACCGGCACGGGCGGCACGCTGGAGATCCGCGATGCTTCCGGCGCCGTGCTTGTCAGCGGTGCACTGCCCACCACGGTCACGGCTCCGCCGCTGTTCGTGAACTGAGCGGACGCGGTGGGCAGGCTCGGATCAGTCCGGGCCTGCGACGCCGGACGCGCTGTCGTGCGCGGCCAGCATCATCTTGAAGCTGTGGTGCTCGGGGCCGATCTCGGTCAGCACCGACGCATCCACCACCCGCACCGGGAACGACGGATCGCCGCCGCCGGCGCGCGCCAGCGCCTCGAGATCGACCGAGTGGTGCAGGTGGATGCCCGGGATGTGCAGTTCCGGCCGCTGCGAAGGACGCACGCCGGGGAAGGGCGCCTGGGCCCGAGCGGCTTCGGTGGCCGCACGGATCGCCGCTGCGTCGGGCCGCAGCGTCGTGCCGTCGCCTCCGATCGTGTATGCGTCACGCACCAGCACCTGGGCATAGACGCTGTGGCGCGGCGCCTGCGCGAACAGACCGAAGCGGTTGTAGAAGGCCTCCACCAGCAGCCCGGGCGACATGCGCCGCGTGATCTTCGCGATCGCGCTGCCGGTGGGCAGGCCGAACACCGCCCGCTGCTCGATGCCGTGATCGAGCGTGCGGAAGGCGAATCGCGCGGGCCTCAGAGTGTAGAGCGCATCGGGCCAGGCGCCGTTCCAGGCCTGGAAGAACGCGCCGCCGGGACCGCGCTCGATGCGCGGCGCCGGCAGGCCATCGGCCTGGCCCACGTAGCAGCCCACGTGATCGGAGACCCGGCCCCGCGCGAGACCGGGCCCGAGTGCGCGTTCCAGCAGCAGCGGCGTGTGCAGGGCGCCTGCCGCAACCCACACGCGGCGAGCGCGATGGGTGCCCGAGTCCGACTCCACTTCGACTCCGCTCGACTGCACGCGAAAGGTCCGTGCGAGTTCGGCATGCAGCACCAGTCGATCACCACGTGCCCGCTGCAGCAGGGTGAATCCGGCGCGCGGGCGGATCGGCTTCCAGGGCACGAACAGCCAGGGCTGCCCGAGCCGCTCCGCGACGCGGCTGCCCGGGTAGAAGTGCTCGAACATCGCCGCGAAGCCCGCGTCGTGGCCCGCCGCGAAGTTGCGATTCCAGCCGGTCGGGATCACGCCGTGCCAGTCGTTGCCCAGCCCACCCTCGCCGAGGTAGGCACTGGGCACCGTCTGCCGCTCGTCGTAGTGGCTGAAGCGGCCGTCGCCCGGGCCGCCGAGCACGAGCACGCGTCGCTGCGCACCCAGGCCCATCACGGCGCCCAGCGCAGCGAGGCCCGAACCGATCACGATGTCGTCGAAGTCCACAGTCGATTGCTCAGGAAGGTGTAGCCGTACCAGCGCATGCCCAGCAGGCGCAGCAGCAGGTCGATCGGGCGCAGCAGGCAGGGTTGCGTGCCGCAGGCGTCGAGTGCCGCGCCGTAGAGCCGGGCCAGTGCACGCTCGAGGCCGCTGCGATAGGGCCGCGGCTCGATGCGGAAGAGGTGGCGGCGTCGCCCGTCGCCGTCGGTCCAGGCGGGCGAGCGCATGAAGTCCGCCAGCATGTCGTACGAGGTGGCGATGTTGTCGCCGGCGGGAAGCTCGGCGGCGTCGGCGTGCATCAGGCCGACCGTGAGCACCTTCCCGTTCGGCAGCGCGAGGGCCTCGTCCTCGGCCTGCTGCTTGACGCGCGGATACTCCCAGCAGCGAGTGCGCCGCGTCACGATGGCCGACGACGACGACAGGTAGGCGATCTCGGCCACGCCGGCAGCGCCGAGTCGCGCCAGCATCGCGTGGTTCTCCGCCGGCACGCGCGAATACGAGAACACCCACACGCGATCGTGGGGCGAGAAGTCGAAGCCCGAGAGGTCGTCGTGACCGATGGCCGCGAACGAGGTTCCGGCCAATGCCGGGTGCGTGGCGAGGCGCCGCCACACGGTGGAGTTCCGGCCGAGCACGATCTCGCGCCGGATCGGAACCGGAGGCGGGCTCATGTGCCCCCGAGCAGGCCTCTGGCCCGCTTCCACAACCGCCGCAGCACAGAGGGCCGTTCCCCCACGCCGAGCGCGCGCTGGATGTCCTCGATGCGCCCCAGCGCCGCCTCGCCGAGCGCGGCCGGGGGAGCACCCAGGTTCGCGTCCACCTGGGCCCGGTCCTTGCAGCTCAGGACCAGGGTCGAGACTTCCGCAAAGCTCAACGGGTAGGCGAGCGCCGTCGCCAATCGGCTGCCGGTCTCGCCCGACAGTTCGTCGAACGCTGCGGCCTGGCGCGCGAGTTCGGCGATGCGCCCGGCGTCCCATTCGCCGCGCTGGTCGCCTGCCGCATCGAAGCGCGATGCGGCGCCGTACTTGCCGGTGAGGAAGCCGCCCCGCAGTGCAGAGCGCGCGATCACGCCCACGCCGCGGCTGCGCAGCAGCGGCAGGGTGCTGCGCAGCGGTTCGGGGTCGAGCAGACTGACGGGCATCTGCAGCACGTCGATGCCCGGCTGGCGCAGCACGTGTGCCACGTCGCCCGCGCTTCGCAGCGAGACACCGACGAAGCGGATCTTGCCGCTGCGACGCAGCCGCTCCAGCTCCTCGTAGAGTGCTTCATCCCGGCCACGGGGGGCCCAGTGGATCTGGTAGAGCTCGATGCGATCGGTGCGCAGGCGCTGCAGCTGCTCGTCGACCAGCGCCGTCAATCCCTGCGGCTGTCCGGAGTACTTGCTCGCCACGATCCAGCGCTCGCGCCGCCCGGGCAGGAAGCGGCCCAGCAGCGCCTCGGACTCGCCGTACACGGCGGCCGTGTCGACGAAGTTGCAGCCGAGTTCCTCGGCGCGGGCGAGCGCATCGAGCGCCGCGTCCGTCGCCACGGCACCATAGCTCGCGCCGCCGATGGCCCAGGCACCGAAACCGCGCTCCGAGACCGTGAGGCCGGTTCGTCCGAGAGGCCGCGTGCGCACGATGCTAGCCCGCCCTCATGCCGATGCCGCGTCGATCTCGCGGATCGTGACGCGACGCTTGCCGGAGGGCGTGAGCGGGATCATGTCCACCCATTCGACTTCGATGGCCATCGCCGGACCCGTCTGGTGTGCCACCCGCTCGCGCAACCGCGCGAGGTCGGCGTCGCCATGCTCGCGCTGGCCCACCAGCAGGATGCGCAGGCGATCCTCCCGGGTCTGTCGTACCTGGAACGCCTCGATGCTGCTGAAGTCCTTCATCAGGTGCGGGAAGAATTCGCCGGGAATGATGCGGCCGTCGGGGCTCGTCAGCACGTCCAGGCGCCGGCCTTCGACGGCGCCGAGCAGTGGCAGGCATCGGCCGCAGGTGCAGCGCGCCTGCGCGCTGGATCGGCTGGCCAGGTCACCATTGAGGTAGCGCACGAAGGGCATCCCGAAATTGTGCAGGTCGGTGACGGTCACCTGTCCGGTGCCGTCGTCGAGCGTCCGGCCCGCGTCGTCGGTCAGCTCGACCACCAGGTGGTCGGCGCTGAGGTGATAGCCGTCGTGTCGGTCGCACTCGGCGCCGATCAGCATGAACTCGCGGCATCCGTAGGTGTGGAACACCGGCGCGCGGAAGCTGCGCTCGAGCAGCGCGCGCTGTTCGCTCGAGAGCATCTCGGCAGCCGTGATCACGGCCTGCGGCGCCCAGTGCGCACCTTCGTGCCGTTCGATCCAGCGCGCCAGCTCGACGAGCGCGCTGGTGTAGCCGACGACGACCTTGGGCCGGTAACGGTCGATCTCGCGCCGGTAGCGCTCGAGGTTGTCCTGCGTCATGTCGAAGCAGCTGACCACGCGACGGCCGAGCACGGCATCGTGCAGCCGCATCTTCGCCTGTCGCAGCGCCGACACCGGCGCGATCTCGGTGCCCCACACGTCGAGCCGGCGGTCGCCCTGGCGCCAGCCGGCCCAGGCATAGCCTCGCATCATCACGGCCATGCGGCGCTCGTAGCTTTCGCGCGTGTACTCGAAGGAGAACGGCTGGCCGGTGGAGCCGCCAGTGGACTTGCTCAGCGTGCGCCCCCGCCACGACGCGGCGACCATCTCGTCGCGATGGGCGCGGATGATCTGCTTGTCGATGGTCGGGAAGTGCCGCAGGTCGCCGACCTCGCGCAGGTCGCGGGCGGAGACCCCGGCTGCAGCCCAGTGGCGCCGATAGAACGGCACCTGGGCCTCGCAATGGCCCAGCAGCGCCTGAAGCTTGGCGAGTTGCAGTGCGTGGAGCTCGTCGGCCGAGATCCACTGGTTGGCTTCGTACTCGGCAAGGTGTTCGAAGGTGCGACGCCCGCGCAGGCGCGTTTCGTAGAAGGGATAGGCCCGGCGGGCCATCCATGAGCTGATCATCTGGTTCTGTTTCCCCGGACCGCGCCGCGGCCATCCCGCAGCGTTCGGCGCGCATTGCAGCATGGCAGGCCGAAGCCCGCCTTGAGCGCGGTCGCGATGGTGGCGGAAGGTCGTCATCGCTGTGGGGCACCAGCCTCGCCGGCGCGGGGATTCTTCACGAATCGATCGTCCGCCTGGGTCAGGCCCGAGGCGCGGCAGCCGCCAGCGCGATGGTCAGGCGACGCTTGCCCGACGCCGTGGTCGGGATCTCGTCGACCTCGACGATCTCCACGCGCATCGCGGGCCCGGCCTTGTCGCGCACCTTCGCCGTGAGTGCCTCGCGGCGCTGCGCCGTCCAGGGCTCCGGCACGACGAGGCGGAACTGCACGCAGTCGCGTTCGGTCTGCACCACCTGCCACTGCCGCACGTCGGGCCAGTCGAGCATCGCGTAGACGAAGAACTCGCCAGGCACGTGGCGGCCGTCCGGCGTCTCGATGCTGTCGAGCACGCGGCCGTCGACCGAGGCCAGCAACGGCAGCCCGCGGCCGCAGGCACAGGCCTGCGTGGCATAGGTGGCGCGGTCGCCGTTGAGGTATCGCACCATCGGCATGCCGAAGTTGTGGAGATCGGTGATGGCGACGTCGCCCGACGCGCCCGCCGGTACGGGCCTGCCGTCATGGCCGACTGTCTCGAGCACGAGGTGGTCGGCGTTCACGTGCAGCCCGCTGTGGTGGCTGCATTCGGAGGCCATCAGCATCACCTCGCGTGAGCCGTAGGTGTTGAACGCCGGGCAGCCGAAGGCCTGCTCGATGTCGCGGCGCTCCGGTTCGTACAGTGCCTCGGCCCCAGTCAGCACACCACGCACCCCCTGCATGCGGCGCCCGGTGGCCAGCATCCGGCGCGCCACCAGCACCACCGGCGCCACGTAACCCACCACGGCCTGCGGCCGGTAGGCCGTCAGTTCCTCGATCACCGGGTCGATGTTGCCGTCGCTGAGTGAGAACGCGTCGAAGAAGCGGCGGTTGAAGGCGCCGTGGTACAGCCGGTCCTTGAAACCGCCCCAGCCGCCCTTGCGCATGCCGGTGCCCCACAGGTAACCGGTGCGCGTGCCCAGGCTCGCACCGCCCCAGCCGTAGCCGCGCCACATCACCGCGGTGCGGCGCGCATAGACGTCCATCGTGTACTCGAAGCGGAACGGCTCGCCGGTGGAGCCGCCGGTGGTCTTGGTCAGCGTGCGCCCGCGCCACGACGTCGCGACGGCCTCGTCGTAGTTCGCGGTGATCATGGCCTTCGTCAGCAACGGATAGCGCGACAGCTCGCTCGCGTGCGACAGCGTGCCCGGCTGCAGCCCGTGCGCGCGCCAGTGCCGCTGCAGGAACGGCACTTCGGCCCAGCAGTGCGCCAGCAGCTCGTTGAGCTTGCGCAACTGCACCGCCTCCAGCTGGGCGCGGTCGAGCCACTGGCTGCGCTCGTACTCGGCGACATGCGAGGCCGTGCCACGGCGCTTGACCACCGTCTCGTAGGCCGGGAACAGCGCGTGCCGGAACAGTGCCTCGTACAAGAACCTTCTCCTTCTGGCCCGTGCGTGCGGCGGGCACTCAGTTGACGAACAGCGGCGGCGGCGTCACGCCTGCGGGCAGGGCTCCGCCGAACAGCGTCGACGAGTCGGCGGCGCGCAGCTCGAGCGAGCCGCCGCTGCCCTGTGTCGAGAACCGCAGCGTGGCGCTCCGGCCATCGGCAAGGCGCAGTTGCACGCCCGTCTGGCCCGGCGCATCGGAACGGCTGGCGCTGACCACGGCGCCGTTGAGCGAGAACACATGCAGGAATACCGAGCCTGCGCTGCCGGAGTCGGCGACGTCCACGCGCACGCCACCCTGCATGCCCTTGCGGGCCTCCGGCCAGGACCGCAGCTCGGCCGTCAGCCCGGGCGGGGCGAGACGCTGCACGTCGAGGCGCGTGCGGCCCTCGGTGATGCTGATCGTGTCGCCCGCAAGCGTCGGGGCCTCGGGCAGGTTGAGTGTCCAGACGCGACGGGTACCGGCTGCGGCGCTCGCGCGGTCGAGCACGACCAGCACGTCGGGCTTGAGGAACAGCAGTTCCCGCTCGGACTTCAGCACCGCCGGGTTGCGGTAGCTGGGCGTGACCCGCGCGGAGGCATACGTGAACAGGCGCTGGTCGCTCAATGCCGCCAGCGCGCAGTTGGTGCCGTAGGCTTGCTTGATGGTCGCACCGCCCGCCTCGAATCGCACGAGGTTGTGCAGTTCCTCGTCCTGCTCGATACCGGAGCGAGAGTAGACGTTCGCGTCGGTGGCCAGCCAGCCACCCTTGAAGAGCACGAAGCTGCCCTGGTCGCGGTGCGCGTGGCTCTCGGTGTACGGGCCGCAGATGAAGTTCGCGAACGTGGCCGAGGGCTCCCAGGACGAACGCATCATCAGCTGGCCCGTGCCGGACGCCCAGTAGGCGGTGGAGAGTTCGGCCAGCGGGCGTGCCGGCAGGTCGGGTTGCTCGTAGAGGAAGTCGGCGAAGAACATGAAGCTGTTCTTCATCTGCGGCACGCTCGAGGCTTCGAGCAGCGTGCGGGCGATGCCGGACAGGCGCTCATCCGGGAACAGCGCCTGCAGCACCATCAGGTACTCGCGGTGGTAGTCGAACAGCGCGGCGCTGCTGTCGCGCGCATGGTCGCCGGTGGGCGCGAGCCGGTCGAGCGTGGGCACCGTGCTGTGGATCAGGTGGGCCATCGAGGCCAGCGTGTGCGGTGTGCGGGTGGCCAGCCGTTCGCCGGTGGACTTCTCCCACCAGTCGTACAACTGCCACAGGCCTTTCATCGCGGTGCCGTAGCCGGTGCCCTCGCGCGAGCCGCCGCCGGCGAGGTCGCGGTTGAAGGTGGGGAAGAGCTGGCCTTCCATCTTCTCGACGCGGAACTTGTCGAGCCAGCGTTGCGCCTGCGGGTTCTCGCCCTGCGTGGCCAGCCCGAGCAGCATGGTGGCGCGCAGGAACGAGTAGTAGTAGTTGTTCGACGGGTTGTCGACCGACCAGCCCGACCATGGGTACACGGTCGTCCCCCACTTGGCGCCGGTGTGGTTCCACACGTTGCCCACGGCGTTGTTCGCATAGGCCACCCAGCGCGCGCGCTGCTCGGGGCTCAGCTGGCCGTGGCACCAGTCGTAGACGATGGCGACGTTGCCGACGATCTGGCCGATCTCGAGGTAGCTGTCGCCGGCAACGGAGGCGCGCTGGTTGCGGGAGATCTTCTCTTCCTCGGCGGCGACGTACTTGTCCGTCTCCTCGATCGCGTAGCTCGCGTAGCGCGTGTCGCCGGTGAGCTGGAACAGCAGCGCGGCGTACCACGGCTGGAAGGCATAGGCTCGACGGCCGAGCAACTGTCCTGCCACCTGGTCCTGGAACCGGCCCGCGGCGGGCGATCGGCTGTCGAGCACCTTCTTCAGGCGCGAGCGTGTGGCCTCGTCCGCCAGCAGGATGCGCGGATGGCCCGCAGCGACCCGATAACTGGGCGCACCGATCGCCATCGGCGCCGCCGTTCGGCCCGCAGCCTGAGGTGAGGGCCGCGACGGGGCCTGCGCGCCGGCCGCGACGGGGGCGAGCACCATGGCAAGCATCAGCGGCAGGAGTCGGCGCACGTGCATCGGCGGCGGGGGCGGCAGCGTCGGCGAAGCATAGCCCGCCGGGAGCGTGGGGCAAGCGCCGCTTCGTGGGGGATTCCGCACCCTACCAGTGGCGGTTGATCCACTGCCGGCAGGGATTCTCGAGGAGGTAGAACGACGCCAGCCCGACGAGCACCGCCCCGACGGGCGCCACTCCCGGGGGCAGAGAGGACTTGAAGGCGAAGAAGGGCTGTTGCCAGAGATAGATCGAGAACGACCAGATGCCCATCATGCGCAGCGGCGCCGAGGCGAGCACGCGGCGCACGGCGGCGTACGTGACGTCGAGGTGGTTCACGCAGAACGCGAGCGCCATCGGTGACACGATCGCCGACAGCCACCAATGCGCGGACGGCGAGTAGCCGGGCACCGCCACGACGAGCGCCACGAGCGGAAGCCATGGCGGCACGCGCGGCGCGATGTGGTGCCGCACGAGGAAGTAGCCGGCCGACACGAGCAGGAAGGACGACGCGATCTCGGTGCGGATCTCGAAGGAGGTGTGCGCAAAGCGCGGCGAGGTCTCGTAGACGTAGTAGAGACCCATCACCACCACGCTGATCGCCCCGAGCAGCCAGGCCTCCCGCCCGCGCAGCACGGCGATCAGCGTGATCAGGCTGAGGAGCACGTAACTGTGCTCCTCGACATTGAGATACCACAGGTGCCCGATCGGCAGGCCGGTGTTCCAGATGTCCGGCTGCGCGGGAACGTAGGTGCGCAGGAAGAGCAGCGTCGGAACGATCTCGTCCCAGCCCTTCCCATGGCCGCTCCAGGCGGCGACGCCGTAGACCACCGCCACGAACATCAGGAAGGCCGGCAGGATGCGGCTGATGCGGCGCTTGTAGAACTGCTTGAGAGGCACCCGCTTGACGAACAACAGGTTGCTCATCAGCAGGCCCGACAGGCAGAAGAAGATGTCGACGCCCAACTGCCCCGTGTCGATCCGGGTGTACGGCAGGAAATGCGACTGCAGCACCAGCAGGATCGCCAGGCCGCGCCAGCCATCGAGGTGATCGACGCGATCGGCCAGCCGCGCAGGCTCTGCGGATCGGGCTGCCGGGGCAAGGACGGGGCTCTGGGAGATCACAACGACTCTCGCGACCGGCTCGTAGCCGACACGTCTTTGACGCGGGAAGCGTCTGTGGGCGCGACTGTAATCGCATATCACCGTCCTGGTGCCGCCTCGCCCTCGATTGAGGGGGCTGCTGGAATAACTCGCAGATGACAGGATGCGCCGTTTCGAATCGACGCCCCACCGTTCCATGCCGCGACGCACTCCTTGGCACCCATTCGCCCGCATGGCGCTCGTCTCGTGGCTGCTCGCGTGCGCGGTGTCCGGTCGGGCAGCGCCCGCCGTGGCTTCGCCCGACCTCTATCCGGCGCCCGAGCCATCCGGCAGCGTCTCGATCGAACTGCACTGCAGCGGCGCGACGAACGACGTGAGGACGGTCGCCTTCGGTCTGCCCTTTCCACGCGGGTTCGTCGCGGACACCGAGCGCATCCGCCTCGAGGATTCCGGGGAAGAGATTGCCTCCGACGTGCTGGAACTGGCCCGCTGGCGCCACTTCTCCGAGAAGTCGATCGACGGACGATCGCTCCGTGCGGTGCTGATCAGTTTCCGGCACGACTGCGCGCGCGCGCCGCAGGCGGCCTACACCGTGCGCTGGGGGGCGCCACGGAGCCGGCGCGCCCAGCTCGGCCTGACCCCGTCGAACGTGGCGGAGCGTACCTGGGTCGCGCAGGCGGAGCCCCTTCCCACCGAGCACCCGATGACGGACAACTACGCGGTCGACGCCGCGGCCGCACCGGTGCGCGAGCCGGCCGTGTGGGTCGTGCCTCCGGCCGAATGGCTGATGAAGTCCAACCTGCGCGGGCCGGTGGCGCCGATCCGCGCTGGCATGGCGCGCGACTGGATGCTCGGCTTCCTGCGCACCTACGTGAACGACGTCGCTGCCGATGTCTCCGCCTTCGAGCGCAACGACAACGGCCAGGGGTTGATCCACTGGGGCAACGAATTCGAGGGCTGGCTGTACGACCGCCCGGCCGTGCTCTGGAATGCCTACGTTCAGACTGGAGACGCGAAGTGGCTGCGCCATGCCCACCGCGCCACGCAGTTCTACGCGTCGCATCTGGCGCTCGAGGGACGGCGCGGTTCGTTCGCGAAACGGCCCGGCGATGCGAAGTACGCTCATGCGGGCGGGCTCTTCACGGCCTACCTGATGACCGGCGATGCGCGCCTGATCGAGCGCATCCGCGCGGTGGCCGAACTGGTCGCGACGGTCCCCACGCGGCTGCCGCCGATCGAGCGGACCACGGGTCTCTGGACCGAGCGCCACATGAGCGTGGCCATCGGCGGGGCGCTGTCGGCCTGGGAAGCCACCGGCGAAGCGGTCTACCGCGACCGCGTGCTGCGCATCGTCGAGGGCATGCGGGCCGATGCTCTACGCCCGCCGCCGGGCTACCCCGATGCGGAGGCGATGGCCGGCGTGCTGTTCCACCGGCCCGAAGTTCACGAGGAGGGCAGCTTTCCGGACCTGGTGATGAGCCCCTGGATGGCGGCGCTGATGACCGAGGCGTTGTGGCGCTACCACCTGCACAGTGACGATCGGCGCGCGCTGCAGATCCTCGGCGACTACGCGCAGTTCGTCGCCGCGCATGCGATCGAGCAGCAGGGCGTGGACTGGTCGCCCCGTTATCTCGCCGGGCTGAAGGGCAACTACGAAGGGGCCGAGCCCGAGCACGCGCTCGACGTGCTGGGCCTGCTCGCGCGCGGGCGCTGGGCACGCCAGCGACTCGGCCAGCCGTCCGAGGCGATCGAACAACAGATGGAGAAGCTGCGCCGCACGGCCGATGCCACGCTGTCGGGCTGGGTGCGCGCCTCGCCCGGCCTGCCGCGCTACCGCCTCGCGCCGACGCGCAAGGCCGGCTGGTGGTACGGCACCACCTACGACCTCGCCTGGTTCGGCTACGACTGAGCGCTGTCGCCCCCGGGCTCGGCGACGGGCTCCCAATAGGCCCACAGCCAGGCGTAGGGGTCGTGGTAGATCCAGCCGCGCTGCAGGCCCGGGATGTCCTGCAGGTGCTCCGCCACGCGGCGCGCCGAAGGGCAGAAGAAGGTCACGAGGCAGGCGCGGCCCAGTCCGGACATGGCCTCGACGGCGCGGCCGATGTCGCTCAGGTAGTACAGCACTTCACAGGCGACGACCAGGTCGAACTTGCCGCCCGGTGGGGCCTCGAAGGGCAGCGCAGTGAGCTCTCCGACGCCGAAGGTCGCGCCGGGCAGGCGTTCGCGCGCGCGCTCGACGGCGCGCTCGCTGACATCCAGCCCGTAGAGCTTGTCGCACAGCTGCGCCAGGTGCTCGCTCTGGTGGCCTTCGCCGCTGCCGATCTCCAGCAGGCTGCCGACCCGCCCGGCATGGGCGGCGATCACGCCGTTGGTCTGCACGAAGCGCGACTGCTCGCGCGCGGTCGTCATGCCCCAAGGGTCGGGCAGGGCGTAGAGCGTTTCGAGCGCGGCGTGGTTGTCGTTGCCGCCGATGCCGCGCATGGCGTAGCGGCGCCACACCTTCGAGACGAGGGCGCGCGCCGGCGCGCCCTCGCGGGCGATCAGTTCGAGCAGGTTCTTGCGGGCCATGGGGTCCTTGAGGCGAGGGGGTCTCAGGAAGGCGATCGAAGCGCTGCCAGTGCACGCCGCGCGGCCAGCGGTGCGAGGCCCAGCAGCGAGGCGCGGGCGGAGGCGTCGGGCTCGTGGCGCCACGCGGCGCGGGCCAGGCGCCAGGCGTCCGGCCAGCGGCGCAGCAGCACCATGCCGCGGGCATTGCGGGCATAGGCGCGCGCCAGGGCCCGATCGAGGTCCTCGCGCGCGACCGTGCCCGACGCCTGCGCGACGGCACGCTCGATGACGCGCACGTAGTCGTCGTAGGTGCGCGCCAGGCTCGACAGCCCGTCGTGGCCGCGCATCGCACGCACGAGCGGCTCGTCGACGACGCCGATCGGCCAGCGCGCGGCGATGCGCAGGTGGTAGTCGAGGTCCTCGCCGGTGGGCAGCGACTCGTCGAAGCCTCCGACGCTCTCGTACACCTCGCGACGCATCATCATCGAGGCTGGCGCGAGGGCGGGGTTGAGCAGGACCCACTTCAGCACGCGGCCGTCCTCGGGCAACTGCTCGCGGCGACGGAAGCGGTCGAACTCGCGATGCTGGGCGTCCATGCGCATCACGTCGCACAGCACCATGCCGAAGCCAGGGTGCGCGTCGAGCCACGCCACCTGCCGTTGCGTCTTCTCGGGCAGCCACTCGTCGTCGCTGTCGAGCAGCGCGATGAAGCGGCCGCGCGCGAGGCGCAGGCCGTGGTTTCGCGCGGCAGAAACGCCCGCATTGGCCTGGCGGACACAGCGGACCCGGTCACCGAAGGCCTGCGCCAGCGCCTCGCCGGTGCCGTCGTCCGAGCCGTCGTCGATGACGATGATCTCTTCCACCGGACGGGTCTGTGACAGGACGGACGCAATCGCCCGCTGCACGAGTTCGCGGCGGTTGTACGTCGGTATGATCACCGAGACTTCGACATCCAGCGCCATGTTCTCCGATCTGTTCAAGAAGTTGCTCTACGCCAGCGGGGCCCTCGGGGCCTATCACCGCTGGCGGAATGCACGCACGTTGACGGTGATCATGTTCCACCGCGTGCTCTCGCCGGACGACCCGCGCTGGGCCCGTTGCGATCCCGACTACACCCTCCGCGCCGATCTCTTCAGGCAGTGCCTGGAGTTCTTTACGGCGCATTACAACATGGTGGATGTGCAGGCCGTGCTGCGCGCCCGCCGAGGTGAGGGGGTGCTGCCGGATCGTGCCCTGTTGATCACCTTCGACGATGGCTGGCGCGACAACGTCGATTTCGCGCTGCCGGCCCTGCGTTCACTGGGTTTGCCGGGCCTGATGTTCGTGGTGTCCGATGCCGTCGGGCGTCGCGAGGCGTTCTACCAGGAGCGCATCGTCGGTGCCTGGCGCCAGGGCCGGCTCGATGCCGCCGGCCTCGCCCAGGGGCTGCAACGGGTGGGTGCGCCCCCCGCCGAGATGCCTTCCGACAATGGCATCGCGACCCTGCGCAGGCTGATCGGTCACGTGGAGCGACTCGAGGCGACAGTGCGCACGCGCCTGCTGGCCGATCTGGCCGAGTGCCTGGACGACGGCACGCGCCAGATGATCGATGCGGGTGAACTCCACTCGCTGCTCGAGGGCGGCGTGGCGATCGGCCTGCACGGCAAGACCCATACCCCCATGACGGCCGCAACGGACCTGGACGCGGAACTGGGCGGTGCACGTGAGGAAATGGCTGCGAGACTGCCGGCCGACCGCCCGCCGACGACGATGTCGTTCCCGCACGGCCGCTTCGACGATGCGATCGCGCAGCGTGCGCGCGACGCCGGCTACGAACTGGTCTTCACGAGCGTGCCGGTGATCAATCCCACCCACGATGGCCGGCTCGGTTGGCTGCTCGGTCGACTCGGCTTCGAGACCGATGCCGTGGCGGATCCGCAAGGCCGCTTCAGGCCGGATCTGCTCGCGCTGTACCTGTTCCGTCGACCGGGTCGCGTGCTGGCCTGAGCATGGCGCCCCCTCGGTCGCGGGGGGCGAGGTGTGATCAATCCCCAGTTCGCGCGTGTGACCGCGTGCGTTCCGCACGCGGTGGCTGTCGAACCCTGCCCTAGCATGGGGCCCCCTGCAAGGAGTGCCGTTTGAAGGACAAGATCGATCTGCTGCGCAACGTCGCACTGGTGGCGATGGCCAGCTACATCGAGTCCGCCGTCGGGCTGCTTGCCGGCGTGCTGATCGCCCGAACGCTCGGGCCGACCGACTACGGGCACTATGCGTTCGGCATCTGGATGTGCGGTGCGCTGATCATGGCCGGCAACAATGCGCTGCCCACCTCGTCCATCAAGTTCCTGGCCGAGGCGCGCGGCGCCGGCCGCGCGGACGTCGCCGCGGCCCTGGTGCGGCGGTTCCTGCGCCTGCAACTGGTCAGCTCAGGCCTCGTGCTGGGCGTGTTCGCGGTGGTGATGGCCGTCCGCCCTGTCGCCGACTGGGCGGATCACCTGCCGCTGATGCTGGGCATCGCCGTGGTGGCCGTCTGGTCGCGAGCCGGTTTCTGGATGCGCGGTGCCATCAGCAAGGGCTACGAGCTGTTCGTCCCGGAGAACCTGTCGCTGGCCGTGACCGCCATCGCGAACCTGGTGCTGGTCGTCACGCTGGCGTGGAAGGGCGCGAGCGTGGCCGAATTCTTCGGCGCGTACGCGGTGCTGGGCGTGATTTCCAACATCCTCGTGCGCTACATGATCCGCCAGCGCGGCGTCGGGCCCGGTCCGGCGCCGATACCGGACGACATCGACCGGCGCCTGCGCAAGCACCTGGTGCTCACCGGCATCATGATGTTGCTGGTGGTGGCGACCAACAAGGCGGTCGAGATGACGCTGCTCAAGGCCTACACGAGTGCCGAGACGGTGGGCTACTTCGCGATCGCCGGTGCGCTGACCAAGGGCGCGGTGGAGATCCTCGCCGGCGGAATGGCCGCCGTGCTCCTGCCCGCCATGTCCCGCCGCTTCGGACAGTCGGGTGCGCATTCACTCGGCAAGATGCTCGCCGAGTCGGCCCGCCTGTACTGGTTCGTCGGCATGGCCATCGCGGGCCTGGGCCTGACCGTCTCGGAAGGCCTCGTCCATCTGCTTTACGGCCAGCGCTACGAGGGCGCCATCCCCGCACTGATGTGGCATCTGGTGATCTCCGGGCTGGTGGTGGTCAACGGCGCCGCGGCCGCGGTGCTCACGGCCAGCGATCGCCAGATGGATCGCATCCGCGTCATCCTCTGCGCCCTGATCGCCAACCTGATTGCCGGCTTCCTGCTGATCCCGCGCTACGGCCTGAACGGTGCGATCGCCAGCTTCGCGATCACTCAGCTGTGTGACAGCACCCTTGCGTGGTGGTATGCGCGCCGCCGCACCAAGGTCGATCTGCCGATCGGCCCGATGGCGCGGCTGACCGCGGCCGGACTGATCGCCACCGGCCTGGGCTACCTGGTCGCCGACGAACTGCACCTCAAGCTCGCGTTCATCGGCGGCGCTGCGGTGTTCCTCGGCACCTACCTGCCGCTGACGGTGCTGTTCCGCACCTGGCGCGCAGGCGACTTCGAAGTGATCGCCACCGTGATCGGGCGGCTGCCCGGGGTCGGCGCGGCCTTGTCGCCGCGCATGCTCGCGCTGCGGCGATTCGCGATCGCCGAGGCGGTTTGACCACGTTGGACGGGAGGTGCGATGGACTGGCGCATCAAGGGTGTGATTCAGGGGGTGCTGGCTAGGGTGCCAGGCGGGGTGGCACTCAATGACGCCCTGCAGCGGGCGGCGGGCGGACGACGCGACGAGTCGCGACACATCGACATCAAGTTCGAGGCCGACTGGCTGGTGCAGATGCGCGTGCTGAACGAGTTGGATCTCCGCGTGCAGGGGCGAGATCTGCTCGAGATCGGCACCGGCTGGCTGCCGGTCTTCCCGCTGTGCTTCGCACTGGCTGGCGCGCGGCGCTGCCACACCTTCGACCTGAATCGCCACCTGAATCCTGCCGTGGTGCCCGGCGCGCTGCGCGAACTGGAGCGGCATCTGCCGGCCATCGCCGAAGCCGCCGGGGAAGAGGTCGCTGCCGTGCGGGAACGCTGGCAGCGCCTGGTCGCCGTGGGGGAAGGCGCGCAGATCCTGCGGGCGGCAGGCGTGGAGTACCACGCCCCGGCCGATGCCAGCGCCACCGGGTTGCCCGATGCATCGATCGCGCTCGTGTTCTCCAACAGCGTTCTCGAGCATGTCTCCACCTCGGTGCTGCTGCCGCTCATGCGCGAGTCGGCTCGCGTGCTGCAATCCGACGGGTTGTCGCTTCACAGCGTGAACTGCGGTGATCACTACGCCTACTTCGACCGTTCGATCACGCCGATCAACTACCTGCGCTACACCGACGCCGAATGGCGCAAGTGGAACAACGACCTGCTGTACCAGAACCGGCTGCGGCCGATCGACTTCACCGAGGCGGCGCGCGCAGCCGGCATGGAGGTCGTGCTCGACTGGCACGTCCCGCGCGCCGAACTGATGGCAGGTTTTGATCAGATCCCGATCGCGCCGGAGTTCCGCCACTATCCGGTGGAGCAGCTGTGCTGCACCTCGGTCACGTTTGCCGCGCGACCTCTGGCGGTGGCGCCGGCATGAACTCGGTGCCGCCGGATCTGCGCGACGACGGCCTCGGGATCGTCTACTTCGGCAACGACTGGTACGCCGAGAACCGCACCAGCAGCCATCACGTGGCACGCCGGCTGGCCGGGCGCACGCGGCTGCTGTACGTCGACTCGCCGGGCATGCGCGCGCCCAGCGCCAGCGGCCGGGACATGAAGCGCTTGTGGCGCAAGCTCCGGCAGACCTTCCAGCGCGCGAAGCACGTCGAGCCTGGTCTCTGGCACTGCACGGTGCCGCAGTTGCCGTGGCGGCGGCTGCCGGGCGTGGCCGCACTGAATCGATGGTTCGGCGCCTGGGCCGTCCGCCGCGCGATGCGGCAGGCCGGCATCCGCCGCGCGATCCTGTGGTTCGTGGTGCCGCATCCCGCGTTCATGCTCGACGCGCTCGAACGCGAGCTGGTCGTCTACTACTGCATCGACGACTACGCGGCCCACCCCGGCGTCGACGTGGCGCAGATTGCCGCCTGCGACGATCGCCTGACGCGGGACGCCGACCTGCTGTTCGTCGCGCCACCCGCTCTGCTGCCTTCCAAGCGAGCGATCAAGCCCGAGGCGTTCTACGCACCGCACGGCGTCGATGTCGCGCTGTTCTCGCGCGCCCAGGACGACTCCACGCCGGTGCCGGCGATCGCCGCGGCACTCGCGCGTCCGGTGGTGGGCTACTTCGGTCTGCTGGCCGCCTGGACGGACATCGAGCTCATGGCGTGGCTGGCGGAGCAACGGCCGCAGTGGAACTTCCTGCTCGTCGGGCATGCGAAGGTCGACGTCGACGTGCTGGCGCAGTTGCCGAACGTCGTTCTCGCCGGACCGCAGCCCTACGAGAGCCTGCCGGGATGGGCGAAGGCCTTCGACGTGGCCATCATTCCTTACCGGATGAACCAGCAGGTGCGCAACTCGAACCCGCTCAAGCTGCGCGAGTACCTGGCCACCGGCAAGCCCGTGGTGTCGGTGCCCGCGCCGGAGATCGAGCGCTTCGGCGGGCTGATCCGCGTGGCCGAGGATCGTTCGTCGTTCCTCGCGGCCATCGAGGAGGCTCTGGCCGGTGATCCGCCGCAGCAGATCCAGAGGCGCATCGCCGCGGTGCAGTCGATGAGCTGGGATGCGCGCGTGGATGAAACTCTCACGGCCGTGCACGAGGCGCTGCGCGCGCGTGCAGCTTCGCACGAAGCGACAGGATGATGTCGCCGCGTGCCCATGCATGAGGGATCGCTGCACTGCAGCGTGAATGACATACTTTCCGAAGGCTTCCCCGCGCTCTCTTCCGCGATGCGGACTCCCGGGCGAAGCACGATCGATACACCAAGAACTCATCAATGCACTGGATCTGGTCCGTTGTCGCGGCCTTGACGGCCAATCTCGTCCGCACGCACATGCCCCGCACTGCGCCGGCGCTGTATCTGTCGTTCGACGACGGTCCGCATCCGGAGCACACGCCGCGCCTGCTCGACCTGCTCCAGCAGCATGGGGCGAAGGCCACCTTCTTCCTGATCGGTGACCAGGTCGCGCTCTATCCCGACGTGGTGCGCCGCATCCTTGCCGAGGGCCACAGCATCGGCAACCATTCGATGCGCCACCCGCGCATGCCCCAGCTGCCCGCACGGGCGCAGCTGGCCGACATCGCCGAGGCCGACGCGGCGATGCGGCCCTTCAACGGCCGCGAGCGACAGTTGTTCCGCCCGCCCAACGGGCGCGCGACGGCGGCGATGATCCTCGACAGCCTGCGCTGGCGCCGCCCGCTCGTGCTGTGGAACGTGGACAGCCGCGACTTCGAACTGAGCGGCCCGCAGGTGGTGCAGCGCATGGACAGCGTGCCGCTGCGCGGCGGTGACATCCTGCTGTTCCACGACGACACAGGCACGTCCGCCCTCGCGCTGGCCGAACTCCTGCCGCGCTGGCGTCAGGCCGGCTTCTCGTTCGCGGCGATCTGATCGGCCGCGCCGACCGCAGCGAGGCGCGCCGCGCGAGAGCATGCTGAATCCGACCCAGCCGTACTTCTATCTGCTGGCGTACCTGACCGTCCTGTACATCCGGCCGCACGAGTTCGTACCCGGATTCATCGGTCTGCCCATCCTGCCGGTGCTGCTGGTGTCGGCCTTCGTGTTCTGGCTGTTCCGCCAGCCGAAGCGCTTCGAGGCGTCGCAGTTCTGGCTGGTGCCGGTGCTGATGGTCGCGATGTCGCTGTCGGTCGTGTTCACCGGCTGGATCGGCGGCGGGATCAACGTGCTCTCGGATTTCGCGCCGGTGGTCATGCTGTTCTACATGGTGGCCACCTCGACCGACTCGCTGCAGCGCATGCGGCAGATCTTCCTCGTGCTGTCGGCGTGCATCACGGTGATCGCCTGGCACGGCATCGACCAGTCGATCAAGGGCATCGGATGGACCGGCGCGCAGCTGAGCCAGGAGACGCGCATCACCTACCTCGGCTTCCTGAACGATCCGAACGATCTGGCCATGGCACTGGTGATGGTGCTGCCGATGATCCTGCAGCTGGCGCGCCACTTCGGGCTGCTGCTGAAGCTGGCCTCGTGGGCGGCCGCGGGTGCCGTGGCCTACGCGGTCTACCTGACGAACTCGCGTGGCAGCGTGCTCGCGATGGGCGCGATGCTGCTGCTCTACGGCATCCTGCGCTACGGCGTCGTCAAGAGTGTGATCGTGCTTCCGATCCTGTTCGCGCCGCTGATCGCGCTGGGCCCGAGCCGCATGGCCGACATGTCAGCCGACGAGGATTCCGCGGAGGGCCGGATCGAGGCCTGGTACGAGGGCGTCCAGTTGCTGATCATGCGGCCGCTGTTCGGCGTGGGCAAGGGCCTGTTCGCCGACCACCACGGGCTCACCGCACACAACTCGTTCGTGCTGGCTTTCGCCGAGCTGGGGATGATCGGCTACTTCTTCTGGTTGTCGAACATCGTGATCTCCTGGCTGATGCTCCAGCGCCTCGTGCTCATGCCGGCCGCGGCGGGCGCTTCCGCGGAGGAGACGGCCCAGTGGGATGCGATCCGCGAGAACGCGCGCACGCTGTGGTACGGCTATGTCGGTGGCCTCGTCTCGGCCTTCTTCCTGAGCCGGAGCTACGTGGTCATCCTGTACCTGCACATCGCGCTGATCGTGGCGATCTACCAGTTCGCGCGCGCCCAGCGCCCCGATTTTCCCGCCATTACCTGGGGCGAGCGCAAGGGCCGCATGGTGATCTTCACCATCGGCAGCGTCGTCGGCATGTGGCTGCTGACGCGCGTGCTGCTGGCGTTCACGTGAGCGCGAAGCAGTGAAAATTCACCGCAATCTGCGCTCCTGACGGCCCGATCTGGGGGGGGCTCCACCCCTTGGGCGGTGATAGCATGAATTTTCCCCGCCCTTCGCAGGGGCGTCTCTTCATCTCGCGCCGACCGCGCGGTCCGCACTCCTCACGGCCCTCGGGTCGTGCGCAGCGACGTCGATGGCCATCTCGTACCACATCCAGGAAGCTGATCTGACTGCGTCGGCCGCGGCCATCCGGGGTCTGTGGGTGACCAACCTGCTGGGCCACGACGAAGACAGTGCGCGCACCAAGCTGAGCCTGGGGTACGCGGACAACCCCGCGGGCACCGGTCTGGCGCTGCTGCTGTACCCCGAGGGCGAGGCGAGTCCGGTGGGTGTGCAGGGCCTGCACCCGCGCACCTTCCACTTCGGCGAGCGGCGGCTGCGCGCCGTGGGCCTGGCCGACTACGCCGTCGACGCGCAGCATCGGTCGCTCGGTCCGGCGTTGCAACTGATGCGCCACGGCACCCAGGTGTCGCAGGCACGGTTCGACCTGACGTACGGGCTTCCCAACCAGAAGGCTGCAGCGGTGCTCGCGCGGGCGGGCCTGCGCCGCATCGGCACGATCCGGCGCTTCGCCAAGCCGCTGCGCAGCCGGCAGCAGCTGGCGCAGCGCATCCCGGCGCCCCTCGCAGCCGTGCTGGCGCCGATGTTCGACCTGATGCTGCGGCTCGACGATGCCCGGCGGTCGCTGCAGAACGGGCCGCGGCTGGAATGCATCGAGACTCCCTGGTCGCAGGCGAACATCGACAACCTCTGGGCGCATCGGCCCGCGATGCTGCTTCTGTCCGAGCGAAGCGCCGACATGCTGCGCTGGCGGTTCGGCCGTCCCGAGCGAGGCGACTGGCGTCTCAGCGTTGCGCGAGAGGGCACGGCGGAACGCGGGTACGTGGTGTGGCGCTTCAAGGACGACTACATCGAGGTCGGCGACTTCTTCAGCGATGCTCCCGACGAACTCACGACGCCCCTGATGCTCGCGTTCGCACGCCAGGCCCGACGTGCGGGCGCGAACGCGATCTCGGTGACCTTCTTCGGCCACGAGGCTGTGGCGATGGCGATCCGGCGCAGCGGCATGTCGCTGCGGCCCCAGCAGGCGCCGGTCTTCAAGCTTCCCGGTGCCGATGCGGCGCTGGACGATCCGGAACGCTGGTATCTCACCAGCTTCGACAACGACGCGGACTGATCCCATGTGCGGCATTGCAGGCCTGTTCGCCTTCCGCCACGCGACGCCGCCCGACAAGGGCGAACTCGCCAAGATGATCGCGGCGCTGCACCACCGCGGCCCGGACGGAAGCTCCACCTTCGTCGATGGCCCGGCAGGGCTGGCGCATGCACGCCTGTCCATCATCGACCTGGCCACCGGCTGGCAGCCGATCGCCAACGAGGACGAGAGCGTCTGGGTGGTGTTCAACGGCGAGATCTTCAACTACGTCGAGCTGCGCGAGGCGCTCGAGCGCCGCGGCCACCGTTTCCGTACGAAGTCCGATACCGAGGTGATCGTCCATCTCTACGAGGACCTCGGCGATCGGTTCGTCGACGAGCTCAACGGCCAGTTCGCGATCGCGCTGTGGGACAAGCGTCGCCAGCGCCTCGTGCTGGCCCGCGACCGTACCGGCATCCGGCCGGTGTTCTACACGCGCTCCGGCGGACGGCTGGCCTTTGCCTCGGAGGTGAAGGCGCTGTTCGCGCTGCCCGGCGTGACGCGCCGGCTCGATGTGCAGGGGCTCGCATCGACCTTCAGCTACTGGTCGGTGCTGCCGCCGGGATCGATCTTCGAAGGCGTGGAGTGCCTCGCGCCTGGCCACCTGATGGTCGTCGACGCCGACGGCACGCGCACGCAGCGCTACTGGGACTGGCAGTTTCCGGAAGAGGTGCCGGCCGCGCGGCGCGAAGAGGAGTGCGCCGAGGAGCTGCGTGCGTTGCTGATCGACGCGGTGCGGCTGCAGCTGCGCTCCGACGTGCCGGTGGGTGCCTACCTGAGCGGTGGTCTCGACTCCTCGATCATCACGACGATCATCCGCCACCACACCGACACGCCGCTGCGCACCTTCTCGCTGACCTTCGAGAATCCGGAGTTCGACGAGAGCGAGCACCAGAACGAGCTGGTGCGCCACCTGGGCACCGAGCACTCCGCGCAGCTGTGCCGGCGCGGCGACATCGGCAGTGCCTTCCCGCGCGCGGTCTGGCATGCCGAGGCGGCGCTGGTGCGCACCGCGCCGACGCCGATGATGCTGCTGGCAGGCAGCGTGCGCGCCGCCGGCTACAAGGTGGTCCTGACGGGCGAGGGCGCCGACGAGGTGTTCGCCGGCTACGACCTCTTCAAGGAGGCCAAGGTGCGCCGCTTCCTGGCGCGCCAGCCGCAGTCGAAGTGGCGCGGCCGCATCCTCGAGCGGCTCTATCCCTACCTGCAGCATTCGCCGGCCGCGGGTCGTGCCTTCACCCAGAAGTTCTTCAGCGAGGGGCTCGACGAGATCGCCCAGCCCTGGTTCGCGCACATCCCGCGCATGACGACGGCACGGCGGGCGCTGCAGTTCCTGCGGCCCGAGCTTCACGCCCGCGCGGTGGCCTGGGATCCGAAGTCGGCGCTGCGCGCGACGCTTCCCGAGGGCATCGACCGCTGGATCCCCCAGGGCCGCGACCAGTACGTCGAGGCCCACACGCTGATGTCGGGCTACCTGCTGTCGTCGCAGGGCGACCGCATGGCGATGGCGGCGTCGATTGAGGCGCGCTTCCCCTTCCTCGACCACCGCGTCATCGAGTTCGCCAACCGCCTGCCGCCGCAGTACAAGCTGCGCGGCCTGACCGAGAAGTACATCCTGAAGAAGGCGATGGCGGCCGAGCTGCCGCCGTCGATCACCCGCCGCAGCAAGCAGCCCTATCGCTCGCCGGACAGCTCCAGCTTCTTCGTCGACGGCCAGCCGCTCGACTACGTCGCCGAGTGGCTCTCGCCGCAGCGCGTCGAGGAGGCCGGGCTGTTCGACCCGGTGGCCGTCGGCAAGCTCTTCGAGAAGTGCCGCACCGGCAAGGCGCTGGGCTTCGGAGACAACATCGCCTTCGTCGGTGTGCTGTCGGCGATGCTGCTGCATGCGCAGTTCGTCGCGCCGGCGGGCGGCCCGGCACCGCTGCAGGCCTGAGCGCGATGCTGCTGCACGAGGCCTTCGACGCGAGCTGTGCCCGCCTGGCGGGCAAGACGGCGATCGTCTGCGGGCCGGAGCGGGTGAGCTACGGCGAGATGGGTGCGCGCGTCGATGCGTTGGCCTCGTTGCTGCAGCGGCGGGGCGTGCGTCGCGGTGACCGCGTCGCGCTCTACCTCGAGCCCAGCGTCGAGTTCGCCGTGGCGGTGCACGCCGTGCTGCGCCTGGGCGCCGCCTTCATGCCGATCTCGCCGCTCACCAAGGCCGACAAGCTCGCCTACATGCTGGGCGACACGCGCGCGGCCGCGCTGCTCACGCAGGCGCGCTTGTCGGCCGTCTGGTCCGACGCGCTCGCGCGCAGCGCCAGCGTGCACAGCGTCGTGGTGCACGGCGACGGCACGCCCGGCGAGCGCCTCGTGGCCTGGCCCGATGCGGCCACCGCGCCGGGCGACGGCGCGCGCTCGCATGAACTGATCGACCAGGACCTCGCCGCCATCATCTACACCTCCGGCACCACCGGCGTGCCAAAGGGCGTGATGCTGACGCACCTGAACATGTGCAGCGCCTGGCGTTCGGTGCAGGCCTACATCGGCTTCCGTGGGGACGATGTGATCGGCCTGGCGCTGTCGCCGTCGTTCAGTTACGGGCTCTACCACGTGCTGATGGGCCTGGGGCTGGGTGCGACGCTGGTGATCGAGCGTTCCACCGCGTTCCCGGTGAAGGTGGTCGAGAACCTGGCACGCGAGCGCGTCACGGTGTTCCCCGGCGTGCCGACGCTGTACTCGTCGATCCTCGGCCTGTCCAACCTGTCGAGTTTCGATCTCTCGGCGCTTCGCATCGTCACCAACGCCGCGGCAGCTCTGCCCGACGAGCACGTGCGCCGCCTCGGCGAGCTGCTGCCCGGCGCAAAACTCTATTCGATGTACGGCATGACCGAGTGCAAGCGCATCAGCTACCTGCCCCCGGAGCAGCTCTCGCTGCGCCCGACCAGCGTCGGCCGCGGCATGCCCAACCAGGAGTGCTGGCTGGTCGACGAGACCGGCCGCCGGCTGCCGAACGGTTCGACCGGCGAGCTGGTGGTGCGCGGCAGCCACGTGATGCGTGGCTACTGGGAGAAGCCGGTCGAGACCGACGAGCGACTCAAGCCCGGCGCCGTGCCGGGCGAACGCGTGCTGCACACCGGCGACATCTTCCGCACCGACGCCGAAGGCTGGCTGTACTTCGTGGCGCGCGGCGACGACATCATCAAGAGCCGCGGCGAGAAGGTCGCGCCCCGCGAGGTCGAGAACGCGATCTACGCGCTCGACGGTGTGCTCGACTGCGCGGTGATCGGCGTGCCCGACGAACTGCTCGGCCAGGCGGTGAAGGCCTTCGTCACGCTCAAGCCGGGGGCGTCGCTGGGCGAGCGCGACGTCATCCGCCACTGCCTGGCGCGGCTGGAAAGCTACATGGCCCCCAAATCGGTGGTGTTCGTGGAGCAGTTGCCCCGCACCGATTCCGGGAAAATCCGCAAGTTGGACCTGCGCTGACCGCTCGAGAGCAGCAGCGCACCGCACACATCACAGGAGAACCTTCATGGCAGACACCAAGGCCGCGCTGCGCCAGTACATCCAGGACAACTTCATCATGGGCAGCACGGGCACGAAGTTCGCCGACGGCGACTCGTTCATGGAGCTGCACATCCTCGACTCCACCGGCTTCCTCGAGCTGATCTCGCACCTGGAGGAGACCTACGGCTTCTCGGTGAAGGACGAGGAGATGATCCCGGAGAACCTCGACTCGCTCAACGCGCTGGACGCCTTCGTCGCGCGCAAGCGTGCCGCCTGAAACCGCCGACCGACCCGGAGCACCGCGCATGAGCCAAGCCCCCCTGAGCCCCGACGTGCTGAAGATCGACCTCGCCGCCGAGGCCGATCGCATCGCCCGCTGGATGGTCGACACGCTCGCCAACCGGCTGCACAAGCGCGGCGTCGTGGTGGCGATGTCCGGCGGCATCGACAGTTCCTGCTGCGCCGCGCTGGCCGTGCATGCGCTGGGGCCGAAGAAGGTGTACGGCATCCTGCTGCCGGAGCGCGACTCCAGTTCCTTCAGCAGCCACCGCGGCCGCATGCTCGCCGAGCACCTGGGCATCGAGTACGAGGTCAACGACATCGCGCCGGCGCTGGAAGGCCTGGGCTGCTACGCACGCCGCGACGAAGCGATCCGGCGTGTGTTCCCGCAGTACGGTGAGGGCTGGAAGAACAAGATCGTGATCGCCGGCGGTACCGAGCGCGGCATCAACTTCTTCAAGCTCGTGGTTCAGTCGCCCGACGGCGAGACGCTCGAGAAGCGCCTGCCGCTGAAGGACTACCTGCAGATCGTCGCGGCGACGAACTTCAAGCAGCGCGTGCGCAAGACGATGGAGTACTACCACGCCGACCGCCTGAACTACGCCGTGATCGGCACGCCGAACCGTCTCGAGTACGACCAGGGCTTCTTCGTGAAGAACGGCGACGGCGCGGCCGACCTCAAGCCGATCGCGCACCTGTACAAGACGCAGGTCTACGCGATGGTTCGACACCTCGGCGCGCCGGAGGAAGTCTGCAACGCGGTGCCGACCACCGACACCTACACGCTGGCGCAGGGCCAGGACGAGTTCTACTTCGCACTGCCGCACGCGCAGATGGACCTCGCCGTGTGGGCGCACAACCACGGTCGGCCGGCGGCGGAGCTGGCGCGTGCGATCGGCATCGACGAGGCGCAGGCGCGCCTGGTCTACGCCGACATCGAGGCCAAGCGCCGGACCACCCACTATCTGCACGCACGGCCCGAGCTGGTCGAGCCGATCCCCGAGATCCACGCCTGAGCGACGCTCAGGTGGGTGGCAGATCGAAGGCCTCGTCGAGCCGCTGCACCTTGCCCGTCTCGGCGGCGTGGTAGCCGGCCAGCGAGGCGATCGCGGCGCGGATCTCCGGTGAGGCCAGCTTGGCGAGCACGGCGCGCACGGGCGGCTGCTCGCGGCCCGCAATGCGCAACGCGAAGAAATAGCGCTCGCGCAACAGCGGGATGAAATGCAGCCCGAATCGCTGTGCCGCCGTCTGCACGCCGATGCCGACGTCGGCCATGCCGCTGGCGATGTAGGCCGCCACGGCGGCGTGGGTCAGCTCGGTGTCGTCGAAGCCCTGCACTTCCTGCTCGGCGATGCCTTCGCGCTCCAGCAGCAGGTCGGTCAGCACGCGGGTGCCCGAGCCTTCGGGGCGGTTCACGAAGCGCAGGTCGGGGCGCCGCAGGTCGGCCAGCCCGCGCACCTGGTGCGGGTTGTCGCGCGCGACGAACAGGCCCTGGGTGCGCACGGCCACGTGCACCAGGCAGTGCGTCTCGGGTCGCAGCCAGCGCAGGTAGCGGCGCAGCGCTCGGCCCTCGAACTCGCCGATCGGCACGTGCAGGCCGGCCAGGTCGCAGTCGCCGCGTGCGAGCGAGGCCACCGACTCGAGGCTGTTGCGGTAGCGCAGCTCCACCGGCAGCGCCGCCGCATGCATCAGCTCCATCAGGCGGGCCACTGCGAAGCCGTGGCTCGCGTCGATGCGCACGGCGCCGCGGCTCGGCTCCAGGCTGCGTTCCAGGTCGCGCTCGAGCTCGGAGGCGAGCGACTCCAGCAGGGGTGAGAGCCGCGCGGCAATGCGCCGGTCGGCCCAGATCAGCTTGTGCGCCAGCTCGGTCAGCACCGAGCCGCGGCCCCGGCCGGAGACCACCAGCGGTGCGCCGAACAGCCCCTCGGCGTGCTTGATCAGCCCCCAGGCATGGCGGTACGACTGCCCGGCGGCGCGCGCTGCCTCGGCCAGCGAGCCGCTCTCCTGCACGCCGGCCAGCAACGCCAGCAGGGCAGTGGTGTCGATGCGGGGGCCGCCGGGCGGCCCGACGTCCCATTGGGGGCGCAGCTGGATGTCCATTATGCAAACCTGAACATATTGTGCCTGTGCCCGCGCCGTAGCCTGCGCGCCCATGAACACGACCGGGATTGCGCTCGAACGGGTCAGCCAGGAGCTGCCGCGCCGCAAGCGGGCACGCCAGGCGGGGCGGGTGGCGGATGCGGCGACGCTCGATGAGGTACGGGCCACACTGGGCTCGCTGCCGCTGCGCCGTGACCTGCTGATCGAGCACCTGCACGCGCTGAACGACCGCTTCGGCCAGCTGCGCACCGATCACCTGGCCGCACTGGCCCAGCTGCTGAAGCTGGCGCAGGTCGAGGTCTACGAGGTCGCGAGCTTCTATCACCACTTCGAGGTGGTGCGCGAAGACGCGCAGGGCACCTACCCGGCGCCGCCGGGCCTGACGGTGCGCGTATGCAACGGCCTGTCGTGCGAGCTCGCGGGGGCGCGCGCGCTGATCGATCGGCTGCCGCAGATCCTCGGCGCGAACGTCCGCGTGCTGGAGGCACCCTGCGTCGGCCGCTGCGAGCAGGCGCCGGTGGCCGTGGTGCACCAACGCGCGGTGCCGCACGCCGATGCCTCCGCGGTGCAGGCGCTGGTGGCGGCTGACACGCGCTTCGACGAGGTGCCCGCCGCGATCGACCTGGCCGGCTATCTCGCGCAGGGCGGCTACCGGCTGCTGCGCGATTGCCACGCCGGTACGCCCGACGTGGAATCGGTGATCCACGCGATGGAGGATTCCGGGCTGCGCGGTCTCGGCGGCGCGGGCTTCCCGACCGGCCGCAAGTGGCGCATCGTGCGCAGCGAGGCCGCGCCGCGCCTGATGGCGGTGAACATCGACGAGGGCGAGCCCGGCACCTTCAAGGATCGCCACTACCTCGAGCGCGATCCGCACCGCTTCCTCGAAGGCCTGCTGGTGGCGGCCTGGGCGGTGGGCATCGACAAGGTCTACGTGTACCTGCGCGACGAGTACCACGGCTGCCGCGCGCTGCTCGAGCGCGAGCTGGCCGCGCTGCGCGCGCAGCCGCCGGTACCCGGCCTGCCCGAGATCGAGCTGCGCCGCGGCGCCGGTGCGTACATCTGCGGTGAGGAGTCCGCGATGATCGAGTCGATCGAGGGCAAGCGCGGCATGCCGCGGCTGCGGCCGCCGTACGTGGCTCAGGTCGGCCTGTTCGGGCGGCCGACGCTGGAGCACAACTTCGAGACGCTCTACTGGGTGCGCGACATCCTCGAGCGCGGCCCGCAATGGTTCGCCGACCACGGACGGCACGGCCGCAAGGGCCTGCGCTCGTTCTCGGTGTCGGGCCGCGTGCGCGAGCCGGGGGTCAAGCTCGCGCCGGCCGGCATCACGCTGCGCGAGCTGGTCGACGAATACTGCGGCGGCCTGCCCGAGGGCCACGAGCTCTACGGCTACCTGCCGGGCGGCGCCTCCGGCGGCATCCTTCCGGCCTCGATGGCCGACATCCCGCTCGACTTCGACACGCTGCAGCCGCACGGCTGCTTCATCGGCTCGGCCGCGGTGATGGTGCTGACCAAGAGTGCAAGCCACGTCGACCGCGCCGTCGACGCCGCGCGCAACCTGATGCGCTTCTTCGAGGACGAATCCTGCGGCCAGTGCACGCCCTGCCGTGCCGGCACCGCGAAGACCCGCGCGCTGATCGAGCACGAGCGCTGGGACACGGCGCTGCTCGCCGAGCTCTCGCAGGTGATGCGAGACGCGTCGATCTGCGGCCTCGGCCAGGCCGCGCCGAATCCGGTGGACTGCGTGGTCCGCTACTTCCCGCACGAGCTGGAGGGCCGATGAACAAGCCAGTCGAGCTGATCGCATTCAGCCTCAATGGACAACCCGCGGCCGCCGCTCCGGGCGAGACGATCCTGCAGGTCGCCAAGCGCAGCGGCCTGCGCATCCCGCACCTGTGCGCGAAGGACGGCCTGGAGCCCGCCGGCAACTGCCGCGCCTGTGTCGTCGAGGTGAAGGGCGAGCGCACGCTGGCGCCCTCGTGCTGCCGAGTGCCGACGCCGGGCATGACGGTCGACAGCAAGAGCCCGCGCGCCGTCGCCGCGCAGACCATGGTGCTGGAGCTGCTCGTCAGCGATGCCGGCGAGGCGAGCGAGCAGCACACGCACGATTCGGAGCTGCTGTTCTGGGCCGACCGCCTGAAGGCGCCGCGCGGCCGCCTGCCGGGCCGCGAGCGCGTCGCCGCCGACGCCTCGCATCCCGCCTTCGAGGTGAATCTCGACGCCTGCATCCAGTGCACGCGCTGCGTGCGCGCCTGCCGCGACATCCAGGTGAACGACGTGCTGGGCCTGTCGCTGCGCGGCCCGCACGCGAAGATCGTGTTCGACCAGGACGATCCGGTCGGCGCCTCCAGCTGCGTGGCCTGCGGCGAGTGTGTGCAGGCTTGTCCGACCGGCGCGCTGATGCCGGCGCGCGGTGCGGGCCTCGCGAAGATCGAGCGCGAGATCGATTCGGTGTGCCCGTACTGCGGGGTGGGCTGCCAGCTGACGCTGCACGTCGGGCGCGACGCGCAGGGCGCCGAGAAGGTGCACTTCGTCACCGGCCGCGACGGCCCGGCCAACCATGGCCGCCTGTGCGTCAAGGGCCGCTTCGGCTTCGACTACATCCACAACGAGCGCCGCCTCACCACGCCGCTGGTGCGGCGCGAGGGCGTCGCCAAGGACCCGGCCCACATCGACGCCTTCAAGCGTGGCGAGCTGCCGCTCTCGGCGCTGTTCCGCGAAGCGAGCTGGGAAGAGGCGCTCGACCTCGCCGCCGGCGGCCTCGCGCGCATCCGCGATGCCACGCCCGCCGGGGCACCGAGCCGGCTGGCCGGCTTCGGCTCTGCCAAGGGCAGCAACGAAGAGGCCTACCTGTTCCAGAAGCTCGTGCGCACGGGGCTGCGCACGCACAACGTCGACCACTGCACGCGGCTGTGCCACGCCAGTTCGGTGGCGGCGCTGCTCGAAAGCCTCGGCTCGGGCGCGGTGTCCAATCCGGTGGAGGACGTGGCGCAGGCCGAGGTCATCCTGCTGATCGGCGCGAACCCGGCCTCCAACCACCCGGTGGCGGCGAGCTGGATCAAGAACGCCATCCAGCGCGGCGCGAAGCTGATGCTGGCCGACCCGCGCGCCACCCCGCTGACGCGCTTCGCGCAATGGCACCTGGCGTTCCGGCCCGACACCGACGTCGCGCTGCTCACCGGCATGCTGCACGTGATCGTCGCCGAGGGCCTCGTCGACGAGGCCTTCGTTGCGGCGCGCGTCAACGGCTACGAGGCCGTCAAGGCGGCGGTGGCCGAGGCCACGCCGGAGCGCATGGCCGAGATCTGCGGCGTGCCCGCCGAGACCATCCGCGAGTGCGCGCGCGCCTTCGCCACCTCCAGGGGGTCGATCATCCTGTGGGGCATGGGCGTGAGCCAGCACGTGCACGGCACCGACAACGCGCGCTGCCTGATCGCGCTGTCGCTGCTCACCGGGCAGATCGGCCGGCCCGGCACCGGGCTGCACCCGCTGCGCGGCCAGAACAACGTGCAGGGCGCGAGCGACGCCGGGCTGATCCCCATGATGTACCCGAACTACCAGCGCGTCGTGCACGACGACGTGCATGCGCAGTTCGAGTCGCTGTGGGGCACGCCGCTCGGCCGCGAGGCCGGGCTGACGGTGGTCGAGATCGTCAAGGAAGCCGCCGCCGGCCGCGTCACCGGCATGTACGTCGAGGGCGAGAACCCGGCGATGAGCGACCCGGACCTCGACCATGCGCGCGCCGCGCTGGCCAGGCTCGAGCACCTGGTCGTGCAGGACATCTTCGCCACCGAGACGGCGATCCTCGCCGATGTGGTGCTGCCCGCCTCGGCCTTCGCCGAGAAGTGGGGCAGCGTGACCAACACCGACCGGCTGATCCAGATCGGTCGCCCGGCGCTGAACCCGCCGGGCCAGGCACGCCAGGACCTGTGGGCGATCGAGCAGATCGGCCGCCGGCTCGGCCTGTCGTGGAACTATTGGGGCACGGACGACGGCGACGGTCATGCGGCCGCGGAGGCGCCGGTCGCGCGCGTGTACGAGGAGATGCGTACGGTGATGGAGCCGCTGGCCGGCGTGCCCTGGAACCGCCTGGTGCGGGAGGAGGCGGTGGTGACGCCGGCCGAGCGCGAAGACGAGCCGGGCCACGCCGTGGTGTTCGTCGACCACTTCCCGACCGCCGATGGCCGCGCGACCCTGGTGCCCGCGCAGTTCATGCCCGGGCCGGAACAGCCCGATGCGGACTACCCGCTGGTGATCTCCACCGGCCGCGTGCTCGAGCACTGGCACACCGGCGCGATGACGCGCCATGCGCCCGTGCTGGATGCGCTCGCCCCGGTGGCCACGGTCAGCATCCATCCCGACGATGCGCAGCGCATCGGCGTGGCCCATGGCGCGCCGATCTGCGTCGAGTCGCGCCATGGCGCGATCGAGGGCGTGGCCGAGGTCACGCGCGCCGTCAAGCCCGGCCACCTGTTCCTGCCTTTCGCCTACTGGGAGGCCGCCGCCAACCGCCTGACCGGCTCGGCCATCGATCCGTTCGGGAAAATTCCCGGCTTCAAAGTCACGGCCGTGCGCGCTTTCGGCCCGCCCGTCTAGCTTCGAGGGGACAGGAAGCCTTCCGCGGCGGGGCATACTCGGCGGATGTACGAACGTCACTTCGGGATCAGCGGGCCGCCGTTCCAGCTCAGCCCGGACCCGAACTTCTACTTCGACAGCCAGGGCCACCACGAGGCCCTGGATTCGCTGCGCCGCGGCCTGGCCGCGCCGACCGGCTTCGTCGTCGTCAGCGGCGAGATCGGCGCGGGCAAGACGACGCTGGTGCGCACGCTGCTGTCCGAACTCGACTCGACCAACCTCGTCGTCGGACAGGTGCTGACCACCCAGCTCGACGAGGCCGAGCTGATGCGTGCCGTGTCCTTGTCGTTCGGCATTCCGGGCCACACCGACACTCCGGAGGCGCTCGAGCGCGGCCTGCAGGCTTTCCTGCTTGCGCTGGCGAAGTAGGGCCGGCGTGCGGTGCTGATCGTGGACGAGGCGCAGAACCTCGAGCGCAGTTCGTTCCACTGGCTGGTGAAGCTGGAGAAGGGCCATTCGCCGACGCGCATCCCGCTCAAGGTCTGCCTGATCGGCCAGCCCGAGTTGCGCGACCTGGTCACCTCGGGCGACCTGATCGAGCTCCGCGAGCGCATTGCGGTGCAATGCCACCTCGGGCCGCTGGCCGTCGCCGAGACCGGCGACTACATCCGCCACCGCCTCGGCAAGGTCGGATGGCAGGGCGTGCCGAGCTTCGAGCCGGGCGCCTTCGAGGAGATCCACCGCTGGACCGGCGGCATCCCGCGCCGCATCAACCTGCTGTGCAACCGGCTGATGCTGTCGCGCTTCCTCAGCGAGACCACGAGCATCGATGCCGCCTCGGTGGCCGAGGTCGCGCGCGACCTGCGCGCCGAGATCGGCGACACCACGCCGGTGCCGGCGCTCGAGGCGCCAGTCGCCGCCCCCGCGGTCAGCGCGCCGAGCCCTGCCGCGCTGCCGGTGCTCGACGAGGTCATCGCGCCGAAGCCGGCCGCAGCCTCGCTGGTGGCCCCGGTGACGCCGGCCCCGGCCAGCGACGAGCCGGTCGACATCCACCTGCTGGACCCGGTGGCGCCTGCGGCAGCGCCGGTCCCGGCACCGGCCCCGGCCGCGGCGCGCATGCCGTCGCGCCCGGCAGAGAAGCCGGCGAAGGGAGACAAGGCAGAGAAGCCCGAGAAGCCCGCGCCGCGCTCGCGCGACAAGAATGACCGCAAGACGGCCGCTGCGCCGCCGAGTTCGGTGGATCTGGAACTCGACGTCGAGCTCGAGACCGGCTCCGACGCGCAGGAACCCTCGTTGCCGACGCTGCGCAGCGGCGACGAGTCGCGGCCGCTGCTGTGCGTCGTGGGCGGGCAGGGCGAGCACGTCAAGGCCGCCGCGCTGATGCATGCGATCGCGGCGCGACCCGAGCTGCCCGTCACGCTGCTGGTGCGCTGCTACGCCAACAGCGCCTTCGAGCGCCACAAGGACATGTTCGCCGGCCTCGACGTGGCCGGACGCCTCGTCAACCTCGGCATCGCCGGCGGAACCTACGCCGGGCGTGCCGCGGAACTGATGAAGCGGTTCGAGTTCGTCGTCGACCACTGCCAGCCCGCCGCGGTGATCGTGTTCGACGGCAGCGATGCCGCGCTCTCGTGCGGCCTCGTGGCCAGCCGCAAGGGCGTGCCGGTGCTGCACGTCGGCGCCGGCCTGCGCAGCGGCACCACCACCGATGCGGCCGACATCACGCGTCGACTGGCCGACCAGCTCTCCGACGTGCTCTACACGAGCGAGGCGCAGGCCAACCAGCAGCTTGCCCAGGAAGGTGTCACGGCCGAGCGCATCCGCTTCGTGGGCAACACGCTGGCCGATGCGTTGCAGATCGCGCTGCGCACCAAGCAGGCCACGCCGAACCCGCGCGAGCGGCTCGGTCTGCCGGCGAACCTGCTGAGCGATCGCAACGGCTACGGCGTCGTGATCCTCGACGGCAACGCCAACGTCGGCGACCGCCAGGTGCTCTCCGAGCTGATCAACATCCTGCGGGCCGTGGCGCACGACGTGCCGCTGATCTGGCCGATGCACACGCGCACGCGCGAGCAGATGGCGAAGTTCAAGCTCGATGCGGTGGTCGCGAGCGAGCGCATCGCGACGCTGCCGTCGCAGAGCTATCCGTCGCTGGTGCAGCTGCTGTCCAACGCGACCTGCGTGATCACCGATTCGTGGAACGTGCAGGAAGAGGCCACCGTGCTGGCCGTGCCCTGCCTGAGCATCGGCATCGGCCAGGAGCGGCCGATCACCACCGCGCTGGGCTCCAACCTCGTGGTCGGCCGCAACAAGTCGGCCGCCACACGCGCGGTGTGGGACTGCATCTTCAACGGCGGCAAGCGCGGCCGCACGCCCGACCTGTGGGACGGCAAGGCCGCCGAACGCATCGCGGCGCACATGGCCGGCTTCCTCGCGGCACGGCGCGGCGCGAAGGACCGCGTCAGCGCGGGCTGACGGCGCCGCCGAGCCAGCGCGGCGCCAGCACGCCGGTGGCCAGCGCGGTGCCGAGCAGGATCACCGCGCAGCCGGCGGCCATCGCTGGCGTCAGCGGCTCGGCGAGGAACACCCAGCCCCACAAGACCGCGAAGGCCGGAATCAGGAAGGTCACCGAGATCGCATTGGTGGCGCCGACGTGCGCGATCAGGCGGAAGAAGAGCAGGTAGGCGATGCCTGTGCACAGCAGCGCCAGCAGGCCCACCATGGCCCAGGCGCGCGCGGAGGGCATCGTCGGCGGCCACCACCACAGCGCCGGCAGCGCCAGCAGCACGGCGGCAGAGAGCTGGCTGCCGGTGGCCAGCGCGAGCGGCGGTACGCCCTGAAGGCGCTTCTTCGTGTAGTTGGCCGACAGCCCGTACAACATCGCTGCCACCAGGCACGCGACGATCGCCCAGCCCGAGCCGCCCGGCTTGAACGAGGCCTTCTCCCACGCCAGCCCGACCACGCCGGCGAAGCCGATCGCCAGCCCGAGCGTGCGCGGCAGCGTCGGTCGCTCGTGCAACCAGGCCCAGGCGATCAGCGCGCCCCACAGCGGCGTCGAGGCGTTGAAGATCGACGACAGGCCGGCACTGATCGACAGCGCCGCGTAGCTGAAGCACAGGAAGGGCAGCGCCGAGTTCAGCGCGCCGACGACGAAGATCGTGCGCCAGTGGCGCCGCAGTTCGCCGACCTGCCCGCGCGCGGCGAGCAGCGGCAGCAGCACCAGCGTGGCGCCGGACACGCGCACCGCCGCCAGGGCCACCGGCCCGAACTCGCCGGCCCCCAGGCGCATGAAGAGGAACGAGGCGCCCCAGATCGCCGCGAGCGTGACCAGCTCGGCGAGGTCGGCCGGCTTCATGCGCGGGCCTCGAGGGTCAGTAGCGCGCGCTTGCGCTCCAGCCCGCCGGCGTAGCCGGTGAGCGAGCCGTCGGCGCCGAGCACGCGGTGGCAGGGCACCACCAGCGAGGCCGGGTTGCGCCCCACCGCGGCACCCACCGCTCGCACCGCCTGTGGCGCGCCGAGCCGGCGCGCCAGCTCGCCGTAGCTGCAGGTGCGTCCGGCCGGTATGCGTTGCAGCGCCTGCCACACCGAACGCTGGAACGGCGTGCCCTGCAGGTCCAGCGGCAGATCGAAGCGCGCCAGTGAACCCCGGAAATAGCGCTGCAGCTGCGACGCGGCCTCCCGCAGCAGCGCATCGTCGTCGCGGCGCGGCACCGTGAGCTCTCCCGGGTGGTGCTTCTGGCCCTCGAACCACAGGCCGGCGAGGCCGCGGGCGGTGCGCGCCAGGCGCACGCGCCCCAGCGGGGTGTCGATGTCGGCCTGCGCGGTGCAGGTGGCGTTCAGCGTGTCGGCAAGGGCGCTCATGGTGAAGTCTCCAGGCTGTTCCACAGGCGCAGCACCGCGTACGCGCGCCACGGCCGCCAGGCCTGGGCATGCGCGTCGGCGCCGCGCTGGTTCGTCGTGCCGAACAGGCGTTGCATGGCCTTCAGCACGGCCACGTCGTTCGGCGGAAAGGCGTCGGGCCAGCCGAGCGCGCGCATCGCGATGTAGTGCGCCGTCCAGGGTCCGATGCCGGGCAGCTCGCACAGCGCGGCGATGAATTCCTCCGGCGCAGCACCCGGCCCCATCAGGGTCTCGAGCCCCGGCCAGGCATCGGCCAGCGCGATCAGCGCGCCGGCACGCTGTCGCACGATGCCCAGCGAGGCGATGTCGCCCAGCGGTGCGGCGGCGAGCCGCTCCGGCGCCGGGAACTGGCGTGTCAGTTCGCTCCACGGCGTGGCCAGCGGCTCACCGAAGCGGTCGACCATCCGGCTGGCGAGCGTGCGTGCCGCCGCCACGGTGACCTGCTGACCCAGCACGGCGCGCACGGCAAGCTCGAACGCATCGACGCTGCCCGGCAGGCGGATGCCCGGTTCGCCGGGCAGGCCGGCGAGCGCCGCATCGATGTGGGCGGGCGCGGCATCGAGGTCGAGCCAGCGGCGCGCTGCCGCCACCACGCGGGCGCTGGCGTCGGCCAGCGACGGCGCGAAGCGCAGCTGCACACGGTCGCGCGCGGGATCGAAGCGTGCCTCCATCCAGCCGCCCGCCGCGGCCAGCGCACCGGCCCGCACGCTGCGCCGCACCGACAGCGCCCCGACCGCCTCGATGCCGGGGATCGCCCGCTGCGCGAGGAAACGCAGCAGCGTCGTGTGGTCCAGCGGCGCACGGTAGGCGAGCGAGAGCGTCACGGCGTCGAGCGTCTCGTCGCCGGCCTCGTCGCGCTCGGCCGCGCCGCGCAGCCGGCTCGGGCTCATGCGGTAGTGCTCGGCGAACGCGGCATTGAAGCGCCGCAGGCTGCGGAAGCCTGCCGCGAGTGCCACCTGGGCGACCGGCATCGCGCTGTCGGTCAGCAGTTGCTTGGCCAGCAGCAGGCGGCGCGTCTGCAGGTACTGCATCGGCGTGACGCCCTGCTCGGCGAAGAAGATGCGGCGCAGGTGCCGGTCGCTCACGCCCAGCCGCGCGGCCAGCGCGGCGAGCGAGGCCGCCTCGCCACTCGCGGCCTGCGCGTTCAGCTCGAGCGCCGCCTGGCGCGCCAAGGTGCGCGACGCGTCCATCACGCTCCAGGGCAGCCCGGCGCCCGGTGCGATCTCCGGGCGGCACTTCAGGCAGGGCCGGAACGCCGCTGCCTCGGCCTGCGCTGGCGTCTCGAAGAAGCGGCAATTGCGCCGTTGCGGCGTGCGCACGCGACAGATCGGCCGGCAGTACACGCCGGTGCTGGTGACCCCCACGAACAGGCGCCCGTCGAAGCGCGCATCGCGGGCGGCGAGGGCCTGGTAGGCGGCGTCGGGATCGAGCGTCATGAGAGGGATTATGGGCAGCGCGACGCCCGGTGCTGGCCGTTTTCGGACATGCCGTCGACGCCTGCCGGGTTGTCACCTGCGCGACGCTGCGCCCGGGTTTCCACGCTGCTTGAGGGATAAGGCGTTCGCATACAACCGTGCCGACCGGCGGCGCCAGACCGTCGGCCTCGGCCCGCCCGGAGACAAGGCTTGCAGCTCCTGCAGATCATCATCAGTGGCGTCTCGCAAGGCTGCATCTACGGCCTGATCGCGCTGGGCTTCGTGCTCATCTACAAGGCCACCGAGACGGTCAACTTCGCGCAGGGCGAGCTGATGATGCTCGGCGCCTTCTGCGGCCTTGCACTGATGAGCTTCGCGGGCTTCCCGTTCTGGCTCGCGGTGCTGTCGGCGATCGCCGCGATGGCGCTGTTCGGCGTGGCGCTCGAGCGTGTCGTGATCCGCCCGATCCTCGGCCAGCCGGCGTTCTCGGTCGTGATGCTGACGATCGGCATCGGCTACGTGACGCGCGGCCTGATCACGATGATCCCGACCATCGGCACCGAGACGCACACGCTGCCGGTGCCCTACAAGGACCAGGCCTGGAACGTCGGCGCGCTGGTGCTCAACGTCGAGCAGATGGTGGTGATCGCCGCCACCGCGCTGCTCAGCGTGCTGCTCTACGCGATGTTCCGCTTCACCAAGCTCGGCGTGGCGATGCAGGCCTCGTCGCAGAACCAGCTCGCTGCCTACTACATGGGCATCCCGGTGCGGCGGCTCAACGGCCTGGTGTGGGGGCTGGCCGCGGCGGTGGCGTCGGTCGCCGGGCTGCTGCTCGCACCGATCACCTTCGTGCACGCGAACATGGGCTTCATCGGGCTGAAGGCCTTTCCCGCGGCGGTGGTCGGCGGCTTCGGCAGCCTGCCCGGCGCGATCGTCGGCGGCATCGTGATCGGGCTCGTGGAGGCGCTTTCGGGCTTCTACCTGCCCGAAGGGTTCAAGGACATCGCCGCCTACGTGGTGGTGCTGGTGATGCTCGTCGTGCGGCCCAACGGCCTGTTCGGCGAGAAGCTCAGGAAGAAGGTGTAGGCCGGCGATGCGCTTCATCTTCAAGACGAGCTACGAGCAGGACATCCGCCTCGCCAGGCACGGCGGGCATGTGTTCTGGTATTCGATGCTGGTGGCGCTGCTGCTGGTGGCGCCGTTCGTCGTCTCGGAGTACTGGCTCGCCCAGGTGACCTTCATCCTCATCTACGCGGTCGTCGGCCTCGGGCTGATGCTGCTGTCGGGCTTCACGGGTCAGTTCTCGCTCGGGCATGCGGCCTTCCTCGGCGTCGGCGCCTACGCGCAGGCGGCGCTCACCGGCGCGGGCGTGCCGTTCCCGCTGGCGCTGGCGGCAGCGGCTGCCACGGCGGCGCTGGTCGGCGTGATCGTCGGGCTGCCGGCGCTGCGGCTGAAGGGCATCTACCTCGGCATCGCGACGCTCGCCTTCGGCTTCATCGTCGAGGAGGTGTTCGCGCGCTGGGAGAGCGTGACCGGCGGCAATGCCGGCAAGCACCTGAAGGACCCGGAGCTGTTCGGCTGGACCATCGAGTCGGGCGAGCCGTTCTACTACCTCTGCCTCGTGATCACCGTGTTCGCGACGCTGGGCATCCTGAACCTGCTGCGTTCGCCCACCGGCCGCGCCTTCGTGGCCATCCGCGATTCGGAGATCTCGGCGCAGAGCATGGGCATCCACCTTGCGCGCTTCAAGACGATGTCGTTCGCGATCTCGGCGGCGCTGGCCGGCGTCGGCGGCGCGCTCTATGCGCACAAGCTGAAGTTCATCTCGCCCGACCAGTTCGGCGTGCTGCAGTCGATCGACCTGATCCTGATGGTGGTGATCGGCGGCCTCGGCTCGGTGCACGGCGCCTTCCTCGGCGCGATCTTCCTGATCACGATGCCGCAGGTCATCGCGCTCGCGAAGGACTACCTGCCCGACGCGATCGCACTCGCACCCGGCCTGCAGGGCGTGGTCTACGGCGTCGTGCTGATCGCCTTCGTGCTGTTCGAGCCGCTCGGCCTGTACGGCCGCTGGCTCAAGCTCCGCACCTGGCTGCAGCTGTTCCCGTTCTACCGCCGCGGCATGTTCAAGCGGCAGAAGGCCTTCCAGAAGTCGGAGCGGCTGCGATGAGCTCGGGCGTACTGCTCTCCGCGCGGGAACTGTCGGTACGCTTCGGCGGCGTGCTGGCAGTCAACAAGGTCAGCTTCGACGTGCACCGCGGCGAGGTGTTCACGCTTATCGGGCCGAACGGCGCCGGCAAGACGACGGTGTTCAACCTGATCAGCCGCATCTACACGCCGACCTCCGGCTCGATCGAGTACGACGGCACGCCGCTGCTGGCGCACGCGCCGCACGAGATCGCCCCGCTGGGCATCGCGCGCACCTTCCAGAACATCGAGCTGTTCGAGCACGCCACCGTGCTGCAGAACCTGCTGATCGGCCGCCACGTGCACCGCGAGACCGGCTTCTGGAGCCAGTTGTTCTTCACGCGCGCGACGCGCGACGCCGAGGTGCGCGCGCGCCATCACGCCGAGCGCGTGATCGACCTGCTCGAACTGCAGAAGCACCGCGATTCGCTGGTGGCCGGGCTGCCCTATGGCGTGCGCAAGGTGGTGGAGCTGGCGCGCGCGCTGTGCACCGAGCCGAAGCTGCTGCTGCTGGACGAACCCTCGTCGGGCCTGAACGTCGAGGAGACCGACGACATGGCCTTCTGGATCCGCGACATCCGCGACGAGCTCGGCGTGACGGTGCTGATGGTCGAGCACGACATGTCGCTGGTCTCCAAGGTGTCGGACCGCGTGCTGGCCATGAACCAGGGCGAGGTGCTGGCGCTCGGCACGCCGGCCGAGGTGCAGGCGCACCCGGGCGTTGCCGAGGCCTACCTGGGCTCGGCGGGCGACGTGGAAAGCCTGCGGAGGAAAGCGGCATGACCGACGTGCTCGCGCTCGCCAACGTCGAGAGCAGCTACGGGCCGATCCGGGCGATCCGCGGCGTGAGCCTGGCGGTGCGCCAGGGCGAGATCGCCACCGTGCTGGGCAGCAACGGCGCGGGCAAGACGACCATCCTCAAGACCATCTCCGGCATCCTCGACCCGACCAAGGGCACGGTCAGCTTCAAGGGCGAGGACATCACCGCGCAGGATCCGGCGCAGATCGTGCGCCGCGGCCTCAGCCATGTGCCCGAAGGGCGCGAGGTGTTCCCGCTGCTGTCGGTGCACGACAACCTGATGATGGGTGCCTACACGCGCAAGGACCGCGACGGCGTCGCGCGCGACCTCGAGACGGTGTACGGCTACTTCCCCATCCTGCGCGAGCGCTCGCGCCAGGATGCCGGCCTGCTGTCGGGCGGCCAGCAGCAGATGCTCGCGATCTCGCGCGCGCTGATGGCCGCGCCCGACCTGATGCTGCTCGACGAGCCCAGCCTCGGCCTCTCGCCGCGGCTGACGCGCGAGATCTTCGAGATCGTCGTGCGCATCAACCGCGAGCGCGGCACCACGCTGCTGCTGGTGGAACAGAACGCCAACATGGCACTGAACGTGGCCGACCACGGCTACGTGCTGGAGAACGGCCGCATCGTGATGGAGGACCGCTGCGAGCGCCTGCGCGAGAAGGACGACATCAAGGAGTTCTACCTCGGCATGAAGGAATCCGGCGTGCGCGGCGAACGGCGCTGGAAGAAGAAGAAGACGTGGAGATGATCCGATGCCGAACCTGTGGGACCTGGATTCGCTGAAGCCCTGCACCGAGATCGTGCTGCCGGGCGAGACCATGCCCGCGCTGTTCTGGAACGGCGTCGCGCGGCGCGGCCCGAAGGTGTTCCTGCGTCAGAAGGAGCTCGGGCTGTGGCGCGAATGGACCTGGGCGCAGACCGGCGAGGCGGTGCGCGAGATCGCCCACGGCCTGATGAGCCTCGGCTTCGAGGCCGGCGACTGCGCCTCCATCCTCGCCAACACGCGCGTCGAGTGGATGCTGGCCGACCTCGCGGTGATGTCCTGCGGCGGCGTCAGCAACGGCATCTACCCCACCGATTCGGCCGAACAGGCGCACTACCTTTGCGAGGACTCGCGCACCACCGTGCTGTTCGTCGAGGACGAGGAGCAGCTCGACAAGGCGCTCGAGGTGCGCGCGCAGCTGCCGCGGCTGCGCAAGATCGTCGTGTTCGACATGAAGGGCCTGCGCGACTTTGCCGACCCCGGCGTGATCGATCTGATGGCCCTGCGCGAGCTCGGCCGCGTGCATGCGCAGGCGCACCCGGGCGAGCTCGAGGCGCGCGTGGCCGCGGTGCAGCCGCGCGACCTCGCCATCCTCGTCTACACCTCGGGCACCACCGGCAAGCCCAAGGGCGCGATGCACTCGCACGCCGGGCTGGTGTACACGGTGCGCGGCTACAACCTGATCGTCGCGCAGTACGAGAGCGACGAGCGCATCTGCTTCCTGCCGCTGTGCCACATCGCCGAGCGCATCGGCGGCGCCTTCTTCGCCGTCTACACCGGTTCGGTCCTGAACTTCGTCGAGCGGCCCGAGACCGTGCCGGAGAACGTGCGCGAGATCGCGCCCACCGTGTTCACCGCCGTGCCGCGCGTGTGGGAGAAGCTGTACTCCGGCGTCACCATCGCGCTGAAGGAATCGAGCCGGCTGCAGCAGGCGGCCTATGCCTGGGGCCTCGGCGTCGGCACGAGAGTGGCCGATCGGGTGCTGGCCGGGAAGCAGCCCAGCGCCTGGCTGAAGGCGCAGTTCATCCTCGCGCGCTGGCTGGCGCTCGACAACGTGCGCAAGCTGATCGGCGTGCACCGCGCGCGCTTCTGCGTCACCGGCGCGGCGCCGATCTCGCCGGAGCTGATCCGCTGGTACCTCGCGCTGGGCGTGCCGCTCGGCGAGGTGTGGGGCATGACCGAGACCTGCGGCGCCTCGACCTCCTCGCCGATCGGCCGCCTCAAGCCCGGCATGGTGGGGCCGGCCTGCCCCTTCAACGAGGTGCGGCTCGATCCGATCACCAGCGAGATCCAGGTCAAGGGCCCGAACGTGTTCATGGGCTACCTGAACCTGCCGGAGAAGACCGCCGAGACCTTCACGCCCGACGGCTGGCTGCGCACCGGCGACGTCGGCCAGGTCGACGAGGACGGCTACTACCGCATCACCGACCGGATGAAGGACATCATCATCACGGCCGGCGGCAAGAACGTCACGCCCAGCGAGATCGAGAACGACCTGAAGTTCTCGCCCTACATCACCGACGCGGTGGTGATCGGCGACCGGCGGCCCTACCTCACCGTGATCGTGATGATCGACCAGGAGAACGTCGAGAAGTTCGCGCAGGACCGCGACATCCCGTTCTCCAACTACACCAGCCTGACGCGGGCACCGCAGGTGCAGGCGCTGATCTGGGCCGAGATCGAGCGCGTCAACCGCAAGTTCGCGCGCGTCGAGCAGGTCAAGAAGTTCTTCCTGCTCGAGACGCAGCTCACCGCCGAGGACGAGGAGCTCACCCCGACGATGAAGCTCAAGCGCAAGTTCGTCGAGAAGAAGTACGCCGAGCGCATCGAGGCGCTGTACCGAGACTGACCGATCCTGACCGCCGAAGGAGGCAACCGTGAAACCCGTGCTCAACCGAACCCTGTCCGTCACGGCTGGCGCGCTGCTCGCGCTGGCCGGCTCCTCCGCCCTGGCGCAAGCCACGCAGGGCGTCTCCAAGACCGAGATCGTGCTCGGCTCGATCCAGGACCTCTCCGGGCCGATCGCCGGCTTCGGCAAGCAGGTGCGCCAGGGCATGCTCCTGCGCGTCGACGAGCTCAACGAGCAGGGCGGCGTGAACGGCCGCAAGATCAAGCTGCTGGTGGAGGACTCGGCCTACGACCCGAAGAAGGCCGTGCTCGCGGCGCAGAAGCTCGTCAACCAGGACAAGATCTTCGCGATGGTGGCGCACATCGGAACGCCGACGAACAACGCCGCGATGCCGGTGCAGTTCGAGAAGAACGTCTTCAACTTCATGCCCGTCACGGCCGCGCGCGAGATGAGCGATCCGGTGCACCGGCTGAAGTTCGCGCTCGGCTCGAGCTACTACGACCAGATGCGCGTCGCCGTGCCCAAGCTCGTCAAGGACAAGGGCCTGAAGAAGGTCTGCACCATCTACCAGGACGACGACTTCGGCCTCGAGGTGTTCCGCGGCGCCGAGGCCGGCCTGAAGGCGGTGAACCTGGACTTCACCGAGAAGACCACCTACAAGCGCGGCGCCACCGACTTCTCCTCGCAGGTGGCGCGCATGAAGGCGGCTGGGTGCGAGATGGTGGTGCTGGGCACCATCATCCGCGAGACCATCGGCACGATCGGCGAGTCGCGCAAGACCGGCTTCAACCCGGTGTTCCTCGGCTCGAGCGCGGCCTACACCGACCTCATCCACAAGCTCGGCAAGAAGGCGATGGACGGCCTGTATGCCACCCACACCGCGCAGCACCCGTACCTCGACGAGGCCAGCCCGAAGATCGCGTTCTGGGCCAAGAAGTACCAGACCAAATTCGGCGACGACCCGACCGTGTTCTCGGTGTACGGCTACAACGCGATCGACATCTTCATCGCCGCGGCGCAGAAGGCCGGGCCGAACCTGACGGTCGACAGCTTCATCAAGGCGATGGAGAGCACCAAGTTCCCGCCCGACATGTTCGGCTCGCCGGAAGTGAGCTTCACGCCGACCCGCCGCGCCGGCAGCGACATGACGCGCATGTCGCAGCTGCAGGACGAGCGCTGGAAGCCGGTGACCGACTACGTGAAGCCGCAGTGAACGCCGCCTACGACACGATGTAGGCGGCGGCGCCGGTGGCGAGCAGCTTGCCATCGGCGCCACCGAACTCCATGCGCGTGGAGGCGACGCGCGAGCCCAGGCGCAGCACCTGGGCCGTCAGCACGAAGCGCTCGCCGATGGCCGGGCGCAGGTAGTCGATGCGCAGGTCGATGGTGCCGAGCTTGCCGAAGCGCTGCAGGCGCTGCGCGGGCGGCTCGTCGAGGTGGCGCGCGCCGATCGCCGCCATCACCGCGAGGCCGCCCATCGCATCCAGCCCCGCACTGATCACGCCGCCATGCAGGCGGTGGTGGCCGTAGTGGCCGATCAGCTCCGGCCGCATCGCGATCGAGCCCGACACGCCGTCGCCCGAGACGGCGTCGATGCGCAGGCCGAGCACGCGGTTGAAGACGATGCGCTGCTCGAAGATCTCCCGGAGCCCGTCGACGAACTCCGGTTCGAAGGCCGTGGACATCAGCGCGGATTGGCGATCAGGTGACGGGCGATCGCGTGGTAGGCGGGCAGCGACGTGGGGTCGAGCGCGGCGTTGGCGGCCATCGGGTGCGAAGCGAAGCGCGCGATCACCATCTCGGCCTTCGGGTCCACGTAGATCGTCTGGCCGTGGATGCCGCGCGCCGCGAACGCGCCGTGCTCGTTGTGCGAGACCCACCACATGTCGCGGTAGCTCCAGCCCGGCAGCAGCGCGTAGCCGGCCTTGGCGAAGTGGGCCTTGTCGCCGCCGCGGCGGATGTCGTCGACCACCGCCTCGGGCACGATCTGCTGGCCGTTGAAGCGGCCGCCGTTGCGCATCATCTCGCCGACGCGCGCCATGTCGCGCAGCGCGGCATTCAGGCCGCCACCGGCGAACTCGTTGCCGACGGTGTCGATCGTGAAGTAGGCATCCTGCTCGGCGCCCAGGCGGCTCCAGATGCGCTCGGAGAGGTTCTCGCCGATCGACTTGCCGGTGACGCGCCGGATCACCCAGCCGAGCGCGTCGGTGTTGACGGTCTTGTACGCGAAGGCCTGGCCGTGCTCGCCTTCCTTCCTCACGGTCTGCAGGAACTCGTAGAAGCTGCCCGGCCCCTGGTAGCCGGGCGGGCGCGGCAGCACGCTGCCGGCGCGCACGTGAGCCCAGATCTCGGCGTTCGGGTCGGCGTAGTTCTCGCTGTATTTCAGCCCGGTGGTCATGTCGAGAAGCTGGCGCACCGTGGCGTCACCGAAGGCGCTGTCCTTCAGCTCGGGCACGATCTGGCCGACCCGCGCGTTCTCGTCGAGCCTGCCCTCGGCGACGAGCATGGCGCCGATGGTGCCGAAGAACGACTTGGTGACCGACATCGCGATGTGTGGCGTCTCGGGCTTCAGCACGCCGAAGTAGCGCTCGTAGACGATGCGGCCCCGGTGCAGCACGACGATGCCGTCGGTATAGTTGGCCGCGAGCGACTGCGCCCAGGTCATGGGCTGCGCGCCACCGAGCGGCGTGAACGTGACCGCATCCAGGTCGTCGCGCTCGGCGCGCGGCAGCACGCTCGGTGCGCCGGTGCCGCGCGGCACGGCCTTGGTCGGCACGAGCTGGCGGAAGTTCGAGAAGCTCCAGCGCGTCTGCGGGAAGCGGTAGGCCGAGCCGTCGGCGAAGCGGACGATCTTCTCCGGCGGCGGCGGCGAGCCCGCCATCCAGCCCATGGTGACCGGATCGCTGGCCACCGCATCGGGCAGCGGTACCGCACCCTGGGCGCAGGCCATCGGGGAGGACAGCGCGAACAGCACGCTCGCGGCCAGGGCCCGCATCGTCGGGGCAGGGGGCATGAGGTCTCCTCGGGGTTGAAGCGTCGCGCCGTTCTCGGCGTTCTCACGCGTATCGAACGAGTGTGTCCGCCTCGATAATCGAGTGTCAATGCGGGCAACACCAAGGAGCGCGCCGTGTCCCACGCGATGATCTACGAGGCCGTGCGCACGCCGCGCGGCAAGGGCAAGAAGGACGGCAGCCTGCACGAGGTCAAGCCGGTCGACCTGCTCGCCGGGCTGCTGGTGCAACTGCAGAAGCGTCTCGACTTCGATCCGGCCGCGCTCGACGACGTGGTGATGGGCGTGGTCTCGCCGATCGGCGAGCAGGGCTCGGTGATCGCCAAGACGGCGGCGCTCAAGGCGGGCTGGGACTTCCGCGTCGCCGGCATGCAGATCAACCGCTTCTGCGCCTCGGGCCTCGAGGCGGTGAACCTCGCGGCGCAGAAGGTCGCGAGCGGCTGGGAAGACCTGGTGGTCGCCGGCGGCGTGGAGAGCATGTCGCGCGTGCCGATCGGCAGCGATGGCGGCGCCTGGGCGCAGGACCCGGCCACCAACTTCGCCACCGGCTTCGTGCCGCAGGGCATCGGTGCCGACCTGATCGCCACGCTCGGTGGCTGGGGCCGCGAGGACGTCGACCGCTACGCGTTGTCATCGCAGCAGCGCGCCGCGGCGGCGCAGGCCGAAGGGCGTTTCGACCGCTCGGTGATCGCGGTGCACGACGAGATCGGCCTGCCGGTGCTCGACCGCGACGAGTTCATCAAGCCGCGCACCACGCTCGACGGCCTGTCGCAGCTCAAGCCGGCCTTCGCCGACCTCGGTGCGATGGGCTTCGACACCGTGGCGCTGGCACGCTACCCGCAGGTCGAGCGCATCGCGCACGTGCACACGGCGGGCAACTCCTCGGGCATCGTCGACGGCGCCGCGGCGGTGCTGATCGGCAGCGAAGCCAAGGGGCGCGAGCTCGGGCTGGTTCCGCGCGGCCGCATCGTCGCGACCGCGCTGTCCGGTGCCGACCCGACCATCATGCTCACCGGTCCGATGCCGGCCTCGCGCAAGGCGCTGGCCAAGGCCGGGCTGACGGTGGACGACATCGATCTGTTCGAGGTCAACGAAGCCTTCGCCGCGGTGCCGATGCGCTTCATGCGCGAGATGGGCGTGCCGCACGAGAAGGTCAATGTCAACGGCGGCGCGATCGCGCTCGGCCACCCGCTCGGCGCGACCGGCGCGATGCTGCTCGGCACGCTGCTCGACGAACTCGAGCGCCGCTCGCTCAAGCGCGGCCTGATCACGCTGTGCGTGGGCGGCGGCATGGGCATCGCGACCATCATCGAACGAGTCTGAACCCGTGAGCACCATCCGCTACGAACTTGCCGCCGACGGCATTGCGACGATCACGCACGATGCGCCGGGCGCGCCAGTCAACACGATGACCGAGCAGTGGCAGGCCGACCTGGCGGCGGTGGTCGACCGCGTCGAGGCTGACAAGGAACACATCAAGGGCGTGCTCGTCACCTCCGCCAAGAAGACCTTCTTCGCCGGCGCACAGCTCGACAACGTGCTGAAGATGACCGAGGCCGACGCGCCGGCGGCCTTCGCGGCGATCGAGGCGATGAAGCGCAGCTTCCGACGTCTCGAGACCCTCGGCCGGCCCGTGGTGGCGCTGCTCAACGGCGCGGCGCTCGGCGGCGGCTGGGAGCTCGCGCTGGCCGCGCACGCACGCTTCGCGCTCGACGATCGCAAGATCCAGTTCGGCACGCCGGAGGTCACGCTCGGGCTGATCCCGGGCGCCACCGGCATCACCAAGACGGTTCGCCTGCTCGGTCTGATGGCCGCACAGCCGTTCTTGATGGAAGGCAAGCTCTTCGGCCCACGCGAGGCGATGGAACTGGGCCTCGTCGACGGCATCGGCTCGACGATGGACGACTTGCGCGAGCTGGCCCTGGCCTGGATCGCCGAGCACCCGCATGCCGTGCAGCCTTGGGACCGCAAGGACTACAGGATGCCTGGCGGCACGCCGGCGAACCCGAAGATCGCGATGGGCCTGACGGTGGCGCCGGCCATGCTCGCCGCCAAGACCCGCGGCCGCTACCCGGCCGCGCAAGCCATCCTGGAGGCGATGGTCGAGGGCGCGATGGTCGACTACGACACCGCGACGCGCATCGAGAGCCGCAAGCTCGCCAAGGTCATGACCGGGCAGACCGCCCGCAACATGGTCCAGGCCTTCTTCTACGACCTCAACGCCATCAAGGCCGGCAAGGCGCGGCCGGCCGGCTTCCCGGCCTGGAAGCCCACGCGCGTCGGCGTGCTCGGCGCCGGGATGATGGGCGCCGGCATCGCGCATGCGAACGCGGCCCGAGGCATTCCGTGCGTGCTGAAGGACGTGACGACCGAGAAGGCGAGGGCGGGGCACGAGGCGATCCGCCGGATCACCGCGCCGCTGGTGGCCAAGGGGCGGCTCGACGAGGCGCAGCAGGCGATGCTGCTGAGCCGCGTCACTCCCACGGCCGACGTGGCCGACCTGAAGGGCTGCGACCTCATCATCGAGGCGGTGTTCGAGCAGCGCGCGCTGAAGGCGCAGGTCACGCGCGAGGCCGAGCCGATGCTGGCCGCAGGCGGCATGTTCGCCTCGAACACGTCGACGCTGCCGATCACGGGCCTGGCCGAGGCGAGCGCGGCGCCGCAGCGCTTCGTCGGCCTGCACTTCTTCTCGCCGGTGCACAAGATGAAGCTGGTCGAGATCATCCGCGGCCGGGCCACCGACGACGAGACGGTGGCGCGCGCCTACGACTACGTGCTGGCGCTGGGGAAGACGCCGATCGTCGTCAACGACTCGCGCGGCTTCTTCACCAGCCGGGTGTTCGGCACCTACGTGATGGAGGGCGCCGCGATGCTGGAGGAGGGGCTGCCCGCGGCCCTGGTCGAGCACGCCGCCGAGGCGGCCGGCATGCCGGTCGGCCCGCTGGCCGTGATCGACGAGACCTCGCTGTCGCTCTCGGTGCACGTGATGGAGCAGACGCGTGCCGATTTCGCGGCCGAAGGGCGCGCCTACGCGCCGGCGGCAGGCGAGGCGCTGGTCGAGCGCATGGTCAGGGAATTCGGCCGTGCGGGCCGCGCCGCTGGGGGTGGCTTCTACGCCTACCCGGCGGGCGAGCCCAAGCGGCTGTGGACCGGCCTGAAGGCCTTCGAACGGGAGGGTGCCGAGGCGAGCGTCGAATCGCTGGTGCAGCGCTTCCTCTACCGACAGTCGATCGAGACCGCCCGCTGCCTCGCCGAAGGCGTGCTGACCAGCGTGCACGAGGCCAACATCGGCTCCATCTTCGGCATCGGCTTCCCGGCCTGGACGGGTGGGGCGCTGCAGTTCGTCGCCTCCGAAGGGCTGACGGGCTACCTGCAGCGGGCCGATGCGCTGGCGGCGCGGTACGGCGAGCGCTTCGCGCTGGCGCCCGCCGTGCGCGAGGCGCTGCGCCACGCCTTCGGCTGAAGGCCCCGAAAACGAAGAAGCCCCGCCAGGCGGGGCTTCGTTCGTCAGGCGCGGAGCCGGATCACTTCAGGCTCAGGATCCAGGTGACCAGCTTCTTGGCCTCGGCGTCGTTGACCTGGGCGTTGGCCGGCATCGGGATCTGGCCCCAGGCACCGACGCCACCCTTGATGACCTTCTGGGACAGCTTGTCCACAGCGTCCTTCTGGCCGGCGTACTTGGCGGCGACGTCCTTGTAGGACGGGCCGACCAGCTTCTTGTCGACGGCATGGCAGGCCAGGCAGTTCTTGGCCTTTGCCAGGGCCTCGTCGGCCATGGCGGGCGCGGACACGGTGGCGGCGGCAGCAACCAGCGCGAGAGCGGGGAACAGCTTCATCGTTTTCCTTTCGAGATCAAACGGGGAAATCTGCGGATGTTTCGGCACCCGCCCGGCCGACCTGTCGGCTACAGTGGCATCAACGGATTGTAGGGGCTGCGGTTGACGCGTCGCTTGCGAAAGTGGCACGCCCCCGGGGAGTGGTTTCCATGGCTTTCATCGTCATCGGCGTGCTGATCATCCTGGCCCATTTCGCCGGCTTCGGGCCGATGGCGAACTGGACCTGGAACCTTTCGGGCGACCTGTGGAAGTTCTGCGTGCCCTTCGCCCTGGCGGCGGTCTGGTGGGCCTGGGCCGACGGCACGGGCCTGACCAAGCGCCGCGAGATGGACAAGATGGACCAGCGCAAGCGCGAACGCCGCGAAAAGAACCTCGTCTCGCTCGGCATGGACAAGACCGCGCGCCGCGCGCGCAAGGCCGGCAAGTAGCCGGCCCGCGTGCCGATCACTTCGGCTCGAACTTGTCGAGCACCGCGCCCGAGCTCGCGCTCGAGGCGTTCATCGCGAACTTCGCCAGCACACCGCGCGTGTAGCGCGGTGCCGGACGCTTCCAGCCGGCGCGGCGACGTGCCAGTTCGTCGTCGGTCACGTTGAGCTGCAGTGTCAGCGTGTGCGCGTCGATGGTGATCGAGTCGCCTTCCTTGACGAGCGCGATGTTGCCGCCCTCGTAGGCTTCAGGGGCCACATGGCCGACCACCATGCCCCAGGTGCCGCCGGAGAAGCGGCCGTCGGTGATCAGGCCGACCGATTCGCCCAACCCCTGGCCGATCAGCGCGCCGGTAGGCGCGAGCATCTCGGGCATGCCGGGCCCGCCCTTGGGGCCGAGGTAGCGCAGCACCATCACGTCGCCGGCCTTGATCTGGCCGGCCATGATGGCCGCGAGCGCCGACTGCTCGTCGTCGAACACGCGCGCCGGGCCGGTGATCCGCGGGTTCTTCAGGCCGGTGATCTTGGCCACGCAGCCCTCGGGGCTGAGGTTGCCCTTGAGGATCGCGAGGTGGCCCTGCGCATAGATCGGGTCCGACGCCGGGCGGATCACCTTCTGCGAGGCGGAGAGTTCGGGCACGCCGGCCAGGTTCTCGGCGACCGTCTTGCCGGTGATGGTGAGGCAGTCGCCGTGCAGCAGGCCGGCCTTGAGCAGTTCCTTCATCACGGCCGGAATGCCGCCGGCGCGGTGCAGGTCGACCGCGAGGTACTGGCCGCTCGGCTTGAGATCGCACAGCACCGGCGTGCGCTGGCGGATGCGCTCGAAGTCGTCGATGGTCCACTCCACGCCCGCGGCGTGCGCGATCGCGAGGAAGTGCAGCACCGCGTTGGTGGAGCCGCCGGTGGCCATGATCACCGCGACGGCGTTCTCGATCGCCTTCTTCGTGACGATGTCGCGCGGCTTGAGGTCGGCCTTCACCGCCTCGACCAGCACCTTGGCGGCCTGCTCCACCATCGAGACGATCTCGCCCTCGACGTTGGCCATGGTCGACGCATAGGGCAGCGACAGGCCGAGCGCCTCGAAGGCCGAGCTCATCGTGTTGGCGGTGTACATGCCGCCGCAGGAGCCGCTGCCCGGAATGGCATGGCGCTCAATCTGGCAGAAGTCCTCCTCGCTCATCTTGCCGGCGGTGAACTGACCGACCGCCTCGAAGACGCTGACGATGTTGAGGTCCTGGCCCTTGTACTTCCCCGGCAGGATGGTGCCGCCGTAGATGTAGATCGCCGGCACGTTGGCGCGCAGCATGCCCATCATGCCGCCGGGCATGTTCTTGTCGCAGCCGCCGATCACCATCACGCCGTCCATCCACTGGCCGCCGACGCAGGTTTCGACGCAGTCGGCGATCACCTCGCGAGATACCAGCGAGTACTTCATGCCTTCGGTGCCCATCGCCATGCCGTCGGAGATGGTCGGCGTGCCGAAGATCTGCGGGTTCGCGCCGGCCTCCCTGAGGCCGATCACCGCGGCATCGGCGAGGCGCTGCAGGCCGGAGTTGCAGGGCGTGATCGTCGAGTGGCCATTGGCCACGCCGATCATCGGCTTCTTGAAGTCGCCTTCCTGGTAGCCGAGCGCGTAGTACATCGAGCGGTTCGGCGCGCGGGCCACGCCCTCGGTGATGTTGGCGGAACGGCGGTTGATCTTCGTCATCGGGCACTCCTGGCTCGGGGGAAGCGTGATTGTCGGCCGCCCGAGAACGTGCGTCCAATCGAATCCGGGACGCCGATTGATATGCTTGGCATATGAGTCGTGAGCTGCCGAACCCCGACATCGAGCTGCGCGTCTGGCGCCAGTTCCTCGCGCTGGCCGAGACGCTGCACTTCGGGCGCGCGGCGCAGCGACTGCACATGACGCAGCCGCCGCTCACGCAGGCGATCCAGCAGCTCGAACGCCGGCTCGGCGTGGCGCTGTTCGAGCGCACGCGCCGCAGCGTTGCGCTGACCCCAGCCGGTGCCGCGCTGGTGGAGCCGGCGCGCCAGCTGCTGCAGCAGGCGGCGGCGCTGTCGGGTCGCGCACGCGATGCGGCACGCGGCGAGCTGGGCCGCATCCGGCTCGGCTTCGTGTCGACCGTGGGATTCGGCCCGCTGCCCGGCTGGCTGCGCGAGTTCCGCGAGGCGCACCCCGGCATTGCGGTCGATCTGCGCGAGGCCACCAGCGACGTGCAGGCCGAGGCGTTCGTGCAGGGCGAGCTCGATGCGGGCTTCGTGCTGCACTCGCCGGGCATGGCCTCGCTGCCGGCGCTCGAGCGCCTGTCGCTGGGCATCGAGCCGATGGTGCTGGCGTTGCCGGAGTCGGCGCCGAGGCGACTCGCCGCGGCCTGGCTGCTGCGCGAACCGCTGGTGATCTTTCCGCGTGCCATCGCGCCCTCGTTGTTCGACGCGGTGCTGGCCTTCTATCACCGCCACGGTGTGACGCCGCGGATCGCGCAGGAGGCGATCCAGATGCAGACCATCGTCAACCTCGTTTCCGCCGGGCTGGGCGTGGCGCTGGTGCCGCGGGCGATGATGCGGCTTCAGCGGCCGGGCATCGTCTACCGGTCGATGCCAGCAGCGTTGTCCGGGCATGCGCCGCGTGCCGAGACCAGCCTGGTGTGGCGTGCGGACGCCGCACCGGCGGTGCACCGCTTCGTGGACTTCGTGCGCAGCCGCGCCTGACGAAGGGCGATCAGCCGGTCGTCCGGATTCGCGCGATCGCACCGACCCAGGCGTCGACCGCGAACGAGCGCAGTTCGATCGGCCAGTCGCGGCCGTCCCAGTGCAGCGTCAGGGCGCGATCCTCGGCGGCCAGCCCGGCATGGAACTCGGCGGGTTCGAGCGAGAGCCCGCTGCCGATGGCCTTCAGGCAGGCCTCCTTGCGCGTCCATCCCTGCAGGAACAGCCGGTCGCGGTCGGTCGTCGGCGCGGCGGCCAGTTCGTGCTGCTCGTCGGGCGTGAAGCAGCGCCGGGCCAGCGCGTCGAGATCGTCGACGGGGCGCAGCCGTTCCAGGTCCGCGCCGAGTTCAGCGGCTCCGCCCAGCGCCAGCACGCCCGCATCGCCGCAGTGGCTCAGGTTGAAGTGGAGCGGCGCGGCGCCGGCCAGCCGCGGCTTGCCCTGCGGGCCGATCGTGAACCCGATGTCGCGGGGCGCACCCGGTACATGGGCTTGCCGTTGAGCGTGCAGAAGCTCATGCAACTGCACGTGAGCCGCCAGATAGCGGCGCCGGTCGTGCGCGAACGCGAAGCGGCCGGCGCGCTGGCGCTCGGCCTCGGTCAGGCGCATGGTGCGCTCGGCCGGCGGGTCGCTGGAGAGATCGAGCAGCCACAGGCGCACGCCGGGCCAGCCGACCCGGTCGCCGATGTCGCGCGGCGCGTGCGCCACGCGCTCACTCGCGCAGGCTCTTGACCACCTTGCCGAGCCAGCCGCGCGCGGCCGGCGCCGCGGGGGCGCCGGGTGCCTCGGCGGCGCCGGGACTGGGCAGGTCGGCCACCTGGGCCAGCGTCTCGAAGATCAGCCGACGCACGCCAAGGCGGACGCCGAACTGCTTCTCGACCTCGACCACCACGCGCATCGCCAGCAGCGAGTGTCCGCCGAGGTCGAAGAAGTTGTCGCTCCGACCCACGCGCTCCACGCCCAGCAGCCGGCACCAGATCGCGGCGATGGCGACCTCGGTTTCGGTCTTCGGGGCGTCGAAGCTCGAGCTGCGGGTGGTGTCCGCCGCGCCTGCGATGCCCGGCAGTTGCGCATGTGCGACCTTGCCGTTGGGCAGCAGCGGCACGCTGTCGATGGCGAGGTAGTGCTGCGGCAGCATGTAGTCGGGCAGCTGCATGCGCAGCTGCTCGCGCAGCTCGGCGGCCGAGGGCATCTCGCCGCGCGGCACGATGTAGGCCACCAGGCGTGCATCACCCGGGCCGGCTTCGCGCACCGCGCACACCGCGCGTGCCACGCCGGCATGCGCCGCGAGCTGCGCCTCGATCTCGCCGAGCTCGATGCGGTGGCCGCGCAGCTTGACCTGCGTGTCCAGCCGGCCGAGGTGCTCCAGCAGGCCGTCGTGCCGCCAGCGACCCTGGTCGCCGGTGCGGTAGAGCGGTCGGCCCGGCGCGAGCGGGTCGTCGATGAAGCGCTCGGCCGTGAGCTCGGGCCGGTTCAGGTAGCCCGTGGCCACGCCGTCGCCGCCGATGTAGAGCTCGCCGGGTACGCCGATGGGGCAGGGGCGCTGCTGCACGTCGAGCACGCGCACCACCGTGTTGCCGATCGGGCAACCGATCGCGATGCCGTTCTCGCTGGGCTGCACACGCCAGCAGGTCGACCACACCGTGGTCTCGGTGGGGCCGTACATGTTCCACAGCTCGCCGCTGCGTTCGAGCAGCGCGGCGGCCAGGTCCGGCGCCAACGCCTCGCCACCCACCAGGGACTTGAACGCCGGGCCGCCCGTCCAGCCGGCATCGATCAGCATGCGCCACGTGGAAGGCGTCGCCTGCATCACGTTACCGCCCTGGCTCTCGACCAGGCTGCGCAGCGCGTGGCCGTCGCCTGTGTCGACGCGGCTCGCCAGCAGCACCGTCGCGCCGACGGTCAACGGGAGCAGCAGCTCGAGCACCGCGATGTCGAACGACAGCGTCGTCACGGCGACGATGCGGTCCCCTTCGGCGAGGCCGGGCTCGCGCTGCATCGACAGTAGGAAATTCACCACCGCTCGGTGCGGCAGTACCACGCCCTTGGGCCGCCCGGTGGAGCCGGAGGTGTAGATCACGTAGGCCGGATCCTCGGGCCGGGCATCGGCCGCGGCATCGGGCTCGAGCGGGGCGTCGCTCTGGCGCTCGATGGCCATCAGGTCGACATCCAGCAGCACGCTCTGCTGGCGAGGCCATTCGATCGACTGGATGGTCGATGAATCGGCCACCAGCAGCGCGATGCGCGCATCCTCGGCCATGTAGGCCAGGCGCTCCGCCGGATAGGCCGGGTCGAGCGGCACGTAGGCCGCGCCGGCGCGCATCACGGCCAGCTGCGCCACCACCATCGCGGCCGAGCGCTCGAGGCACAGGCCGACGAGCGCGCCGCGGGCGATGCCGCGCGAGCGCAGGAGCCGGGCGAGCTTGCTGGCGCGCCGGTCGAGCTCGGCATAGTCGAGCACTTCGTCGGTGGTCACGAGCGCCTCGTGGCCGGGCGTGCGCTCCATCTGGGCGGCGATCAGGTCGCACACCGTGCGTGCAGGCAGCTCCTGCGCCCGGCCCTGGCTCCAGCGATCGATCGATGCGCGCTCGGCAGCGGTGGCCAGCGGTAGCGTGTCGAGGGGTGCGTCGGGCTCGGTGATCGCGGCTCCCAGCAGCGCAGCGAAGCGCTCCCCGAGATGGCGGGCGGTGGCGGCGCCGAAGATGTCGGTGTTGTAGGTCAGGCCGCCGGTCAGGCCCTCGTCGTTCTCGAGGAACCACAGGCCCAGGTCCTCGGCCGCGCCCGGCTGGAACAGCAGCACCTGTTCCTGGGAGAGTTCACCCCAGCGGCGGATGCGCCGGCGCGCGTCCTGGAACGAGAAGAAGGCCTGGTAGATCGGCGAGCGGCTCTCGTCGCGCGGCACGCGCAGCTCGCGCACCAGGTGCTCGAAGGGCACGTCGGGTGCGGAGAAGGCGTCGAGCACCACGTCGCGCACATGGGTCACGAGGGAACGGAAGTTCGCCTGCTGACCGACCTGCAGCCGCAGCGGCAGCGCATTGACGAAGAAGCCCATCACCTTCTCGAGCGCGCCGTCGTTGCGCCCGCGCACCGGCGTGCCGATCACGAGATCGTGCTGGCCGCTCAGGCGCGACAGCAGCAGCGCATACGCGGCCAGCAGCGTCATGAACAGCGTCGCGTCGGTCTCGGCGCCGAACCTGCGCGCGGCGTCGGCCAGCGGTTTCGGGCAGCGCACCCACTCGGTCGATCCTTCGCCGGAGGCGCGTGCCGGCCGGCTCCGATCGGCCGGCAGCGCCAGCGGCTCGGGCAGCCCGGCCAGGCGCTGCTTCCAGTGGTCGAGCTGCTCGCGCAGCTCGGTGCTCTCCAGCCAGCCCTGTTGCGCGCCGGCGAAGGCGGCGTAGCTGGTCGGCAGCGGCGGGAGATCGGGCGTCCGGCCCTGGACGTGGGCGCCGTACAGCGCGGCCATCTCCTCGTAGAGCAGGTCGAACGACCAGCCGTCCCAGATGGCATGGTGCGGCATGAAGAAGAGCACGTGCTCCTGCTCGCCGAGCTTGTAGAGGCCGTGGCGGAACAACGGCGCCTCGCCCAGCGCGATGGGCACGGCCACGCGCGCCTTCATGCGCGCCAGCAGTTCCTCTTCGCGCTGCGCCGGCGGCAGGGCGGAGAGGTCTTCGATCGGCGTGAGCGAGATGGTCAGCGCGGGCTCGATCTTCTGGATCGGCTCGCCATCGGCGCCGGCCACCAGCGCAGTGCGCAGGATGGGCTGGCGGCGGATCATCTCGTTGAAGCTGCGCTCCAGCGCCGCCACGTCGAGCGGGCCCTTGAGCCGGTGCGCCGATGGCGTGTTGTAGGTGACCCGGCCGGGCTCCATCTGCTCGAGGAACCAGATGCGTTGCTGCATCAGCGACAGCGGCGCCTGCAGCGGCTCGGACAGTCCGGTCGCAGGCGGCGGTGCCAGTTCGGCCAGCGGCGCCGAGGCAGGCGCGGCGGCCAGCTTCGCGTCGAGCCAGGCGGCGAGCTGGGCGATGGTGGGAGCCTCGAAGATCGCACGCAGCGGCACGCGCGTGCCGGTGGCCTGGCCGAGGCGGTTGGCGAGCTGGGTGGCGAGCAGGGAGTGGCCTCCGAGGCGGAAGAAGTTGTCGTCGTTCGCCATGCCGGGCAGGGCAAGGATCGCCTCCATCGTCTCGGCCACGAGCTGTTGCGTCGGCGTGCGCGGCTCCGCGGCGCGTGGTGAACTCACGGATACGCCAGCAGCCGCTTCCGGCGCAGGCAGTGATCGGCGGTCGATCTTGCCGTTCGGCAGCAGCGGAATGGCGGCGAGGCTCACGATGTGCTGAGGCACCATGTACTCGGGCAGACGTGCGGCCAGATGGCGGCGCAGCGCCGCAGGCTCCGGCGTGCCGTCCTGAGGCACCACGTATGCGACGATGCGCACATCGCCGGGCGCGAACTCGCGTGTCACGGCGAGTGCGCGCTGCACCTGCGGGTGCGTCGCCAGATTACTCTCGATGTCGCCGAGCTCGATGCGGTAGCCGCGCAGCTTGATCTGGTGGTCGATGCGGCCGAGGCACTCCAGCACGCCATCGTTTCGCCAGCGGCCGAGGTCGCCGGTGCGATACCGCAATGCGCCACGACCGCGTAACGGATCCGGCACGAATCGTTCGGCTGTCAGCTCTGGGCGATCGAGATACCCCAGCGTGACGCCTTCGCCTGCGATCAACAACTCGCCGATCGCGCCGACCGGCAGCAGCCGCAGCTGGGAATCGACCACGTCGAAGCGTGTGTTGGCCACCGGCCGACCTATTGGCACTGGGCCGTCCACCTCCAGCACACGATGGAAGCTCGACCACACCGTCGTTTCGGTCGGGCCATAGCCGTTCCAGAGCTGGCCGACTCGCGGCAGCAACTCGAGTCCAAGGTCGGGCGGCAAGGGCTCGCCCGTGCAGATCGCCATCAGTTCGCGATTTCCGGGCCAGCCGGCTGAGAGCAGCATCCGCCAGGTCGACGGTGTGGCGTCGATGACATTCACGGCCTCGCGCTCGATCAGCTCTCGAAGGCGCTCGCCGTCCGTCGCCTGCGCGCCGTCGGCCACGACCACGCAGGCTCCCACCGTCAACGGCATGATGACTTCGGATACGGCAATGTCGAACGACAAAGTCGTCACCGACAGCACACGCTGTGCGGCCGCAAAGCCCGGGGTGACCCGCAGGCTGGCCAGCAGATTGGTGACGCTGCGATGCGGTACTCGCACGCCCTTCGGTTTGCCGGTCGATCCCGAGGTGTAGATGACATAGGCGACGTCGTCGACGCTTCCCCGGATCTCGATCGGCCCGTTCAGCGACGGCAACGCGTTGACGTCCACGGGTTCGGCCGAGGGAAACTTCCAGTCGCCGTCGACACCCGTGTCGGTGGCAATGAAGCGCAGGCCGGCGTCGCGCGACATGAACTCCAGGCGGTCGGCCGGAAACGAAGGATCCAGCGGGACGTAGCCGGCGCCGGAGCGCAGCACCCCGACCACCGCAATGAGCATGCATTCGCTGCGCGAGCAACTGATTCCGACCAACTCGCCCGGCCCGACGCCACGACGCTGCAACTCGCCAGCCAGGTCGTCGGCGCGCTGGAGCAATGCTCGATAGCTGAGCTCGCGCCCCTGGCTGCGCACGGCCAGCGCCTCGGGCGTGGCTCGTGCCTGCGCCGCGATCAGGGCATCGATGCGCGCCGTGCGGTCATGCTCGTGGATGCTGGCGTTGAATCGTTCGAGCAGGTCCAGCTCGTTCGGCGTCGGTTCGAGCGCCACAGCCAGCGCCAGCGCATCACCCGAGCAGAGACGGCGTAGGGCCTCGACATACAGGCCGAGCCAGCGCTTCACCGAAGCGGCGTCGAAGAGGCCAGTGTTGTACTGGCACTCAAGCTGGAGCGTATCGCCCAGCTGGCTCACGTTGAGGAACAGCTCGTAGTTCTCGAAGCTGCGTGGATTGCCCCGCACGCTTACACGGAGCGCAGCGTCGGGCAGCGCGTTGTCGGGCAACGCGCTGTCAAGGTTGAACAGTACCGACACCAGCGGCAAACGGCTCGGGTCGCGGGGCAACTGCAGTCGCTTCAGCAGGCTGCCGAGCGTGCACTGCTGGTGGTCATAAGCATCGAGCACTGCGGCGCGAGCCGCGGCCAGTGCAGCGCCAGCGGATTGCTCGAGATCCAACGTCAAGCGCACCGGCAGCAACGTGACGCAATGGCCCACCAACCCGTCTTGCCCTGCCGCAGCCTGGCCCGCGGCGGGAACGCCAATGGTGAGGTCGCTGGCACCGGACAGGCGCGACAGCAGCGCGGCGAAGCCCGAGAACAGCGTCGCGAACAGGCTGCAGCCGTGGCGCGCCGCGAGCGCGCGGATTGCGGCCGTCGTCTCGGTGTCGACCAGCAGATCCTCGCGCCGCGAGGCGAAGCTGCGCGTGCCGGCCGGCCGCGCGCGATCGCACGGCAGTTCGAGCGGCGTGACGCCGCCCTGGTGCACCGACAGCCAGTAGCGCTCGTCGGCTTCGCGTTGCTGCACCGCCTCGGCGGCGGACTGCGCCAGCGCATGCTCGGCGTACGACGGGGCGGGTGGCAGGTCGGCAGGCTGCCCGTCGCGCTGCGCGCGGTACAGCGCCATCAGCTCGTGCGCGATCACGCCAAGCGACCAGCCGTCGCAGACGATGTGGTGGGCCGTCAGCACGAGTTCGTGCGCGTCGTCGCCGAGACGCGCCAGCGAGGCGCGCAGCAGCGGGCCCTGCGCGAGGTCGAACGGTGTCTCCACCGCGTCGCGGCGCAGCGCGTCCAGGCGTTGCGTCATCGCCTCGTCGCCGAGTCCGCGCAGGTCGATCAGCTCGAGCGGCAGGCGTGCGTCGGCGCCGATCAGCAGTTCCGAGCCATCGGGGCCGATGGTGGCGCGCAGCGCATCGTGGCGCTGCACCAGCCCCTGCAGCGCCGCTTGCAGCGCGGCCGCGTCGAGCCTGCCGGTGAAGCGAAGCGACGCCGACTCGTTGTAGGCGAGCGAGGCCTCGGTGCCGAGCTGGTCGGCCAGCCAGACTTCACGCTGTGCCTCGGTGGTCGGGACGACACGCTCGATGTCGCCGCCGGCAAACGGATCGAAGTCCTCGGCGAGGAGCACGTCGGCCGAGGTGCCGATCAGGGGGTGGACGCGATCGTTCATGAGACGGCGATGAACTTGCCCGGTTGCTGGGGATTGGGAACGAACCACTGCGGCTTGCCGTCCTGGCCGCGGCCGAGGCGGGCGCCCGGCACCGGCGGCTTGGAGGCATCCACGGCGGCTGGCATGTCGCTGCGGCGCGGCAGGAACTCGGCCTGCTGCAGCTCCGCGATCGCCTCGCGGAAGGCGGACTTGATCACCGCGATGTCCGCGGCCGTGTGCGCCGTGGTCATGAAGCAGGGGAAGTTGTCGAGGATGTGCACGCCGCGGTTGCGCATCATCGCGAACAGCAGGTCCTGCAGCGGGTGGTCCTCGAGCCAGGTCACGCGCCAGAGCGACGCGAAGTGGCGGATCTCGATCGGCGCACCGACCTGGCGGCAGTAGGCATTCAGTTCGTCGGCGAAGGCGCCAGTGAGGTCGTTGAGCGTCGACTGCAGGGCAGGACCGGCCTCCTTGAGGTGCTGCAGCGATGCCTTGGCTGCGGCCAGCGCCAGCGGGTGCCGCACGAACGTGCCGGCGAAGTAGGTCACGCCGACCGTGGGCACGGAGTCGTCGCCGTACTGCCAGCTGCCGCCGTCCAGCGCATCCATGTACTCGCGCGTGCCGGCCACCACGCCGATCGGCATGCCGCCGCCGACCACCTTGCCGTAGCACGCGAGGTCGGCGCGGATGTTGAACAGCGCCTGCACGCCGCCCGGGTGCGCCCGGAACCCGGTGATCACCTCGTCGAAGATCAGGCAGGTGCCGCTCTTGGCGGTGATCTCGCGCAGTTCCTTCAGGAAGGCGACCGGCCGGAAGTCGGGACGGCGGCTCTGCACCACCTCGCACAGCACCGCGGCGAGGTCGTCGGCGTTGCTGCGGATGAACTCCAGCGCCTCGGGCGTGCCGTACTCGAGCACACGCACGTCGCCGAACACGCCCGGCATGATGCCGGGCGCCGCCGGGATGCCCTTGCCGCCACGGCCGGCGCGCACCAGCACCTCGTCGAAGGTGCCGTGGTACGAACCGGTGAACAGCACCACGGTGTTGCGGCCGGTCACGGTGCGCGCCATGCGGATGGCCGCCATCACCGCCTCGGAGCCGGTGTTGCACAGGCCGGCGCGTTCGAAGCCGGTCATCTCGCAGATCATCTGCGCCACTTCCCCGGCCAGCGGATGCTGGGGGCCGATGTCGTAGCCGGCATCGACCTGGCGCTTCACCGCCTCGACGACAAAGTCGGGCTGCCAGCCGAACAGGTTCATGCCGAAGCCGTTGAGCACATCCACGTACTCGTTGCCGTCCAGATCCCACATGCGCGCGCCCTTGCTGCGCTCGATCACGATCTGGTAGACGATCTCCTTGATGGTCGGGCGGAAGCCGTTGACCACGCGCGGGTCGGCCAGGTGCGGGCGGTGCTGCACCGTGTAGGCCTTGCTCTTGGCGGTGCGCTCGACGTAGCGGCGGATGAAGGCATCGAGCCGCGCCCTCTGGCGCTCGGTCAGCTCGCCGCCCTGCGTGTGGATGCGTGCGATGGCGCCAAACGCCTTCTTGACGTCGTAGGTGATCGGCTTCGCGGGCTCGTCGGCGGCCGCAGCCTGGGGAGCGGCGGGCACCGCGGCATGTGCCGCAGCCGCCGGCGTGTCGACCGCGGGCGTCACCGCCGCTGCAGCGACCGGCAGCGCCGCCGGGGCGCCGGCCAGAAGTGCCAGTTGCTGCGACATCAGCGCCATCTGTTGCTGGATCAACTGCTGAAGCATCGGCTGGGCACCGGCCGGTGCCTGGGTCGCGACGGACGGCATCGCCAGCGGCATGGGCATCGCCGCCATGGCCACCGGCACCGAAGCCGCCACCGGGGCGCTCGGCGCCGCCGCGGACACGGCGGGTGCGGCGGCTGGCTCGGGCGGCAGTGTCTCGTCGAGGTACTGCGCGAGCGTGTCAAAGCTGCGGTGCTTCTCCATCAGCTGGCGGAAGGTCACTGCCACGCCGAACTGCCGCTTCACCTGCAGCGCCGCCTGCGTCAGCGTCAGCGAGTCGAGGCCGAGCTGGAGGAACTCGCTGGCCGGGTCGGCCGTGCCGAGGTCGACGCCGGCCACGTCCTCGAAGACGGTGCGCAGGCGGGCGACGAGTTGCGGTCGCCGCGAGGCGGGGGCAGCAGCGGGAGCCGGGGCAGCAGTAATTGCAGTCATGGTGGCTTGCGGTGAGGGAGTCGAAACAGGAGGCGCATCGAGCCAGTGGCGCTTGCGCTCGAAGGGGTAGCCGGGCAACGGCACGCGGCGCGGCGCGCCGGTGGCGGACGCGGTGCTGGCGGCGAAGGGCAGTTCGGCGCCCATCGCCCAGAGTTCGCCCTGGGCGAGCGCGAAACGGGCGACTTCGGCCTCGGGGCCGTCGCCGAGGCTGGCCAGTGCGGCGGCGCCCTGCTGGCGCGCCAGCGTCGTCAGCATGCCGCGCGGACCGACCTCGAGGAAGGCGGCCGTGGCGTGCCGCTCGCGTGCGCTGCGCAGCGCCGGCGCGAAGCGCACCGGCTCGCGCAGGTGGCGCGCCCAGTAGTGCGGATCGCGAGCCTGGTCATCGGTGAGCCAGGTGCCGGTCATCGTCGAGACGATCGGGATCGCCGGCGCGGCCAAGCGCACGGCACGCACTTCCGCTTCGAACGGCGCCACGGCGGGCTCCATCTGCTGGGAGTGGAAGGCATGCGACGTGTGCAGCACCCGGGCGGCGATGCCGCGCGCTTCGAAGTCGGCAGCGCAGGCGGCGATGGCGTCGGCCGGGCCGGCCAGCACGCACGCGGCTGGCCCGTTCTCCGCCGCCAGCGACAGTCCGGCCGGGATCAGCGGCTGCAGGGCCTCGGCACCGAGCCGCACCGAGAGCATCTGCCCCGGTGGCAGCGCCTGCATCAGCGCACCGCGGCGTGCCACCAGGCGAGCCGCGTCGGCCAGCGACATCACGCCGGCCAGCACCGCGGCCGCGAACTCGCCGATGCTGTGGCCCACCAGCGCGGCCGGGCGCAGGCCGCGCGCCAGCCAGGCCTGGGCCAGCGCGTACTCGAGGCAGAACAGTGCGGGCTGCGTGGTGCCGGTCTCGGCCAGCGTGTCGGTGCCGCCGAACATCGCGGCCTTCAGATCGATACCCAGCCACGGCGCGAGCGCCGCCGCAGCGGCATCGAAGGCCTCGCGGAAGGCCGCATCGGTGGCATGCAACTCGCGGCCCAGGCCGGCGTATTGCGAGCCCTGGCCGGTGAACATCATCACCACCGCCGGATCGGCACTCAGCGCGCGTGCCTGGGCGCGCTGCGCGCCGTCGGCGCCGCGCAGCGCTGCCGCGGCCTCGGCCAGCGTCGTGGCGCGCACCACCATGCGTTCGGCGAAGCGGCTGCGGCCGCTGCGCAGCGTGTGCGCGACGTCGGCCAGCGTCAGCGAAGGGTTCGCCTCGAGGTGCTCGGCCAGCTGGCCGGCCATCGCCTCGAGCGCGGCGCGGCTGCGGGCCGACAGCTGCAGGATCTGTGGCCCGCTCCCGGGCGCGCGCGGCGTCTCGGCCGGTGCCTCCTCGAGGATCAGGTGCGCGTTCGTGCCGCCGATGCCGAAGGCCGACACACCGGCGCGGCGCGGCGCCTTGCCCCGCGGCCAGGGCTGCAGTCGGTCGTTGACGACGAAGGGGCTGGACGCGAAATCGATCGCAGGGTGCGGCGTGTCGAAGTGGATGCTGGGCGGGATCTGCTCGCGGGCCAGCGACAGCGCCGTCTTGATCACGCCGGCCGCGCCGGCGGCGATCACCATGTGTCCGACGTTGCTCTTCAGCGAGCCGACGCGGCAGAAGCCGGTGTCCGCGGTCGAACGGCGGTAGGCGTCGGTCAGGCCCTCGATCTCGATCGGGTCGCCCATCGGGGTGGCGGTACCGTGCGTCTCGACGTAGGAGATGCTGCGCGCCTCGACACCGGCGTCGTCGAGCGCCGCGGCGATCACCTCGGCCTGCCCGACCGGATTCGGCGCCGTGAAGCTCGCCTTGTCTCGGCCGTCGTTGTTCACCGCGGCGCCGCGGATCAGCGCGTGGATGGTGTTGCCGTCGGCCAGTGCGTCAGACAGGCGCTTGAGCACCACCACGGCGGCGCCGTCGCTGAACACCGTGCCGGCGGCCTTCGCGTCGAAGCTGCGCGTGCGGCCGTCGGGCGAGAGGATCGCGCCTTCCTGGTGCAGGTAGCCACTGCGCGGCGGGCAATGGATCGACGCGCCGCCTGCGAGCGCCATGCCGCACTGGCCCGCGCGCAGGGCCGCCACGGCCTGCGCGATCGCCACCAGCGAGGTCGAGCAGGCGGTGTTCATGCTGATGGCCGGGCCGCGCAGGTCGAGGCGGTGGGCCACGCGCGTGGCGATGTAGTCCTTCTCGTTGGCCAGCATGGCCTGGAACTCGCCGAAGGCCTCCACGCGCTCGGGGTGGCGCAGCACGTGGGCCTGGAAGTAGGTTGCGTTGTGCATGCCGGCGAACACGCCGACCGGCACTTCGCTGCGATCGGGCGCGTGTCCGGCGTGTTCCATCGCGTGCCAGCACAGCTCGAGGAACACGCGTTGCTGCGGGTCCATGAGCTCGGCTTCGCGTGGCGAGATGCCGAAGAAGGCCGCATCGAACAGCTCGGCGCCCTCGATCACGCCACGCGCCCTGACGTAGGCCGGGTCGGTGGTCAGCGCGGCCGGCAGGCTGGGGTCGAGCTCGCTGGCATCGAAGTGCGTGATGCCGTCGCGCCCCTCGCGGAGGTTGCGCCAGAAGGCCTCGACGTCGGCCGCGCCGGGAAAGCGTCCCGCCATGCCGACGATGGCGATCGGCTCGTCGCCCGCGCGCGGGGGCTTGTGCGGCGAGGCGGTCGTGGCACGCGGCGCGTGGCGGGTGCCGGTGGCGAGCGACTGTGCGATCGCGGCCGGCGTCGGCAGTTTCAGGAAGGTCGTCGTCGACACGGCACCGGTGCCGCCGCGCTGCAGCGCGGCGATCGCCCGCAGCACCAGCAGCGAGTTGCCGCCCAGCTCGAAGAAGTTGTCGTGTCGGCCGATGCCGTCGAGCTTGAGCGCCTGCTCGAAGGCGGCGCAGACGGCCTCCTCGACGGCCCCGACCGGGGCTTCGTACGGCGTGGCCAGTTCCGGCCGGCCGGCCGGCGGCGCGGGCAGCGCCCGGCGGTCGAGCTTGCCGTTGGCGGTGATTGGCAGCGCGTCGAGGCGCACCCAGCACTGCGGCACCATGAACTCCGGCAGGCGCGCGGCGAGGTGCTCGCGCAGCTCGGTCGACGCCGGGGCGCTGCCGTTGGGCACCACGTAGCCGATCAGACGGTTGACGCTGCCGTTCTCGCGAGGCGCGGCGATGGCGCAGGCCTTGACGCCCGGGTGCGTCGCCAGCGCCGCCTCGATCTCGCCGAGCTCGATGCGAAAGCCGCGGATCTTCACCTGCGCATCGGCACGGCCGACGAACTCGATGCTGCCGTCGGACAGGAAGCGCACCCGGTCGCCGGTGCGGTAGAGGCGATCGCCAGGGGCGCCGAATGGATCGGCGACGAAGCGCTCGGCCGTCAACTCGTCGCGGCGCAGGTAGCCCTTGGCCAGCCCCGGGCCACCCACGAACAGCTCGCCCACCAGGCCAGCCGGCAGCGGCTGCAGCGTGGGGCTCAGCACGTAGGCCAGCGTGTCGGTGATCGGTCGGCCGATCGGCACCGAGCGCGCGTCGGCCGGCAGGTCGTGCGGGATGCGGTGCGTCGTGGTGAACGTCGTGCACTCGGTCGGCCCGTAGCCGTTGATCAGCGTGAGGTCCGGCAGGGCGGCCAGGGCGCGGCGCACGTGCGCCACCGAGAGCGCCTCGCCGCCGATCAGCAGCTGTCGCAGGCCGGCGAGGTGCGACGGATCGTCGTCGACGACGGCGTTGAACAGCGCGGCCGTCAACCACGCGGCCGTGACGCCGCCTTCACGGATCGTGCGCGCGAGGCCGGCCGGCGTCGGCAGCGATTCGTCGTGCAGCACACAGCGGCCTGCATTCAGCAGCGGCCCCCAGATCTCGAGCGTCGAGGCGTCGAAGCCCAGGGGCGCGGCGTGCAGGAAGGTTTCGCCGGGCAGGTCGACGTAGCGCGCGCCGATCACGAGCCGCAGGATCGAGCGATGGCGGATCTCGATGCCCTTGGGCGTGCCGGTCGAGCCCGACGTGTACATCACGTAGGCCACGCTGTCGCCGTCGCAGGGCACGGTCGCGGGCGTCGCCGCCGGGGCCTCGCGCAGCGACTCGATCGACAGCAGCCTGGAGCGGTCGGGCCAGAAGGCGCGTTCCGATTCGGGCGCCACGATCACGTCGACGCCGGCGTCCTCCAGCATGAACGCGAGCCGTTCGGCCGGGTGGTGGCGATCCAGCGGCACGTAGGCCGCACCGGCCTTGAGCACGGCCAGCAGCGTGACGATGCCGTCGATCGACCGCTCCAGCGCCACGCCGACGCGGTCGCCGGGGCGCACACCGGCGACTTGAAGCGCGGCAGCGATCGTGTCGCTGGCGAGGTCGAGCTCGACGAAGGTCTTGCGGCGCTGTCCGTACGCCACCGCGACGCTGTCGGCGTGGGCGCGGGCTACGTCAGCGAAGACGCCGTGCACCGTCCGATGCGTATCGCGTGCCGCGAGCGGCGGATTCCATTCGGCGAACTGTCGTTGACGTTCCAGAGTGTCGAGCAGCTGGATCTCGTCCAGCGCAGCGTCGGGCGTGTCCAGAAACTGGCACAGTACCGTGATGGCCGAGTCGAGCACAGCACGCGCCTGCGTCGCGTCGAGTGCCGTCGCCTGGAAGCGGGCGCGCAGTTCGCACGATGTCTCGGCGGTCCACTCGAGCGACAGGACCTGGTCGCCTGCCGGCGCCTCGACCTCGGCTGACTCCACGGCAGACATCAGGGCGCGCGGCGTGCGCGATGCATCCGCAGGCAGCACGCGGCCGAGCCAGCGTGACTGCAGCAGTATCCACGCGGACTGCAATGGCGTGCCCATGCGCCAGCCCTGCCCACGGGCCAGTTCGGCACAAGCGCTTGCGAGAGAAGGCGGCATTGCCAGGGACACGCTTCCCTGCGCCTCTCCTGTCGCACGCGACGGGGGCACGAACAGGTCGGAAAGACTCAGCGGGGTCGACTCGATGTCCGCAGTGTTGGGTGGATTCGTCGACATCTCTCGGCAGCGGGTTGCGGTTTCGTCGCAACAGGACACACACCAAGATCCAGGTCGCGCATCCAGTGACTCTCGACGATGAAGAAGGGTCCCTGTGACGCGCTTCGGTGAGGCCGCAACGACGTGTGAATTCATTATGGTTGGGGGCCTCGTGCAATTGGCCCCCGAGACGAGTGGAACCCGCGCGTGAACTCGACGATCCACCATCAAGCGTGCGAAGTTCGGCAATCGCCTGATGGTTTCTCGCCGCGACGGATTTCACGGGCGTCGATGCCGCCCTCGGCCGTAGCCCGCGTCGCGAAACCCGGCTGGCGAACGAGTCCCGGCATCGATCACCGTGCGATCGTTCGACAGGATCGCGACAGCTTCGCCGTGGTAGCGGAACTCGTTCCCGCGTGCACCCGCTGGTCCGTTCGAATCCGCGCGACGGGCGACGCAAGTCACGGAATCACCTGAATCGGGTCTGCGCGCGATGAATCGTGTGCGCGATGATCCGCGCCGGCCAATGGCGGTCGAGCAGGAGCGAGGATGGGTGCGTTTGCCTGGATGCATGGTGCTCTGGATGCGTTGCACGACGCACCGGGCGTATGGCACCTGCGCCGAGCGTCTGCGGAGCGCAAGTTCGCGGCCAACACTCGGTCCAACCTGTTCCGCGGAGTCTTCGACAGTGCCGAGGCCGCACTCGCCAGCGCCCCGAAGACACGTCCGCTCAGCTACGACAACGCGGACTCGGCCGAGCTCTACCTCAGGCGCCTGAAGATCGACGACTACGACCATCCGTCGATGTTCTGGCTGCAGAACGGTTTCCAGGCGGGCCTCCGGTCCGTCGTCGATCTCGGTGGCAGCGTCGGCATCAAGTACTTCGCGTTCTCGCCGTTCATCGACTTCCCCGCGGACCTGCGATGGCGCGTGATCGACATGCCGGCCGTGGCTCGCCGCGGGCGCGAGTTCGCCGCGTCGCGCGGCGCTCCGTCGCATCTCAGCTTCTCGGACGACGTCGCCGACATCGACGGCATCGACATGCTGTTCGTGTCGGGCACGCTGCAATACCTGCCGCAGACCCTGGACCAGATCCTGGCCAGCTTGGCGCGCAAGCCAAGGCGCATCGTCGTCAACACCACGGCGATCCACCCGACGCGCGACTTCTTCACGCTCAACAGCATCGGTACCGCGTTCTGCGCCTACCGCGTGCAGTCGCGCGACCGCTTCGTCGACTCGGTCCTGGCCCAGGGCTACACGCTGCGAGACGAGTGGCGCAACATCGGCAAGCAGTTGCGCCTGCCGTTCTCGCCGGGCCACGGCCTCGAGGACTACAAGGGCTTCTGCTTCGAGGCTTCGGCCTGACCCGCGGGCGGAGCGCCGAAGGTCGCGCCCGCCCACTCGACGATCGCGTCGATCACCCGACGCTGAACCTCCCCGCGGGTGAGCGTGTGGTCGATGTCGGGCAGGAAGTCGCTGCGCACGCGCTGCGCCAGTTCGAGGTGGCCGAACGCGTCGGCGAACTGGCCCTGGTAGCTGTAGCGCCACAGCGCGTTGCCGGAGTGCATCTCGAAAAGGTGGCCGCCTCGACGTGTGACCGTCTCCAGCATCCGCACGAACTGCTCGCGCGGCGGCGTCACGGAACCGTAGTCGATCTCCACCGGCTCGGCCGCATCGGCGGAGCGTGAGGTCGCGGCAAGGCGCTGCTGCAACTGCTGCCACGGCCACGACACCCATGACGAAAGCGTGCCGGACGGGTTGCGCTCGAGCAGCCGCAGGTAGCGTTGCAGGCGCGACTTGCGCGTCGGGTACGAGAAGCCGTCGAGCATCCACAGGCCGACCACGCGCTCGTCTTCCTGGGCCGCGGCCAGGCCTCGGTGCGCGCCCGAGCAGATGCCGGCGATCACGATGCGCTCGATGCCGGTGGTGCGCTGCAGGTGGTCCATCGCCGCACGCAGGTCGGCGACGATCTGGCGCTGGAACGGCTGGGACACCGGCGACACGTCGCTGTCGCCCTGGCCCGCGAGGTCGAAGCGCAGGCTGGGCCAGCCGAGTGAGGCCAGGCGGCGCGCGAGCTTGACGTTGAAGCGGTGCGGCCCGATGCGATGGATCACGCCGGCGTTGAACATCAGGAAGGCCGTGTCGCGTGCCACGCTGCCGTCGTCGGGCAGGGCCAGCGTGCCCGACAGGTGCTTGGAGGGCCCGAAGCTGGCGGCGAGCTCAAGCATGCGGCGCCCCGGTGATCTGCGTCGCCAGCGCCTCGAGCACCGGGGCCGGAACCAGCGCCGTGCTCATCGCTTCTTCGGTGAGCCAGTCGAACGCCTGGTCCGCACGCGGCGTGCGCACCGCGGCACCGACCGACTCGAAGGCGCGCACCAGCGCAGCGTCCACTTCGTGCGCCGCCGAGGCGAGTATCGCGACCTCGCGGCAGCCTTCGCTTGCGATGCCGAGGGCATCGATGCCTTCCAGTTGAGCCAGCATCGACTTGCCGAGGCCGAAACCGATCGCTTCGTCGGCGAGCGCCGGGATCGTGCCGTTCAGGCTGCGTCCGTCGGCTTCGGCGAGCGCCGCCGCGTGGCCGCGCGCAAGTTCGTCGAGGTAGGCCGGCCCGTCGGAGATCGGTTCCCACAGCACCAGTCGATCGGCAGGCCGCTCGGTGCCATCGACGGCCATCGCGGCAATCGTGCCGCCCAGGCGCGCGCCGACCCAGACGCTGCGCGTCGCGCGGCTGCGGCGCAGCAGTTCGGCATGGGCGCGTCGCGCGTCGTCGAGCCAGCCGAGCAGATCGCCGTCCTCGTCGTCGCCGGCGGATTCCCCGGTGCCGAAGTAGTCGAAGCGCATCGCCGAGAAGCCGCGCTCGGCGAGCCGTTCGCACAGGATGCGCTGTAGCCGGTGCACGCGCACGGCTTCCTGCCCGAGCGGGTTGAAGAACAGTACGGCGGTGCCGTTGGCCGTCGAAGGCGATGGCGGATGGATCACGCCGTACAGCTGACGCGCGGCGGGGCCGAATCGGAAAGGGGTCATGAAGACGAACGACGAGGCACGCTGCAGCGCCTGGTGCGGGATCGATGGTTCGAAATTCTGCAGGAGCCATCGCCCTTGCCGCGGTGCCGATCGTGCAGAGTGCAAGGAATCTGACAGAACCCCCCGCGAGCAGGGTGTCGGCGCCCGCGGCGGCGGCGTCGGTTATCGTTGCCGCCTCCAACTCGAACCCGCATGCTCGTTCATCCCCAGTTCAATCCGGTGGCGCTGCAGATCGGTCCGGTGGCGATCCACTGGTACGGCATCACCTACCTCGTCGCCTTCGGCCTCTTCCTCTGGCTGGCCGGCCGCCGCGCGGCATTGCCGCAGTTCGCCCAGGCCGGCTGGACGCGCCGCGACGTCGAGGACCTGCTGTTCTACGGCGTGCTCGGCGTGGTGATCGGCGGGCGGCTCGGCTACGTGCTCTTCTACAAGCCGGGACACTATGCCGAGCATCCGCTGGAGGTGTTCGCCGTCTGGAAGGGCGGCATGGCATTCCACGGCGGGCTGCTCGGCGTGGTCGCGGCGATGGCGATCTATGCCCGTGCGAAGTCGCGCTCCTTCCTGCAGCTGATGGACCTGATCGCGCCGGCCGTGCCGACCGGCCTCGCCAGCGGGCGCCTCGGCAACTTCATCAATGGCGAGCTGTGGGGCCGCGAGGCCGACCCGAGCCTGCCGTGGGCGATGGTGTTCCCGCAGTCGGGCAGCCTGGTGCCGCGTCATCCCTCGCCGCTCTACCAGTTCCTGATGGAAGGGCTGCTGCTGTTCGCGATCCTGTGGATCTACGGCCGCAAGCCGCGCGGGCCGGGCCAGGTGGCGGGCCTGTTCCTCGTCGGCTACGGCGTGTTCCGCTTCACCGCCGAGTTCTTCCGCGAACCCGACGCCTTCCTCGGTCTGCTCGCGCTGAACATGAGCATGGGCCAGTGGTTGTGCGTGCCGATGGTCGCGGTGGGCGCGTGGCTGTGGCTGCGCGGTTCGCGGCACCCTTCCTGACCTTGCGTCATGCGACAGATCTTCCTGGACACGGAAACCACCGGCCTGAACGCGGAGTCCGGCGACCGCATCATCGAGATCGGCTGCGTGGAGATGCTCAACCGGCGACTGTCGGGCCGCAACCTCCACTTCTACCTGAACCCGGAGCGCGCCAGCCACGAGGATGCGGTCAAGGTGCACGGCCTGACCGACGAGTTCCTCGCCGACAAGCCGCTGTTCGCCGCCGTCGTGGACGAACTGCTCGAGTACCTCGCGGGCGCGGAGATCCTGATCCACAACGCCGCGTTCGACGTGGGCTTCCTGAATGCCGAGCTGAAGCGGCTCGGCCGCCCGACGCTCGAGGCGCAGGTCGGGACGATCACCGACACGCTGCTGATGGCGCGAGAGATGTTCCCGGGCAAGTCGAACTCGCTGGATGCCCTGTGCAAGCGCCTGGAGGTCGACAACGCCAGCCGCAGCCTGCACGGCGCACTGCTCGATGCCGGGCTGCTGGCCGAGGTCTACATCCGCATGACGCGCGGCCAGGACTCGCTGGTCATCGACGAGGTCGAGGCCGCCGGCGCCGAGGTGACGCTCGAGAGCGTGGACCTGTCGTCCTTCGCGCTGCCGGTGCTGGCCGCCGACCCGGCGGAGGCCGAAGCGCACGCGAAGCTGATCGCCGAGCTCGACAAGGCCAGCGGCGGCAAGACCGTGTGGAAGCCGGCAGAGCCGGCTGTGGCATAATGCGAGGCTCTGCGGATCGCGAGGGCGGCTAGCTCAGGGGTAGAGCATCGCATTCACACTGCGGGGGTCGGGGGTTCGAAACCCTCGCCGCCCACCAACGATCCAGACAGAACATGACGCACGGCCGGGCTCTCCCGGCCGTTTGTTTTGGTGGCGCGAGAATCCCTGTCCATGGATCGTGTGGATGCCCTGGTGATCGGTGCCGGCGTGGTCGGCCTCGCGGTGGGCCGGGCGCTCGCGCAGCGCGGGCTCGAGACCGTCGTTCTGGAGCGGGCCGATGCGATCGGCACCGTCACCAGCTCACGCAACAGCGAGGTGATCCACGCCGGCCTGTACTACGCGGCCGGTTCGCTGAAGGCACGGTTGTGCGTGCAGGGCCGCGAGCTGCTGTATGCGTTCTGCGAGTCGCACGGCGTCGCGCACCGGCGCTGCGGCAAGCTGGTGGTGGCGACGTCGCCGGACCAGCACGCGGCGCTCGAGGCCACGCGCGCGAAGGCGGCGGCCAACGGAGTCGCGCTGCGCTGGCTCGACGCCGCCGACGCGCGGGCCCTGGAGCCGGCGCTGCAGTGCACCGCGGCGCTGCTCTCGCCGGACACGGGGATTGTCGACAGCCACGGCCTGATGCTCGCGCTGCAGGGCGACCTGGAGTCCGCGGGCGGCGCGCTGGCGCTGTGCTCGCCGGCACGGCGACTGCGCGCGGACGGCGACGGCTTCGTCGTCGAGGTCGGCGGTGACGAGCCGGAAGACACCACCGCGATCGGCGCGCGCATCGTCGTCAACGCTGCCGGCCTGTGGGCGCCGGCCGTGGCCGCTGCCACGCAAGGCCTCGCGCCGCAGCACGTGCCGCAGGGCCGGCACGCCAAGGGCAACTACTTCTCGCTCGCCGGCCGCGCGCCGTTCGAGCGGCTGATCTACCCGGTGCCCGAGCAGGCCGGCCTGGGCGTGCACCTCACGCTCGACCTCGCCGGCCAGGCACGCTTCGGCCCCGACGTGGAGTGGCTTCCACCCGGCCCGCCCGAGGCGATCGACTACCGCGTGGACCCTGCGCGTTCGGAGGGCTTCTACGCCGCGATCCGCCGCTACTGGCCGGCGTTGCGCGACGGCGCGCTGCAGCCGGCCTACAGCGGTGTGCGCCCGAAGCTCGGCGGGCCGGACGAGGCCGCCGTCGACTTCGTGCTGCAGGGCGCCGAGGTGCACGGCCTGCCGGGCCTGGTGAATCTCTTCGGCATCGAGTCGCCCGGGCTGACGGCCAGCCTCGCGCTGGCCGACGAGGTGCTGCGGCGGCTCGAGGCCGCCGCACCCGCCCTCACTTCGCGCTGATCGTGATCGGCACGCTCGCGCTCGCGGTCAGCCCCGCGGAATCGACCACCGTCACCTTCATCGTGTAGCTGCCAGCCACGGGGTTCGGCCAGCTGGCGGTGAGCGTCAGGCCGTTGATCGCGAAGCCCATGCCCAGCGGCACGCCGGTGATCGACACCGACACCGATGTCGCGCCCGGCGCGGAGATCGCGATGGTGCCGCTGACGGCCTTGCCGGCCACACCGGTGATCGGCGCGGCCGTGATGGTCGGGCCGGCGCTGGCGATGGTCACGGTGTAGGTGCCCTGGCCGACCAGCCCGGTCTTGCCGTCCTTCGCGTTGACCTGGACCTTGTAGGTGCCGAGCACCGGGCTCGGCCAGTTCACCGTGCCGTTGGTGGCGATCGTCATGCCGGCCGGCGCACCGGTCAGCGTGTAGGTGATCGGGTTGCTCGACGACACGGCCGCGCTGAACGTCAGCGCCACGCCCGGCTTGCCGCTCACCGCGCCGCCGCCGACCACCGGTGCGGTGGCGGCCGCGATCGTCACCGTGTAGACGGCCTGGCCGGAGAGGCCGGTCTTGCCGTCGGTGGCCTTGGCCGTGACCGCATAGGTACCGGCGACCGGGGAGGGCCAGCTCACGACGCCGGTCGAGGCGATCGTCATGCCGGCCGGCGCCCCCGAGAGCGCATAGGTGAGCGGGTTGGCCGAGGTCGCCGAGACGGTGAAGCTCAGGGCCGTGCCGACCTTGCCGCTGATGCTGGCGGGCGTCACCACCGGGGCCGCCGCGGGCACGCTGGCGCCCGAGAGCGTGGCAAGCAGCGTGCCGGCACGCGGCGTGCCCAGCCCGGTCAGGATGTCGTAGCCGGCGCGCGCCGTGCACGTCGCGCAGCTGCCGTTGGAGCCTGCGGTGATGTCGGCGAAGTTCGCGGCGTAGGTGCCCGGCACCGTCGCGATCGAGCCGTACAGCATGGCGTGCGGTGCGCCCAGCGGGGTCTTGGCCGTCTGCGCGCGCATCGCGTTGGCGATGGCGATCAGGCCGGCCCATTGCGGCGTGGAGAGGCTGGTGCCGCCGACGCTCAGCCAGTTCGGCGTCGTGGCGCCCGGCGGAATCACGGCGGTGTACTGGCCGGTCGACGGGTCGGCATTGAAGGCCACGTCGGCGAGCGTGCGGCGCGCCACGCTGCCCAGGCCGGGCACTGTGGAGGTCTGGTAGGCGGGCGTGGCCACGTAGGCGCTGGTGCCGCCGCCGGTGCCCGACCAGCCGGTCTCGGAGCGCGCGCCGCTGCCGCTGTAGCTGAGCGTCGTGCCGCCCACGGCCACCACGTTGGCCGACACCGACGGCCAGGACACGCCGGCGCCCCAGTCGCCGGTGGCGGCGAGGTAGGTCATGCGCGGTGCACTGAACGCGCTGTCGACCGAGGCCGTCCAGTTGCCCTCGGCAGCGCCAAAGCTCATCGACACCACCCCCGGGCCCATCGTATTGGCCAGCTTGATGCCGCCCAGCAGGCTGTTCAGCGTCGCGTCGGCGGATTCGATCAGCACGATGCGCGCCAGCGGCGCGATCGCATGCGCCCATTGCACGTCGAGCGCGATCTCGGTGGCCCAGCCGGCGTCGTAGGCCGGGGCGGTGGCCGTCATGCCGCCGGCGGCGGTGTTGTAGACCACCGAGAACTCGCAGGCCTTGGACGAGGCCGCGGGCAGCGGCAGGCTCGCCGTGGGCGCGATCGCTCGCGTCGCGCAGCCGGGCAGGCCGAACTTCTGGTTGAACGCGGCGAGTTCGGCGGCGGCGTTCGGGTTGTGCATCGCGTCGACGATGTAGATCGTCTGGCCGGCGCCGAGCGACGCGGCCTGGGCCGCCGTCAGCGACGAGCCCGCCGCCGGCAGCGCCGGCAGGCCGTAGGCCGCGCGGATCTGCGCCGGCGTGTAGGTGGCCACGACGGTGGGGCTGGCCATCGGCGTGGCCGTGCCGCCCGGCGCGCCGTAGGCATGCGAGCGCAGCGCCGACTGCATTGCCTGGACCGTCAGGCCGCGCGTCGACAGCCGCTGCAGGCCGGCCGGCACGGCCTGCAGATGGGCGTCGCGGCGGGCGGAAGCTTCTGGGTCGAACGCGTCCTCGTCCGACGGCGCGTCGAGCAGCACGGGGGCCGCATGGAAGGCGGGTTGCGCCTCGGCCTGAGCGGCCGCGGCGGGCAGCGCCTCGCCATCGAGCTGCAGCGTGGTGGTGCCGGTGGCGACGTCGACCGCCGAGGGCGTGTCGGCCGCGTCGGCAGCGCTGCTGCCGTCGTCGACCTGCGCGCCGCCGCAGGCGACGAGCAGGAGCGCCAGCGTGGCGGGCAGCCACGGCGTGGCGTGGCGGGCAAGGGATCCGGTACGTGTCTTCATGGCCTCGAAACTGCAAGTGAGAACGAGGGCCACGGCTTGGCAACGCCTGGCGGGCTGCATCGCAGCCGCCTCCTGCGACCGCGGTCGCCGATGCGTTGGCAGCCCCGCTACCGTGGCGCTTGCGCGCGTTAGGCCGGAGGCTTTGCGTCCCCGCCTTTCGACGGGTTTGCCCTCAGGGTGTTCATCAAGGCGCCGGACAGGCCGGCGTGTGAACGGGGCGAAGTATGGCCTGCCGGCGGCATTTCTGATACGACTCGTCACAAATAGGCGGACAAGCCGCGAATTTGTGCCGTGAGATCAGCGCGGGGGCGGCTGCCAGCGCCCTTCGAGCAGCAGCTCGTGCGGGCCGAACTTGGCCTTGTAGGCCATCTTCTCGCTGCCGGAGATCCAGTAGCCGAGGTAGACGTGCGGCAGCTTCAGCGCGCGCGTCTGTTCGATCTGCCACAGCACGTTGTAGGTGCCGTAGCTCGCGTGCGCCTCCGGCTCGAAGAAGGTGTACACCGCCGACAGCCCGTCGTTGAGGATGTCGAGGATCGAGACCATCTTCAGCGCGCCCAGCGTGCCGTCCTCGGTGGGCTCGCGGAACTCCACCAGGCGGCTGTTCACGCGGCTCTGCAGCAGGAACTGCGTGTACTGGTCGATCGAGTCGTGGTCCATGCCGCCGCCGCTGTGGCGGCCGGCCTGGTAGCGCAGGTAGAGCTGGTAGTGCTCGGGGACGAAGCACAGGCGCAGCACGCGCGACTTCAGGTTGGCGTGCTGCTTCCAGGCGCGGCGCTGGCTGCGCGTCGGCTGGAAGCTCGCGACCGGCACGCGCAGCGGCACGCAGGCGCGGCAGCCGTCGCAGTAGGGTCGGTAGGTGAACATGCCGCTGCGCCGGAAGCCGTTGGCCACCAGGCCCGAATAGGCATCGGCGTGGATCAGGTGGCTGGGCGTGGCCACCTGCGAGCGCGCCATGCGGCCGGCCACGTAGCTGCACGGATAGGGTGCGGTGGCATAGAACTGCAGCGAGGCGAGCGGAAGCTCTTTCGGGTGCGTCACGGGCCGGGATCCTGCTCGTCATCGGCGCCCCCGGACGAGAACCCGAGCTGGCGCCACAGCGATGCATCATAGGTCCAATCCCGGATCGGCTGCGCCCCCAGGGCGAGGGTGACACGGCGCTCGAAGTCGTGGCGCGGCAGCTCGCGCCCGCCCAGCGAAGCGAGGTGGCCGGTGCGCTGCTGGCAGTCGATCATCGCCACGCCGTGGGCGCGGCAGAAGCACACCAGCGCCGCCAGCGCGATCTTGGAGGCGTCGGTGCGATGCGAGAACATCGACTCGCCGAAGAACATGCGGCCGAAGCTCACGCCGTACAGCCCGCCGACGAGCTCGCCGTCCACCCAGGTCTCGAACGAATGCACCGCGCCGAGCCGGTGCCAGGCGATGTAGGCCTCGATCATCTCGGGCACGATCCAGGTGCCGTCCTGGCCCTCGCGCGGCGTGGCGGCGCAGGCACCGATCACGCGCCGGAACGCGCTGTCGATGCGGATCTCGCAACCGGGCGTGCGGTTGAACTTCGCGATCGTCTTGCGCAGTGAGCGCTTGAGGCGGAACTCATCGGTGAACAGCACCATGCGCGGGTCGGGCGACCACCACAGCACCGGCTGCCCCTGGCTGTACCAGGGGAACACGCCCTTCGAGTAGGCCTCGGCGAGGCGCTGCGGCGTGAGCTCGCCGCCGGCGGCGAGCAGCCCCGGCGCCTCGGAGTCGGGGCCGAGCGCGCGGCGCGTGTCGGGCAGCGGGTCCTGCGGGCCGCGCAGCCAGGGAATCACGCGCGTTCGCCTCGGCCGGGACGCGTCAGTTCGCGAAGGCGGCGATGCCGGTGATCGCGCGGCCGAGGATCAGCGCGTGCACGTCGTGCGTGCCCTCGTAGGTGTTGACCACCTCGAGGTTGACCAGATGCCGCGCCACGCCGAACTCGTCGCTGATGCCGTTGCCGCCCATCATGTCGCGTGCCATGCGCGCGATGTCGAGTGCCTTGCCGCAGCTGTTTCGCTTCATGATCGACGTGACCTCCACCGAGGCCGTGCCCTCGTCCTTCATGCGGCCCAGGCGCAGGCAGCCCTGCAGGCCCAGCGTGATCTCGGTCTCCATGTCGGCCAGCTTCTTCTGGATCAGCTGGTTGGCCGCCAGCGGGCGCCCGAACTGCTGGCGGTCGAGCACGTACTGGCGCGCACGCGTGAAGCAGTCTTCTGCGGCGCCGAGCGCGCCCCAGGCGATGCCGTAGCGTGCGCTGTTCAGGCAGGTGAAGGGGCCCTTCAGGCCGCGCACCTCGGGGAAGGCGTTCTCCTCGGGGCAGAACACGCGGTCCATCACGATCTCGCCGGTGATCGAGGCGCGCAGGCCCACCTTGCCGTGCACCGCCGGCGCCGAGAGGCCTTTCCAGCCCTTCTCGAGCACGAAGCCACGGATCTGGCCGCCGTCGTCCTTGGCCCACACGACGAACACATCGGCGATCGGGCTGTTGCTGATCCACATCTTCGAGCCGGTGAGCTCGTAGCCGCCGTCGACCTTCTTCGCGCGCGTGATCATGCTGCCGGGGTCGGAGCCGTGGTTGGGCTCGGTCAGGCCGAAGCAGCCGATCCACTGGCCGGAGGCGAGCTTGGGCAGGTACTTCTGCTTCGTCGCGTCGTTGCCGAACTCGTTGATCGGCACCATCACCAGCGAGCTCTGCACGCTCATCATCGAGCGGTAGCCCGAGTCGACGCGCTCGACCTCGCGCGCGATCAGACCGTAGCAGACGTAGTTCAGGCCCGCGCCGCCGTAGGCCTCGGGGATCGTGGGGCCGAGCAGGCCGAGCTCGCCCATCTCGCGGAAGATCGCCGGGTCGGTCTTCTCGTGCCGGAAGGCTTCCAGGATCCGCGGCGCAAGGCGGCCCTGGCAGTAGTCGCGTGCGGCATCGCGCACGGCGCGTTCGTCATCGGTGAGCTGCTGGTCGAGCAGCAGCGGGTCGTCCCACTGGAAAGCGGCATGCTTCGTGGCCATCGTCGGTCTCCTTCTGCGCCCGGCATGGTATAGCAGCGGCCATGACCTTCTCGATCGCCGACACCCCCTTCGACACCGTGCCCGCCTGCGTCGCGCGGCATGCCCGCGCGCGGCCTGACGCCCTGGCCCTGGCCGACGACGACACCTCGCTGAGCTACCGCCAGCTCGACGCGCTGATGGATCGCATCGCCGCGGCGCTGCAGCGCGACGGCGTGCGCCCGGGCGAGGCGATCGCGCTGTGCGCCGCGCCCTCGGCGCGGCAGGCGGCGATCTTCCTCGGCGCGCTGCGCGCCGGCGTGGTGGTGGCACCGCTCGCGCCGGGCAGCGCGCCGGCCGCGCTTTCGCGCATGCTGGCCGATGCGCAGGCGAAGCGGCTGTTCGTCGACGCCGGCACGCAGGCCGAGTTCGAGGACTGCACGCTTCCCACGCTTCGCATCGACCGCGATCTCGAGGCCTGGCTCGCACCCGAGTGCACGCTGCCGGCAACCGTGACGATCGAACCCGGCTCGCCCTTCAACATCATCTACTCGTCCGGCACGACCGGCGAACCCAAGGGCATCGTGCAGCCGCACGGCATGCGCTGGGCGCACGTGAAGCGCGGCCTGCCCTACGGCTACGGGCCCGACGCGGTGACGCTGCTGGCCACGCCGCTGTACTCCAACACCACGCTGGTGGTGTTCTTCCCGTCGATCGCCTTCGGCGGCGCGGTGGTGCTGATGCGCAAGTTCGACGCGCGCGGCTACCTCGCACTCGCGCAGCGCGTGCGCGCGACGCACACGATGCTGGTGCCGGTGCAATACCAGCGGCTGATGGCGCTGCCCGACGTCGAAGCCTTCGAGCTGGGCACCTTCCGCACCAAGTTCTGCACCAGCGCGCCGTTCCCCGCGGCGCTGAAGGCCGAGGTGCTGCGGCGCTGGCCAGGTGGGCTGGTGGAGTTCTACGGCATGACCGAAGGCGGCGGCACCTGCATCCTCGAGGCGCACCGGCACCCGGACAAGCTGCACACCGTCGGCCGACCCGCGCCGGGCACCGACCTGCGCCTGATCGACGAGGCCGGCCGCGAGCTGCGGCCGGGCATGCCCGACGCGGTGGGCGAGGTCGTCGGCCACTCGCCCGGCATGATGGTCGGCTACCACGGCCGGCCCGAGGCCACGCGCGAGGCCGAGTGGTTCGACGCGCAGGGCAAGCGCTTCATCCGCACCGGCGACATCGGCCGCTTCGATGCCGACGGCTTCCTGATCCTGCTCGACCGCCGCAAGGACATGATCATCTCCGGCGGCTTCAACATCTACCCGAGCGACCTGGAGGCGCAGCTGCGCGAGCATCCGTCGGTGGCCGAAGCCGCGGTGGTGGGCGTGCCGTCGCGCGAATGGGGCGAGACGCCGGTGGCCTTCGTCGTGCTGCGCCCGGACTCGCGGGAAGAGGCCGACGCGCTGCGTCTGTGGTTGAACGCCCGCGTCGGCAAGACGCAGCGCCTCGCGGCCCTGCACGTGGTCGACGAACTGCCGCGCAGTTCGATCGGCAAGGTGCTCAAGCGCAAGCTGCGCGAGCAGCACGCGTTGTACAGTGTCGGGCAGGCCGATCGCTGAACACTGTCAGCGATCGCTGACAAGAACACTGGAGAGGCGATGGCCTTCACGTTTCCGTTTTCCGCGCTGGTCGGCCAGGACGAGATGAAGCTCGCCATCCTGATCGCGGCGATCGATCCGAGTGTCGGCGGCGTGCTCGTCTTCGGCGACCGCGGCACCGGCAAGTCCACCGCGGTGCGCGCGCTCGCCGCGTTGCTGCCGAAGATGCACGCGGTGGTGGGCTGCGCCTACCAGTGCGACCCGTCCTCGCCCTGCGCCGACTGCCGGGCCCGGCGCGACGGCGGCGCCGCATTGAAGTCGCACCGCGTCAGCGTGCCGGTGGTCGACCTGCCGCTGGGCGCCACCGAAGACCGCGTGGTCGGCGCCCTCGACCTCGAAAGGGCGCTGGCGCAGGGCGTGAAGGCCTTCGAGCCGGGCCTGCTGGCGCGCGCCAACCGCGGCTTCCTCTACATCGACGAGGTCAACCTGCTCGAGGATCACCTCGTCGACCTGCTGATCGACGTGGCCGCCTCCGGCGAGAACGTGGTCGAGCGCGAGGGTCTGTCGGTGCGACACCCGGCGCGCTTCGTGCTCGTCGGCAGCGGCAACCCGGAAGAGGGCGAGCTGCGCCCGCAACTGCTCGACCGCTTCGGCCTCTCGGTGGAGGTGCGCACCCCGGCCGACGTCGCCACGCGCGTCGAGGTCGTGCGCCGGCGCGACCGATTCGAGCGTGACCCCGAGGCCTTCGTCGCACAGTGGCAGAAAGAAGAAGACAAGCTGCGCCGGCGCATCGTCAAGGCACGCGAGCGTGTTGCCTCGGTCGAGACCGGCGACGCGGCGCTGGAGCGTGCCGCCACGCTGTGCATGGCCGTCGGCACCGACGGCCTGCGCGGCGAGCTCACGCTGATCCGCGCCGCGCGCGCGCTGGCCGCCTTCGAGGGCGACGAGCAGGTCGGCGACACGCACCTGCGCCGCATCGCCACGCCGGCGCTGCGCCACCGCCTGCGCCGCGACCCACTCGACGAGGCCGGCTCGACGGTGCGCGTCGAGCGCATGCTGGCCGAACAGTTCGGCGCATGAACGACCTCGCCGCGGCCCGCTGGCGCAATGCCGCGCTTGCTGCGGCGCTGTTCGCGCTCGAGCCGGCGGCGCTCGGCGGCGTGCTGCTGCGCGCCGACGCGGGGCCGGCGCGCGAGCGCTGGCTCGCGCTGCTGGCGGAGCGGCTGCCCGAGGGGTCGCCGCTGCGCCGCATGCCCCACGGCATTGCCGACGACCGCCTGCTCGGCGGCCTCGACCTCGCCGCCACGCTGCGCGCCGGTCGGCCGGTGGCGCAGCGCGGCCTGCTCGCCGAGGCCGACGGCGGCGTGCTGCTGCTGCCGATGGCCGAACGCCTGCCGCCCGGCACCGCCGCGCGCCTGGGCGTCGTGCTCGACCGTGGCGAGGTCCTGCTGGCACGCGACGGCATCGCCGCATCGCTGGCGAGCCGCGTCGGGCTCGTCGCGTTCGACGAGAGCGTGGCCGACGACGAGCCGGTCAATCCGGTGCTGGCCGAGCGACTGGCCTTCCGCGTCGACCTCGACCAGCTTGGCTGGCGTGACGTGCAGACGGCGCCCGCCGAACTGCCGACCCCGGCGCAGCTGCGGGATGCGCGGTCGCGGCTCGATAAGGTGCGTGCCGACGACGCGGTGATCGAGGCGCTGTGCGCCGCCTGCGTGGCGCTCGGCATCGGTTCGGCGCGCGCACCCTGGTTCGCATTGCGCGTGGCGCGCGCGGCCGCGGCGCTCGCCGGTCGCGACGCGGTGGCGCAGGAGGATGCCGAGCTTGCCGCGCGGCTCGTGCTCGCGCCGCGAGCCACGCAGCTGCCGGCGCCGCCGGAGTCTGCCGAAGCGCCTCCGGAGCCGCCGCCGCCCGATCCCTCCGCCGAGCCGCCGCCCGAGACCGACGAGGACGTCGTCGTGCCCGACCAGGCGCTCGACGAACTGGTGCTGGCCGCCGCGCAGGCCGCCATTCCCGCCGGCCTGCTGGCGCGGCTGAAGATGGAGCAGCGTGCCAGCGGCGCCTCGCGCTCGCTCGGCCGCAGCGGTCAGGCGCGGCTGGCCGGGCGCCTCGGCCGTCCGGCCGGCGTGCGCTCGGGGCCGGTGCAGCGCGGCGCGCGGCTCAACCTGATCGAGACGCTGCGCGCCGCTGCGCCCTGGCAGCCGCTGCGCCGTCGCGAGGGCCACGCCGGCGACGCCGTGGCCGTGCGGCCGGAAGACTTCCGCGTCACGCGCTTCAAGCAGAAGAGCCGCACGACCACGATCTTCGTCATCGATGCGTCCGGCTCGGCGGCCCTGCACCGGCTCGCCGAGGCCAAGGGCGCGGTCGAGCTGCTGCTGGCCGACTGCTACGTGCGCCGCGACCAGGTGGCCGTGCTTGCCTTCCGCGGGGCGGGCGCTGAGCTGCTGTTGCCGCCGACCCGCTCGCTGGTGCGCGCCAAGCGTTCGCTCGCGGCCTTGCCGGGCGGCGGGGGGACGCCGCTGGCCGCCGGCCTGGACGCGGCCTGGACGCTGGCTGAGGGCGTGGCACGCCGCGGCGACACGCCGCTGGTGGTGCTGCTGACCGACGGCCGCGCGAACATCGGCCGCGACGGCCAGCCCGACCGCGCCCGTGCCGAGCAGGATGCGTTGAAGGCGGCCACCCGCTGGCGCGGCAGCGCGCTCGCGGCGGTGGTGGTCGACACCTCGGCGCGCCCCGAGCCGCGCGCCCGCACGCTGGCGCAGCGCATGGACGCGCTGTACCTGCCGCTGCCACATGCGCGCGCCGACATGTTGAACCAGGCGGTGCAGGCGGTGGCGCGTGGCGCCGCGGGGCGCTAGCGGGCCCCGCGCGAAGGCGTCCGGCATGGACTGGAAACGCGACGGCCGCGACTGGCCCAACGCTGCCGCCAGCCGCTTCGTCGAGGCCGGCGGCGTGCGCTGGCACGTGCAGTGCGCCGGCGACGCGCGACGCCCGACCGTGCTGCTCCTGCACGGCACCGGGGCCTCCACCCATTCCTGGCGCGACCTGCTCCCGCTGCTCGCGGTGCACCTGCACGTCGTCGCGCCGGATCTTCCCGGCCACGGCTTCAGCGGCTGGCCCGAGGATCGCGCGAGCTTCACGCTGCCCGGCATGGCGAGCGGTGTCGGTGAGCTGATGAAGGCGTTGCACGCCGAGCCGCGGCTGATCGCCGGCCACAGTGCCGGCGCGGCCGTCGCCGTGCAGGCCAGCCTCGACGGCGTGCTCGCGCCCAAGGTGATCGTCGGCCTCAATGCTGCGCTGGTGCCGCTGCCCGGCGTGGCCGGCGCGGTGTTCTCGCCGATGGCCCGCACGCTGGTGCTCAACCCGCTGGTGCCGCGGATGTTCGCCTGGTCGGCGGCCTGGCCCGGGTTGCTCGAGCGCCTGCTCGATGGCACCGGCTCCACGCTCGACCCGCGGGGCCGCGAGCTCTACGGCCGGCTGGTGCGCCACCCCAGCCACGTCGCCGCGGCGCTGGCGATGATGGCCGGCTGGGACCTCGCCACCCTGGCGCGCCGCTTGCCCGAGCTCAAGACGGCGCTGCACCTCGTGGTGGGCGACCGCGACCGCACGCTGCCGCCCGATCTGGCCTGGCAGGCCGCCGGCAAGGTGCGTGGCACGCGCGTCACCACGCTGTCCGGCCTCGGCCACCTCGCGCACGAGGAAGAGCCCGAGCGCGTCGCCGCCATCCTGCGCAGCGACCTCTGAAGTCCCCGGCGCACGGGTTGCCGGTGTTGACGGCCCTTGCCGGTGTGTCTATTCTGATTGACACAACGCCGCGATAACTGAAGTTGACACCCGGCCGCCGGCCGAGCGCAGCGTGGGAGTTCGCCGTGGATGCGATGCAGCGGATCGAGTGCGCACTGTCGGCCGCCGTGGCGATGGGCGAGGGCCGGGGCGGGCCGCCGCGGTTGGCCGCCGCGATCCGACACGCGGTGTTCCCGGCCGGTGCCCGAATCCGGCCGCAGCTGACGATCTCGGTGGCGCGCGCCTGTGGCGACGACGATCCCGCGCTGGCCGACGCCGCAGCCGCCGCGGTGGAACTGCTGCACTGCGCCTCGCTGGTCCATGACGACCTGCCGTGCTTCGACGACGCATCGGAGCGTCGCGGCCGCCCCTCGGTGCACGTGGCCTACGGCGAGCGCCTCGCGGTGCTGGCCGGAGACGCGCTGATCGTGCTGGCCTTCCAGCAACTCGCGCGGTGCCCGGCCGCGCAGCCGCAGCGCATCGCACGCGTGCTGGCGCATGTGGCCGCCGGCGTGGCCATGCCGCACGGCATCGCAGCCGGCCAGGCCTGGGAGTGCGAGCCGCGGCCGGTGCTGCGCGATTACCAGCGGGCCAAGACCGGCGCGCTGTTCGCGGCCGCCGCGGCGGCCGGCGCGGAAGCCGCCGGTGCCGCGCCCGGCACCTGGCTCACCTTCGGCGATTGCCTCGGCGAGGCCTACCAGGTGGCCGACGACATCCGCGACGTGATCGCCGAGCCGCAGGCCATCGGCAAGCCGATCGGACAGGACGTGACGCACGGCCGGCCGAGCTCGGCGATCGAGTTCGGCCTCGACGGTGCCTTGAGCCAGTTCGAATCGCTGGTCGAGCGCTGCATCGAGGCGATCCCGGACTGCCGCGGTGCCGCGGCGCTGCGTGCGCTGGTGCGCGCCGAGGCGCGCCGGCTGGTGCCGTTGGAGATGACCGTGGCGCACGCCGCGCGCCGGCCGAGCTTCGTGCAGGAGGCGACCCGTTGACATCGCGTCCCGTGGCGGCCGAGGCGCCGGCCCGCGAGCACGCCGCCGGCGGCTGGCGCGCCTGGCGTGACCGCCTGCTGGGTGATCCTCGCTTCCACCGCTTCGCGGCCGCCTTCCCGCTGACACGGCCGATCGCGCGCCGTCGTGCACGCGCGCTGTTCGACCTGATGGCCGGCTTCACCTATTCGCAGGTGCTGCTCGCCTGCGTGCGCCTGAAATTGTTCGAACTGCTCGCCGCCGGCCCGCTCTCGCTGGACGCACTGTGCCGGCACCTCGATCTCGCCGAGACCCAGGTGCAGAAGCTGCTGGCGGCCGCTCGCGCGCTCGACCTGGTGGAGCTTCGCGGCGAAGGCTGGGGGCTGGGTCCGCTGGGCGCGGTGCTGGTCGGAAACGCGCCACTGCTGACGATGATCGAGCACCACGCCTCGGTCTACCGCGACCTGGCCGACCCCGTGGCGCTGCTGCGTGGGCAGCGGCCCGAGACCGAACTGGGCCGCTACTGGGCCTACGCCGACAACGCCGACGCCGGCGCGCTCGACGCCCAGCGCGTGGCCGACTACTCCGCGCTGATGGCCGCCTCGCAGCCGCTGGTGGCCACACAGGTGCTCGATGCGTACCCGATCGGGCAGCACCGCTGCCTGCTCGACGTCGGAGGCGGGGAGGGCGTGTTCCTCAGCGAGGCTGCGCGCCGCGCGCCGCAGCTGAAGATGATGCTGCTCGACCTGCCGGCCGTGGCTCAGCGGGCGCGGACCCGATTCGCCGCCGAAGGGCTGGCCGGCCGCGCCGAGGCCTTCGGCGGCGACTTCCTGAACCAGCCTCTGCCGCGCGGGGCCGATGCCGCCTCGCTGGTGCGCGTGCTGTTCGACCACCACGACGACAACGCGATGCGCATCCTGCGCGGCGTGCGCGCCGCGTTGCCGGAGGGCGGCACGCTGCTGGTGGCCGAGCCGATGGCCGGCACGCGGGGCGCCGAGGCCATGGGCGACGCCTACTTCGGCTTCTACCTGCTGGCGATGGGTTCGGGGCGCTCGCGCTCCGCCGAGCGCCTGACCGAGATGCTTGCGGCCGCCGGTTTCACCGGCATCCGCCGGGTGCCCACCCGCATCCCGCTCCAGACCGGCCTGCTGGTGGCCCGGGCGGGGTCGGTTTGACCCGGGGCGGTGTCAAGTGAAAACATCTGTTGACATTAAAAAGTGTCAGCGTAGGATGACACTCACATTCCCGGACCTGCTGCGCCGTCGGCGCGGCGCCCGGGGTGGAGCCACCGAATGAACACCACGGCCATCGTCCTCGAGCAGCCCGAGCACCTGATGCTCAGCCGCCTCGACCTGACGCCGCCGGCCGACGACGACGTGGTCGTCGACATCGAGTACAGCGGCATCAGCACCGGTACCGAGAAACTCCTCTGGAACGGGCGCATGCCCACCTTCCCGGGCATGGGCTATCCGCTCGTGCCGGGCTACGAATCGGTGGGGCGCATCGTCGAGGCGGGTCGCCTCGCGAAGCACCGCGTCGGCGAGCGCGTCTTCGTGCCCGGTGCGCGCTGCTACGGCGAGGTGCGCGGCCTGTTCGGCGGCGCCGCCTCGCGCGTGGTGGTGAACGACCAGCGCATCACGCCGGTCTCCGACACGCTGGGCGACAAGAGCGTGCTGCTGGCGCTGGCCGCCACCGCGTACCACTCGGTTTCCGGCGCCGGCAAGCGCAACCCGATCGTGCCGCCCGACCTGATCGTCGGCCACGGCGTGCTGGGCCGGTTGCTGGCCCGCATGGTGGTGGTGGCCGGCTTCGCGCCGCCGACCGTGTGGGAGACCAACCCCGCGCGCATGGGCGGCTCGGAAGGCCATGGCTACCCGGTGATCCGCCCCGAGGACGACACGCGGCGCGACTACCACGCCATCTTCGACGTCAGCGGCGATGCACAGATCCTCGACAGCCTGGTGGCGCGCCTGGCCCCCGGTGGCGAGATCGTGCTGGCCGGCTTCTACACCGAGCCGCTGCACTTCGCGTTCGCGCCGGCCTTCATGCGCGAGGCGCAGATCCGCTGCGCCGCCGAGTTCAGGAAGCCCGACCTGCTGGCCGTGAAGGAGCTGGCCGAGACGGGCGTGCTGTCGCTCGACGGCCTGATCACGCACCACGCCGAGCCGATGCAGGCCGACGCGGCCTACCGCACCGCCTTCGGCGATGCCGGCTGCCTGAAGATGGTCCTCGACTGGAGACATTGCCAATGAACGCCCCCACTTCTCCGGTCATCTTCATGCGCGACGAGCGCCTGAAGGCCGAGGCCGCGATCGAGCCCGATCCTGTCTCCACCTCGCCCGCCGCGAAGACCACGCAGATCATCGCGATCTACGGCAAGGGCGGCATCGGCAAGAGCTTCACGCTGGCCAACCTCAGCTACATGATGGCCCAGCAGGGCAAGAAGGTGCTGCTGATCGGCTGCGATCCGAAGAGCGACACCACCTCGCTGCTCTTCGGCGGCAAGGCCTGCCCGACCATCATCGAGACCAGCTCGAAGAAGAAGCTCGCCGGCGTGTTCGCGATGGAACTCGGCGGGCCCGAGGTCGGCCGCGGCTGCGGCGGGCGCGGGATCATCCACGGCTTCGAGACGCTGGAGAAGCTCGGCTTCCACGACTGGGGCTTCGACTACGTGCTGCTCGACTTCCTCGGCGACGTGGTCTGCGGCGGCTTCGGCCTGCCGATCGCGCGCGACATGTGCCAGAAGGTCATCGTCGTCGGCAGCAACGACCTGCAGTCGCTGTACGTGGCCAACAACGTCTGCTCGGCGGTGGAGTACTTCCGGCGCCTGGGCGGCAACGTCGGCGTGGCCGGCATGGTGATCAACAAGGACGACGGCACCGGCCAGGCGCAGGCCTTCGCGAAGAACGCCGGCATCCCGGTGCTCGCCGCGATTCCCGCCAACGAGGACATCCGCCGCAAGAGCGCCTCCTACGAGATCATCGGAAAGCCCGATGGCGAGTGGGGCCCGCTGTTCGCCGAGCTGGCCACCAACGTGGCCGAGGCGCCGCCGCAGCGCCCGAAGCCCCAGACGCAGGACGAGCTGCTCGGCCTGTTCTCCGCCGAATCGACCGGCCGCGACTTCCAGATGGAGCCGGCCACGGTGTTCGACATGGTCGGCAAGAACGAGGTGCTCAAGCCCTCGCTCGAGGTCGTCTACGACAACGCCTGACGAGCCCACGATGAGCTGCCATTCGGGCAAGGACCAGATGCTCGCCGCGGCCGAGGCCGCGGGCAAGAGCGAGACGCTGGCGCAGTACGCGCGGGACTACCCGCTGCCCGAGGGCATGGGCCCGCACGACCAACCGCAGAGCATGTGCCCGGCCTTCGGCTCGCTGCGCGTGGGGCTGCGCATGCGCCGCACCGCGACCATCCTGTCGGGCTCGGCCTGCTGCGTCTACGGCCTGACCTTCACCTCGCACTTCTACGGCGCCAAGCGCTCGGTGGGCTACGTGCCGTTCAACAGCGAGACGCTGGTGACCGGCAAGCTGTTCGAGGACATCCGCGACGCCGTCCACCGCGAGGCCGATCCGGCCAAGGTGGATGCGGTGGTGGTGATCAACCTGTGCGTGCCGACGGCCAGCGGCGTGCCGCTGCAGCTGCTGCCCAAGGAAATCAACGGCGTGCGCATCATCGGCATCGACGTGCCGGGCTTCGGTGTGCCCACGCATGCCGAGGCCAAGGACGTGCTGGCCGGCGCGATGCTGAAGTTCGCCCGCAACGAAGCCGAGGCCGGCCCGGTGGCGCGGCCGCGCGGCGGCGTGTCCGAGCGCCCGACCGTGACGCTGCTCGGCGAGATGTTCCCGGCCGACCCGGTGGGCATCGGCATGATGCTCGAACCGATGGGCCTGGCCGCCGGCCCGGTGGTGCCGACGCGCGAGTGGCGCGAGCTCTATGCCGCGCTCGACTGCGTGGCCGTCGCCGCGATCCATCCGTTCTACACCGCCAGCGTACGCGAGTTCCAGGCCGCCGGCCGCGCCATCGTGCCCTCGGCACCGGTGGGCCGCGACGGCACCGAGGCCTGGCTGCAGGCCGTGGGCATGGCCGCCGGCATCGGCCAGGCGCGCATCGACGCCGCCAAGAACAAGTGGCTGCCCGCCATCTCCGGCGCGCTCGCGCGCATGCCGGTGAAGGGCCGCATCACGGTCAGCGGCTACGAAGGTTCGGAGCTGCTGGTGGCGCGCCTGCTGATCGAGAGCGGCGCCGAGGTGCCCTACGTCGGCAGTGCCTGCCCGGCCACGCCGTGGAGCGCGCCCGACCGCGAGTGGCTCCAGGCGCGCGGCGTGCACGTGCAGTACCGCGCCTCGCTCGAGCAGGATCTCGACGCGGTGCGCGAGTTCAGGCCCGATCTCGCCATCGGCACCACGCCGGTGGTGCAGGCCGCCAAGCAGGCGACCATTCCCGCGCTGTACTTCACCAACCTGATCTCGGCACGCCCCCTGATGGGCCCGGCCGGCGCCGGCTCGCTGGCGCAGGTGGTCAATGCGGCCATCGCCAACAAGGGCCGCTTCGAGGCGATGCGCGAGTTCTTCGGCGACGTCGGCAGCGGCGACCAGGCCGGCGTGTGGGAAGCCCCGCCGGTGCTGCGCCCGGAGTTCCGCGCCGAGACGCGCCGCCAGGTGATCAAGATCCAGAAGCGCCGCAAGGCCGAGGAGATGATCTGATGGCGAACCGCCCGCTCAGCTTCGTCCTCGACCACGACCGCGCCGGCGGCTACTGGGGCGCCGTCTACGTGTTCACGGCCATCAAGGGCCTGCAGGTGGTGATCGACGGCCCGGTCGGCTGCGAGAACCTGCCGGTGACCTCGGTGCTGCACTACACCGATGCGCTGCCGCCGCACGAGCTGCCGATCGTCGTCACCGGCCTGGCCGAGGAGCAACTCGGCCGCGAAGGCACCGAAGGCAGCCTGCGCCGCGCGCACAAGGCGCTCGACCCCGACCTGCCCAGCGTGGTGGTCACCGGCTCGATCGCCGAGATGATCGGCGGCGGCGTCACGCCCGAGGGCACGACGATCCAGCGCTTCCTGCCGCGCACCATCGACGAGGACCAGTGGCAGTGCGCCAACCGCGCGATGTACTGGCTCTGGACCGAGTACGGCCTGCGCAAGATCCCGCAGCGCACGCCGCTGGCCGAGCGTCCCGCCGGCGAGAAGCCGCGCGTCAACATCATCGGGCCGAGCTACGGCACCTTCAACTCGCCGAGCGACCTCGCCGAGATCCGCCGTCTGGTGCAGGGCATCGGCGCCGAGGTCAACATGGTGTTCCCGCTCGGCAGCCACCTGGCGGATGTGTCGCGCCTCGTCGAGGCCGACGTGAACATCTGCATGTACCGCGAGTTCGGCCGCATGCTGTGCGAGGCGCTGGAGCGCCCGTACCTGCAGGCGCCCATCGGATTGCACAGCACGACGTCTTTCCTGCGTGAACTGGGGAAACTTCTCGGACTCGACCCCGAGCCCTTCATCGAGCGTGAGAAGCACACCACGATCAAACCCGTCTGGGACTTGTGGCGGTCCGTCACGCAGGATTTCTTTGGCACGGCCAGCTTCGCGGTGGTGGCAGGCGAGACCTACGCCCGCGGACTGCGCCATTTCCTCGAGGACGAGCTCGGACTGCCCTGCACGTTCGCGGTGTCGCGCACGGCCGGCAGCAAGACCGACAACGCCGAGGTGAGGCGACTCGTCCACGAGAAGACGCCTCTCGTGATGTTCGGCAGCTACAACGAGCGCATGTACCTCGCCGAGGTGGGCGCGAAGGGGCCGATGAAGCCCGCGTACATCCCGGCCTCGTTCCCCGGCGCGATCATCCGCCGCGCCACCGGCACGCCCTTCATGGGCTACGCCGGCGCCACCTACGTGGTGCAGGAGGTGTGCAACGCGCTGTTCGACGCGCTGTTCCACATCCTGCCGCTGGGCACCGAGCTCGACCAGGTCGAGGCCACGCCGGCACGCCACCACGACGAGCTGCCCTGGGACGACGACGCCAAGCAGCTTCTCGACGATCTCGTGGAGACGCAGCCGGTGCTGGTGCGCATTTCCGCGGCCAAGCGGCTGCGCGACCGGGCCGAGGCCGAGGCGCGCCGCCATGGCGAGAGCCGCGTCAGCGCGCGCCGCATGGCGCTTTCCAACAACGCTTCGCTGCAGGAGGTGCCCGCATGAGCACCCGACCGCAGTGCAGCTTCAAGACGTCGCGGCAAGGGGCCGCGGCTGCCTCTGTCGCGCAGGCTTCCCGCGCGGCTGGTCGCAAGACCATGCTGAAGGAGTTTTCCTATGGCTGAAAGAAAGGGTTCGATCTCGGGCCTGACCGACGAAGAGGCCCAGGAATTCCATCGGTTCTGGGTTCAGGGTTTCGTGGGCTTCACGGCGGTTGCCGTGGTGGCGCACGTGCTCGTGTGGGCCTGGCGCCCCTGGCTCTGACCTGAACGACTGACAACCACCCTGCAGGAGGGCGTGGCCATGGTTCATTCGGAAAGTGCACCTCACAAGCACGACGCGACGGGCAGGACGAGCAGTTACGCCCTGATCTTCGCGCTGAGCTTCGTCGTGTTCCTCGCAATCGCCCTCGCCGGGCAGTTGCTCGGATGGCACTGGCGCTCCTGGCTGCCGGGCGCCGAAGGCGTCAAGTCGCTGTACGGCGGCGTCAAGGCGGCGGTCTACACGTTCATGTCGCATCTCACTTAGGAGCTTGGAATCATGTGGAGAATCTGGCGTTTGTTCGATCCTCTCCGGGCGATGGTCGTCCAGGGAGTCTTCTTGGCCGGGCTGGCAGTGATGATTCATCTCGTCCTGCTCAGCACGAACAAGTTCAACTGGCTCGATGGCCCGAAGAAGGCCACGGTGGCGTCTGCCAACGCCCCGATGCCCACTGCGGTCGCCTCCGCCGAAATCACGACGGCGAAGTAGCACGCAGTCCAGCGCAGCGGGGGAGCCGGTTCCGCAAGCTCCGTCTCCTCCCCGCTGCCTGGCCGGCGCCCGACACGAGGCGCCGTCCGAGAACATGAAAGGTCGGAGGACCAAGCCATGGCGATGTTGAGTTTCGAGAGGAAGTACCGGGTCCGCGGAGGGACGCTGATCGGCGGAGACCTCTTCGATTTCTGGATGGGGCCCTTTTACGTCGGCTTCTTCGGCGTCACGACGGCGTTCTTCACCTTCGTCGGTGTCGCGCTGATCCTGTGGGGTGCCGCGATCGGTCCGACGTGGAACCTCTGGCAGATCTCGATCGCGCCGCCCGACCTGTCGTACGGCCTGCGCTTCGCGCCGTTGCGCGAAGGGGGCTTGTGGCAGCTGATCACGGTGTGCGCGCTGGGCGCGTTCGTCTCGTGGGCGCTGCGCGAGGTGGAGATCTGCCGCAAGCTGGGCATGGGCCTGCACGTGCCGGTGGCCTTCGGCTTCGCGATCTTCGCGTACTTCACGCTGGTGGTGATCCGCCCGGTGCTGATGGGCGCGTGGGGCCACGGCTTCCCCTACGGCATCTACAGCCACCTCGACTGGGTCAGCAACGTCGGCTACCAGTACCTGCACTTCCACTACAACCCGGCGCACATGATCGCCATCAGCTTCTTCTTCACGACGGCGCTGGCGCTGTCGATGCACGGCGGCCTGATCCTGTCGGCCACCAACCCGAAGAAGGGCGAAGCGGTCAAGACGCCGAACCACGAAGACACCTACTTCCGCGACGCCGTCGGCTACTCGATCGGCTCGCTGGGCATCCACCGCCTCGGCCTGTTCCTCGCGCTGGCCGCGGTGTTCTTCAGCGCCGTCTGCATCGTCATCAGCGGTCCGTTCTGGACGCGCGGCTGGCCCGAATGGTGGGGCTGGTGGCTGAACCTGCCCATCTGGAGCCAGTGGCCCCTGAAGTGACCCCGGGAGCATCGTCATGATGATCGAGTACCAGAACCTCTTCACCAGCGTCCAGGTGGTCGGCCCCGCGGAGCAGGGCGTGCCCCTGCCGCCGGGCAACAGCCCGCGCACGGGCAAGAACCCGTGGATCTCGCACCTGGCCGGCCGCATCGGCTGCGCGCAGATCGGACCCATCTACCTCGGCCCGCTCGGCCTCGCGTCGATCATCTTCGGCACGCTGGCCATCAACATCATCGGCTTCAACATGCTCGCGCAGGTGAACTGGGATCCGGTCCAGTTCGTGCGCCAGCTGTTCTGGCTCTCGCTGGATCCGCCGTCGCCGGCCTACGGGCTGTCGCTGCCGCCGCTCAACGATGGCGGCTGGTGGCTGATGTCCGGCCTGTTCCTCACCATCGCGATCTTCCTCTGGTGGGCGCGCATGTACACGCGGGCTCGCGCGCTCGGCATGGGCACGCACGTCGCGTGGGCCTTCCTGTCGGCGATCTGGCTGTTCCTGGTGCTGGGCTTCTTCCGCCCGCTGCTGATGGGCAGCTGGGCCGAGGGCGTGCCCTTCGGCATCTTCTCGCACCTCGACTGGACCGCCGCCTTCTCGCTGCGCTACGGCAACCTCTTCTACAACCCGTTCCACGCACTGTCGATCGCGTTCCTGTACGGCTCGGCGCTGCTGTTCGCGATGCACGGCGCCACCATCCTGGCGGTGACGCGCTTCGGCGGCGAGCGCGAGATTGAGCAGATCGTCGACCGTGGCACCGCCTCGGAACGTGCGGCGCTGTTCTGGCGCTGGACGATGGGCTTCAACGCCACCACCGAATCGATCCACCGCTGGGCGTGGTGGTTCGCCGTGCTGTGCCCGCTGACCGGCGGCATCGGCATCCTGCTGTCGGGCACGGTGGTCGACAACTGGTACCTGTGGTCGATGAAGCACGGCGTCGTGCCGCCCTATCCGCATGTGTTCGGCACCGTGGTCGACCCCGCCACCGTGCTGCAGGGAGTCAAGCCATGAGCCTTCTCTCGCGCGTCACCTCCCTCGTGGCCGCGGTCGGCGCGGGCCTGCTGATGGCGGGCTGCGAGCGCCCGCCGGTCGATTCGGTGCAGCACGGCTACCGCGGCACCGGCATGCTCAACGTCTACAACCCGCGCACGCTGGAACTCCAGGTGCCCGACAACCAGCCGCCGGCCGCGCTGCCGCTGTCGCCGGACGACGGCCCGCGCGCCAAGGAGATCTACAAGAACGTGCAGGTGCTCGGCGATCTGGGCGTCAACGGCTTCAACCGGCTGATGCTGTCGATGACCACCTGGGTGGCCGGCGACGCAGGCTGCGCCTACTGCCACAACCTCGAGAACCTGGCCGACGACTCGAAGTACCAGAAGGTCGTGGCGCGGCGCATGATCCAGATGACCCAGAAGGTCAATGCCGAATGGAAGCCGCACGTGGCGGCCACCGGCGTCACCTGCTGGACCTGCCACCGCGGCCAGGGCGTGCCGGCCCAGGTGTGGTTCAACGCCGAGCCGCAGGACAAGCGCGCCGACTTCATCGGCAACCTCAACGGCCAGAACCTGGCCGCGCCGAGCGTGGGCCTCGCCTCGCTGCCCTACGACCCGTTCACGCCCTACCTGCAGAAGGCGGCGGTGATCGGCGTGGGCGCTCCCACCGCGCTGCCGACCGGGCACAAGGCCTCGCTGCAGGTGACCGAGCAGACCTACGGCCTGATGATGCATTTCTCCAAGGCCCTGGGCGTGAACTGCACCTACTGCCACAACACGCGCAACTTCCGCGACTGGGACGGCAGCCCGCCGCAGCGCGTGACGGCGTGGCACGGCATCCGCATGGTGCGCCAGCTCAACAACGACTACCTCGAGCCGCTGAACGCCACCTTCCCGGCCTCCCGCAAGGGCCCCACCGGCGACGTCGCCAAGGTCTACTGCGCCACCTGCCACCAGGGCGCCTACAAGCCGGTCTACGGCGCGCCGATGGCCAAGGAGTTCCCGGAGCTGCTGACGGTGGCCGCGGTCGCGAAGACGGCCGCCGTGCCGCTGCCGCCGCCGGTCGACGAGGCGCGCCGCTCGGTGCTGTACTTCAACGTTGGCTCGGCCGTGCTCGAAGGCCCGCAGGCCAAGGGGCTCGCGCAGCTGACCGCGACGATGCTGAAGACGCCGTCGATCAAGGCGACGATCTCCGGCTACCACAGCGCCTCCGGCACGCTGACGCAGAACCAGGAGCTGGCCAAGCAGCGCGCGTTCACCGTGCGCGACTCCCTGCTCGCCGCCGGCATCGCCGAATCGCGCGTGACGCTGGCCAAGCCGCAGCAGACCGCAGGCAACGTCTCGGGCGAGGATCCGGCCTCGCGGCGCGTCGAGGTGACGGTGCAATAAGGCCGCCCGGCCGCGCATGCCATGTCGCCGATCGTGCCCGCACCCATTGTCGCCCCGGCGGCGGAGGTGCTGCTGGCACGGCCGCGGGGCTTCTGCGCGGGCGTGGTGCGCGCCGTCGAGATCGTCGAGCGTGCGCTCGAACTGCACGGCGCCCCGGTCTACGTGTTCCACGAGATCGTGCACAACGGCCACGTGGTGGCCGACCTGCGCGCGAAGGGCGCGGTGTTCGTCGACGCGCTCGCGCTGGTGCCGCACGGCGCGGTGACGGTGTTCAGCGCGCATGGCGTGTCGCTCGCGGTGGTGAAGGAGGCGGAGGCGCGCGCGCTGCAGGTCATCGACGCCACCTGCCCGCTGGTCACCAAGGTGCACCTGCAGGCGCAGCGCTACGCGCAGCGCGGCCACACCATCGTCGTGATCGGCCACGCCGGGCACGAGGAGGTGGAGGGCACCATGGGCCGCGTGGCCACCGAGGTGCACCTCGTCAGCGACCTCGCGCAGGTGGCCTCGCTGCCGATGCCGGCCGACGCCCCGGTGGCCTACGTCACGCAGACCACCCTGAGCCTCGACGACACGCGCGGCATCATCGCCGCGCTGAAGGCGCGCTACCCGGCCATCGTGGGGCCCGAGACCGACGACATCTGCTACGCCACCCAGAACCGCCAGAACGCCGTGCGCGAGCTTGCCGCGCAGGTCGACGTGGTGCTGGTGGTCGGCGCCAGCAACAGTTCCAACTCCGCGCGGTTGCGCGAAGTCGCCGCTCAGCAGGGCCGATCCGCGCATCTGGTGCAGGACGAGCTCGGCATCGACCCCGACTGGGTGGCCGGCGCGCGCCGCATCGGCGTGACCGCCGGCGCCTCCACGCCCGAGGTGCTGGTGCAGCGCGTCGCGCAGCGCCTGCGCGAGCTCGGCGCGGCCGACGTGCGCCAGGCCGAGGGCGACGACGAAGGCATCGTGTTCCGGCTCCCGGTGGCGGTGCTGAGGAGAACGGCATGACCGCAGTCGACACCCCGGGGCGCGCGGTGCCCCTGGCCCGCACCGGCGGCGAGGCGCCGCCGCCCGCGCGGCGCGAGGGCGGGGAAGGCGGTGCCGGCGGCCACACGATCCGTCAGGCCGGCAGCGTGGCGGTGCTGCTGCTGGTCGACTACCCGCTCTGGGCGCGGCCCTGGGGCTGGATGCGCCTCGTGCTGCAGCGCTGGCCGCTGCGGCACGAGAGCGGCGTGCGCTTCGTGAAGATCCTCGGCAGCGGCCACGAAGGCGGCTTCGGACTGCGGCCGAGCGGCTCTCGCCAGGGCCTGTTCGTGGTCTTCGACGACGAGGCCGCGGCGCGCGAGTTCCTCGAGCGTTCGCCGGTGGTGCAGCGCTACCGTGCCCATGCGCGTGAGTGCTGCGTGGCGCTGCTGCGCGCGATCTCCTGCAAGGGCTCATGGTCGGGCGTGGCGATGACGCCGGTGGCGGTGCCGCAGCGCGCCGGCCCGATCGCGGCCCTCACGCGCGCCTCGATCAAGCCCGGCAAGCTCTCGGCCTTCTGGCGCCATTCGCCGCCCAGCGAGGCCTCGCTGGCGCAGTCGCCGGGCTGCCTGCTGGCGGTGGGCCTCGGCGAGGCACCGTTGCTGCGCCAGTGCACCTTCAGCCTGTGGGAAAGCATCGCCGCGATGGACGCCTACGCGCGCAGCGGCGCCCACCTCGCGGCGATCCGCAGTGCCACCGCGGGGGACTTCTTCACCGAGTCGATGTTCGTGCGCTTCGAGCTGCTGGCATTGCGTGGCACCTGGAAGGGCCGGACGCATGACGCCTGAGCGCGACGGCCGCGTCGTCGTCGTCGGCGCGGGCATCGGCGGACTGGTCAGCGCGCTGCTGCTGGCCGCGCAGGGCGTGCCGGTCACGCTGGTCGAGGCGGCCGAGGCGCCGGGCGGCAAGATGCGTCGCCTGCCGCTGGGCGCCGGCATCGACGCCGGACCGACCGTGTTCACGATGCGCTGGGTGTTCGAGCAGATCCTCGAGCAGGCCGGCGCCAGCCTCGCCGACCTGCCGCCGCTCGCGCCGCTCTCGGTGCTGGCGCGCCACGCCTGGCGCGGGCACGAGGCGCGGCTCGACCTGCACGCCGACCATCGCCGCTCCACCGAGGCCATCGCGGCCTTCGCCGGTGCGGCCGAGGCGCGCCGATTCGAGGCCTTCTGCGCCCAGGCGCGCGAGGTCTACCGGCGGCTCGAGGGCCCCTACATCCGCGCCGGCAGGCCGTCGCTGCTCTCGATGGGCCGCGACCTCGGGCCGGCCGGGCTGGCCACGCTGGTCGGCCTCGGGCCCTTCGCCACGCTGTGGCGTGCGCTGTCGCGCCAGTTCCGCGACCCGCGGCTGCAGCAGCTGTTCGGCCGCTACGCCACCTACTGCGGCTCCTCGCCCTGGGAAGCCCCGGCCACGCTGATGCTGGTGGCGCAGGTGGAGATGGATGGCGTCTGGTCGGTGCAGGGCGGCATGCACGCGGTGGCGCAGCGCTTCGCGGAACTCGCCGCGCGCCGCGGGGCCACGCTGCGCTATGGCAGCCGCTGCGAGCGCGTGCTCGTGGAGGGCGGGCGCGCCGCCGGCGTGCGTCTGGCCGACGGCGAGCAGATCCGCGCCGACGCGGTGGTGTTCAACGGCGACCCGCAGGCGCTGGTGCAGGGCCTGCTCGGCGATGCAGTGCGCGCCGCGGTGCCGCCGCTGCCGCGTGAACAGCGCTCGCTGTCGGCGCTGACCTGGGCGGTGCACGGCCGCACCTCCGGCTACCCGCTGGTGCGCCATAACGTCTTCTTCGACGACGACTACGCGAGCGAGTTCGACGACATCTTCCGCGCCCGCCGCCTGCCGGAGCGCGGCACGGTCTACGTGTGCGCGCAGGACCGCGGCGACGAGGCCGCTTTCGACGGCCCCGAGCGGCTGCTGTGCCTGGTCAACGCGCCGCCGGATGGCGACCAGCGCGCTTTCGATGCCCAGGAGGTGGGCCCATGCGAACGACGGAGCCTGGACCTGCTGAGCGACTGCGGGTTGACGATCGAGATGGCGGAGGCCGAGGTGATCCGCACCACGCCACGCGACTTTCACGCGCTCTTTCCGGCCACGGGCGGAGCCCTGTACGGCCAGGCGACCCACGGGTGGATGTCGTCCTTCCGCCGGCCGGGCTCGGCGACGGCGCTGCCGGGACTGTTCCTGGCGGGTGGGGGCGTGCACCCGGGGCCGGGGGTGCCGATGGCGGCGCTGTCGGGCCAATCGGCGGCCGCGACGACGATGGCGCACCTCGATTCGATCAGCCGGTCGCGCCGGGCGGCTACCGCTGGTGGTACGTCGACGCGGTCAGCGACGACGGCCGCCATGCCCTGACGATCATCGCCTTCGTCGGCAGCGTCTTCTCGCCGTACTACGCCTGGGCACTGAAGCGCGACCCGGCCACGCCCGCACACGATCATTGCGCGATCAACGTCGCGCTCTACGGCGAACGTCGCCGCTGGACCATGACCGAACGCAGCGCCGCCAGCGTGGCGCGCGAGCGGCACGAGTTCGGCGTCGGGCCGAGCCGGCTGCTGTGGGACGGCGCCTCGCTGCGCTTCGATCTCGACGAGATCGGCATGCCGCTGCCGCACCGCGTGCGCGGCCAGGTGCGCGTCTGGCCGCGTGCGCTGACCGGCTTCTGCGCTGCGCTCGACGACGGCGGTGCGCACCGCTGGGGCCCGATCGCACCGGGCGCGCGCATCGAGGTGGCGCTGGAGCAGCCGGCGCTGCGCTGGCAGGGCGAGGCCTATCTCGACAGCAACGAGGGCGACGAGCCGATCGACCGGCCATTCGCGAGCTGGGACTGGTCGCGCGCGGCACTGCCCGGCGGTGACACCGCGGTGATCTACGACGTGCGCGCGAAGCAGGGCGCCGAGCGCCTGATCGCGCAGCGCTTCCGCGCCGACGGCCAGGCCGAGGCCTTCGATCCGCCGCCGCGCCAGGCACTGCCGCGCACGCTGTGGCGCATCGACCGCCACCTGCGCAGCGAAGCTGGCGAGCCGGCCCGCGTGCTGCAGACGCTCGAGGACACGCCCTTCTACACGCGCTCGCTGCTCGATTCGTCCCTGTTCGGCCAGCGCGTGCAGTCGGTGCACGAGACGCTGTCGATTCCGCGCCTCGTGTCGCCCGTCACCCGTCTGATGCTGCCGTGCCGCATGCCGCGCACTCGTTGAGTTCCCTTGGAGGAGACCGAACCATGACTGCTCGACCCCTTCTGCTGCAACGCGCCGTGCAGGCCGCGCAACTGATCAGCGCCGCCCTCGGCGCTTTCCTCAGCTACGACTTCGGCCTGGCGATCGGCGGCCTGCCCATGGGCCTGCTGATGGCGGCCAACGGCGCCTTCTTCGGCACGATCATGGTCGGCGCCCTGGCCGACCTGATCTGGCGCGACCGCCTTACTGCTTCTTCTGGTCGTCGCGGTTCCAGCGGCTGAACTGGCCCCACAGCCAGAACGCCACCCACAGCACCCAGAGCACGAACAGCACGTAATGGATCTTCATGGGGAGCTCCTCTCGAATTCTTGGTTGAAGCCGGGTTGAGGGGCCGGCCTCGCGCTGCCGATCAGGGCCGACATGGCGAGCACGGTGGCCACCAGCAGCACGAGTTCCAGGCCGTAGACAAAAGCATAGCCGGTGACCGGGCCGGCGAGCGAGGCGCCGAACAATCCCTGGCTCGCCAGCGTGGACACCAGGTCGCGCAGCACGCCGCCCAGCGCGACCGCCACGCCTGCGGCGGTGGCCTGCACCGCGCCCCAGGCGCCGAGCGCCAGCCCGGCCTGCTCGCGCGTGGCGCTGTTCATCGTAGCCGTGAGCGTGCCGTGGCCGAAGATGCCGCCGCCCAGGCCGATGCCGAGCACGCCGCAGGCGAACACCGGCACCGAGCCCAGCGGCGCGGAGACGATCACCGCGAGGAAGGCCGGGATGCCCACGAGCGCGCCGCCGGCGGCCATGCGGAAGGGATCGGCCCCGCGGCTCAGCACCCCCGAGGCCCAGGCGAAGCCGAGCAGGCCACCGAACGCGAGCGTTGCCGTCAGCGAGGTGGTGGAACCCACCGACATGGACAGCACCTGCCCGCCGTACGGCTCGAGCAGCACGTCCTGCATGCCGAAGGCCATGGTGCCCAGCGCGATCGCCACCAGGCGCCGCACGGCATGGCCATGGTCGATGAACTCGTTCCAGGCGGCACGGAAGCCCGGGTGCTGCTTCGGCGCTGCGCCGTGCGGCGGGCGGCGCGTCTCCTGTTTCCAGAGCGCGATCACGTTGAGCACCATCGTCGTCACGGCCGCGGCCTGGATCACCTGCACCAGGCGTGCCGGGCTGAAGTCGGCCAGCAGCTGCCCGAACACCAGCGCGCTGACCACGGTGCCCAGCAGCAGCATCACGTACATCAGCCCGACGACCTTGGGCTTGGATTCGTCGGCGGTGAGGTCGGTGGCCAGCGCGAGGCCGGCGGTCTGCACCGTGTTCACGCCCGCGCCCACCAGCAGGAAGGCAAGCCCGGCGCCGAGCTGGCCGATCCACGCAGGCCAGGCGGCCGCGTTGCCGCCGCCTCCGAGCACCAGCAGGGCGAAGGGCATGATGGCCAGGCCGCCGAACTGCAGCATGGTGCCCATCCAGATGAACGGCACACGGCGCCAGCCGAGCGCGGAGTGGTGGGTGTCGGAGCGGTAGCCGATCAGCGCGCGCAGCGGCGCGTAGATCACCGGCAACGAGACCATGATCGCCACGAGCGAGGCGGGCACGCCGAGCTCGACGATCATCACACGGTTCAGCGTGCCGACCAACAGCACCATCGCCATGCCGACCGAGGCCTGGAACAGCGACAGCCGCAACAGCCGCGACAGCGGCAGGTCCGGCGTGGCGACGTCGGCGAAAGGGAGGAAGCGTGGGCCGAGGCGGGTCCACGCGGCCACCAGCATGCGTGAGGGGCTCTTCATGGCAGCGCGCGGAGCGGCGTCTCGGCGAAAGGAATCAGGGGGCCGCGGCCGGCTCGGACGGGCCGGGCCGTGAAGCCCGACCCGCCGTGCCGTCCACGGCAAGTACCCGTCAGGGCTTCGTGGAAGACTGCTCCACGAGTGCCACTGTCGAGGCCTTGTCGGTCGTCACCGCCGCCGCCTTCGCCGCCTTGGCGCCGCCCTCGTAGTACTTGGGCAGCCAGGTGGTGTGCGACAGCAGCGCGTAGTGAACCGCGAACGAGCTCACCGCCACTGCACCGAGCAGCAACGGCACGCCCACCGACGGCTTCACGACGAGCCAGATCTTTCCGTAGATCATGGTGCGCTCCTTCGGCTACTTGAGCCAGGGTGAATAGATGTACGCCAGCAGGTGCGCGAGCGCGGCGATCATTCCGAAGATTTGCGTGCCCTGGATGATGTGGCGATGCACTTCTTCGGATTCAGCCTCGGTCAGCCCCGTCGGCCAGACCTTGTTCGGATCTGCCATGGTGGTCTCTCCTTTACGACTTCAGTTCCGTGCTCAAACCCGCACGTGGGTACTACCAATCCAAGTGTCATTATCGAGTGACACATGTCACTGTCAACTCCAATTGACCATGGTTTGACGAGTCGCAGGTGAGGCAACCCGTGTTTCGTGTTCTTCGGGCCCGAGGCCGTAGGCCTCGACCAGTGGCCACACGTGCGGCGGCACCATGTGGCGCATCCGCCGCGGCGCTTCGCGGCGCAGGTGGACCACCGTCTCGACCGCCTTCATCTCGACGCGCGCCCGCGCGAACTCCAGCCCGCGCGGGCCGATGCGCGGCATCAGCCAGCCCACCACCGGGCGCAGCCACTCGGGCATGCGGCGCAGAGGCAGCCCGCCGGCGGCACGCTGCACGTTGGCGAGGAAGCCGCGCACCGCGCCGGCGCGCTGGCCGGCGCTCGACGGCGTGCCCGTGAGCAGTTCGTCGCCGAGCAGCGACACCAGCGACTCGCCGCGCTCGTTGCGCACCAGCAGCCACTGTTCGCCGCTGCCGCCCATGTAGCCCACCGTCAGGTCGGCCAGCACGTTTGTGTAGTCGACACAGGTGCGGCAGGTGAGCGGGAAGAAGTCGGCCGGCAACTGCGACAGCGGCAGCTGCAGGAACGGCACGGCGCGGCGCGTCCCGTCGGCGAAGCGGATCTCGACGTGGTAGTCGGCGCGGAACTCGAGGTAGGTGATGGTCTCGGGCCGGTCCGAGAGCAGCGCGAGGAACTCGTGGAAGCGCTCGGTGGTGGTGTTGTCGGAACAGGGCGTGCCGATCACGTAGAGCTTCTCGAAGCCGAGCTCCTCCTCCAGCGCCCGCAGCGCATACACCTGGCACGGGATGCCGATCACCGCGAGGCGCCGGTGGCCGGCGGCACGCGCCGGCTCGAGCAGCGACAGCAGCGGCGCGTAGCCCATGCGCATGCCGCGGCAGGCGGCCAGGTCTTCCGGCTTCGTCACCAGCACCGGCACCGGGCGCCAGCGGTCGGCCGGGTCGCTGCCCATCGTGAGCACGGCGTCGACCGCGCCGGTCTCGAGCAGCCGCTCGGCGATGCGCGTGGTGATGCCGGTCCACTGCGCGCCGTCGCTCGGCCGCTTCAGCGAGGCGCGCAGCATGCGCGTCATCGGGCCGAAGTGGCTCTCGTCGGCGCGCGACGGATCGCGTGTGCGGCCGTGCACGCGGCGCTCGAGGCGCTCGTAGTCGGGCTCGATGAACTGGCAGGCGCGACCGCAGCGGTGCGGGTCCGACGAGCGCGAGATGCCGCAGTCGGTGCACAGGCGGCGGTGCGCCGGCTCGACGAGCGGGGCGGCGACGCTCTCAGGCAGCCGGTCCATCGCCATCCTTCTGCGAGGCCGCCTCGGCCTCGCGCTTCCTGCGGGCCGCCTCTCGATCGCGCTCGACCTCGCGCAACTGCCACCAGCCGAACAGCAGCGCGCCGCCGAAGACGAGCACGCCCTCGATCAGCAGCAGCGGCCAGTTCGAGCGGTCGGCCACGGTGCTCATCGCGTCGCCCGCTGCGCCACCATCTGGCGTTCGAACAGCTCGATCACGCGCCCGACGCGGCCGATCGGTGCGGGCTCCAGTGACGGCAGCGCCGGCGGCTCGGCATGGCAGGCGTCCACGAGGTACTGCACCGCGGGCAGCGCCGCAGGCGCATCGCGCCGGCGCCCGTTCGGTCCGAGCGCCGCTGCCGTGGCTCGCGCGATCAGCGCGAGCTTGCGGTTGCGCGACACCACCGCTCGCGTGTTCACCGAATCGAGTCCGAGCCGCTCGAGCTCTCGGCCGATCTCGGCATAGACGAGTCGCGCCGCGCAGATCGCGGGCCGGCAGTCGCGCGGCAGTGCGCAGATGCCGGCCTCGGAGCGGCGGTACAGGTCGTCGGCCGACTGCAGCAGGCGCTGCACCACGCCGGCCAGCCGGTCGTCGAAGTGCGGCGCGGCCAGCCAGGCCTGCGGGTCGATGCCGGCCTCGCGCAACCAGCGGCGCGGCAGGTAGAGGCGGCCGTTGCGCGCATCCTCGCCGACGTCGCGCGCGATGTTGGTGAGCTGCATCGCCACGCCGAGCTCGCAGGCGCGTGCCAGCGCCGCCGGGTCGCGTGCACCCATCACCAGCGCCATCATCGCGCCCACCGTGCCGGCGACGCGCGCGCCGTAGGCCTGCACCTCTTCGAGCGTCTCGTAGTGGCGGCCGTCGGCATCCCACAGGAAGCCATCGAGCAGCGCGTCGAGCAGTTCGCGCGGGATGGCGAAGCGATGCACCACGCTGGCCAGCGCGCGGTCGGCATCGATGGCCTGCGGCCGGCCGGCGTAGATGTGGTCCAACCGCAGCGACAGGCCTTGCATCGCCTGGTGCGGCTCGTCACCGAGGTCGATCTCGTCGTCGGCCAGCCGGCAGAACGCGTACAGCGCGCTGGCCGGGGCGCGCACGCGCGAGGGCAGCAGCAGCGATGCCGCGAAGAAGGTCTTGGAGCCGCCGCGCATCAGCGCGCGGCAGGCCTGCAGGTCGTAGGCCGGCAGGGCGGGGCCGGCGGGCCGCGGATCAGGCGTACTGCTGGACATTCGGGATCACCTTCTCCAGGGCTTTCGCGGACATCAGCACGCCGGGCACGCCGGCGCCCGGGTGCGTGCTGGCACCGACCATGAACAGGCCGGCGATGTCTTCGCTGCGGTTGTGCGGGCGGAACCAGGCGCTCTGCAGCAGCAGCGGCTCGAGGCCGAAGGCCGCGCCCTTGTAGGAGAGCAACCGGTCGCGGAAGTCGATCGGCGTGGTCACGCGCGAGCACACCACCTCGTCGCGCAGGCCCGGCAGCACGGTGGCTTCCAGGCGCGCCTCGATGGCGCGGCGGTAGGCTTCGGCGGTGGCCGCCCAGTCGGTGCCGCTGTCCAGGTGCGGCACCGGCGAGAGCGCGTAGAACGCGTCGTGCCCCGGCGGCGCCACCGAGGGATCGGTCGCGCTCGGGCGGTGAAGGTAGAGGCTGAAGTCCTCGGCCAGGTGGTGGCGCTTGAAGATGTCGGTGAGCAGGCCCTCGTAGCGAGGGCCCAGCACCATCATGTGGTGCGGCACGTCCTCGTACCGGCGCCGGGTGCCGAAGTACCAGACGAACAGGCTCATCGAGTAGCGCCCGCGCTCGATGCGCGCGTCGCTCCAGTGGCGGCGGTGCTCGGGTGCGATCAGGTGCTTGTAGGTCCAGGCCGTATCGGCGTTGCTGATCACGATGTCGGCCGGTTCCACGCTGCCGTCGGCCAGTTCCACGCCGGTGGCGCGGCCGTTCTCGACCCGGATGCGCTTCACCTCGGCGTTGCAGCGCACCGCCACGCCGCGCTCGGCCAGCAGCTTGACCATGCCGCGGATCAGCGCGCCGGTGCCGCCCATCGCCCAGTGCACGCCGAAGCGGCGTTCGAGCGTGTTGATCAGCGAGTAGACGCAGGTCACCGACAGCGGGTTGCCGCCGATCAGCAGCGGGTGGAAGCTCATCGCCACGCGCAGCTTCTCGTTGCGCATGTGGCTGCACACCATGTCGTAGATGCTGCGCCAGCCGCGCATGCGCGCCAGGTCGGGCGCCGCGGCGATCAGGTCGCCCAGCGTGTCGAAGGTCTTGGCACCGAGCTTCTCGAAGCCGAGCTGGTAGCACAGCGCGGCTTCCTTCAGGAAGTTCTCGTAGCCGGCCACGTCGTCGGGGTCGAAGCGTGCCACCTCGGCGCGCATGTGCTCGGGGTCGGCGCTGTAGTCGAACCAGCTGCCGTCGTCGAAGCGGATGCGGTAGAACGGCTCCATCGCCCGCAGCTCGACGTCGTCGGCGAGCTTGCGGCCACACAGCGTCCAGAGTTCCTCGAGCAGGTGCGGCACGGTGATGATGGTCGGGCCGGCATCGAAGCTGAAGCCGTCCTGCTTCCACACGTAGGCACGGCCGCCAGGGGCGTCGAGCTTCTCCAGCACCTGCACGTTCCAGCCGCGGCACGAGAGGCGGATCGCGGCGGCCAGGCCACCGAAGCCGCTGCCGATCACCAGCGCGCGCGGCGCGCCGCGCGGGGCGCGGCCGGCGTCGGCACTGGCAGGCGGCACGCTGCCGCTAACGGGCGTGAAGGAGCTTCTCATCGGTTTCCAGGGGAGCCATCAGCAAGGGGTCGGGCGCGGCCGGCGGTGGCGGCTCGCGGCGCTCGCGCATCGCCCAGCGCCACAGCACGCTGACCTGGAAGGGCATCACGAGCAGCCAGTGCTCGAGGATGCCCAGCAGCAGCAGCGTGGACACCAGCATGCGTCCCACCGCGAAGGCGCTGCCGGCCGGCGCGTCGAAGGCGTCGTTCACCATCCAGGCGGCCACCACCGTCGAGGCGGTGATCGACAGCGGGAACAGCAGGTTCATCGCGCGCCGGCGGAAGTAGCTCGCGAGGTACATCAGGTGCGGCGGCAGCAGCTCGATGCTGAGGTTGCGCACGCCGAGGAACACGTTGAGCTTGGCGCTGATGCGCATCACCCACAGCACCGAGAAGGTGGCCAGGCCCACCTGGTTGGGCGCACCCCAGGTGATCGCCGCGATCAGCAGCAGCGAGGCGAGGATGCCGAGCTCGTGCCAGAGGATCGCGCCCAGCGCCTGCACGAAGCGCACCCAGCCGCGCGCACCGCGGTCGGCCGCACGCTGGCGCGGCCCGGTCACCCAGCCGGTGAGGAAACTCAGCTCATGCCAGCCCCACACGAGCAGCGCGCTGGTGAAGGCACAGTAGGCCCCGGCCACGCTGGTCTGCGGCGCCGTGTGCGCGAGGCCGGCGACGGCGCCGAGCGCCAGCAGCGACGACAGCAGGTGGCTCCAGCGGAAGGTGGTGCGCGGCAGGCCGTCGAGCATCAGCACGATGCCGGTGGCGAACCACCACACGAACACCGCGAACAGTGCCGGCAGGGCCAGGGTGAGCAGGGAAGCTTGCACGGAGGGCCTTCGCGTCGCGCGCTACCAGGCCGGCGCCACGCGCACCTGGCGCGGCAGTTCGTGGTGCTTCACCGGCAGCAGGTACAGGCGCGCGAAGGTGGCGGCGCCCGCCACGGCGAGCGCGCCCTGCTGCAGTCGGCCGATGAGCCCGCCGCGGGCCTTGGCGGCCTCCATGCGCTGCGCGAGGTGGAACAGGCGGTCCATGCCGGCGCGGAAGGCCGGGTGGTCGGTGTCCAGCGAGACCGGGAAGACCTGCCTCGAGATCTCGGTGGTGATCTCGAAGACGCGATAGTCGTAGCTGGTGGGGTCCAGCCCCATCGCCTGCTTGAGCATCGGCCGCGTGTGGTCGCGCACGTACATCGTCGCGTACACCGCCAGCAGGAAGAACCGGATCCACAGCGTGTTCGCGCCGCGCAGCAGGTGCGGGTGCGCGCGCATGATCAGCGCGAAGCTCTCGCCGTGGCGGAATTCGTCGTTGCACCAGCGCTCGAACCAGCGAAAGATCGGGTGGAAGCGCTTCTCGGGGTGGCGCTCGAGCTGGCGGAAGATCGTGATGTAGCGCGCGTAGCCGATCTTCTCGGACAGGTAGGTCGCGTAGAAGATGTACTTCGGCTTGAAGTAGGTGTACTTCTTCGTGCGCTTCAGGTCGCCGAGGTCCAGGCCGAGCCCGAAGTCCTTCAGGCTCTGGTTGATGAAGCCGGCGTGGCGCGATTCGTCGCGCGCCATGAAGCGCATCAGCGCCTTCACGTCGGGGTTCTCGATGTGCTTGGCGATCTCGTTGTAGAGGATGCAGCCGGAGAACTCCGAGGTCACCGAGCTCACCAGGAAGTCGAGGAACTCCTGGCGCAGTTCCGGCGCCATCTGCGCCATCTGCGCGCGCGCCTCCTCGGCGAACTCGGGCGTGCGCTGGAAGTGGTCGTGGTTGTTGTCGCCTTCGTACTCGGCCATCATCGTGTCCCACTCGGCGCGGATGGACGAGACGTCGATGCGGTCCATCGCCGCGAAGTCGGTGGTGTAGAAGCGCGGCGTCAGCAGCGTCTCCTGCTTGGCCTTGGCTTCGGCATCCTGGGCGCTGGCGATCTCGCGAACGGGTACGTTGGCAGCGGTCATGGGGTGTCTCCTCGGTTCTCGTTGTTCAGCGTCATCAGGCGGGCGAACACGCCGGCATTGGCGGGCCCGAACGATTCCAGGTCGATGCGCGCGCCGGTCGACGGATCGACCAGCGTCAGGCGGCCGTCGGCACGCGCGGCCAGCTCGAAGGGCGGCGTGGGGCCGACGTCGCGCATGCGGCGCTCGCGTGTCAGCGCGCGCAGCGCGCCGCGGATGAAGCCCTGCTCGCCGCGCAGGCGATCGAGCGTCGCGCCGCTGCTAGCGTCGATCACCGCGATGCTGCCGTCGGGCCGGTCCTCGAAGCGCAGCAGTCGCGTGGTCACCGACGGCGCATCGGGCTCGCGCACCGAGACGCCGCTCCAGCGCACCGCGCCCACGGCAAGCAGGGCGGCCAGCACCAGCGCGCCGATCCCGATCAGCACGCTGCGCGGCTGGGTCTGCGGTGTGGCGGTGGCGTTCATGGTCGGGCTCGCGGCGGGCTCAGTGCGTGGCCAGCGCGGCCTCGGGCACGGTGGCCGTGCTCGCGGGAACGCTCGACGGCGCCGTCGTGGCTTGCACCTCCAGGCCGGTGGCCTCGCGCCATTGCGCCACCAGCAGCTGCGCGACACGCTCGGGCTGGGGCACGCAGCGCAGCATCGGCTGCGGCTTGCGCAGCTGCCAGGGGCGGGCATGCGGCCACAGCTGCAGGTAGGCGATGCGGTCCTCGGTGGCGAGGGTCAGCGCGATTTCGCCGGTGCCGTACGGCGCCGGTGCCATGTCGGCGGCGGCGATGCACTTGAAGGGCAGGTTGAAGCTGAGCGTCAGCACGATGCCCACGCGCATCACGATGCGCCGGTTGGTCAGCGTGTAGACGGTGGTGCGCGCCGACATCCACGCCAGCGCGAGCACCAGCCCCAGGCCGGCGACCGGCAGCGGCAGCAGCCACGCCACGTCCTTCAGCGCCTGCAGCGCGCCGCCGCCGTCGGCCAGCGTGACCACGGCGCGCAGCAGCAGCATCACCGCGAAGTACAGCGCCAGCTTGCGCAGGTGAAAGGCGCGCAGGGCCAGGGCCTTCCAGTCGGGCGAACCCTGCCACAGCACGTGCTCGTGCGGCGGCGGCACTTCCGGCAGGCCCCAGACCGGCTCGTCCTCGTGCTGCATCGCGAAGCTCATCTCGACTCCTTCGCGGGGTTCAGAGCAGCGGTTCCTGCCGCGACGGCTCGGCGTAGAGCGTGCCGGCGCCGTAGTACGCGCCGATCTTCTCTTCCTCGAGGCGCGTGACGCGGTTGGGCTGGCGCGGCGCCGGGGCCATCGACAGCTGCGCGCCGAGCACCGACTTCACGGCGACTCGGTCGCGGTGCACGCGCGCGAAGGTCAGCGGCAGCAGCGCGCGGCGCGGGCCGGTGGGCGAGGGTGCCTCGATCTCGAGGTAGCGCACGATGTTCTCGCTGTGGTCGATCCACAGGTCGGCCACGGTGGCGCCGACCTCGCCGTCGGCGCCCACCACCGGCAGGCCGCGCGGATCGGTGCTGGCCTTGGCGACCTGGAACTCGGGCATCTCGCGCATCGGCAGCAGGCGCGGGTGGCCCTGGAAGTCGACCTCGATCTCGTCGGAGCGGCGCGCGTAGGCGCCCGGGCCGACGGCGGCGAACATCGGGTCACCCACCGGCACCAGCGGCGCGCCGATGTACTGGTGCGCCGGCTCGGCGGAGAAGACGTGCGGATCGGGCTTCAGGTCGGGCACCGAGACCTCGCGGCCGTCGGCCAGCAGGAAGGTCTTGGCCTCGGGGATGGGCCAGCCGGTGACCTTCGGGCCGCCCGGGATGTCGGTCTCCATCGGGTAGCCCTCGCGGTGGTTCTCCAGCACGAGGTAGTACACCAACCCCGCGAAGAAGATCCAGAAGAGGTAGAGCACGAGCTGTGCGACGTCGATGTACTGGGTGATCGCTCCGGTTCCCATGGGGTGCTCCTTGAGGCTCTGGGTGACTCAGCCCGGAAGGTCGGCGAGGCCGAACTTCGGGGCATTCGATGAAGGGGGATTCGGCCGGCGGCCGAGCGGACGGACGAGCGGGCCGATCGCGGCGAGGGCCGCGAACAGCAGCACGATCTCGAGGTGGTAGACGAAGCTGTAGCCGGTGACCGGATCGACCAGCGCGCTGCCGAGCGCGCCTTGCGTGGCCAGCGTGGACAGGCCGTCGCGCAGCGCACCGCCGGCGGCCACCGAGAAGCCCGCCGCACTGGCCTGCACCGCGCCCCAGGCGCCGAGCGCGAGGCCGATGTGCTCGGGCCGCTCCAGGCTCATGGCGGCGGTCAGCGTGCCGACGGCGAACAGCCCGCCCCCGAAGCCGATCAGCGCGGTGCCGGCGCGGAACAGCCACGGCGCCTCCAGCGGCGCGGCGAAGATCACCGCGGCGAAGGCGGGCAGGCCGATCAGCGCGCCGGTGGCCGCCACGCGGTACGGATCACCGCCGCGCGCGAGCCAGCGCGCCGACAGCGCGAAGGCCAGCAGCGCGCCACCGGCGAGCATCGCGGTGAGCGCGCTGGTGGCGCCTACGCCGAGGTGCAGGATCTCGCCGCCGTAGGGCTCGAGCACCACGTCCTGCATGTTGAACGCGGCCGTGCCCAGTCCCACGGCCCATAGGAAGCGGCGCGACTGGGGCAGTGCGATGAAGCTTGCCCAGTGCGTGCGAAAGGCCGGCGCGGGCTCGCTCTTGGCGCGGCGGCGTGTCGGGTCGCGGGCCTCCTGCTTCCACAGCGCCACACCGTTGAGCCACAGCGACGCCACCGCGGCGCCCTGCACCACCTGGATCAGCCGGGTCGGGCTGAACTCGGTGAGCACGAGGCTGAAGAACGCGCCGCCTCCGGCCATGCCGGCCAGCAGCATCACGTACATCAGCGCCACCACGCGTGGGCGCGTCTGCTCGGTGGACAGGTCGGTGGCGAGCGCAAGGCCGGCAGTCTGCGTGGTCTGCATGCCCGCGCCGGTCATCAGGAAGGCGGCGGCCGCACCGGCGTGGCCCAGCCAGGCCAGGCCCAGCTCGCCCTTGCCGGTGAGCAGCAGCAGCGCGAAGGGCATGATCGCCAGCCCGCCGAATTGCAGCAGCGTGCCGAGCCAGATGTAGGGCACGCGCCGCCAGCCGAGCGCCGAGGCGTGCGTGTCGGAACGGTGGCCGATCAGCGCGCGGAACGGTGCAGCCAGGATGGGCAGCGCCACCATCAGCGCCACCAGCCAGGCGGCCATGCCGAGCTCGACGATCATCACGCGGTTCAGCGTGCCCACCATCAGCGCGGCGGCCATGCCCACCGACACCTGGAACAGCGACAGGCGCAGCAGGCGCGACAGCGGCACCTCCGCCGTCGCCGCGTCGGCGAAGGGCAGGAAGCGCGGCGCGACGCGCTTCCACAGCAGGGCGACGTTGCCGAGCTTCATGCGCGGGAGACCTCCAGCGCCTGCGAGGTGTAGAAGCCACTGGCGATGCGCTCGCAGCGCGAGTCGCGGAAGCCCTGCAGGCCGGGCGACGCGACGAGCGCGCGCTTGAGCGCCTGCTCGGCCACCGGCTCGATCGCCGGGGCGCGGTCGCCGCGCGGGAAGAAGCGGCCCACCGCGTGCATCGCGGCCAGCGCCGGCGTGCGCGGCGCGAAGGTGATCAGCATCGAGCGCGAGACGCGCGGCGCCCAGGCCTCCAGCGCGCGCACCACGTCCTCGGCCTCGTAGTGGATCAGCGAGTCCATCGCCACCACGTGGTCGAACTGTCCGAGCGATTCATGCAGCATGTCGCCGCTGCGGAAGTCGATGTGGCCGCCGTTCTCGAAGGTGTCGAGGTGCTGGGCCACGCGCCGCACCGCCAGCTCCACGAGCGTCGGCGAGAGGTCGATCGCGACGACCTGCGCACCGCGCCGCGCGGCTTCCACCGCGAAGGCGCCGGTGCCGCAGCCGGCGTCGAGGATGCGACGGCCGTGCAGGTCGTCGGGCAGCCACGACAGCAGCAGCGAGCGCATGCGGTCGCGCCCGGCGCGCACGGTGGCGCGGATGCGGCCGACCGGCGCGTCCGAGGTCAGGTGTTCCCAGGCCTTGACGGCGGTGCGGTCGAAGTAGTGCTCGATCTCGCCGCGCCGCGCTTGGTAGGAGGCGTGTTCCATGTCAGTCGTACCCCAGCAAGTCGAAGATCTCGCGGTCCTTCAGCGGCACCGCCGGCAGCGGCTCGCCGCCCGTCCACATCGCGGCGGCCAGGCGCAGGTACTCGCGCTGCGCGGCCTCGATCTCGGGCGTGGACTCCATCTCGAAGAGCGTGCACTTCTTGAGCCGGCTGCGGCGGATCGCGTCGAGGTCCGGCAGGTGCGCGGCCAGCTTCAGGCCGGTGCGATCGTTGTACTTGTCGATCTGGTCGGTGGCGGCGCTGCGGTTGGCGATGACGCCGCCGAGGCGCACCTTGTAGTTCTTCGCCTTCGCGCCGATCGCCTGCACGATGCGGTTCATCGCGAAGATCGAATCGAAGTCGTTGGCCGTGACGATCATCGCCCGCTCGGCGTGCTGCAGCGGTGCCGCGAAGCCGCCGCAGACCACGTCGCCGAGCACGTCGAAGATCACCACGTCGGTGTCCTCGAGCAGGTGGTGCTCCTTGAGCAGCTTGACGGTCTGGCCGACCACGTAGCCGCCGCAGCCGGTGCCGGCCGGCGGGCCGCCGGCCTCGACGCACATCACGCCGTTGTAGCCTTCGAAGACGAAGTCCTCCGGGCGCAGTTCCTCGGCGTGGAAGTTCACCGTCTCGAGCACGTCGATCACGGTGGGCAGCATCTTCTTGGTCAGCGTGAAGGTGCTGTCGTGCTTGGGGTCGCAGCCGATCTGCAGCACGCGCTTGCCCATCTTGGAGAACGCGGCCGAGAGGTTGGAGCTGGTGGTGCTCTTGCCGATGCCGCCCTTGCCGTAGATCGCGAACACCTTGGCGGTGTCGATCCTCACGCTCGGGTCCATCTGCACCTGCACGCTGCCTTCGCCGTCGGGGCGCGATCCGCGGCGGATCTCCTCGACCGGGATGTGGGTGACGTCCATCTTCATGCGGCGGCCTTTTGCGGAATGACGCCTTCGAGGCGGTCCTCGAGTTCCTCGCCGGCACGGCGGAGGGCTTCGAGGGTCTGTTCGTCGGGCGTCCAGAACTGCCGCTCGGAGGCTTCGAGCAGCCGGGCGGCGACCTTGGCGGACGCGGTGGGGTTCAGCTGCGCGAGGCGCTCGCGCATCTTCTCGTCGAGCACGAAGGTCTCGCTGAGCTTCTGGTAGACCCAGGGCTGCACCTGGCCGGTGGTGGCCGACCAGCCCATGGTGTTGGTCAGGTGCACCTCGATCTGGCGCACGCCCTCGTAGCCGTGCTCCAGCATGCCCTCGTACCACTTCGGATTGAGCATGCGGGTGCGCGTCTCGAGCGCCACCTGCTCGGACAGCGTGCGCACCGTGCCGCCGCCCAGGCCGTCGCGCGTCTGGTCGCCGATGTAGACCGGCGCCATCGCGGCGGGCGCACCGTTGCCGGTGCTCTTGGCGCGCTGCACCGCGCGGCTGATGCCGCCCAGCGTGTCGAAGTAGGTGTCGATGGTGGTGACGCCGAGCTCCACCGAATCGAGGTTCTGGTAGGCCAGCTGCACGTCGGCCAGCACGCTCTGCAGCAGCTTGCCCTGCTGCACCGGGCGACCGCTGCGGCCATAGGCGAAGCCCTTGCGGCGCGAGTAGGTCTCGGCGAGCTCGTCCTCGTCGTCCCACTGGCCGTTGTCGACCAGGTGGCTGACGTTGGCGCCGTACGCGCCCTCGGCGTTGCCGAACACGCGCAGCGAGGCGGCCTCGAGGTCGCAGCCGGTCTGCGCCATGAAGGCCAGCGCATGCTTGCGCACGAAGTTCAGCTCCGCCGGCTCCTCGGCGCTGGCGGCCAGCCACGCGGCCTCGGCCAGCATGCGGATCTGCAGCGGCAGCAGGTCGCGGAAGATGCCCGACATCGTGATCACCACGTCGACGCGCGGCCGGCCCAGCTGCTCGAGCGGGATCAGCTCGGCACCGGACAGGCGGCCGTAGCTGTCGAAGCGCGGCTTCGCGCCGAGCAGCGCCAGCACCTGCGCCACCGGGCCGCCTTCGCTCTTCAGGTTGTCGGTGCCCCACAGCACCATCGCGATCGATTCCGGGAACGCGTGGCCGTCGGCCTGGTAGCGCTCCAGCAGGCGCTGCGCTTGGCGTGCGCCGTCGGCCACCGCGTAGGGGCTGGGGATGCGGAAGGGGTCGAAGCCGTGCAGGTTGCGGCCGGTCGGCAGGATGCTCGGCGTGCGCAGCAGGTCGCCGCCCGGCGCGGGGCGCAGGAAGCGGCCGTCGAGCGCGCGCAGGATGCCGTCGATCTCGTGGTCGTGCGCCATCAGCGCGTCGGCCTTGGCGAGTTCGCGCAGCAGCTCGATCGGCGCCGCGTCGTCGCCCGCGGCGATGTGCACCTGCTCGGGCGTGCGGCCGGCCACCAGGGCCTCGACCTGCTCGCGCGCCGGGCGCTGGCCGTGGCTGGCCTCGGCCAGCGAGAGCAGCAAGTCGGTGCGCTCGGTGGGCGAGGGCACGCGGCCGACCACGTGCAGGCCGTAGGGAATCAGCGTGTACTCGAGCTCGAGCACCGCGTCGGCGAGCTTCAGGATGCGTGACTCGGCGTCGTCGGTCCAGGCGGGCTCGGCGGCCGCGAGCTCGAGCGCGGCGGCCTGTGCCTGGATCATGGTCGCGAGTTCGGCACGCTCGGCATGCGCCTCGGGCTCGAGGCTGCGGAAGCGGTCGATCTCGCCCTTCAGGTCCATCAGGCCCTTGTAGAGGCCGGCCTGCGCCACCGGCGGCGTCAGGTAGCTGATCAACGTGGCCGCGGCGCGGCGCTTGGCGATCGTGCCTTCGCTCGGGTTGTTGGAGGCGTAGAGGTAGAGGTTGGGCAGGTCGCCGATCAGGCGATCGGGCCAGCACATCGCGGTCAGACCCGACTGCTTGCCCGGCATGAACTCGAGCGCGCCGTGGGTGCCGAAGTGCAGCACCGCGTCGGCGCCGAAATCCTCGCGCAGCCAGCGGTAGAAGGCCGAGAACGCGTGCGTCGGCGCGAAGCCGCGCTCGAACAGCAGCCGCATCGGATCGCCCTCGTAGCCGAAGGCCGGCTGGATGCCGACGAAGACGTTGCCGAAGCGCTCGCCGAGCACGAAGATGGAGCTGCCGTCGGTCTGGTGGCGCCCGGGCGCCGCGCCCCACTGCGACTCGATCTCGCGCAGGTGGCGTTCGCGCTTGACATGGTCGGCCGCCGGGATGCGGGTGTGCACGTTGGCCTGCGCGCCGAAGCGCGCGGCGTTGCCCTCGATGAGGCGCGTGCGCAGCTCGTCGACCGTGGCCGGCACGTCGAGCGTGTAGCCCTCGCGCTGCATCGCCTTCATCGTGTTGTGCAGCGACTCGAACACGCCGAGGAAGGCGGCGGTGCCGGTGTTGCCCGCGTTGGGCGGGAAGTTGAACAGCACCATCGCGACCTTGCGCTGGGCGCGCTCGCCGCGGTGCAGGTCGACCAGCTTGCCGACGCGCGCGGCCAGCATGTCGGCGCGCTCGATGCAGCTGCGCATGTCGTGCGCGCCGCTGCTGCCTTCGCGGGCGGCGTCGAAGCGGCAGCCGTGCGAGCAGCCGGTGCACTGCACCTGCGTCGCGCTGCCGCGACCGCCGAACACCATCGAGCCGGTGGCGCCGTCGAGCTCGGGGATCGCGACCATCATCGTCGCCTCCACCGGCAGCAGGCCGCGCTGCGAGGCGCCCCATTGGTCGAGCGTCTGGAACTCCACCGGGTTGACGGAGAGGTAGGGCACGTCGAGCGCGGCGAGCGTCTCCTCGGCGGCGTGGGCGTCGTTGTAGGCCGGGCCGCCGACCAGCGAGAAGCCGGTCAGCGAGACCAGCGCGTCGATCGTCGGGCGGCCGTTCTTCAGGAAGAAGGCTTCCACCGCGGGGCGGGCGTCGAGGCCGGTCGCGAACGCCGGGATCACGCGCAGGCCGCGGGCCTCGAGCGCGGTGATCACGCCGTCGTAGTGGGCGGTGTTGCCGGCCAGCAGGTAGGAGCGCAGCAGCAGCAGGCCCACCGTGCCGCGCTTGCCGGACGTGGCCACGCGCGGCAGTTCGGCGAGCTCGGCCGACATGCGCGCCTTCAGCTGCGGGTGGTAGACGCCCAGCTCGGGATACTCCACCGGCTCGTGCGTCTTGTAGAGGCCACGCAGGCCCTGGCGCGGGCCGGCCGCATAGCGGTCGACGAGGAAGTGCACCATGTGCGCGACGTTGTCTTCCGAACCGGCGAGCCAGTACTGCAGCGTGAGGAAGTACGCCCGCACGTCCTGCGCGGTGCCGGGGATGAAGCGCAGGATCTTCGGCAGCCGGCGCAGCATCTTCATCTGCTGCGCGCCGGCGGTGGTCTTGACGCCTTGCTCGTTGGAGGCGTGCGAGGTCTTGCCGCGCAGCCGCTTCAGGAAGGCCATCGCCCCGCTGGCCGGGGCACTCATGTCGAACTTGCCCATGCGGGTGAGCTTCATCACCTCGCCGGCCGACATCGCGCAGATCATCGCGTCGCACTGATCGCGGCGCGCGCGCAGCGCCGGCAGCACCGGCAGGAAGTGGTCTTCCATGAACAGCATCGTCACGATGACGATGTCGCCGGTGGCGATGTCGGCGCGGCAGCGCTCGAGCGCCGCGTCGTCGTCGCCCCATTCGGCGGCGGCATGCACCGACAGGCGCAGCCCCGGCATCTGCTGGCGCAGCGTGCGGTGGGCGCGCGCGGCCGCGCTGGCCAGATGGCTGTCCATCGTGACCAGCACGACGTGCAGGGGCAGTGCCGCAGCGCCGTCAGCGGCTGAAGTGTGCTTTGGCATCGTAGAGGGTCTCGACGGTGATCACCGGCACGCCACGGTCCAGCGCGAAGCGTTCGGTGTTGCGGCGCGCCTTGCCGCGGACGAAGAAGGGAATCTTGCGAAGCTCGAGCTCGGCGTCGGGCGACCAGCTCGTGACGGTGGCGCCGGCCTCGAGCGTGACGGCGGCCGGCGTGGTGGCCACGGCCGGTGCTTCGGCCGCGGCCTCGGGCTGCTCTGCGAGCGCGGGGCGCGGCGCGGTGCTGCCCAGGTGCGAGGCGCCGGCGCCTTCGTGGAACTCGAAGTCCTGCCGGAACATCGTCAGCAGGTGCTCTTCCAGCCCCATCATCAGCGGCTGCACCCAGGTGTCGAACAACACGTTCGCGCCCTCGAAGCCCATCTGCGGCGAGTAGCGCGCGGGGAAGTCCTGCACGTGCACCGGCGCCGAGATCACCGCGCAGGGCACGCCCAGGCGCTTGGCGATGTGGCGCTCCATCTGCGTGCCCAGCACCAGCTCGGGGTGCAGCTCGGCCACCTTGGCCTCGACCTCGAGATAGTCGTCGGTGATCAGCGGCTCGACGCCGTAGCGCTTGGCCGCCTCGCGGATCTCGCGCGCGTGTTCGCGGCTGTAGGTGCCGAGGCCCACCACCTCGAAGCCGAGTTCCTCGGCCGCGACGCGCGCGGCGGCCACGGCGTGCGTCGCGTCGCCGAACACGAACACGCGCTTGCCGGTGAGGTAGGTGGAGTCGACCGAGCGGCTGTACCAGTGTGCGCGCGTGGTCTCGCGCTCGAGCACGGAGGCGGCGTCGAGACCGGCCAGGCCCGCGACCTCGGTGATGAACTCGCGGGTGGCGCCGGCGCCGATCGGCACCGTGCGGGTGAAGGGCTGGCCGAAGCTTCGCTGCAGCCACTGCGCGGCGGTCGACGCGGTCTCGGGGTAGAGCACCACGTTGAAGTCGGCCTCGGGCAGTCGCTTCAGATCGTCCGGGCTGGCGCCGGCCGGCGCCACCACGCCGACCTCGACGCCCATGCGTTCGAGCAGGCCGGTGATCTCGCGCACGTCGTCGCGGTGGCGGAAGCCGAGCGCGGTGGGGCCGAGCAGGTTGCAGCGCGGCGCGCGATCGGCGGGGCGCATGGTGCGCGGCGTGCCGGGCGGCGGCGCCAGCGGCGCGCACATCGCCCGCACGATGCGGTAGAAGGTCTCGGCCGCGCCCCAGTTCTCCTTGCGCTGGTACGAGGGCAGCTCGAGCGGCACCACCGGTACCGTGAGGCCCAGGGTGGATGCGAGGCCGCCGGGGTCGTCCTGGATCAGCTCGGCGGTGCACGATGCGCCCACCAGCAACGCCTTGGGCTGGAAGCGCTCGCAGGCCTCGCGCACGGCGGTCTTGAAGAGTTCGGCGGTGTCGCCGCCCAGGTCGCGCGCCTGGAAGGTGGTGTAGGTGACGGGCGGGCGCTTGGGCAGGCGCTCGATCATCGTGAACAGCAGGTCCGCGTAGGTGTCGCCCTGTGGCGCGTGCAGCACGTAGTGCACGTCGCGCATCGCCGTGGCGACGCGCATCGCGCCGACGTGCGGGGGGCCTTCGTAGGTCCAGAGCGTGAGCTGCATGGTGATTCGGGTTCCTGCCTCAGGCGGCCAGCTTGGTCTTGCGCACCAGCGGGCGCGCGAAGAGTTCGGCCAGGTCGGCGGCCTGGTCGTAGCCGTGCACCGGCGTGAAGACGAGCTCGATGGCCCACTTGGTGGTCAAGCCCTCGGCCTCGAGCGGGTTGGCCAGGCCGAGGCCGCAGACGACCAGGTCGGGGCGCAGCGCGCGGCAGCGGTCGAGCTGGCGCTCCACGTCCTGCCCCTCGGAGAGCGTCGCGCCCTCGGGCAGCAGGGCCAGTTCGTGCGCCATCAGCGAGCGGTGCAGGTAGGGCGTGCCGACCTCGGTCAGCTGCATGCCGAGCTCGCGGGCGAGGAAGCGCGCCATCGCGGGCTCGAGCTGCGAATCGGGGAAGAAGAAGATGCGCTTGCCGGCCAGCAGCGCGCGAGGCCGCTGCAGCGCCACGCGGGCGCGTTCGCGGCCCGGTGCGGTGACGCTCTCGAAGCGCTCCGGCGCCACGCCGAACGCATCGGCCGCGGCGCGCAGCCACTCGGTGGTGCCTTCGGCACCGAACGGGAAGGGCGCGGCCAGGCGCTGCGCGCCGCGCGCCTCGAGGCGGCGCGCCGTGTCGGCGAGGAAGGGCTGGGCGAGCAGGAAGCGCGTGCCCGGCCCGACCGCTGGCAGCTGGATCGCGCGGCGCGGCGGGAAGAACTGCACCCGGGCGATGCCGAGGTCGCGGAACAGGCGCGCGAACTGGTCTTCCACCACGTCGGGCAGCGAGCCCACCACCAGCAGCGACTCGGGATCGTTGGCCCCGGCCTCCGGCATCTCGGGCACCCAGGCGGCGAGACAGGCGTCCTCGCCCTGCGTGAAGGTGGTCTCGATGCCGCTGCCGGAGTAGTTCAGCACGCGCGTGGTCGGGCGATGGATCGCGTCGAGCCGTTCGGCGGCGCGGTGCAGGTCGAGCTTGATGACCTCCGACGGGCACGAGCCGACGAGGAACAGCGTGCGGATCTCGGGCCGGCGCTCGAGCAGGCGGTTGACCACGCGGTCGAGCTCGTCGTGGCAATCGGCCAGGCCGGCCAGGTCACGCTCGTCGATGATCGCGGTGGCGAAGCGCGGCTCGGCGAAGATCATCACGCCGGCGGCCGACTGGATCAGGTGCGCGCAGGTGCGCGAGCCCACCACGAGGAAGAAGGCGTCCTGCACCTTGCGGTGCAGCCAGATGATGCCGGTGAGTCCGCAGAACACCTCGTGCTGGCCGCGCTCGCGCAGCACGGGCGCGTCGGCACAGCCGCCGGAGGGCAGGGGGCGGATCGGAATGGGCGCGTTCATGCGCGGGCTCCCTCGGGCATGGCGTTGATCCGCGCGTGCTCGAGCCGCGCGGCGCGCAGCTTGAGCAGGAACTGCGTGGCGTTGACGACGTAGCTGGCGTAGGCCGCCAGCGCGAGCCAGGCGAGGCCGTGGCCGTCGAGCGCGTGCGTGGCCCAGCACCACAGGTAGGCGCTGTGCAGTGCCAGCACCAGCATGCTGAACACGTCTTCCCAGTAGAAGGCGGGCGCGAACAGCCAGCGGCCGAACACCACCTTCTCCCAGATGCTGCCGGTGACCATGATCAGGTACAGCAGCGCCGTCTTCACCACCACCGACAGCATCGCGGCCTGCTCGCCCGCACCGGAGGCGAGGTAGCGCAGCAGCAGCCCGAGGCTGATCAGGAAGGCGAGGAACTGCACCGGCGCGAGCACGCCCTGCACCAGGGTCCAGGGTGACGCGTCGCGCCTCGCGCGCTCTTCCGGGGTGTACAGCGTGGGGCCGGGTGAGGTTCCGGGCCGGCTCGATCCCATTCGGGAGGCTCCCTGCAATTGCCGATGTCAAGAAGCCTAGGCACTTCGGGATCGAGTGTCAATTGATGGAGACGTAAACTCGGCTTGACAGTCGCCCGACCCGCGCCGATCATGTGTTCGCGCAGGAAATCATGAGTGCCGAAACTTGTCCAAGACAGACTCGGGGCAATGCTTGTCCGGACTCATTGACGCTCGGAGAGGCCCGGAGTACAAGGATCGAGGTCTCCACTGATCCTGCGAAGGAAGCGCAAAAGAACAAGCGAAGAAGAAAAATCACTGCATCCCGAGCATTGGCGAAGCGCTACAGCAGTCAGGTTCGCCCCTCCAACGCCCTCGAGCAGTCGTTCCCACAACGCACACGAGACAGGCAATCGAAGGAGGGCTCGATGCAAGGAAACTCGCATCCGGGCGCGGCGTCACAGCCGGACGCGCCGGAAGACATCCTGGGCTGGGCCATCGAGGCTGGAGCCCTGGTTCCCGTTCCATCACTCTGGGGTGCCGACAGCCCCACCGACGAGCAGCGGCTGGCGTGCCTCGTCCGCACGCTTCACCACGAGATCATCCCGCGCCTGGTCGAGGTGCATCGCGAGCGCGGCGCGCAGCCGGCCAGCAACGATCCGCTGGGCGGCACGGTCTCCGAGGCGGAGGTGGAGCGCTTCACGCGCAGCCTGCTCGAGGGCAGCGACGCGGATCTCGACGCCGTGCTCGGCGGTCTGCGCGAGCGTGGCCTGGGCGTCGAGCGCCTGTTCGTCGACCTGCTGGCGCCGTCGGCCCGCCTGCTCGGCCACCTGTGGACCGAGGACCTGTGCTACTTCACCGACGTGACCATCGGTCTGGGGCGGCTGCAACGATTGATGCGAGAATTGAGCCCGGCCTTCGGCACCGAGGTGGCTCACCCGCCCAACGGACGCCGTGTGTTGCTGGTTCGCGCGCCGGGCGAGCAGCACAGCTTCGGGTTGTCGATGGTCGCCGAGTTCTTCCGTCGTGCGGGCTGGGAAGTCGTGTCCGCGGGGGAGGGCGAGAACACCGATCCGGTCTCGGCAGTACGGCGCGAATGGTTTGACGTGGTGGGCTTCTCGGCCGGCAGCGAAGCGCGGCTGGATTGGCTCCCCGCATGCATCGCGGCTGTACGTCGGGCGTCCTGCCACCGCGAGCTTGCGGTGCTGGTCGGGGGCCCGGTGTTCACGCTGCGACCCCACCTGGCGCGCCAGATCGGCGCCGATGCCACGACCGCCGATGGAAGCGAGGCCCCTGGTCTGGCCGAAAGCTTGCTTGCCGGCCGTGTGAAGCGCGGTTGATAACGCGTCCAGTCGCTGGACGTTGAGACACATGAGAACAACGGTCCGCAGCATCAGCAGCTTCCGGGAGATCCTCCTGTGAAGCGCCGGTCGACACCGCGGACCCTCGTCGGCGACCTCGACGCCGCCACCGCGCAGCGCGTGGTCGCGGCCGCGAGCGACGTGGCCTTGCTGCTCGACCCGCACGGCGTCATTCAGGACGTGGTGGTCGGTCGCGATGACCTCGACCTCTCGCTGGTGGCCGACTGGGTCGGCCAGCCCTGGGCGGAGACGGTCACCATCGAGAGCCGGGCCAAGGTCGAGGCGCTGCTGAAGGATGCCGCCGGCCCGCCGCGCTGGCGCCAGATCAACCATCCCCAGCCCAGCGGCAGCGACTGGCCGGTGTTGTATTCCACCGTGCAGATCTCGCCGCCTGGCCGCGGCAAGGGCGCCGGCCGTACGATTGCCTTCGGCCGCGACCTGCGCGCCACCGAAGCCTTGCAACTGCGGTTGATCGAGGCGCAGCAGGCCATGGAGCGCGACTACTGGCGCTTCCGCCAGGCCGAGACGCGCTATCGCCACCTGTTCCAGGCCTCGTCCGAAGCGGTGTTGATCGTCGATTCGGCGACCCTGCGCATCCTCGAGGCAAACCCGGCCGCCGTCGGGCTGATCAGCAATGGCGGCACACCGCGGCGCCTGGCCGGCGGATCGCTGATGGCGCTGTTCGAGACGCCCAATGCCAAGCCCCTTCAGGCGGCGCTGAACGAAGCCAAGGCCGCGCGGCGTGCCGAACCGGTGCGCATGCCGCTGGCCGATGGCGGCGGGCGCGTCTCGGAGAGCG
>WBZM01000074.1_pt1 | contig 167235 bp, 125 predicted proteins | sample 5204271 | NCBI WGS metagenome assembly WBZM01 (sample SAMN12344346, study PRJNA552823) | activated sludge metagenome | biome: Activated sludge suspended growth; feature: Nitrification reactor; material: Wastewater; isolation source: activated sludge from nitrification reactor of wastewater... | reverse complement strand
GCGACAACGTGCAGATGGAAGTTTCGCTCATCGCGCCGGTCGCGCTCGAAGAGCAGATGCGCTTCGCCATCCGCGAGGGCGGCAAGACCGTCGGCGCCGGCATCGTCACGAAGATCCTCGAGTAAGCGAGAAGCAACATGGCCGACGGAACCAAGATCCGCATCCGCCTCAAGGCGTTCGATCACCAGCTCCTCGACAAGTCCACCACGGACATCGTCGAGACGGCGAAGCGAACGGGCGCCCGCGTCGCGGGACCCATCCCCCTGCCCACCGAGATCCGTCGCTACACGGTTCTTCGCGGGCCGCACGTCGACAAGAAGTCGCGTGAACAGTTCGAGGTGCGCACGCACAAGCGCCTCCTCGACATCATCGAGCCCACCCAGCAGACCCTCGACGCCCTGATGAAGCTCGATCTCTCGGCCGGCGTCGACGTCGAGATCAAGTCGTAGAGGGAGCCATGAAGGTCAAGGTTTTCAACCTGAAGAACGAAGAGGTCGGCTCGCTCGATCTCTCGGACGAGGTCTTCGGCACCGAGGTGAAGGAGGCTCTCTTCTACGAGGTGGTGAAGGCGCAGCTCGCGTCCCGCCGCCAGGGCACCAAGGCGACCAAGGAGCGCAGCGGCGTTCGTGGTTCGAGCAAGAAGCTCTACAAGCAGAAGGGCACCGGCCGCGCTCGTCAGGGCTCGCTCCGCGCCCCGCACCACCCGGGCGGCGGTATGGCCCACGCGCTCGAGCCGAAAGACTGGTCCTATCGGCCGCCGCGCAAGGTCCGCATCGCCGCGCTGAAGAGCGCGCTCTCCTTCTTCGCGAAGGAGCAGCGCCTCATCGTCGTCGACAGCTTCGATCTCGCGGAGATCAAGACCAAGGCGATCGTGGGTGCGCTCAGTGCCCTCAAGGCCGACAAGAAGTCCCTCGTCGTCGACGCGGGCGACAACGAGAAGCTCGTCAAGTCGATCCGCAACGTCGCGGCGCACCAGTTCCTCCCCCCGGAGGGCGTCAACGTCTACGACCTCCTCCGCCACGACCACCTGGTCCTGTCGAAGGACGCCGCCAAGAAGCTCGAGGAGCGCTGCCTCAAGTAGGCGGCGGACAAGACCATGCTGCGAACCAGCGAGAACATCATCAAGAAGCCCATCGTCCTGACGGAGAAGTCGAGCCGGCTGCGCGAGGGTGAGAACAAGGTGATCTTCGAGGTCGCTCCTACGGCGAACAAGATCGAGATCAAGAACGCGATCCAGAAGCTCTTCAACGTCACCGTGCTCGACGTGAACACGATGATCTTTCGGGGCAAGGAGAAGCGTATGGGGCGGGGCCACGCTCGGCTCCGCAACTGGAAGAAGGCCGTCATCACGCTGAAGCAGGGTGACGAGATCAAATTCTTCGACGAGAAGGACGAGTAAGGGTCATGGCCGTCAAATCATTCAAGCCGACGTCGCCTGGGCGTCGCTTCTATTCGGTCAGCGACTTCGCGGACGTCACGACGGACGTCCCGGAGAAGAGCCTCGTCGAGAAGCAGAACTCGACCGGCGGGCGCAACAACCACGGCCGCATCACCAGCCGCTTCCGCGGCGGTGGTCACAAGCAGCGCTACCGCCTCATCGACTTCAAGCGTCACAAGATCGGCGTGCCGGCTACGGTGGCGACGATCGAGTACGATCCGAACCGCACGGCGCGCATCGCCCTCCTGCACTACGCGGACGGCGAGAAGGCCTACATCCTCGCGCCGGACGGCCTCGCCGTCGGACAACAGGTCATCTCGAGCCGCAACGCGGACATCAAGGTGGGTAACTCGCTCCCGCTGCGGTTCATCCCGCCGGGCACGACCATCCACAACATCGAGCTGAAGAAGGGCAAAGGCGGTCAGCTCGTGCGCTCCGCCGGCGTCGCGGCGCAGCTGATGGCCAAGGACGGCGAGTGGGCGCAGGTCCGCCTGCCGAGCGGCGAAATCCGCAAGGTGCACCTCGAGTGCCGGGCCACCATCGGCCAGGTCTCGAACGTCGAGCACGCGAACATCTCGCTGGGCAAGGCGGGGCGTATGCGTTGGCTCGGGTTCCGCCCGCACAACCGCGGCGTCACGATGAACCCGGTCGATCACCCGATGGGCGGCGGCGAAGGCCGTTCGTCCGGCGGTCGTCACCCGTGCTCGCCGTGGGGTCAGCTCGCCAAGGGCCTGAAGACGCGCAACAACAAGCGGACGGACTCGATGATCATCCGCCGCCGGAACGTGAAGGGTTAAAGCGATGCCGCGCAGCATTAAGAAGGGCCCGTTCGTCGATGGTCATCTCATGGAGAAGATCACCGCGAATCAGGGGCAGCAGTCGAAGAAGGTGATCAAGACCTGGTCGCGGCGGAGCACCATCGTGCCCGAAGCCGTCGGCCTCACGTTCGCCGTGCACAACGGCCGCAAGTTCGTCCCGGTCTTCGTGACGGAGAACATGGTCGGCCACAAGCTCGGCGAGTTCGCCCCGACGCGCACGTTCCACGGGCACTCGGGCGACAAGAAGGCGAAGGTCGCGGCGAAGAAGTAGTCGCGAGACCTCGCACGGAGAGCGCGCGGCGCGGGCGACGAGCCTGCTCCGCGCGCTTCGTTTTGTTCGGCCCGACGAAGGGGGGGCTCGGGCTCCCTCTGGTCCTGGTCTCGAGGTTCGCGTACCCTCTCCAGGGGTCGATGGGCGCACGCTCGAGAGCTGGATTGCCGTTGGTGGTGGCCATGCTGGCCGGCTGCTCGCTCGTCTTCGACACGGAGGGGGCAGCGACTGGAGGAGGGGGCTCGGGCGGCAGCGCGCCGTCGAGCACGTCCAGCTCGGGGACGACCACGTCCAGCTCGGGGTCGACGTCCAGCACGTCCAGCACCAGCACGACCACGAGCACGGCCACGAGCACGACCACGAGCTCGATGGGCTGCGAACAGGATCAATGCCAGGCCTCGTGTGGCCCAGGCTCGACGGGCGACTGCGTGGGCAACGACTGCGTCTGCGACTGCGACAATCAGGCTTGCCAGCAGCACTGCTTCTTCCAGATGAAGAGCACAGTCTGGGAGTGTCAGGGCCCCACATGCCTGTGCTGTCCCGAGCCGCAGAGCTTCGGGTCGCCGGGAGCCTGTGACGCCGGCTGTGCGGAGTACTGCGGCGCCTGCAACGCCGACTGCCTCAGCACTCTCTGTCAGTGCGGGGACTGATGACGGCGTCGAGCCCCGACCCTCTCCGCGTCGCACCCCGGCAGATCGGCCGGTATTGGCTCTACGAGGAGATCGCCTTTGGCGGGATGGCGTCGGTCCACCTCGGTCGCTCGACGGGTGACGCCGGCTTCGCCCGCACGGTCGCCGTGAAGCGCCTGCATCCGCAGTACGCGAAGGACCCGGAGTTCGTCGCCATGCTGGTGGACGAGGGCCGGATCGCCGAGCGCATCCGTCACCCCAACGTCGTGAGCGTGCTCGACGTCGTGGCCGCCAACGGCGAGCTGCTCCTCGTGATGGAGTACGTGCACGGCGAGTCGCTCGGCAAGCTGCTCGCGACCGAGCGCGCCGCGGGCAAACGTGTCGAGCCCGCCATCGTCTCTGCCGTGGTCGTCGGGCTCCTACAAGGGCTCCACGCCGCACACGACGCGCGAGACGCGAACGGAGCGCCGCTCGGCATCGTTCATCGCGACGTCTCGCCCGAGAACGTGCTCGTGGGGGTCGACGGGATCGCGCGTGTGCTCGACTTCGGGATCGCCATGGCCGCCGAGCGCGTGCAGACCACGCGGGATGGGCAGCTGAAGGGCAAGCTCGGCTACATCGCCCCCGAGCAGCTCTCGGGGAAGCCGGCGACGCCGGCCGCCGACGTGTACGCGGCCGGCGTGGTGCTGTGGCAAGCGCTCACCGGGCGGAAGCTCTTCGAAGCGCCGAACGAGGCGGCGATCATGATGGAGATCGTCCAGGGCGACATTCAGCCGCCGAGCCGCTTCGTGACCGAGCTGCCGGAAGGTGTGGATGACGTCGTCCTCAAGGCCATCGCGCGCGATCCGGGGTCGCGTTACGCGAGCGCGGACGAGCTCGCCTCCGCACTCGAGACGGCGCTGCCGCCCGCGAAGGCGCGTGACGTCAGCCGGTGGGTGAACGAGACCGCAAAGACGATGCTCGCTTCGCGGAGCGCGCTCCTCGCGCGGGTCGAGCGCGAGGGGACGGAGACCACCGAGGGCGTGCGCGCCGAGGTGTCGCGTGTGTCGATCCCCGTCGTGGCCAGCCTCCCCGGGCCCGAGCTGACGAGCGCCGGCGCCACGATGAGCACGCCGGCGCCTCCCAGGCGGCAGCGCTGGTGGCTCGCCGCGCTCGCCGCGCTCGGCCTCGTCGGGCTCGGCGCGGGCATCTCGGGCTTGTGGATGGCGCAGCGTGGCCAGCCGACATCCCAGGAAGCGGCGCACGCCGGCGGCGTCGTGAGCGCGCCGACCGTCGTGACGAAGAAGGAGGCGCCGAGCGCGAGCGTCGGCGAGCCCGCGATCATCGTGGCGCCCGCGACGTCGGCGCCCGCGACCTCGGCGACCGCCGTTGTGTCGTCGTCCGCCTCGACGCGCGCGTCCGCCAAACAACCGGTCGCGACCTCCGACGTGAAGGCGCCTCCCCAGCGCGGCGCCAACTGCAACCCCGACTATGTCGTCGATGCGCAGGGCGTGAAGCGGTACAAGAAGGAATGCTTGCGCTGAGAGCGGCGCGCGCCGCGCTCGTCCTCGCGACCGCCGCCTCGGCGGTGCTCGCCTCGAGGCCCGCCGCGGCCGACGAGACCGATGTCTGCCTCGAGAGCCACGTCTCCGCGCAGAAGGCCCGCAAAGAAGGCAGCCTCCTCGTGGCTCACCTCGCGCTGCAGCGCTGCGAGCGCGACACCTGTCCGGGCCAGATCCGCGAGGAGTGCGCTGCGTGGCGGAAGGAGATCGAGTCGGTCCTCGGCACCGTCGAGGTATCGGTGGATGTCGGTCCTCTGGGCGACGCCGCTCGCGCGCGTGTCACGATCGACGGCGCCGAGCCGCTCGTCCCGGTCGGACCGAGCCGCTTCCTGACCACGGTGGGGAGACACACGGTCGAGGCGCGCACCGAAGACGGGGCGAGCGCGCGCGCCGAGGTGATGGTCGCGCCGATGCGTGTCGCCAAGGCGACGCTCGATCTGCGGGCGCAGCACGGCGCCTCGCCCGATGACCCGACCAGCGGCCGCCCGATCCCTCCCCTGACCTTGGCGGGGGCGGTCGTGACGGGGGTCGGCGGTGTCGGGCTCCTCACGTTTGCGATCGCCGGCGGGCTCGGCGCGGCGGCTTACGGCGATCTCGACGCATGCCGTCCCCGCTGCGCGCAGAGCCAGGTCGATGACGTCGATCAGAAGCTCCTCGCGGCCGACGTCGGCCTCGGTCTGGGTCTGGGCCTCGCCGCCGTCGGGGTCGTCCTCATCATCGTCGGCGAGGTCACGGACGAGCCCGCCCCGAAAGGACCCATCGGCTTCCGATTCTGACGCTCGCTATGGCACCGCGGGAGCGAGGGGGCGTGAGGCCTTGCAGCAGCGGAAGCCCGTCGAGTAGTCGTGGTAGGAGGACTCGTGCGCGACGGTGATGAACGCGCAACCGGGACCGTGCTCGTTCTGCGTGCTGTAGAAGCCGCCCACGAATACGGCGTTGCCGGGGCTGCCCGGTTGCCATTGCCGGCGGACGCCGTCGGTCTCGAGGGACGCGATGAGCGCGCTCGTCACCGTGTCCGACACCCACTCGTGCAGGTTGCCGACCATGTCGCAAACGCCGAGATCCGTGGCGCATTGGTCGAACGCGCCCGCTGGCGCAAGGAAGCCTCGAGTCTGGCTCAGGGCGGGGTTGTTGAAGTGCTCGTCATAACGGAATCGATAGCCTTGCTCGGGAAACAGGATGGGGAGCAGGTGAGCCTTGCCGGTGTTGCACGCGCCGGGGCGTGCGCTGCCGGCATACGGAAAGACGCCGGACCTGCGGTGGCGGCAGGCACGTTGCCATTCGGTCCTCGTGCAGAGCCGCTTGCCCGCGGCGTCACACGCCGCCCCGGCCTCGGTTCGGCTGATGTATGACTGGGGAAAGACGGCGCGTGCGTTTGCCGCCCGGTAGCGGACGCCCGCCCGAGGACGCTGGTAATGGGGGAAGAGACGGGACTGACCGCCCGGCAGATCTTCGAGCAGATGGGCCTCGAATCGATCGATGCAGACCTCGTCCACCTCCACCATGTCCGACGGACAGGCTCGCCGTGCCTCGGGCGCGGCGGTTGCGGTCGCGTGGGACCACGGCGCCTCGGCCCCGTCCGTGGCCGACGAGGTCGGCGCGTGTAGGGTGGTGCTCGCTCGGACGTCGGGCGGCGTGTCGTCGGGGCGCTCGGACACGGAGCAGCCGAAGAGGAGCGCGAGCGAAAGAAGGCCGACGGGTCGAATACCAGGCCATCGGCGCGCGCGCCGGGAGTGTGACTGGGCCCTAGCGCTTGATTGAAGACCAGCGCTCCCGGATCAGGTCGCGGCGACGAGCAGGACAGCGAGCGTGGCGACGCTGCAGGTCACGAGCGACCACCCGACGAGCTTGAGCCGGCGCGGGTGGACGCGGAGGAAAAACAGGACCCAGGCCGCGGCGAGCATCGGGAGCGACGCGAAGCCGGCCGGGGCCTTGGCAGCGAGCACCAGCCCGCCGAGGGTCGCGAGCGTGAGCACCACGACATCGATCGGGGCGCGCGCGCCCTTCTTGTGGCGCGCGATGACCGTCCGCACCGCGGCCGTGGACGCGGCGAAGGCGACGAGCCAGGCGCCCCACGCCGCGAGCGCCGTCGTGAGCGTCACGCCGCCCGCCACGGCGACGGGCAACGAGGCGCCGGCGAGCGCGCCGGCCGCGACGACCTCGCCGATGGCGGTCTTCTCTTTTTCGCGAGCGACGAACGGGACGAGGATGAGCGCGAAGACGAGCGCGAGCGCCGCGGCGAGCCGCGCGGGGCTCGCGAGCGCGAGCGCGGTCGCTCCGGTCACGAGCGCGAGCGCGCCACAGAGGATGCCCAGCCGCAGCGCGCGCGGGCCGTCTTCCTGACGGGCGCGTCGGCCGCGTGTTCCGAGAAGGACGAGCGCCGGCTCGTGGCCCACGAATGCGGCCAGGGCGGCGACGGCGAACAGACCGCTCGCCCACGTGGGAGAGCCCATGGCGAGCCCGCCGGCGAGCGGCAGGAGCAGCTGGCCGTAGGCGCCGTGCTCCTTGGGCAGCAGGCGGCGCTCGCTCATTCGGTCAGCGCGAGCGCGCGCGGAAAGAGGACGTTGTTCTCGAGGTGGACGTGGAGGAGGAGATCGGTCTCGAGATCCACGAGGCCGCCGAGCGCCGCCTTGAACGTGTTGCACGCGCCCTCGGGGGGCACGTAGTCGAGCGCGATCTCGCGCATGCGCCGGAGGGCAGCGCCCGCGCCGTCGTGCTCGCGCATCATGACGGAGACGGGGCCTCCAATGCCTCGCGCCGGCTCGCCGCTCGCCAGGGCGCGGATGGCGGGGAACAGGATGCGCTCCTCCTTGATCATGTGTTGGCGCAGCTCCTCCGCGAATGGGGCGAACACCGAGGCGAGCTCGACCATGTTCGGGTGTTTGGCGCCGTGCACGCGCGCGACCTTCTCGAGCAGACCGGCGAGGCGGTCGAGCTCGGCGACGGTGAAGGCGTGGTGCGTCCGCTCGATGTGGTCACACACCGAGCCGAGCGGTGCGTCCGCCCAATCATTCCGCGCCTCCGGTGTGGTGGCGCCGAGCTCCGCCAGGACCGAGCCGACGTCGAGCCCCTTCTCGGCGCAGGCGTTCGCCAGCGATTTCTTGCCGCCGCAACAGAAGTCGATGCCGAGCCGGGAGAACAGGCGGCTCGTGCTGGGTCGCTCGGTCACGACCGCGCCCACGGAGGTGTGTTCGTCGAAGAGCATCTTGCTCCAAGACCATAGTGCCTATAAATTGGATGTCGAGGTCCAATTTGCAGTTCTCGCAGACGATCGAATACGCGCTCCGCGCCGCCGTCTGGCTCGCCGACCACGAGGGTGGGCAGACGACGCAGCAGATCGCCGAGGCGACCCAGGTCCCGGCGAGCTACCTGTCGAAGGTCCTGCAAGGTTTGCGTCGAGCCGGCCTCGTGATCGGACAACGTGGTCAGGGGGGCGGCTTCACCCTCGCGCGCCCGGCGGCGGAGATCTCGGTGCTCGACGTGATGGATGCGGTCGAGCCCACGCGTCGCATCGAGACGTGCCCGCTCGGGATCCCCTCACACGGCGTCCGGCTCTGTCCGCTTCACCGCAAGCTCGACGACGCGCTCGGGCACCTGGCCAAGGTCTTCGCCGATACGTCCTTGGCGGAGCTCGTCGGTACGCGGGGAAAGTTGCGGCCGCTCTGCCCGGTCCAGGGAGGCTGATCGCGAGCGCGCGAGCCGCCGGGCGCGTGTGTCAGGGCGTGCCGGCGCCGAAGGCGAGGGTGCGCCTCGAGCTCCGGGCGCTTCGCGGCTCGAGGCGGCGCGCTGGATCGGCACGCCAGGTGCTAAGGCTTGGACATGCACACCTTTCTTCGGCTCCCTTGGCTCCTCGCGAGCGTCGCGACGCTCGCGCTCTTCGGTTGTGACTCCGAGGTTCAGTGTGAAGACGGCGCGTGCCCGGGGGGCGGCGGCGCCGGGGCCGGCGGTGGATCGGGTGGGTCGGGTGGCTCGGGCGGAGAAGGAGGGCAGGGGGCGACCGCGCCCACCAAGCTCGACGTCCTGTTCGTCGTCGACAACTCCTTCGGTATGGCCGAGCACCAGGCGGCGCTCGCCTCGAGCGTGCAGACCCTCCTCTCCACCTTGACGAGCCCACCCTGCGTGGACCTCGCAGGGACTGCCGTCGACTGGCCGGTCTCGCCGACGGCAGCTTGCCCGTCGGGCTCGTCTCGCCGCCACCGCCCGCTGACCGATCTCCACATCGGCGTCATCAGCTCGAGCCTCGGCGCGTTGACCGGCTCGCAGTGTGATGGGCAGCCGGCGCCGAGCGTCGGCGCCAACGACGCCGCGCACCTGCTCGACCGCGGGCCCGCGGGCACCGTGCCCACGTACGAAGGTCAAGGCTTCCTGGCGTTCGACGCCGCAGGCGTGATGACGCCGCCCGGCGAGGCCGACCTCGCCGTGGTCGCGAGCCGACTGAGCGATCTCATCGTGGGCGCGGGCTCGACGGGTTGTGGCTACGAGATGCCGCTCGAGGCCATGGTGCGGTTCTTGGTCGACCCGGATCCGTACGAGAGCCTCGAGCCGGGCGCGGGCGGGTTGCCCGCCCGGGTCGGCACGGACTCGGCGCTGCTGACCCAGCGCGAGGCGTTCCTTCGACCCGATTCGGCGGTCGCTATCGTGCTCCTGTCGAACGAAAACGACTGCTCGATGAACGTCGCGAGCCAGGGCCCGCTCCTGTTCGACCCGGAGCCTTTCTTCCGATCGACGAGCGCCTGTCAGACCGATCCGAACGGGCCCTGTTGCACCAGCTGCGGGCTGCCGCTGCCGGATGGGTGCGCCCCCGATCCGACCTGCGACCAGCCGCTCTACTCGCTCATCGAGGATCACCCCAACCTGCGCTGCTACGACCAGAAGCGCCGCTACGGCGTCGATTTCCTCTATCCAACGGCGCGCTTCGTCAACGCGCTCTCGAACGCGACGATCGATCCTGCTGCGAGCGATCTCGGCGGCGCGAGCGCCAGCACGCCCAACCCGCTCTTCGCAGGCGGGCGCTCCCCGTCGAACGTCGTCCTGCTCTCGCTGGTGGGCGTCCCCTGGCAGGACCTCGCGAGCGATCCGAACAGCGGCGACAGCGCGCTGCTCGCGAGCGAGGAGGTCGTCTGGGAGTACCTCACCGGCTACGACGACGTCTTCATGATCGAGAGCATCCTCGGGCGCAACGGCGCCAACCCGGTGACCGGCGACAGCACCGGCGCGGGCAACCCCATCAACGGCGGGGACCGCGGGATCCCGCTGAACGACGCGCTGCAGTACGCGTGCATCCGGCCCCTCCTCGTGCCCATCACGAGCAGCCCGGCCTGCGAGCCTTGTGCGGCCGACCCTTCCTGCGACGACCCCATGTGTGACGGGGCGACGCAGGTCGCGACGGTGGCGACGCCGGGGCGGCGGCACAACGGCGTCGTGCAAGGCCTCGGCGATCGTGGCGTCCCGGCCACGATCTGCCCGGGTGATCTCGGCGTGCCCTTCGAGACGGCGTATGAGGCCCTCTCGCGCCGGCTCGGCAGCTCCCTCGCGAAGTGAGCCCCTGGGCAGGTCGCGCCGGGTGATTCTTCGGGGTCGGGGTCACGTCTGACCGCTCGTGGCATACGATGCGTCGGTGACCCTGACGAGCCCCGAGCCGAACGTGTCGGACGTCGACGCGGCGCCCCCCCGAAAGGCCCCCGACGAAGCAGGCCCCGAAGACGCGCCCCCTCCGCGCGCGCGGCGTCAATGGCCGTGGATCCTGCTCGGCGTCGTCCTCGTCTTCGTCGTCGCGGGGGCGATCGGCGCGGTGCTGCTGGTCCGGTACCTGCCGAGCGCGGCGGGGGAGCGCGCCGTCGCGAGCGCGAAGGAGCGCGGGTTCGACCTGGGCTTCGACTCGATCGACGTGACAGGTGTGTTGCCCTGGGAGAAGGGCCCGGCCCAGATCGCGCTGAAGGGCGTGCGGGCGAAGAACGTCGCCGCGCCCGACGTCCAGATCGCGATGGACGAGGTGCGCGTGACCTTCGCGGGCCTCGATCCTGCCAGCGTGGAGGTCGTCGCGCCCTCGGTCGATGCCCCGAGCCTGCCTGCGCTCTTTGCGTTCGAGGACGCCCTGAAGGGCGGCCCCGCTCGCCCGCTGCCCGTCACCGCGACCCAGGTGCGGCTGCGCGTCGATCGCGTCGCCGAGCGGCTCCCGCTCGCCGTCGTCGGGGAGGCGTCGCGTGTCACCGCAAAAGACGGCGAGATCTCCATCGAGGGGCTCACGGTGAAGCCCGACATCCCCTTCGTCTCGCTGGGCGTCCCCGCCGTCGCGGTGATCGTCGAGCGCGCGGAGGACAGGCTGTGGCTCCGCTTCGCGGACCTGAAGTCTGCGCGCCTGGGGGTGAACCGCGCCGCGACGCGCGGCTACCTGGAGCTCGATCGGCTCGACCCCGAGAAGCTGCCGAAGTGGCTGCCGATCGGCCTGCCGGGCAAAAGCGTCTCGGGCAAGCTCGAGGTCGGCCTGAGCGGGGAGGAGGCGGAGAGGGGCAGCTTCGAGGCCGCGATCACCGGTTACGTGCCGCCGCATCCACGCGAGCTCCAGGGAATCATCTTCGGGAACGTGACGAAGGTGTCAGGTAAGTTCGCCATCGCCGGCACCACGGTCGACCTCGAGGAGGTGAGCGTGAAGGCCGGGACCCTCGAGCTGAAAGGCAAAGGCAGCCTCGGGCTCGACGGGACCATGCGCCTCGACCTGAAGGGCGTCGTCCCCTGCAACCAGCTCGCGGTCAGCGCGATCGCGGCGCACCTCGGTCCGACCGCGTCCCTCGTCGCAGGTCAGCTCGCGCGGGGTCGCCTGAGCGGCAACGTGGAGACACGCGTCACGGTCGAGGCCGACGTTCGCGATATCGAGAAAGCCAAGGTCGCGCCCTCCGCGTTCGTGCGGTGCTCGATCTCGCTCTGACGGGCGGGCGCGCTCAGGGATCGACGAGGGTCGCGCGTTGCCCGGCGAGGTCCGCGACCGCGTCCGCGATCTGCTGCAGCGGCAGGACCCGCGAGGCGACGCCCGCGCGGACCGCGGCGCCGGGCATCCCGTAGACGACCGCGGTGTCTTCGCTCTCCACGAGCACCGTGCCGCCCGCGCGCCGGATCTGGGACGCGCCGATCACGCCGTCGTCCGCCATGCCCGTCAGGATGACCGCGTGTGAGCGCGAGCCGAAGGCGTCCGCCGCGCTCGAGAAGAGCCGGTTCGCGCTGGGCACGTACCGATCGGTGGTGTCGGGGGGGCGCACGTCGAGAAGCGGGTAGCCGTTCACCTTGCGGACGGTCATGCAGGAGCCGCCGGGGCAGACGTAGGCGCGGCCGGCGAGCACGAGATCACCCTCGACCGCCTCCCGGACCGTGACGGCCGCGATGCGGTCGAGCCGCTCGGCGAACGTGCGCGTGAAGTTGGGCGCCATGTGCTGCGCCACCAGGATCGCTCCCGGGTAGGAGGGAGGCAGCCGTGAGAACAGGTGGAGCAAGGCGGTGGGGCCACCCGTCGACGAGGCGATCACGACGAGGAAGCGAGGCGGCACCGAAGGCGGCGGGTGATCCTTCGACGACGCGGCCGCTCGCGGAGGGAGCTCGCTCGGCCGAGGCTGGCGGACGAGGTGGCGCGTGAGGAGCAGCTTCTGGGCGAGCTCGGTCCGGAACGGCTCGGGGCTGAGGAGCGGATCGGGCGGCTTGGCGATGAAGTCGACCGCGCCGAGATCGAGCGCCTTGAACACGTTGTCGGTCGCGTCGTGGCTCGAGAGCACGATGACCGGCGTGCTGCGCCGCGCGAGGAGCAGGCGGAGGAAGGTGAAGCCGCCCATCTTCGGCATCTCGAGATCGAGCGTGATGGCGTCGGGGTCGAGCTCGGCCACCATGCGCAGCGCCTGCTCGCCGTTCGACGCGTGACCGACGACCTGGATCTCGTTCGACGACGAGAGCGCGTCCGTGATCACGTGGCGCACCACGCGGGAGTCGTCGACCACGAGCACGCGGAGCTTGGGCGCGGTCATCGGGCTCTCCTCGGGAACTCGTCCAGGGCGGGCCGCCGATACACGATGTCCTCCGAGAGCTGCACGATCTCGAACGGGGATGGATCGGACAGGAGCGACTCCGAGTGGCCCAAGAGGAGGTAGCCACCGGGAGAGAGGCGGTTGAAGAAGCCCTGCACCACGCGCTGGCGCGCCGACTCACCCATGTGGATGAGCACGTTGCGACAGAAGATGGCGTCGACGGCGCCGGCGAACGCCGTGTCCGAGAGGAGGTTCGCGTGTCGGAACCGACAGACCGCCTTGAGCTCGGGCGAGACGGCGCGAGAGCCGTCGGGCTGCTTGACGAAGTAGTGGGAGTAGAGCGGGTTCGTCACGCCGCGGAAGGAGGCCTGGGAGTAGACCCCCCGGCGGGCGAACGCGATGCAGCTCCGCGAGATGTCGGTGCCGAAGACGTGGATGCGGTTGGCCGGGACGAGGCCCGACTCGAGGACGATGGCGCCGATCGTGTAGGCCTCTTCGCCGGTCGCGCACCCGGCGCTCCAGACGAGGATGCGCTCGCGTTTGGCGAGGCGCGGCAGGATCTCGTAGCGGAACGCTCGGAGCTGGTACTCCTGGCGAAAGACGTACGTTTCGTTGACCGTGCAGGTCTCGACGGCTTCTTCCAGCTCGGCGCTGTCGCCGTCCGTCAGGCGCCGGAGGTACTGGGCGAAGCTCTGCGAGCCGGTCGCGGCCAGCCGCTTCTGCAGGCGGCGCTCGATGGTCGGCCGCGCGTCGGCGCCGAACCAGAGCCCCGCGCATTCGTGGAGCAAGTCTCGGAGACGTTCGAACTCGTCCGGCGCGAGCGTGAGGGCAGCTGGCCTAGGCATTCTCTACGGACAACTTGGGGTTCTAGCACAGACGCCCCCCGTTCCATCACAGACCTCTCGCGAAAGCGTGTTCTGGTAGGCTCGCCCCCATGGAGTTCTCGGGCTCGCCTTGGCCGATCGAGCCTCAGGCGCTCGGACCCGTGGCGGTCGGGACCCTCGCCTGGCAACGGGGCGCAGATCGCGCGCGCGTCACGGCGATCGTGAAGTGCACGCTCAGCATGGTGCACGAAGGTTTTGCGATCCCGACGGCGCCTCGGCCGATCGAAGTGGACGATCGTCCGTGGATGGGACGCCCCGGCCGGAGCCTCGAGGCCGCGTCGGAGATCCTGCCGTCGCTCGGGTTCACCGAGGTGACGCTGCGCGGGCACGCGACCTGTCCCCAGCACGAGGCGACACCGGCCATCGCCGTTCGCCTCGTCCTCTGGCGTCGCTCCGCGCTCATCGACAAGACGCTCCATGTGTTCGGCGAGCGAGAGTCCGGCGGGGACTACCCGAAGGAGTTTTCGTCGATGCCGCTCGTCTACGAACGCGCAGCCGGAGGCCCGGGCACCGACAACCCCGTCGGGATGACCGAGTCCGATGGACCGCCGTTCATCGTCGATCCGATGGCGCCCGGACGCATCGCCGGCTTCGGTCCGCGCGCAGCGACCTGGCCCGGACGTGCAAAGGGCCCGGTGGCGCCCGGCTCGGTCTGGGCCTGGGACAACCAGATCACGGTCGCGCACCTCGCCGCGTCCCCCGACGATCAACGTGTCCCCGTCCTGGACGGCCGGGAGTGGATCGTGCTCGACGGCGTGCACGCGGACCTGGCTCGCTTCGCGACGCGCCTGCCCGCGGCGCGACCCTCGGCGATCCTCTGCGACGACGCGGGTGTCAGGACGCCGTTCTCGCTCGTGCTCGAGGGGGTGGCCATCGACGCCGACAATCTCGAGATCTCGCTCGTCTACCGCGGGAACCTGGAGGCTCCGCACGACGAGCTGCACCGGCTCCGCGTCGAGGCCGATCTCGATCTGGACGACACGAGGATCGAGCCCCCTCCTCGGCCCAACGGCGACACCGCCTACGCGCTCGGCAGCGGGATGAGGCTCGGCTCGTCCGAGCCTGCCGCGCCGGTCGCGCCGCCCGCTCCCATTGCGCCGCCTGCTCCCGTCGCGCCCCCTGCGTTCGTGTCGCCGCCTGCCGTCGTCGCGCCGCCTGCGTTCGTGTCGCCGCCCGCGCCGCCCGCCGTCGTCGCGCCGCCTGCGTTCGTGTCGCCGCCCGCGCCGCCCGCCGTCGTCGCGCCGCCCGCCGTCGTCGCGCTGCCGGTTGCGCCGGTTGCGCCGCCCGCGTCGGTGCCGCCGCCCGTCGTTCCGCCTGCGCCGGTCGCGCCGCCCGCGCTCGCGCCGGCGGCGCCGCCTGCTGCGGTCGCCCGGCCGGCATCGGTCGCGCCGCCGCCTCTCGCGTCACCTGCCGTCGTCGCGCCGCCGGTGCTCGGGGCACCTTCACCCGTCGCCCCGCCGATCGTCCCGCGCCCGCCGTCGGTGGCGCCTCCGCGTCCTTCCACCCCGGTGGACGCCGCCGCGCCGCTCGCGCCGCGGTCCGTGGCGGAGCAGCCCGAAGCCGAGAGCGGGCTGCGAGCCACCATCCTCGCGCGGCTCGCGAAGGGGGAAGCGCTCCGCGACCTTCCCCTGTCGGGCGCGGACCTCTCTCGGCTCGATATGACGAACGCGTCATTGTCTGGCGCGAACCTGACGGGCACCAAGCTCGTGGGGGCGAAGCTTACGGGCGCCAAGCTCTCGGGCGTCAAGATGCAGGGCGCCGACCTCAGCGGCGCCGACCTCTCGTCCTGTGATCTGAGCCAGGCCGATCTGAGCCGCGCGACCATGACGGACACGGTGCTCCGCGGCGCCGATCTCAAGGACGCCTCGCTCACCTCGGCCGTGGGCAAGGGCGCGAAGCTCGACGACGCCCAGCTCGGGCGCGCCGTCCTCTCGCAGGGGAAGTGGGAGGGCGCGTCCTTCGCGCGCGCGGATCTGGCGGGCGCGGATCTCTCGGGAGCCGAGCTCGACGGCGCGTGTTTCGAGGACGCCAAGCTGCCCGGGGCGCGGCTGGTCGACGCCAAAGGAAAGGGGACCGTCCTCGTTCGTGCGGTCCTGTCCGACGCGAACCTCGCCGGCGCGGCGCTCCCGGACGCGAACCTCGACGAGACCGACGCGGCCCGCACGGTCTGGGATCGCGGCGTGCTCGACGGCGCCACGTTCCGCCGCGCCAACCTGGAGTCCGCGGGCTTCGCGCGGGTCCACCTCGACCGCGCCGACTTCGCCGGCGCGAAGCTCTCGAAGGCGAGCCTCATGGGGGTGACGGGCGAGCGCGTCGGGTTCGTGGACGCGTCGATGGAAGCGGCGGACCTGAGGCAGACCAAGCTCCCCGACGCGTCGTTCGAGGGCGCGAAGCTGGTGCGGGTCAACGCGCTGAAGGCCACGCTCACCGGGGCCAAGCTGGCGCGGGCCGATCTCTCGGCCGCGTCCTTCCGGTCGGCCAAGCTCCGCGGCGCGGATCTCCGCGAGGCGTCCCTCAAAGACGCCGACCTGCGCGACGCAGATCTGGAGCAGGCCGATCTCGAGGGCGCGAACCGAGAAGGCGCGAAGCTCTCCGGCGCCAACCTGAAGGGTGCGAAGGGCGGAGAGGGCTGACGTGCTCTCGCTCGTGTCGCCCATCCCCCTCTCCGCTTACGGAGGCGCGGTCGGGACGACGTTGGCTTGGCGGCACCGCGGCGAGCTCCGGCTGACCGTCGTGCTCAAGGCGGCCTTCGCGCTCGCGCCCGACGCGCTCGCGGAGCCGATCCCCGGAGCCGAGCTGTGGCTCGACGAGGGCGCCGACCACCCTTCCGACCTCATCCCCGTGCTCGCGCAGCCCGAGGTGATCGTCGTCGGTCACGCGTGCGCGCCGGCGAACAGGACGGTCCCGTCCATGTCGGTCCGGCTCTTCGTCGGCGGCGACGGGCCAGCCGTGGACAAGACGCTCCACGTCTATGGCGACCGAGCGGGCGTGCGCAGCGAGCCGACCCCGTTCGAGCGCCTGCCGCTCGGCTACGATCGGGCGGTGGGCGGACCGGGGACCGAGAACCCCGCCGGGCGCAGGCCGGACGGCTCCTCTGCGTTGCCCAACGTCGTCCACCCCTCGGAGCCCTGGATGCCGGCGGGGCTCGGACCCATCCCGTCCACCTGGCCGGGCCGCCGACGGTCGATCCGGAGCCGCGCGCCATTCGTGAAAGACGGCGTGCTGGAGGTGCCCGATGACATGGGTCTCGACTACTTCCAGGCCAGCCCGCCCGACCAACGACTCCCGACTCTTCGGGGCGACGAGTGGATCGTGATCGACGGGATGCACCCCACCTTCACGCGTCTCCAGTCGCAGCTGCCCGGCTCGGTGGCGCGCGCGCGGCTCATCGCGACGCGCGGCGACAATTCTCGGACGCTCGATCTCGTCGTCGATCGGCTGTTCGTGGACATGGACCGCCTCACCGCGACCCTCCTGTGGCGAGGCGGTTGCCCTCTGCCCGCCGAGCCGTGGGAGGGGCAAGTCGTCGCCGGCGTCGAGTCGCCCGCCGAAGACGAGCTGGAGGAGTCGAGCAGCACCATGGTGTTCGACGAGGCGGAGCTCGCTCGGCTCTCGGGCGGCGCGCTCCCCTGGGCGCCGACGCTGCGGCGGTCGAGCCCGGGTAAGGCCCTCGGCGGCCTCCCGTTCGGTCGGCTCGACGAGCCGGCTCCGCCGCCGGCGACCGCGCTCGAGTGGTCGAATGACGAAACTGTCACGATATCGGGAGACGAGCTCGGGGCCGCCCTGCCGTTCGGCGCGGGGCCGGCCGGCCCAGCCTCGCGAGCCGAGCGGGCAGTCGACCTGCCTGGAGGTCGCCCGCCCGCGTTCGCCGTGCCCACCCTGGTGAGCCTCGAGCCGGACGACGAGGCCTCGGGTCAGACGGCGGTGGCGCCGATCCCCGACTCGCTGCGCGACGCGCTGCCGTTCGCGGCGGACGCTCCCGTCGCCGAGCCGGCGGCGAGCGAGCCCGCGCCCGCGCTGGCCGCTCCAGCGCTGAGTGAGCCCGCGCCCGCGCTTGCCGGTCCGGAGAGTGAGCCGGCGCCCCCGGTCGCTCCGGCGGCGAGTGAGCCCGCGCCCGCGCTGGCCGCTCCAGCGCTGAGTGAGCCCGCGCCCGCGCTGGCCGGTTCGCTCGTCGAGCCCGATGGCGTCCGCCAGCAGCTGCTCGCGCGCATCCGAGCGGGCGGAGAGATCGGCGCGCCGCTGAGCGGCGCGGATCTCTCCGGTCTCGACCTCCGCGGGGCGCGGCTGAGCGGCGCGGATCTCTCGGGGGCTCGCTTCGTGAACGCAGACCTCACCGGCGCCAAGCTCTCGGGCGCGAAGCTGGTCGGCGCCGATCTGTCGGGCGCAAAGCTCTCGGGCGCCGATCTGAGCCGCGCCGATCTCGTGCGCGCGACGCTCGGCGGGGCCGACCTGTCGGGCGCCGATCTGTCGGGCGCGACGATGACGCTGGCGTCCGGGGACGACGCGCTCTTCCGCCGGGCGCGGTGTGATCGCGCGAGCCTTTCGCAGGGCCGATGGGCGCGCGCCGATTTCGAAGAGGCGAGCCTCGTCTCGGTCGATCTGTCGGGGGCCCGCGTCGACGCCGCGCGTTTCGAGCGCGCCGATCTGAGCGACGCGACGCTCACCGAGATCGTCGGGGAGGACGTGTGCCTGCGGAGCGCGAAGCTCGGGGGCGCGAACGCGACCGGCGCGACCTTGCCCGGCGTCGATCTCGCCGGCGCCCTCGGGGAGCGGTCGGTGTGGGAGGGCGCCGAGATCGATCGCGGCTGCCTCGACCGATGTTCGCTCAAGTCTGCGTCGCTCGTGCGCGCGAGCCTCATCGCCACGACCGCGCGTCAGAGCGTCCTGGACGACGCCGACCTCTCGAACGCGACAGCCGAGGGCGCCGACTTCGAGGAGGCGAGCCTCGTGCGCGCGCAGCTGCGCCAGGCCAAGCTGAACGGAGCGAAGCTCGGCGGGGCGTCGCTCCAGAACGCCAATCTCCAGCGCGCCGTCGCGAACGACGCGGACCTCCGCCGCGTCGATCTTCGCGGGGCCTCGCTCCGCGCGGCGAAGCTGAGCGGAGCGAACCTCTCCGACGCCGCGGTGGACGGCGCCGACTTCCGCGACGCGAACCTGAGCGGCGCGCGACTCTCGGGCGTGGATCGATCTCGCGCGAAGCTGGCCGGTGCCAACCTGAAGGACGTCGTCGACTGAGCGCCGACGGTCAGAATCGACCGCGGACGCCCGCGTAGCCGGGCCCGACCTGCAGATCGACGGACACATCGCCAACGTCGGCGGACGCGGAGGACGACCCACCGCCAGCCAGATCGACGATCAGGAGTGTCGCGCCGGCCGCGAGCCCGACGCCGCCGACGATCAGGCCGATGTTGGCGATCATCTGCTGCTGCTCGCCCTCGTCGATCGTGTCGAGGTCCGCCTGCGCGGTGCACTTGCCACCAGGCTGGGAACCGCATTTGTCCTCGACCTCGCCGTAAGTCGACAGCGACAGCCCGCCGGCCACGCCGAACGTGACCATCCCAGCGACGCCGATGCCGCCGAGCACGAGCGAGCCGATCAGCAGGCCAGAAGGACCGCTCGAGTCGTCGGACGGCGGCGGCGGGGGCGGCGGCTCTTCTTTCTTGGGCTCGGGGACGGCGAGATCGAGCGTCTTGCGCTCACCCTTCGCGAGCGTGAGGCTCTGGCTCACGGGAGGCAGGCCGTCCGTCTCGAGCACGACGTCGACCGGGCCCGGGTCGCGCGGCAGCTGCTTGCCCCAGTCCTCCTTCGCGACGATCGCTCCGCCTACCTTGAGCCGGGTCGAGTCCTTCGCGTTGGCGACGTTCACCGTGAGGACGGAGATCTTGTTGGCCAGCTCCTCGATCTCCACCTTCGCGGAGTCGCGCGTCTGGCCGTATTTGTCCTGGCGCGCCTCCGCCTCGACGATGACGCGCTGGAAGGTCTTGAAGGACTCGTTGAGGCTCCCCATCTCGGCCTGACAGCGGGCGATGTAGAGGAGGGAGTTGGGGCTGGCGACGGTGTCGTAGGAGCTCTTGAACTGCTCCAGCGCCAGGGCGAACTTCTTCGCCTGGAACAGGCGCGTGCCGGCCTGGAAGGCCGACGTCGCCTTTTGCACCTGCTGCGGGGTGGGCGCCGGCGCTTGCGACGGCGCGGGCCCCTGCGCGAACGCGGCCGAGGGCGCGGCGCCTCCGGCCAGGAGCGCAGCCAGGGCGATGGCACGTCGAAGAGCTCTTGAAGATGACAGGGTGGTCATTGTGTGGGCGGCTAGATCGTCGTCGGGTTGTGCTTCTTCGGCGGCTTGGCCGGCGGCTTGCCGGGGGTGGGCGGCTTGCCCGTCGTGGGCGGCTTGCCGGGGGTGGGCGGCTTGCCCGTCGTGGGCGGGGCGACGGTCGGCGGCGGCGTGGGCGGCGCCGAGGCCGTCTCCTCGGGAAGGGCCGACTCGCTCGGGGCGGGCGCGGCGGTCTCGGCCGGCGCCTGCGTGGTGGCCGCGGTCGGAGGCGCCGCGGCCTGGGTCGGGGGCGGTGACGGGGCGGGTGTCGCCGTCGTGCCTGCAGTGACCTTCGCGGTCGCCGTGGAAGACGGCGCGGGCGCGTCGGGACCGCGCAGGGACTCGATGACGGTGATGATGAGCACGCCGACCGCGATGCCGACGCCGATGAGGATCGCGAGGCGCACCCAGGGGGAGGTCGACTTGCCGGGGCCCGGGAGGGCGTCGTCCGAGACGAGCGAGGGCGCGAGCGCGGGCGAGCTGCTCGTTTCCGCGGGGAGGCTCGCGCTGGCGTCGTCGAAGGTGACGATTTCGTCAGCCAACGGAGCAGGCGCCGCTTCCGGGGGGCTCAGGTCGAGCGGGACCGCAGGAGCGACGGGCGCCGGGACCGGCGATACGGGCGAGGCCGGCGTCACCACCGCCGCGATCGCGGCGGAAGACGCGGGGGCCGGGCGGCCCTCGATCGCGGCGAGCGCGGACTCGATCTCGAAATGGCGGGCCGCGACGCTCTTGCCGACGACGCGCTCCACGAAGCGCGCGACGTCCTCGCTCGACGCGGGTTTGGTGAGGTGCGACTCGATCCGCTCGAGCTCCTTCTGGACCTCCGCCGCGGACGCGAAGCGCTTCTTCGGGTCCTTCTCGAGGAGCCGAAGGATCAGCTTGTCGAGATCGGTCGGCAGATCCGGGGCGATCGAGCGAGGCGGCTCGGGCGACTTCAGCGCGATGTTCTCGAGCGTCTGGAGCTCGTTGTCGCTCCGGAACGGGTGGAGGCCGGTGGCGAGCAGGTAAAAAAGCGCGCCGAGCGAGAACAGATCGCTCCGTCGATCGAGGGTGAGCCCGCCGAGCTGCTCGGGAGACAGGTAGGGGGTCTTGCCCTTCACGATGGAGCCGGCTCGGGTGACGTGCAGGCGTCCTTTCGACTTCGCGATCCCGAAGTCGAGGACCTTCACGTGGCCTCGGGTGTCGAGGAGCACGTTCGTCGGGTTGATGTCCCGGTGTACGAGGTCCAGCAGGTGGCCGTCGTCGTCGCGGAGCTCGTGCGCGGCGTGGAGGCCGGCGCAGGCTTCGGCGGCGATGCGCAGGAAGACGTCGAGCGGAATGCCTCCCGACGTCCTCGCCGCCTCCTGGATCACACCGAGCTGCTCGCCCTCGACCCACTCCATCACCAGGTAGAGGTATCGGTCCTCCTCGCCGACCTCGAGGATCTGCGCGACGTTTGCGTGTTTGATGCGCGCGGCGACGCGCATCTCGTCGAGGAACATCTTCTCGAAGTCGATGTCGTCCGAGAGCTCGGGGAGCATCGTCTTGATGGCGACGAGCTCGTCGAGGCCGCTCGAGCCGACGGGCCGGGCCGTCCACACGATCGCCATGCCGCCGCGCGCGACGTCGGAGATGAGCTGGTACTTCTTTCCGCTGCCGGTCGTGACGACCGCGCCGGACCGCGGTCCGTGTGACCCGATGACGGCGAGCTTCTCGGCGTCGAAGAGGGGAGCCGGGTCCTTGTGGGCGGCCGGGGCGACCGCGGGGCTCGGCGGGCTGGGCGCGATCGGCGGAGACGAGGGCGCTTGCGCGAGCGTGGGCTCGTCGAGGAGCGGCTCGATCCCCATCAGCGTCACCTGGCGCGGCTTCACGGCGGCGCGGCGCGGCGCGGGCGGCGGCGTCGACGGCTGCGCCCGAGGCTTGGGCGGCGGCGGCGCCGCCGCCAACGCGCCCTCTTCGAGGAGGAGCTCCCCGTCGGAGGTGGAGATCTCCTCGATGAGATCGGTCGCGTCGGCGGACGAGGGCGCGGGCGCGGGGATGGGCGGCCCCGCGGGCTTGGCGACCACGTTCGTGGTCTCGTCCTCCACCGGCGGCGCGGGCTTCGGTGCCTCGGCCTTGGGCGCTTCGATGGGCGAAGGCGTGAAGCCGATCAGGGTCTGGGCGCGTTTCTTCGCCCCCACGGGGCTCGGCACACCGAGCGCGGGAGGCGGGACGCTGCGGGCGCGGGTCGCGTGCTCGCCGTTCTGCGCGCGGCCGTTGCTGCTCGTGTCCGTCGGGCGAACCGCAGCAAACGACTGCGGCGTCACGCTGCGGTTGAAGCCGATCCCGGCGCGCGGAGTCGGCTCCGTTCGCGCGGAGGGAGCCTTGCCTCGGGACGCCTCGACGAGCTGGCCGACCTCCTCGGGGGAGGCGGCGCTCGAGATGGCCTCGAGCGCCTTGCGGATCAGCTCGGGGCTCGGTCGTTCCGCCGGATCCCGGGACAACCCCTTGCCGATCGCTTCGCTGAGCGGGGCGGGGATCTCGCTGCGAAGGCTCTTCAGCTCCGCGATGGGCCCAGTGAGGACTTTCTGGATGATGGCCGCCTCCATACGTGAGGCGAACAGGCGCTGCCTGCCGAGGAGCTCCCACGCGAGCACGGACGCACTGAAGGTATCGGAGCGGAGATCGGGCGGCGGCGGCGCAGGCCCGAGGGTCAGGCTCATGGCCTTGACTCGCTCCGGGGCGGCGTACGTCAGCCGCTCGAGGTTCTTCGCGTAGTGAAGGCCGAAGCGGACGAGGGCGCGGTCGACCGCGAAGCCCGAGACACGGGTCCGGCCGTCCACCCCGACGTGGATGCACCACGGGCCGAGCTCGCCGTGGCAGAGGCTCGCCGAGCCTGCCGCCTCGATCGCATCGAAGAGGTCGAAGAGGATGCGCGCGGCGACGCCGAGGGCCAGGCCATCGGGTCCGGCCTTCCGCAAGATCGCGGCGAGCGTCTCGCTCTCTGCGTGGGCGTAGGCCACGAAGGGCTCGCCGTCCGCGGTCCCGTGGTCGACGACCGGCGCGATGGCGTCGTGGGAGAGGGCGCGCGCCGACTTGGCCTCGGCCAGGAAGGCGTCGCAGAGCTGGGGGCTCTTGGCGACGTGCCGGTGGATCTTGGTCAGGAGGACCGACTCGCCGTCCGGGTTCTTCGCGATGTAGGAAGCACCCACCCCGCTCGTGAACACCTCCCTGGCGAGCTCGTAGCTGCCCAGCTTCTTGCCGGCGACCTGCTGAGGGATGAGCGCCATCGGCCCTCAGGCTATCAGGCCGCGCCAGACTGGGGGAAGTTCAGGCGGTGACCCCCATGGCTCTCTAGACGGCGTCCGGTAGCGCATCCACCCCTCGTGGGCGCGTGCCGGTCGTCGGGCTCGATCGTGCGCCGCGGTCCGGGGTCGGGCTGGCGCCCGTCTCTGAAAACGCCGCCTAATCCCGGGGGTCAGTCGATGCGCGTCCAGCTCATGTCCACCTCGAGCCGGAATGAGCCCTCGAACGGGTGCGGGGGCGATCCGCCCCACTCGTCGGGCGAGAGCATGGAGAAGTACCGCTCGCCGGAGGTGCGCCGGTAGAGGTGGTAGACCGCGCCGGGGCGCTTCTTGAACTGGCAGACCGCGCGGTGGAGCTCGCCGGCCTCTCGGGCGCGCTCCAGGATGCTCCGGGCCTTCTCCTGGAGCGCACGGATTTGCTCGGCGATCACGTCGAGCTGGCCGCCCACGACGGCGCCGAGCATCCGATCGGCGTCCTGGATCTCGCGGGCGACGTCGAGCAGCTCGATGCGCGCGCCCAGACGCGAGACGGGGTAAGTCGCAGCGCGGTCGGAGGGGACGAGCGCCGTGGTCGGCGCGCCGTCGTTGCTCGAGTCGTGTTTGCCGTCGGTCACTTCGCGGTCGCTCCGTAGCCTCTCATCAGCTCGGTGTACATCGCCGTGCCGAGCTCCCGGTAGCCTTTGATCGTGAGGTGGATCCCGTCCGGTTGGACCAACGGGTCCGCCTCCTCGCGGAGCTTGGCCATGGCGCCTTGCCCCCCGAGGATCTGCCAGGCGTCGAACCACGAGCAGCCGAGCTCGTGGGCGCGGGCCGAGAGCGCGTCGCGCATCTTGGCGCTGCGCTCTTCGGCGTCGGCGCGATCGGTGGGTGAGACCACGACACAATCGGACTCCGGCGCCGCCTGGCGCACGCGGCCGAGCAAGGATGAGAGGTCGTCCGCGACCTTCGCGAACTTGGGGTTCCCGTCCCCCGCCTCGTTGGTCCCGAGCTCGAAGACGACGAGGCTGGGGCGGCGCCGCGCCACCTCCGCGATCCAACCCTCGGCGTCCCACGCGAGCATGGTCCCGTAGCGCGCGCCGTTGATCGCCAGGGTGTCGAGCACGACGCCCGGCTCGCCGCCTGGCGCGGCCTCGACCGTCGCGCCGCAGAGATCGGTCCGGCCGATCGGTCGGACGGCGAGAGTCGCCGAGGACGGAGCCGTCATGGTGACGTGGCGCGGCGAGTTCACGGGCGACTCCGGGCCGACCTTGATCGTGCGGCGCTCTGCGCCGAGCGTGATCTCGAGCTGGTCGTCCGGCTTGTGGAACCGGTAACACACGTCGTACGCGAGCTCGCCGCTGCCCGCCGGCTCGGTGAGGTGGAGCTCGACACGCGGCGAGTCGGCGTAGCCGCTCATCATCAAGCCGCCGAGGCCGAAGACGCCGTCGTCTTGCCGCTCGATCCACACCGGGCGCTTGGGACGCATGCGCCAGCGTCCGTCGATCGTGAGCTTCACGCCGTCGTGGCGGTAGTTCTTGTAGCCCAGGTGGAGGAAGCCGGGGCCGCCGTAGCCGAAGCGCTGGGCGAGCGACTTGCGGAGCTGTCCGCTCCAGAAGTCGGCCTGGCCGTGGGAGTCCCCGAGCCAGAGGATCCGCACGTGGCCCTCGGCCTTCTTGTCCGCGAGCGCGCGGAGGGCCGCGTGGAACCTGGCGAGCTCGGGCACGGCGGGGGGCGCTGTCGCGCGCGGCTGCTCCGGCTGGACGAGCGCCGAGCCGGCCGGGGGCAACGCGTCGGTGCGGAGCGGCGCCGGTCCTGTCGCACGCTCGACCGGCGGCGAGGGTTCGACCACGGGCGCCGAGGCGCAGGCGACGAGCGAAGCCGCCGTGGAGAGGGCCGCGAGACGAGCGAGCATCGACAGGTTAGGTAGCGCAGCCCGAGGGTTCTGTCAGGAATCGATCTGCCGCGGCGCGGCGCCTCGTGGCACCTCGGTCGCGTGGCCTTACGTCGACACCTCGGTCGCGTGGCCCTACGTCGACACCTCCACTCGGTGTAAGAAGTGAGCTGTGCGCCGCCGGCTCGGCCTCTCCCTCGCCTTGTGCCTCACCTGTCTCGGGTGCGGCCAGGACGCCCCGGCGCCGCGGCTCGGCTCGAGCGCGGCGCCCACGGCCGCGCCGGCTGCGCCCGTCCCGAGGCCGGCTTCGGCGGTGCTGCATTTCGTGGTCGACGACGGGGCCAAGCTGCAGGCCGCCCTGAAGTCGGATGCTCGACTCGGCGCACATTTGCTGGGCCGCTCGTGGGCGGCGAGCGCCGTCGGGTGGGCGGGGTTGCCCGTGACCGCCGCCGAGCACGTCGAGCTGACCGGGCAGATCCGTGGCGCGGTGGCGGCGCGCTCCGGCGCGCTCGGGTACGCGGTCGCCATTCCGCTGCAGAACCCCGGCGCGCTGCTGGCGGTCGTCACGGCGGGGGAGGGAGCCCGGTTCCGTCGGCGCGCCGCGGACGGCTTCGATCACCTCGTGCTCGCGAAGGGCGACGACGGCAAGCGGCGCGTGCTCGTGGGCGGCTTCCTCGTCGTCGCCGGCTCCGACGTCGACTTCGCGGAGCTCGGGCCGTTCGTGTCGCAGAAGGCGCCTCTGTTCGCCCCGGTCCCCGGAGACGAGCCCGCGCTGGCCACGGTCTCGGTGGATCGGCGCGCGGCGCTGGCCGCCCTCGACCCGCTGATCGGCCGAGTCAGAGCGCTGGTTCCCGCGCTCGGCGCAGAGCTGCCGGTCGCGTTGCCCGAGGCCCTCGTCGTCCGGGTCGACGCGCCGCCGGGAGCGCTGTCTTTCACCACCTCGCTCGGCGGGCTCGAGGCGGGGGCGCTGCCCCCGACCGGCCCGAGGTCCCGCCTGCTGGAGCTGCCGTCGGGGACCCAGGCGGGGCTCGCCCTCTTCCTCGGCGAGTCCTCGCGCGCGGAGGCCGCCTCGGCGGGGGCCGACGCGCTCGCGCTCGGTCCGCTCGGCTCCGCCGCCGCGGTCCCGCTCGCCGGCGCGCTGAAGCAGCTCGCCGAGGCGCGAGGGGACACGCTCCTCCTGGGCTTCGAGCGCGCGACGACGGGCCCGCTCCTCTCGGGGCGCGCGGACCTGCGGGACGAGAAGCGCGCGCGGGGCGGTCTGGAGGCGCTCGCGCTCGCGCTCCGCGACAAAGCCGTCGCCGAGGCGGTGAGCGGTCAAGGCCTGTCGATCGAGGCGCAGTCGACCGTGCTCGAGCGCGTCGGTGACGTGACACGTGTCCGCCTCGCTCGTGATGACGAAACTGTCAGCTCGATCTTCGCGCGGGTCGAGGGCGGGCAGCTCTCCTTTTGCGCGGGCGCCGACGCGGCCGAGGGACTGCGCCGGCTCCTCGCCGCGGAGCCTTCGGCCCGGCTCGCCGGGATCCCGGCGGTGGCGGACCTGGCCGCCCTCCTCGGTCCGGACGTCCTCGCCGCGGCCGTCTTCGACGCCGCCGGCTCGCTGCTCTCCGCGCGGCGAGCCGGGGAGGTGCCCCGCGCCTTCATCCTCGGCTCGCTCGAACGTCGCGACGAGCAGGTGGTCGGGCGGATCGTGGCGGAGCCCGGGGCGCTCGCCGCGCTCCTCGACCGCTGACCCGGGCTGCGGGGGCGGGCGTTGCGTGGTCGACTCGGGTCGGCTCTGGGCATAGGATGCGCGCCGTGTTTGGGAAGCGGCGCTTTCTGCCCCTCGTGTGTCTTCTGGCGGCGAGCTGCGGAGGCACCGACTTCGTCCGCAACGAGTGGGAGGCGAAGCCGCTCGCGAGCAACGACGACTGGCTGGAGGGCGCGCCCCCAGCCCAGGCTGCTCGGCGGGCGGAGGCGGAGCCGACCGGCGTCCGCTCCGCGGAGACCTACCGCAACACCTACTACGACTTCCCCTCCGAAGGGGCCGGGGACAAAAAGGCCAAGGTCTTCGACGCGCGATGCAACGCCATCGCGTCCGTCACCCAGGTCTTCCACGACCAGGTCTGTCTCCAGGGTAGCGGGCGTCTCGCCTCGGGTGAGACGATCAGCTTCGCGGCGCGGGACTGCACCTGTGCCGCCGAATGTCCGAAATCAGGTCAGAAGATCTGCTTCGAGAAGCTGGACCCCAAGGCGTTCCCGACCGGACGCGGCGCCTCGGGCAAGGCCATCACGCCCCTCCGGACGATCGCGGTCGACGTGTCGGTCATCCCCCTCGGGTCGGTGGTCTACGTTCCGGAGTACGAGGGGCTCAAGCGACCGGACGGCACCAAACACGACGGCTGCTTCCTCGCGGAGGACCGCGGTAGCAAGGTGGTGGGCCGGCACATCGACGTGTTCACCGGCGACCCGGCTCTGACCAAGGCCTGGAACCAGCTGGTCCCCTCCAACACCGGGGTCCACGTCGAGATTGGCGCGCCGCGGTGCGCCCACCTCAAGAACTGACGGCCGGGGCCCCGAAGCCCTTGTTTCGCGGCTTTGCTCCCGCGAGAAGGATGATAGCGTTGAGACCCGCGCCTCCATCGTCCCGACGCCTTTCTCCCTGATGGCCGAAAATCCTGCCTCCAACCCCTCCGCCGATCTCGCCGGACAGGACGAAAAGGCACGAGCGCGAGCGCGGCTCGGGAAGACGATCAAGGGCAAGTACCGCCTCGATTCGCTGCTCGGTGTCGGCGGCATGGCGAGCGTCTTCGCGGCGACGCACCGCAACGGCTCGCGGGTGGCCCTCAAGATCCTCCACACGGAGTTCGCCCGCGACGTCGGCATCCGTGATCGCTTCCTCCGGGAGGGCTACGTCGCGAACCGGGTCGACCACCCGGGGCGCGTCGCCATCCAGGACGACGACATCACCGAGTCGGACGAGCCGTTCCTCGTCATGGAGCTGCTCGAGGGCGAGACGCTCCAGCAGATGTGGAAGCGGATGGGCCGCAAGGTCCCCATCCCCGACGCGCTCGAGGTCGCGCAGGCTTCGCTCGACACCCTCGAGGCGTTCCACAAGGTCGGCATCGTCCACCGCGACATCAAGCCGGCGAACATCTTCATCACGAAGGACAAACGCACGCTCCTTCTGGACTTCGGCGTCGCGCGCATGCGCGAGGCCGGCGGCGACAAGACGCGCGCCGGCACCGCCCTCGGGACGCCCTCGTTCATGGCGCCCGAGCAGGCGATGGGCCTCACCGAAGGCATCGACGGGCGAGCGGACGTGTTCTCCATCGGCGCCACCCTGTACGCGATCCTGAGCGGCCAGCGCCTCCACCAGGGGCGCAGCGACAACGAGGCCTTCATCCTCGCCGCCACGCAGCCGGCGCCGTCGCTTGCCCGCGTCGCGCCGGACCTCCCGGTCGAGATCATCGCGCTCGTCGACAAGGCGCTCGCGTGGGACCCGCGGAGCCGCTTCGACTCGGCCGAGGGCATGCGGCAGGAGTGCCTGCGGCTGCTCGGCCAATACAAGCCGCAGTCGCCGGCCGTCCAGCAAGCGGCCGCCGCGCCTGTCGCGGCCTTCCAGCAAGCGCCGGCCCCGCCGCCGGCCCCGGCCGAGCCCGCGCCGGAGCCGCCCGCGACCGAAAACGATCCGACCGTCGTCCGGCTGGTGGACGTCTTCCGCCGGGTCGAGCGCCTCCTGCCCACGGTCCGCCAATACGGGTGGAACCACCCGGAGGCCGACAACAAGCTCCGCGCCACCTTCCAGGCCGTGATGGAGGCGCTGCGCGAGGACGCGAACAGCGTCTACTGGTCGATCCTGCCGTATTCGTTCACCCATCGACAGCAGACGGTGTGGGAGCCCGCGGCGCCGTTCGACGTGGTGCCGTACAACCTCTTCGCCGCCGGCGTCCGCACGTTCCGCATCGTGCCCGGCGTGACCGAGCAGGAGCTCCGCGCGCTCTGCGAGGTGTTCCTCATCGATCCGGCGCGTGACCTCACGCCGGAGGACGACGTCGCGTCGGCGCTCTGGGAGCGGCGCAACCAGCACATCAAATACGACGTCATCAACGTGTTCGCCGAAGGTGACGCCGCCGATCGCGAGGCCTTCTACGAGGAGGCCGATCAGCTCGAAGGCGTCGCGCAGCGCGCGGCGGACGAGCGGGCGAACCGCGCGGAGGCCGCGGCCATGAACGTCAAGGTGGACGCCGACGCGCTCAAGGTCGCGAAGGCCGCGGCGCAGGTGCTCGCGCTCGACTCGGTCGCGAAGAAGGCGATCGGCGCCCAGCTCGAGACGAACCCCGAGCGGTGGAGCGAGCGGTTCGTGGACGTCCTCGCCGACGCCTTCGTCGACACCACCAAACGCAAGGACGTGAAGCTCGTCGCGGACCCGCTCGACGCGAGCGCGCGCGATCTCGTCCTCTCGCGGCGCTTCGACGTGCTCTTCCCCATGTGGGAGGCGATCCGACGCGCGGTGGAGGGCGCCGTCCGGAACCAGAGGCCGCCCCTCCAGAACGCCGGGCAGGTCGGCCCCACGCTGACGAAGGCCATGTTCGGTCCCGAGACGCTCCGCCTGCTCCTCGTCGAGGCCATCCGCTCGAACCAGCAAGCCATCATGGGAGGCGGAGGGCAGGGCGGCGGGGCGGTCGACCTGGATCGGCTCGCGCAACAGCTCAACGTCGTGTTCTCGGAGCTGGGCCATGAGCACGTGGCCCCCATCGTCGCCGTCCTCGATCAGATCCCACACGACGGCCTGCGGCAGGTGCTGTTCGCGTTCCTCCAGCGGACCATGGCCGGCCGCGAGAACGAGATCGCCGAGCGCATCCCGCAGATGTCCATCGAGACCGCGCGCCCGCTCCTCCGCCTCCTCGCGACGATCCGCACCCAGGGCGGGTTCGATGCGCTGCGGCGGCTCGCGAGCTCCGGCAACGTCACGCTCCGATGCGAGTCCGTGGCCTACCTCGCCCAGTCGCCCGACCAGCTCCGCGACGAGCTCGGCCGGCTGGCCGAAGCGCCGCAGCCCGAGCTCAGGCAGGCGGCCCTTCGCACGATGGCCTACCATCAGGTCCGAGCGGCGGGCCCGCTGCTCGTGAAGCGTGTCCAGGACCCGACGTTCAACCAGCTACCCGTCCCGGAACGGAGAGAGCTCCTGACTGCCCTTTTCGCCTTGAACCCGCAGCGCGCCGAGCAGATCGCCGTGGAGGTGGTGCAGAAACACGGCCTCCTCGTGGACGAGGCGCTCGAGCAGACCCGCGCGCTCTGCGCTGAGCTCCTCGGTCAGAACGCGAAGAGCATGGAAGCGCTCGACGCCGTGCTCCAGGCGTCCAAGCGGCGCTGGTGGAACACGCAGCCGCTGCGGGACGCCGCGCTCGTGGCGGCCGAGGCGATCGCGCAGAAGCTCGGTCGCAGGATCTCGCCTGCGGGGGAGGTAATCTGAGGTGACGGCGCACGTGCCCCCCGGTAGCCCCGGCGCCCACGGGCTCGCTCCGCAGCCGGCGCGGCTCGATCTCGTGACGGAGAACGCGGGCGAGAACATCCGCCGCGTCCAGGCGCGAGATCTCGGCGCGTCCGTCGTGCAGGCGGTGTTCCGCCTCGTGAAGCAGGCGACGCTCCACTCGCTCGACAACCAGGCCGTCGTCCGGCAGGTCGAGGACACGGCGTCGCTCATCAACGACTACGGGCAGCGCACCGATCAGAACGTCTCGATCCTCTTCGCGTTCGGCTCGATCTTCGTCGGTGGCCAGCTCCTGAAGGCGAACCGACTCACGTACGAAGGCGCCGTCGAGCTCGGGGAGATCCTCAAGAAGTTCGGCTATTCGGAGCTCGCGATCGCCCGCAACGTGACCTCCCAGGATCTGTTTGCGTTCGTCGCGGCCATCGCGGACGCGCAGCGCTCCAGCCGAGGTCAGGGCCTCGAGAAGCCTTCGCCCCGCATCCGGCTGCGCGCCGTCGCGGAGTCGGCCCTGAAGCGAGGCGCGACGGTCGAGCGGCTCGACGAGAAGCAGGCGGTCGTGCGGATGTACGCCTCCGCGATCGTCATCATGCGGCGCTTCTTCGAGCAGCTGCAGCGCGGTCGCTACGATCTGCCGCAGCGGGTCAAGCGCATCGCCCAGGTGCTCGTCGACCTCTCCCAGGGCGAGACGCCGGCCTTCCTCGGCGTCACGGCCGCGCGCAACGCGAACCAGGACGAGGCGGGGCGCGCGGTGAACACCGCCATCCTCGCGGTCTCCATGACACGTCAGGTCACTGACGATATCGTCATCTTGGCGCGCGTGGGCATGGCGGCGCTCCTCTACGACACGGCCCGGCCGAGGCTCACGGGGACCGTCGGGCCGAACCCGCCGGCCATCATGCCGAAGCTGAGCGAGTTCCAGGAGCTCGAGCAGCCGGCGGCCACGGCGGCCGTGCTCACGGCGCTCGGCCACGTCAACGAGCCCACCGTCATGCGCACGGTGCTCGCGTACGAGGCTCACTGGCTGCGCAAGCTGAAGCAGCTCGGCCCGGTCTACCAGGGGATGCGCCCCGCCACGCTCCAGGCGCGGATCCTCATGATCGCGCGGAAGCTCAACGACCTCCTCACGCCGGCGCCGGGCGCGGAGCCCATGTCGGCCGACGACGCCATCGCGCAGATCGAGGCGGAGGCGACGGACGCTGCCGACCAGACCGCGGTGCGTCTCCTCGTCTCGGCGCTCGGCATCTTCCCGACCGGCACGCTGGTCCAGCTCGGGTCGAACGAGGTCGCGCTCGTGGTCTCCACGGGCTCGCACCCGTCGCAGTATTCTCAGCCGCGCGTCCGCGTCATGTACGACGCCGCCGGCGGGCGGCTCGGCCAGCCGCTCGATCTGGACCTGTCCACGCTCGGCGCGGAGGATCCGCGAAAGCGCGTCCAGACGATCGTCGCGCCGGCGGACGACTCCTCGCGCGCCCAGGCCCGCGCCGCGCGCGCGCCGCTCCGCAGCCCCACATCCGAGCAACAGAGCGGACAGACCTCCCCGTCGCAAGGGTCGTTCTCCCAGCCGAGCGCGCCGAGCGCGTTCACGCCGTCGGGCGTGAGCGCGGCCGGCCGCTCCGCGCCCCTCGCGCCGCCGCCGCGCCGCGCGCCCGAGGCGACCGCGCCGCAGGCGAGACCGAGCGGCACGTACCCGTCGCACCCGAACGCGCAGCCGGCGCCACAGCAGCACGCCGCGCAGATCCAGCACCACGCGCCCGCCCAGCACCACGCGCCCGCCCAGCACACGCCGCAGCCGGCGCAGGCGGCCCCCGCCGCGCAGCACGATCCGGCCGCGTACGATGCCCACGCCGCGTACGCCGCCCAATACGCGGAGTGGCAGCGGCAGAAGGCGGCCTACGACCAGGCTCAGGCGCAGTACCAGGCGGAGCTCGCCGCCTACCACGCGCAGCAGCGCGAGCTCGAGCAGCAGCACGCGTACGGCGCGCAAGGCGGCGCCGCCTACGATCAGCAAGGCTACGGCGCGCCCGAGCCATACGGCGACGACACCTTCCACGGCGACGAGGACGACGGCGCGACGCAGGCGCGCGACTGGAACCCCGGCGCGGAGGAGGGCGGCGTCACGACGCGCATCGGCGACGCGGCCGCCATCGCGGCGGCGGTGCGCGCGAGCCAGGAGCTGGAGATGGATTCGGGCGGCGGCTCCGCGCCCCGCACCGGAAAGTCCGGCTCGTATTCGCCGACGCCCCCGCCGCTCGAAGCCTCGGCGGCGCCGCCCCAGGACGATGTCCCGCCGACGCCCACCGCCGAGGGCAACCTCACCAAGACGCCGCTCGTGCACCTCCTGGTCTACATGCTCGACCAGCGCCTGACGGGCACGGCGCTGTTCCAGACGCCCGACGAGGTCAACCACGGCATCTATTTCGAGAAGGGCGTACCGAGCAAGGTCCGCACGGGCGGCATGGTGGCGCCGCTCGACCGCATCTTGCTTGAGATGGGCCTGCTCGACGAGCAGACGCTGCGTCAGAGCCTGATGGAGGTCTCGAAGAAGAAGGTCCTCCACGGGCGATACTTGGTGTCCAAAGGGCTCCTCGACGGGACAACGGTCCTCAAGGTCCTCAAGCAGCAGATCCTCCGCAAGCTCATCTACCTGTTCGAGCTGGCGCCCGAGACGCGGTACGCGTTCTACGCAGACCTCAACCTGCTCGCAAACTACGGCGGGCCGGAGCTGACGCCGGTCGAGCCGCTGTCGCTCATCATGACGGGCGTCCGGATGCGCTCGGAGGACCCGCTCGTCGCGCAGACGCTCCAGCGGCTCGGCACGAGGCCGCTCGGGCTGCACCTCGACGCGGAGGTGAAGCGGTTCGAGTTCAAGAAAGACGAGAGCGCGGTCGTCGATCTTCTCCGCATCAAGAAGATGAGCGTGGCCGATATCCTGAGCCACAACGTCGCGCACGAGAGCGTCGCCAAGCTCACGATCTACGTGCTCGCGATAACGCGGCACCTGGAGATCATCGGCGCGAAAGGCAGGCCCCCGATCGGCGTCACGCTGCGCGATCGGATCCGACGCTCCGGCGTGGTGGAGCCCGGTCCGGTCGCCATCCGCGAAGCGTCCGCGCCGAGCGCGGGCGGTAGCGCGCCGGAGGCGAGGCCCGCCGACGGCCAGGGTGGCGGACAACAAGGCCTCGGGATCGACTTCGCCAGGCTCACGCCCAAGCCCGGCGCGGAGATCGCTCCGCCCGTGCAAGCGACGGCCGCGGCACCTGCGTTCACGCCGAGCCCGCCGCCGGCGCCCGTCGCGCCCGCCCCGCAGTTGGCCTACGCGCCACCGCAGCAGCAGCCCGCGTACGCGCCGCCGCCACCACCGGAGCAGCCGCCGCCGCCGCAGGCTTACGCGCCGCCGCCGCCGCAGCAGGCTTACGCGCCGCCGCCGCCGCAGCAGGCTTACGCGCCGCCGCCGCCGCAGGCTTACGCGCCGCCGCCGCCGCAGCAGGCTTACGCGCCGCCGCCACAGCAGGCTTACGCGCCGCCGCCGCCGCAGCAGCAGCAGGCCTACGCGCCGCCGCCGCAGGCCTATTCGCCGCCACCGCCGCAGCCGTCCTACGCGCCGCCACCCGTTCAAACGCCGCCCCCGCCTGCCTTTCCGCCGCCGCAGCCGTCGTACGCGCCGCCGGCTCAAACGCCGCCCGCTCCGGCGTACCCGCAGCATCCCTCGTTCACGCCGCCGCCCCCGCAGGCCGCTTTCGCGGCGTCGCCCTCGCAGCCGCCGTTTGGTGCTTCACCACAAGGCCCCGGGGCGTCGGCCGACCCCGCCAAGCGCTCGGGCCCGCCCTCTCACCTCAGCAAAGATCTCCAGCATCGGTGGCAAGAGATCGAGCTACGTGATCAGCGCATCGAGAAGGAGAACTACTTCGAGATGCTCGGGGTCAGCGACGACTCCCCCGATCCGCAGGTCCAGGCGGCCTACTTCAAGGTGGCCAAGGCCTGGCACCCCGATCGCCTCCCGCCCGAGCTCGCGGAGCTCAAGCCCGTCGTCTCGAAGATCTTCACGAAGTTCAACGAGGCCTACGCCACGCTGTCCGATCCGGCGAAGCGCATCGAATACATGAAGTCCGTCGCGCAGGGCGGCGGCACGTCGGAGGAGCAGGAAGAGGTACAGCGGGTCGTCGACGCCGCGATCGAATTCCAGAAGGCGGAGGTCCTCCTCAAGAAGAACGACCTCGTGCAGGCGGAGCAATACGCCAGGCGTGCCGCCCAGGCCGATCCGATGCAGCCGGAGTATCGCTGCGTCCTCGCGTGGATCCAGGCCATGAAGCGCGGTGACCCGCCGGTTGTCCCGGACGGCAAGACCAGCACCTTCTACGACGACATCATCAACATCTTCGACGACATCCTGAAGACGGACGCCATGTACGAGCGCTGCCTCTACTACCGCGGCGTGCTGCTCAAGCGTTCGGGCCGTGAGGAGAAGGCCATCCGCGATTTCCGGATGGTGGTGCAGCTCAACCCGAAGAACATCGACGCCGTCCGCGAGGTCAGGCTCCACCAGATGCGCCGCGACAAGAAGCGCAAGGACGAGGCCGGCCTCATCGGCAAGATCTTCAAGAAATGACGGTAGCGTCAGCGTCCTGATGACCGCGAGCCCGGGACCCCGCGCGCCGAGACGCGGCTCGTCCCGAGCGCCCGCAGCGCGCGCCCGATGACCGGATCCCCGGCGTTCCCGAGGCGGCCGCCGTGCTCGGGCCAGGGGACCTCCTGCACGAGATCTTGCACGCGGACGTCGGGGCCTCGCCAGGTGTTCGGCGCCCGAGGCAGCGACTCCTCCCGGTCGACGCCGGCTGGCAGCCCCAGCGCGACGTGGGGCATCACGCCGACCCGCTGGACGGGGGAGCCGTCGGGCAGACAGAACACGAGGGTGGTGAGCCGGAGCACGCCGACGCCGGACTCGTCGTCCAGGTACTCCTGCGCGCAGCCCTTTCCGTACGTCCGGCCGCCGAGGATCGGCCCCCGCCTGTAGGCGGCGAGGGCGCCCGCGATCATCTCGGCTGCGCTCGCGGAGTCCCCGTCGACCAGGGCGGCGACCGGCCCCGTCCACACCGAGTCGGCGGGGAGCCGGGGCGCGCGATCCACGGAGATCTCACCGTCCCGGCGGCGCATGGGGAACAGCGGCGCGCCCGGCAGGAACACGCCGATGGCCGAGAGCGCGCCCTCCGTCGAGCCTCCGCCGTTCCCGCGGAGGTCGAGCAAGATGCCGACAGGCTTGTCATCTTCATCCGGCGCGAGCGTGGCCATCAGACGTTCGCCGAGATCGTCGGGTACGTCGGGCACCTTCACGACGAGCGTCTCTCCCTCGCCGTAGCCGACACGCGAGGTGAAGAGCCCGGTCGCGGCCACGCCGCTCGGAGGTGTGGAGAGGAGGTCGACGTGGGCGTCGATCTCCAGCTCGAGCGGGCGAGCTTGATCGGCCCGGAGAACGGTCACGCGGGTCGTGTGGCCGTGGGGGACGAACGAGAGCTGGTTCGCCTGCTCGACGCTCATCCCGCCGATCGGCAGGCTGCCGATCCGCAACACGACGTCCCCGTCGCGCAGCGGTGCCTTGGCACCCTCGTCGATCCGGATCCCTACGACCGTCCTCGTCATCTCGCCCCACAGGCGGGGCGGCGGGTCGACCTCGAGATCGATGTCGTAGATGCTCGCCTCTTCGTCGAGCGGCGCCCAGGCCCCGTGTGGATCGATTTGCGGGACGTACGCGCGGACGGCAGCGGCGAGGACGACGCCCGACCAGCGGCGCGGCTCGATCGCGGGCACCAGCCTGTCGGAGGCGGCCACGGAGAAGGGCTCGAGGTCGGGGCCGAAGCTGGCTTCCAGCGTGCCCAGCCGCTGCCCGAGCAGGCGCGCGAGATCGTGAGCCTTGCGGGTGACGGTGCCGTCTTCGAACGGCGTCGCCGAAGCGAGGTCGAACCGAAGCTTGGGTTGCTGCGCGCGCCTCGCCGTCGCGCGCGCGGACTGGAGGTTCGTGCGGAGGTCTCCGACCCACTCGGCGAGCGCGATGCCGACCGCGTCTGCCGCCACGCAGGGGCCCGACCCCGGGGACGCTTCCAGGTCGGCTGCGATGTCGGTCTCGGTAAGAGCTCGGAGGATCGGCGCGTCGGGCGCGACCGACCAGAGGCCGTGGGGGTCGAGCCAGTCGCTCACGGCCTTCGCCAGCTTCTCGCGATCCACTTGCTCGGCCGCGACCGCCAGGTTCGTGCGGGCCTGGGCGACAATCTTGCGCGCCTGGTTGCAGTCGAGCTCCGGAGCATCGCCGGTCGGCGGCGTCAGCAGCCTCTCCGCGGTGTCGAGGACCTCCTCCGGCGGCAGCTGTGGGGGCGGGGCAGGTGCCGGAGGGACGTCGGGCGCCTGCGGCTCGGGCGGCGGAGGGGCGGGTTCGGGCGACCGCCCCGCGAAGACGGCGAGAAGGCCGCCGAGCGCGGCGAGCGCCGTCGCGGACGCCACACGGTGCTTGTTGCCAGGGAACCCCAAGACCCTCTCTTTCTAGCACGCTCGCGTTTGAATCGCGGAGTTCACACCGGTCGGGGTGTGGATCCGAAGGCTCGATCCTCCTGCCTTCTGTCGAGATGGCGCGCGAAGCCCCGTTCTTCGCGGAGGCCTTCCGGCCGGAGAGGGGCTCGCTGGACCGAGCGGGTTTCGCGCAACCCTACCCGGCAGAAATGGCGCAGGCGGCAACCTTTGCGCGTTCCGGGGTCACGCAAAACCTGCATGCGCAGGCACTGCGTTTGCACTCTGCCGGCTCGACCCGGAGCCACGGTGCTCGGAACCGAAGAGGAGGCTCGCATGCGTGCTGCATCGGATCGGTCACTCCTTTCTACTTTCACGGGCAAGCCCGAGGGGCGCACGACGCTCACCGCCGAGGCCGAGCGCGATCTTGTGGAACGCTTTCGCCGCGGCGACTCCGCGGCCGCGGGCGCCCTCGTCCGCGCCTGCCTGCCGTTCGTGTTCACGGTTGCGCTCGAGTATCGCCGGTGGGGGATCCCGCTCGAGGACATCGTGCAGGAAGGGAGCATCGGTCTGCTGAAGGCGGCCGAGCGCTTCGACCCCGGCAAGGGCTGCCGGCTCATCACCTACGCTGCCTACTGGATCCGCGCCGAGATCCGCGACTACGTCGTCCGCGCCTACCGGATCGTCCGGCTCGGCGCATCGAAGAGCGAGCGGCGCGCGCTGCGACACTACCGGCGGACCCGCGAGCGCGATCCGCAGGCGCTCGCCGCCGCGAGCGGTCTCACCGTCGAGCGCGCCGAGATGTTGCTCCCCGTCCTCGTCGCGCGCGACGTCGACCTCGACGCCTCCGATCCCACCGGCGGGTCGTCCGCGAGCGAGCGGCTCGCGCACCCCGGCCCGTCACCGGAGGACGAGGTCTCCACGATCCGCGAGCGCGAGAAGATGGCGCGTGCGCTCGAGGTGGCCGTGGCGGAGCTGCCGGAGCGCGAGCGGACGATCATCCGAACGCGCTGGCTCCAGGACGACCCGCTCACGCTCGAGCAGGTCGGTCATCGGTTCGGCATCAGCAAGGAGCGTGTTCGGCAGCTCGAGGAGCGGGCAAAGAAGCGGGTTCGCGACCGCATCACCGCCTTGCTCTCGGAGGCTCAGCAGGGGAGGGAGCCGGTCGCGGCCTGACCCGGCGTCGCCGGGCGCGCCGCCCATGGTACGCTGCGCCGAGTTGGAAGAGCCGCGCGCGTTCACCCCGACCGATGAACCGGAGTGGACGGAGTCCACGAAGGGCCACGGCGCGCCCAGGGGGCGGACCCGGGGAACACAGCTCGAGGCCACACGCCCCGGCCTCACCCGCGACGTGGTGGTGGTCCTCGGCTGTCGGGTCGAAGAGACCGGCCGCATGTCGGCGGCGCTCGAGCGGCGCGCGACCTGGGCGCACGCCGCCTTGCGTTGTGGGCTCGCGTCGAGTGTCATCACCTCGGGGGGCCGGCGCTGGGGGGAGCACGTCGAAGCCGACGTGCTCGCGCGCGCCTTCACGAGCTGGGGCGTGCCGGACGCTCACGTCTTCCCCGAGCTCTCCTCGCTCACGACCGCCGAGAACGCGCTCTTCTCGGCCGCGCTTCTCCGCCGCATCGGCGCCGAGCGGGTCATCGTCGTGACATGTGAGTGGCACATGCCGCGGGCCCTCGCCTGCTTTCGCGCGGCGGGGGTTCCGGCGCTCGCGCTTCCCGCTCCGGCGCCGCCTTCGTCCCTCCTGACCCGCGCCCGGCGCACGCTCCACGAGGTCCTGTCCGGCCGGCTCGACCGGTACAATCTGGCGCGTGTGGCCATGATCCGCGCGCGTGGTGTTCCTCATCCGTTCGATCCTTCGCCGTGAGATCGCCCAAGCTCTTCGCCCTCGCCCTCGCCTTGGCGGCCTGCAACCCGAACGAACGAGCCTCGAGCGGCGCGTCGGCCTCCGCACCTGCGAGCAGCTCCTCGGCCGTCGCGCCGGCCAAGGTGGACCTCGCGGCCCTTCGGGAGGCCGAGCAGCGCCGGGCTCCGGGGATGATCGGCGAGCCCGATCTCGCCTCGCGCGAGCCCGAGGTCCGCATCGCGGCCGCACGCGCGCTCGCACGCATCGCTTCGCCCGCTGCGCGCGCCGGGCTGCTTCGTGCCCTCTCCGACGAAGACCCCGCCGTGGTCGCCTGGGCCGCTTATGGTCTGGGCTTCCGGTGCCTCGACGAGCGCGAGGCGACGGTCTCGGCGCTCGTCGCGCGTGCGCTCACGCTCCGCGACGAGGACGTGGCGATCGCGTTTGGCCCGCTCGCGCGGGCCGTCGGTCGGTGCGCGGCGACGCGCTCGGAGGCGACGCTCGTCAGCTGGCTCGACGGCGCCCCGGAGAGAGCTCGTGAGGCCGCGCTCGCCCTCGGGGATCTCGCCGGGCAGACCAAGAAGCTCCGCGAGGACACGCTCGTCGCGCTCCTCGCGCGCGCCGCCGGAGGCGTCTCGACGCAGGCGCTGCCCGAGGCGCTTTACCCGCTGTCTCGGCTCGAGAACGTCCCGCCGAGCGTCACCGCGCGCGTGGCGGAGGTCGCTCGCGCGCGGCTCACCGAGCCCGGCCCCTACCGCCTCTTCGCCATTCGCGCGCTCGGCCGCGCGCGTGAGGCGGGGATCGAGCCGCTCGACAAAGCCATCGTGTCGGGCTCGCCGGCGAACCTCACGTTGCCCGAGAAGGTGGAGGCCATGCGCGCGGCTGCGCGGCTCGGCGTGGACGGACAGGTGTTGCTCGCCAAGGCGGTCGGAAAGCTAGGCGACGACCTGGCCGCCGCGCCGAGCATCGACCTCGCGCTGGTCCTCTCCGCGGGGCTCGCAGGCCTGAAGCAGCCGAAGGGGGCAGATGGCGCGCTCGAGAAGCTGACGAAGCTCGCGGCCCCCGGTGCCGCGGACGTCCGCCTGCGCCGGGCGCTCTCGTTCGTGCGTTGCGGCGCCGCCAAGATCGTCGTCAAGCGCGCGGCCGACCCGGCGCTCCTGGGGTGTGATCTCGACGCCGGGTACGTTGGCAAGCAGGCGCTCGCCGAGGTGCTGGGCCGGAGCGAGATCGTAGGCCCCGCGCTCCCGATGCTGAAGGGGCTCCTCGGTGACAAAGACGTCCGCGCGCGCGAGGCGGCGCTCGAGCAGCTGTCCTCACACCCGGAGATCGAGGGGGCGGCGGTGATCCTCGAGGAGGCCCTCCGCGCCACCGAGCCCGGCGTCGCGTCGACCGCGGCCGAGCAGATCAAGAAGAACCCGAACCTCGCCGTCGACCGCAAGGCCGCGAAGAAGCCCAAGGACAAGGACAAGGACAAGGACAAGGACAAGGACAAGGACAAGGACAAGGACAAGGACAAGGAGCCCGCGGTCGTCGCGCCGCTCCCTCCGCCCGACGCCGGCGTGGTCGCCGCCCTCGAGGCGCTCGTCGAGCGCGCGGAGAAGGAGCGCGATCTCGAGATGCTCGGTACCGCGATCGACGCCATGGGCGCGCTCGGCTGGAAGGCGTTCATCAAGCGCGTGGAGCCCCACTGCAAGTCGTCTTACCCGGCGGCTCGCGAGCACGCTGCGGGCGCGCTCTCGGTCCTGACCGGGAAAAAGACCACCTGTGATTCGCCCGAGCGCGCCGAGGAGATCGCACCCGAGGTCGGTCAGGAGGCGAAGCCGATCCGGCTCGTCTTCGAGACCGACGCCGGCGCCCTCACGCTCCGCCTCGACCCGTCGCTCGCTCCGGTCACCGCGCTGCGGGTCGCGGACCTCGCGCGCTCCGGCTATTATGACGGAAACGTCATTCATCGCGTCGATCCTTCGTTTGTCGTCCAGTTCGGGGCTCCTTTTCCCGACGGCTTCGCTGGCCCGCCCGGGCGCATGCCGCTCCGCTGCGAGACGTCGCCGCGCCCGTTCGGCGAGCTCACGGTAGGCGTCGCGCTCTCGGGCCGTGACACCGGATCGAGTCAGCTGTTCGTCATGCGCGGCCGGCACCCGCACCTCGACGGCCTCTACCCGCTCATCGGCACGGCCGAGGGGCCGTGGGGGAGCGTGATCGAAGGCGACGTGATCCAGAAGGTCCGCGTGGCGGACGACTGATCCCCCTGGCCGTTCAGGGCAGACTGCCAGGGCGCGTCTTCAAACCTGCCAAGCCTAAGGCGATACCGGGCACGGGCACGGGCACGGCCGTGCCTGTGCCCGTGCCCGATTCTCGGAAACCTCACGGGCTTTGAAGACGGGCCCTAGTCCTCGAAGGGGTCGAGCGCGTCGGCCAGCGCGTCTTCGTCGAGCTCCGCGAAGAGCGGGCGACGCTCACGAACGGCGCGTACGATGTCCTCGTCTCCTTGTGCCGGCGTCTGTCGCGAGGCGATGCGGGTGAGACGGTCGACGTTTGTGGCGTGCTCGAACAGCCGCCGCTCGGCGAAGTCCGTCGACTCGCCGAGCGAGAGCAGGAACGGGTAGTCCGAGGCCTCGAGCTGCATCAGCTCGCGGATCGCCCAGAGCCGCGCCTCGCGCTGGACGGGCGTACGCGGCGTATCGCGCACGAGGGTGTCCACGTAGTGGACGCGCCGCTCGGCGCGGTGACCGGTGCGGATGGCGTGTGCGGCGGACGGGTTCGTCCACACTCCGGCGAAGCCGCCCTCGCCCCAGCTGCTGGTGGCCGGCTCCGCGACCACGATCTCGGGATCGCGGTCGAGGTACGTCGAGAGCGAGATCGCGCGATCCCCGAGCAGCGAGAGGAGCTCGGCCAGGAACGTCGGGCCCTCCCACCACCAGTGCCCGAAGAGCTCCGCGTCGAAGGCGAGGACGGCGATCGGATCGGCGCAATCGGACGCGCCCAGGGCATCGTCGATGTGCTGCACGAAGTCGGAGGCGTGCGACAGCGCGAGCTTCTGCGCCAGCTCCGGGGCGTACGTCTCCTTGTCTTCGGTTCCGCCGGTCACGGCCAGCGGTCGAATGCCGGTCGGCCCGATCCAGCCGGGCGCGACGAGCTCCGGCGCGAGCTGCGACAGATCGCCGTGGAACTCCCGGTAGGCGGGGTGCCCCGGGTAACCACGCGCGCTCGACCAGACGAGGCCGACGAGATCCGCCGCGCGGCCGAAGTACGCGACGCCCTCGGGCGAGACGATCGGCCGGAACGGCACGCCGAGCGGCCGTGGCCTCGCGAGATCGAGCCCGTGCTCCTCGAGGATCGCGTAGCGGACGCCGGCCCGCGCGATGTCCGAGCCGAGCCGCTCGTCGTACCCGCACTCGGGCAGCCAGAGGCCATCGGCCGTGCGCCCGGTCACCGTCGAGAAGTAGCGCCGCCCCAGGCGGACCTGCGCGCGCACGGCGCCGGGCAAGAGCAGCGTCGGCAGGAAGGCGTGTGTCGCGGCGGTCGTCATCAGCTCGACCCGGCCGGCGTTGCCGAGCTCCACGAAGGCGCGCGGCAGGTCGCGGCTCGCCGCGAGCCACCGCGCGGTGGAGCGCTCGAGCCGGTAGCGGTGCTCCGCCGCGGCCTGGCCGAAGCGCGGATGGCGCTCCGCGCGCGAACACGTCTCGCCGAGCGTCGCGGCGAACGCGTCGAAGCCCCGCCGGTGGTGCGGGTCCCCGAGCATGGAGAGCAGCGTCGGCGAGAGCGATACCGTGACGCAAGGATCGGCGCGGCGTTCGCTCGCGCGCTCGATCACCTCGAGCAGCGGCAAGTAGCACTCCCACAGCGCCTCGTAGAGCCACTGCTCTTCCATGCGCTCGTCGTCGCCCGAACGACGTACGTAGGGCAGGTGAGCGTGCAGGACGATCGCGACGTGCCCGCGGTTCCTCCGGACGTTGCCGCGGCTGCGGAGCTCGTTCATTCGTGTCACGGTCTTGGTTCCGCCGGAGCCGGGAGCTAGCGCAGCTCCGCGCCGAGGTCGGCGCCGAGGCGATGCGCCTCCGCGTCCGTGGCGGGGAACGACGCGCGGCGTTCCCCGCGTCGGACGCGCGAGCCGTCCGCGTCGGCGACGAACGCGCGGAGGTGGATCTCGCTGTCTTCGCGGGTCGCGTGAGCTGCGACGGGCAGCCGGCAGCTGCCGCCGACGGCGGCCATGAAGGCCCGCTCCGCCGCGACGCAGACCGACGTCTCGCTGTGGGCGAGCTTCGCGAGCAACCCACGGACCCGATCGTCCTCGGCGCGGCACTCGATGCCGAGCGCGCCTTGCCCGATGGCGGGCAGCGAGACGCCGACGTCGAGCACCTCGGTCGCCTTGTCCGCGAGGCCGAGCCGGCGGAGACCCGCGAGCGCCAGCACCACCGCGTCGAGCTCCCCTTCGGTCGCCTTGCGCAGGCGCGTGTCGACGTTTCCGCGCAGCGGCTCGATGACGAGATCGGGGCGCGCGGCCTGCAGGCAGAGCGCGCGACGCATGCTCGACGTGCCCACACGCGCGCCGCGCGGCAGCTCGGAGAGCTTCTTGCCGCCGCGCGAGACCAGCACGTCTCGTGGGTCTTCTCGCTCGGGGACGCAGGCGAGGACGAGGCCGGGCGCGAGCTCGGCTGGCACGTCCTTGATGGAATGCACCGCGAAGTCCGCCCGGCCGTCGTAGAGGGCCTCCTCGAGCTCCTTCACGAAGAGCCCCTTGCCTCCGATGTCCTGGAGGCGCTCCTGGGCGAAGCGGTCTCCGCTCGTCGTGAGCTGGAGCTCCTCGATCGCGAGCCCGGTGTGGGCGGCGACCAGGCGTGCGGCGAACGCCCGTGACTGGGCGAGGGCGAGCGCGCTCTTGCGCGTCGCGAGCGTCAGGGGCTTCGAGCTCAACTTGACTGGGTCTCCCTTCGGTCCTGGGCGGAGCCGGGCTCGGCTCGGCGGGATGGCGCCTCTTCGGCCTCGCCGATCGAGTCTGGCAAATCGAAAAGGTCGCGGAGGATGTCGACGTAGTCGTCGGCTCGAGGGTCGAGCGCGAGCGCCTTGAGCCGCGTCGTGGGGCGGTGGCAGAGCTTGTTCGTCGCGGCGTCGAGCATGGTGGAGAGGGCCTCGCGCTCGGCGGCACCGAGGTGCTTGAGCTTCGTCGAGAGACTGCGCTCCAGCTCGGCGAGCAGGGTGGCCCGGATGCGCGCGCGGAGGCCGACCACGACGGGGTTGAGCGCCAGCTCGGTCGACTTCGTCTCGAACGCGCGCAGCTCGTCCTCCACCATCGACTCGGCGCGCTGCGCCTCGTTGGCGCGGCCGGCGAGTGAGCCGGCCACGGCGTCTTCCAGGTTGTCGATGTCGTAGAGGTAGATGCCGTCGAGCTTGGCGACGTCGGGGTCGACGTTCCGGGGGACCGCGATGTCGATGAAGAAGAGGTTGCGCCCGCGACGCGCCTTGCGCGCGGTCTTGAGGGCGTCGAGCGTCACGACGAAGGTGGGGCTCGACGTCGAGGTGATGACGATGTCCGCGTCGATGAGGCACCAGTTGAGCTCACCCCAGTCCCGGGGCTCGCCGCCGACCTCCGCGGCCAGCCGCTCGGCGCGCTCCCGGCTGCGGTTCACGACCACGATGCGCGCGCCCTGCTTGCCGAGCAGCTTCGCGGCCGCCTCGGCCATCTCTCCGGCGCCGACGAGCAACGCCACGCGCCCCTCGAGGTCGCCGAAGATCTGGGCGGCGAGGTCGACCGCGACGCTCGAGACGGACACCTGACCTTGGCCGATCTGGGTCTCGCTGCGCACACGTTTGCCGACGTGGAGCGCGCGATGCAGCGCCCGGTTCAACGTGGGGCCGACGCTGCCGTGGTGGACGGCGATCGAGATCGCTTCCTTCAGCTGACCGAGGATCTGCGGCTCACCGACGACGATGGAGTCGAGCGAGCAGGCGACACGGAAGAGATGTCGAACCGCGTCGGAGCCGTGTTTGCGCACCAGGGCCTTGCCCACCTCGGGGCCGCCGCGGGCGACGAGCCGCGCGGTGATAGCCTTCGCCGCTTCGTCGAGGCGGTGGGGCTCCGGCTTCACGTCGCGCGGCAAGGCCGCGTAGACCTCGACCCGGTTGCAGGTCGAGAGCACCGCGGCCTCCGCGATGGGCGCGTGCTGGAGCAGCTCGTCGATGAGCTCCGGCACCACCTCCGAGCGGAGCGCGAGCCGTTCCCGGACTTGAACGGGAGCGCTGTGGTGGGAGAGGCCGACCTTGACGATGGTCACCCGACCGCTCCTGGTGCGTCGGCCTGGGCGCCCGTCGGGGTGGGCGAGGACCGGAAGACATAAAAGACCAAGACGCTCAGCGCGCAGAGCAGGCCCAGCAACGTCCCGTACGCGCTCCGCCTCCCGCGCCAGCCAGCCGCGGTCCGGAGCAGCAGCACCGCCCCGATGAGCAGCCAGGTCGTGTAGCCGAGCACGATGCGCATGACCTCGTCGAACGTGCCCGTCTCGAGCTGGTAGGCCCAGAACGTGCCGGAGACGATCCCCACCGTGAGGAGCGGGAAGCCGAGGAGCAGGAAGCGGTGGACGGCGCGGTCGAGGGTGTCGAGCGGCGGGAGCGCGCCGATCTTCGCCAGCCGCTTCTGCTTCAACCGGCGCTCCTGCACGAGGTAGAGCGTCGCGGACGCGCCGGCGAGCACGAAGAGCCCGACGCCGATCAGGTTGACGAGCACGTGCACGGCGATGAACGCCGCGCCCAGCTCGTGTCCGGTGCTGGGCTTGTCGAGGAAGAAGGTGCCGAGCAGGAAGGCGAGCCCCAGCGGGGCCACCAGGAGGCCGAGCGCGTCGATGCTCTCGCGGGGACCGGCGCGCTTCGCCCGCGCGCGCGCGAGGGTGAAGAAGAATGCCGAGGTGATCGCGACCGCGCTGAGGATGAAGTGGACCGAGCCGACCGGGCAGGCGTGAGCGATGAAGCTCGCGACCGTGATGTAGCCGAGGTGGAACAGGGCGCCGAGGGCGAGCAGGGCCGGGGCGCGCGCCGACGTGTCGCCGAGATCGGGGATGCTCGGCCGCTTCGAGCCCCCGCTCGCGGCCTGAGGCACCGGCCCGCGCTTCGTGGCGGTGCGGAAATAGAGCACGGCCGCCGCCGCGTAGAGGGCGGCTCCGATCGAGAACAGGAGCCCGGAGATCCAGGTGACCACGCGCGGAAGAGTCTAGTCTAAATCAAGCGCTGTCGCGCCCGAGGTTGAGGGATTTTACCCGCGGAAGACGAGCGCCGAGCGCCCAGGCCGATGCCGAGTGCCGCTCAGCCCGCGTTCGCGAAGCGCTCCAGGACTTCCTCGTCGCTGCCGGCCTCACAGCTCGTGGCCTTTTTGTGGTCCTCGAAGGAGGTCGTCGGGGCACCCACGAAGCCAGGAACGACGTCGTAGGCGTTTTCCCCGATGATCATCGAGCCCTCGAGCAGCTCGGCCCCCAGCTCCGCCAGGTAAGCCCGCGACTTCACCTTGCCCACCAGCTCGTTCGGGTCCGGCGTGCCGGTCACCTCACGAACGATGTGGACCGCCTCCACCACGCGGAACCGGCGCTCCTCGGACTTGAGGATGAGCTCGTCCGCCGACACGTCCACCCGGTCGTCGGCCGTCCAGAGATCGAGCGCCTCCTGCGGGAAGAAGACGCGGTTCCTCAAGGCGCGTCTCCGGGCCCTGAGGGCGACGACTCCTCCGCGTTGGCCGCGATTCGGTTCGCGCGGATCTTGCCGGGGAGCCGCCAGAGCGTCTCGAAGACGCCCATGACGACGTAGAACCCGAGTAGCCACACGAGCACGAACGCCGGCTTCATCTGGGTCGAGATGATCGTGCTCGACAGGATCGCGAACCCAACCAGGACGATGGACCGGAGGTTCAGACGAACGTCCTTGAAGGTCCGGAACTCGACGTTCGACACCATGAGCAGGCCGAGCGCCACGGTGATGACGAGGATGACCCAGGCGTATTCGGCCCGCCCGAAGGCGCCCGCGACGGCGTGGTTCGCCACCACGATGGAGACCAGGATGCCGGCCGCGCCCGGGCTCGGCAGGCCGAGGAAGTAGGGCGAGGGCTTGGTCGGCTTGCCGTCTTCCCCCATGGTGAGGACGTTGAAGCGGGCGAGGCGGATGGCGGCGCAGGCCACGTAGAGGAACGCGGCGAAGAGCCCGAAGACCCCGAATCGCTTGAGCGTCCACGAGTAGACGAGGACCGCCGGCGCGACGCCGAAGGAGATGACGTCGGCGAGCGAGTCCATCTGCAGGCCGAAGGCGCTCTGGGTCTTCGTCATGCGGGCGACACGCCCGTCGAGCATGTCGAAGAACATGGAGAACACGACGAGCAGCGCTGCCCGGTAGAGGTCGTCCTCGCTGGTCGCGGCCGCCGAGAGGCGGATGGAGTCGAACCCGCAGAACACGGCCGACAAGGTGACCAGGTTCGGCAGAATGAAGAGCGTCTTGCGGAGGTTGAGACGCCTCCTGCGTCCCGCTCCCTGCGGTCGTTTCAAGCCCATACCTCCGGAGCGCCGAGGTTAGCCTCCGGTCGGGCACGGGGGCAAGCGCTCACGGCTGATCATCCGAGAGCCGGTGCCCCGCCCGAGAGGCCACGTCGGCCGGGACGATGAGGGTGGGGTCGACCTTGCAGCTCATCGGGCGCGCGAGCAGGCCCCGGACGGGCGGACCGGCGGAAGCCACCGGCTGACCGCGGGTTGTGCTCTCCACCACGCCCGTCTTCAGGAGCCAGGCGTGCTCGAGGTCGCCCGCGATCACGGCGACGGCTCCGCCGTAGACGGCCGAGCCCTTCCAGACGGCGACGCAGGGCTCCGCCGGCGACCCGTGCAGGATCGCCCCGTCGGACAGGAGCCACTGGGAGTCCGGCAGCGCCGCGCCGAAGGATCCGCCGGTGCTCGCGGGCTCCTGCACCAGGATCGGCCGCCGACCGACGGTGCTGACGAGCGCACCGCTCCGCGCGAAGTGCGTCGAGACGCTCCGGGGCGAGGTGCGCCGCTGCTCGACGGTGCACGGCGTCACCCGATCTGCGAGGTGGGCCAGCCGCGCCAGGGCGATCGGCTCGCCCGCGAGCCCCTTGTCGCCGAACAGCCACGCGTCCGCTCGCTCCGTCGTCGCGCTGCCCGTGGTGACCGCGGCGAACCCCGACGCCTCTCCGGCTGCGGCCCACTCGAGGTCGGCGCTGCCTGCGGCCAGGGTGACGGCCTCGATCTCGTAGCCGGTCGGCGCGCCCTTGGCCGGTCGAGCCACCGCCACGACCTGGGCTGCAGGGCTGCGATCGAGGAACGCCACGGCGGCCGGCGCGCCACCGATGAGCGCCGCGTCGAAGGTCGAGAGCTCGCGTCGATCCGAGAGGAGGGCTTGCCAGTCCGGGTAGTCGAACGCCGTCGTCCCCGACTGCGCGTCGAAGGCGTAGGCGCGCTTCGTGGTCGGCTGGACCGTCACGCTCCCCGCGGTGATCGTGAGCAGGAGCGGGCGCAGGCGGCTGCCGGAGACCAGGGCGTTCGACCAGGGCTCGTCGAAGCGCACCGTGCGCCTCGCGGTGACGCCGAGGTACTGGTTCTGCCAGGCGAGCTCGACGTTCTCGAGCGGCGCGCGCGTGTCCACGCCGCCGCCCTTCGCCCGCGGAACACGAGCCCGCATGGCGACGAAGCCCTCCGCCTGCGGCTTGACGACGAACGCGGTGTCTTTGCTCGGCGGCGGTCCGAGCAGGGGCTTCGTCACGATGGGCGCGAGGGAACGATCCTTCGCCTCGGCCGTGTTCTCCGGCATGGCGGCTCCGGCGACGACGACCTTCCCCGACGGCTCGATCGCGACCACCGACCATGCCGTCTTGCCGCGTGCCAGGTCGCGCAGGCGCGGCAGATGCGGGACGGGCGCGCCGTCTTCGGCGGCCCCGGTGACCTTCGTCCACTCGGACTTCGGGGCGAGGCGGCAGGAGATCGGCGTGGACAGCGAGATGTCCGGCGTCGCGAAGGTCTCTTCCGTCACCTCGAAGGGGGTCTCGGCCTGTCCCTCCCAGCCGACGCGGACGAGCTCGTCGCCGAGGACGCAGCCTCCGGACGAGCAGGCCATGGCCCAGTCGCCGTGTGTCGCGAAGCGCTGGACCGCCTGCGTGACCGCGATCTCGGTGAAGTTGTTGCCGCCGTCGAGCGACTCCCACGCGTGGAGCACGTCGTCCGTTCCGAACCCGACCGCGAGCACACGCGCGCCTTGGCCCCCGAGCTGCGCGCCGGTCTGCGGCGGCCTCTCGGCGTTCTGGACGCGGCCTTCGCTGTCGAGGGTGATCCAGACCGGGCCCGACGCGCCGTCACACGCCATCCCGAGGGAGCCGGTGTCGTCGATCGTCAGCCGCGCGCGCTCGGGGATGGAGAGCACGCGGTCGACCTCCGCGGGGGAGGCGTCTACCTCGTCGCCCCATTCCCAGCCCGTCGAGAGGAGCTCGATCCGCCGCTCCGTGTAGGTCCGGCCGCCGTCGCGCGAGGCGAAGAGCGCCATCCGGCCCTCGCGCCGGGTTCGCGCGAGGACATAAGCAAAGCGTCCGTCGGGCGAGAGGATCGGCGAGCGGGCGCTGCCCTGCTCGATCTGCACGCCCGAGCCCGCGACCATGACATATCTGTTCCTTTCGCGACGGAGCAGGAGCGGCGCCTTCGGGGAGCACGCGCCGCCGTGCGGGCGCGCCCTGGGGGCCGCGCCCGCGGAGGGCGCGGAGGGCCTGGCGGTCGGCTCGTCTTCGTCGGGCGCGCACGCGCCGGTGACGAGCACGGCGCCGCTTCGCGAGAGCGTCAGGTGGACGTCGCCGAACGTCTGCGCGAGGAGGCTCGCCTCGGTCTTGAAGGTCTTGCCGCCGTCGTTCGAGATTCCGAGCCGCAGGCTGAGGTCCTCGCGCGATTCGTGGGGAGCCATGCAGGCGAGCGCGACCGATTGCCCGTTCGCCGCGATCCGCACCGCGTCGCAGCGCTCGACGTCGGCGAGCGGGATCGTCTCCGTCTTGCCGCCGAGCTCGGCGCGGAGGAGCGCGTAGCGGGAGCCGCCCTCGCCGCGCTCGATCACCTCGTAGTAGGTCTTGCCGGTGAGCGCGGCGGTGCCGCTCCGGATGAGGCTCTCCTTCGGGCCGCGCTCAGGCTCGATGGCCACGTCGGCGCGCGCTGCCTCGTCGGGCTTGGAGGGCGATCGCACGAGGCGATCGCCTTCGAGGACGAGGTTGCCGGCGACGCCGATGAGACCGAGCTTGCCTCGGTCGAAGAGCGCCGCCTGCCACGGCCCCACCTTGGAGGGGGCGCCGGCGACGGGCGTGAACGTTCGGCCGCCGTCGGTCGAGACCTTCACCTCCTCGGGCGCTCCCAACCAGAGCGCGCGCCCGGCGGCGTCGACCGTCACGTCGATCCCGAGCGCGCGAGACGGGATGTTCGAGGGCTTCCATCCGCCGTCGGCGAAGTGGAAGGTCTTGCCGGCTCGATCGACGCCGACCACGGCCCCGCCGCCCGCGGCCACCCGGACGAGGAAGGTCGGCGCTCGCACGGATCGCTCGAAGGGGCCGACCGGGTCGCGCGCGGTGTAGATGACGCCGCCGTCTCCCACGAAGCGGTAGGCGTCGGGCAGCTTCTCGGCGTGATGGAGCGCCTCGACGCTCGGCGAGCCGCTCGCCGTGCCGCGCCCGGCGCAAGGCTTGGACTTGTCCGTCGGCTCGACGAGCCACCGCTGCCCGTCGTCGGTCAGGACGAGGCATCGGCCGTCGGGGAGGACGAGGGTCGACGTCGGCGTTCCGACCTCCTCCGGGTAGCTCGCCCACCGGGCCGGCGACTCGAACGGCGGGCCCGAGACGTCGGCTCGTGGGCTCGGCAGGGCCAGCTCCGGGCTCGAGGCGCCGCCGCAAGCTGCGAGCACGACGCAGAGGGCTCCGAGCCGGCTCATCGACCGTCGACCCAACGCGCGACGTAAAGGTCGCGGCCGCCGCCCCCGCGTGACGAGGCGAACGCGACGAGCGCGCCGTCGGCGGTCGCGGTCGGGTGCTCGCCCTGTGAGAACGTGACGCGCTGCGGGCGAGCCTCCGCAGAGGTCAGGTCGATGGCGTAGATCTCCTTGCGCGCGACGTCCGCGTCGCTCGCGAAGAGGAGGTGTTGGGTGCCCGCCAGGAAAGCGGGGGCCGCGCCGCCGCCCGTGACCACCGACCGCACGCCGCGCCCCTCGACGCTGGCGACCACGATGCGACGCTTGCCGCCCTCTTCGCTCGGCCAGGCCAGGTAGCTCTTGTCGGCCGATACGGCGAGGAACGGCTGGGCCCCCTTGTCGGCCACGAGGAGGCGGGACTTGCCTTCCGACGTCGAGAAGACACCTCTGTCATTTCCGGTCTCGCCGACCACGTAGAGGGCTGCGCCGTCCGGGGAGAGCGCGGCCGCGCGCGGCTTCACGTCGCCCGTCGCGAGGGGGCGAGGCTCCCCGTTCGTGCCGAGCTCGACGAGCACGGTGCCTTCCGGCTCGTCGACCGCGTACACGACGCGCCAGGGGCTGGACGCGGAGGCGGTGAGGCCCACGACCCGCTCGCCGTCGCGCGAGGCGCGCCGCGGCGCCCCGGAGCCGAGCGGGACGAGGAAAAGCGCCGGGGTGCTCGACCCCGGTGTGACGGCGACGACGGCGATCTCTCGGGCGTCGGGCGAAAACGCGATCCGATCGACGGTCCAACCCTCGGTCAGCCGGCGCAGCTCCGCGAGGTGCCCTTCGCGCTCGTCCGCCGGCGCGGCGCTGCCGGAGCGGATCGCGAAGGGGAGCCACTCGGGCTCCGCCGTCGTGGTCGCCGTGGGCAAGAGGCCCATCGGCTTCCTCGGTCCGGCTCCTCCGCCGCAAGCCGACGAGAGCGCGAGGAGCGAGGCGAGGAGGATCGGGCGGCGCACCGCCAAGGGTTTACCAGATCGGTCGGTCGGGCGCCCCCTCGAGCCGGAGCTCAGCGGCAAAGCCCCCAGGTCCGGAGGCGGCGTGCGCGCTCGAGTGCCCGGACGGAGCCCGGGGGTACACCGCTTGCGCGGCGTGCGCGCGGCTGCCCGGAGCGAGGCGTCCGATTCGCGCGTTGGTGTAGTCTGTCGCTCCCCGCGAACATGACGCCCCGGTACCGATTCGGAGAGTTCGAGCTCGATCCCGCGGAAGAGCGGCTTTCACGCGGAGGTAGCGTGGTGGAGCTCCAGCCGAAGCTGCGCGAGGCGCTGGCCCTCTTCTGCAGCCGCTCGGGCCAGCTCATCACGCGAGACGAGCTCCTGGACACGCTCTGGCCCGACGTGGTGGTCAACGAGGAGGCGCTCACGCAGCTGATCAAGAAGCTGAGGCGCGCGCTCGACGACGACGCACGCGAGCCGCGCTTTCTGCAGACGGTGCTGAAGCGCGGCTACCGCTTCCTCCACGCCGTCCCGGTGGGCGCGGCGTCAGGCGCCCCTCCTCGGAGCGCGGCAGCGCGCGCTGCGTCTGCGTTCTGCCAGCCTCCGCGCGCCGCGTTTCACCCCGATTGGTACGCCGTGCGAGAGGCCGAGGAGCGCCGCGCGTGCGAGTATCTGGCGGTGGCCGGCATGCCGGTCGTCCTCGTCGGTCCGGAGCGCTTCGGCAAGACCTGGGTGCTCCGCAGCCTCCTCCGTCGGATGCGCGCCGACCCGGAGGCTCGCGTCGTCCTCGTCCGTCTCGACCTGCTCGACACGGCCGCGAAGTCCGACCTCGATCCGTTTCTTCGCGCCGTCGCCTTGCAGATCGCCGAGGCGCTCGGCGCGGAGCCCGACGTCGTCGCCGCGGCGTGGGCGCGCTCGCCGAACCCGAAGGCGAACCTGAACTGGCTGCTCGAGCGCCAGCTCCTCGCGGCCGGCGCGGGCGCCGTGGTCATCGCCATCGACCGCGCGGACGCGGTCCTGGGCAAGCCGTACCAGGACGAGTTCTTCGGGCTGCTCCGCGCGTGGGCCGAGAACGGAGCCGAGGGAGACGGGTGGGCGCGGCTCCGCCTCATGCTCGCGATCTCGAGCACGCCCGCGCTCCTCGTCGTGAGCCCGACGCAGTCGCCGTTCAACCTGACGGATCCGATCCGGCTCTCCGATCTCGGAGACGAGGCGCTCGGCTGGCTCGCGTCGAAGCACGGGCTCTCGTGGTCGAGCGTCGAGATCGAACGCCTGCGCGCCGTCGTCGGCGGACACCCCTACCTGTCGCGCGTGGTCATGTACGCGGCGCGCGAGGCAGGAGGCTCCCTCGACCGCGTGCTCGGCCACGGCGGCGACGACGCGAGCGCGGCGATATTCGACGACTACGTCGCCATGTGGCGCGAGCGCCTCGCGCGGCAGCCAGGCCTCTTCGAGGCCTTCGCGCGCGTGGCCTCGGGGGCGCGCGAGCCCGCGCCGAACGACCCTGCCGTCCTCCACCGACTCCTCGCGGCGGGGTTGGTACAGCGCGACGACTCGGGCGTCGTGCTCCGCTACCCGATCCACGCGCGCATCGCCGCCGGATGACCGCGCACCGGTTCCAGCCCGGCGGCACCCTGCGCGAGGACTCCCTCTATGCCGAGCGCGAGGCGGACCGTGAGCTCTTCGGCGCGCTCCGCTCGGGAGAGACGTGCGCCGTCCTCGCGCCGCGCCAGATCGGCAAGTCCAGTCTGCGCGTCCGGACGGCGCGCAAGCTGCGGGCCGAGGGGCTCCGCGTCGCCACGGTGGATCTGACGCGGATCGGCGGCCGTCACACGGACGTCTCGGGCTGGTACTTCGGTCTGGTCCAGGAGCTCGCGTCGCGTCTCTCGATCGAGGAGGACCCGTCGACTTTCTGGCGGCGATACGAGAACGCCACGCCCCTCCACCGCTTCGTCTTGTTCCTGCGCGAGCGCGTGCTCGGTGACCAGGGCGGGCCCGTCGTGGTGTTCTTCGACGAGATCGACAGCGTCCTCGCGCTCCCCTTCGCGGTGGACGACTTCTTCGCGGCGCTGCGAGAGACGTACAACGCCCGGGCCGACGACGAGGCCTACCGAAGGCTCTCGATCTGCCTCATGGGGGTCGCAGCCCCGGGAGATCTCGCGCGCGAGCCGGCGCGCACACCGTTCAACGTGGGGCGGTCGGTCCGGCTCGAGGACTTCACCCGGGCGGAGGCCGCGGCGCTCCTGCCTGGGCTCCGCGCGGTCGACCCGAACGAAGCGGAGCGATGGCTCGACGCGATCTACGGGTGGACCTCCGGACACCCCTACATGATGCAGAAGCTCTGCGCGGCGATCGCCGAGGGCGAGCGTGACGTCGATGCGGCCGTCGACCGGCTCTTTCTCCGGCACGGACGCACCGAGGACCCGAACCTCGAGTACGCGGAGCGTCGCCTCGTCGCCGACGCGCGCGCCACCCCGATGCTCCGGCTCTACCGGCGCCTGCTCGACGGCCAGCGCGTGCCGTCCGACCGCGACGACCCGACGCAGTACGCGCTCCGCCTGACGGGCATGGCCGCCGAGGAGCGTTCCGGTGAGCAGATCGTCCTGGCCGTGCGCAACCGCGTGTACGGGCTCGTGTTCGACGGCGACTGGGTGCGAGAGACCGAGACCGCGCGGCTGATCGCCGAGCCTCTCCTGCGATGGCTCGAGGCGGACCAGAGCGACGACTTCGTGCTCCGCGGTCAGGCGCTCGACGACGCGCAGGCGTGGGCGAAGGACCGGGCGGATCTCTCGGCCGACGAGAGCCGCTTCCTCCTCGCCGGCCTCTCGGTCGCGCGCCGGGAAGAGGCCGCTCGCGCCGAGGCACAACGCGAGGTCGAGCGGCGCAAGCAGGCCGAGGCGGCGAGCGCGTCGCTGCGACGGAACCTGACGATCCTGTCCGTGCTCGTGGCGCTCCTGGTCGGCTCGCTCGGTGTCGCCCTGTTCCAGTACCGCGCCGCGAAGCAGAGCCAAGCCGCGGCCGAGGCAGCCGCGCGCCGCGAGCGCGGCGTCATCGCGCAGGCGCTCGCGGCGCAGATCGGCCAGGAGATCCCGGCCGTCGTCGCGGGCATCGACGCGGTCGCTCCGAGCGTCGCGATGGGAGAAGAGCCGCCGAGCGCGTCCGTGTCGGGCTTGGGCGCAGCCCTCTTCGCGGCAGAGTATTCGCGCCGGGTGGAGCTGCCGGCGGGCGCTTTCAACGCGACCGACATCTCCCCCGACGGCCTGCGGCTCGTCACGGCGCAGAACGACGGGGTCCTCCGCACGTGGTCGGTGCCGGAGGAGGAGGCTCCCCCGCTGGTCCTCCGCGCGAAGCTGGAGCTCGGTCACGCGCCGCGCTTTGAAGAGGACGGACTCGTCATTGTGGCGCCAGACGAGAAGCGTGTCCGAGCTTGGACGAGCGACGGCCGAGAGGCGCTGAGCTCCGTGGCGGTGACGGGTGATCTGCTCGACGCCGCGCGCCGCGACGGGGCCACCCGCGCGCTCGTTGCCGACGGGCCGTCGCTGTCGATCGTCGACGTCTCGGGCGCGAACCCCCCGCGACGGCTCCAGCTGCGCGAGCCCGTGCGAGCGGCGTCATTTTCGCCTGACGGTGGTCGAGTCTGCGTCCCCCGCGCGAAGGATGCCCTGATCTTCGAAGACGGCGGATCGCTCCTCGCGCGGCTCGAGGGGGGCGATGACGAGATCCGGGGTTGCGCGTTCTCGCCGGACGGCTCGTACGCGGTCTCGAGCACGGCGTCGGCGGTGCTGGTCTGGAGCGGCGAGCCTCGGTCCGTCGACGAAGTAGCCGAACGTTGGGACGAGGACGACGCGGCGAATACCGATCTTCAGGCCGTGGCCGTGTCGTCCGGGGGCACCCACGTCGCGTGGAGCGGTCGCACGACGGTCGTCGTCGTCGAGCGCGCCACGCGAACGGTGGTCCGGAAGCAACCGGCGCCCTTCGTGACGGCGCTGGCGTTCTCCGAAGACGGGAGGTGGCTGGCGGGTGGTCGGCGAGACGGCCGAGTCGAGATCGTGGAGACCCGTGCCTCCGGCGCGACCTGGTCCTTCCGCGCGCACAGCCGGATGATCCTGTCGGTCGCGTTCTCGCCTGACGGGCGCCACCTGATGACCTCGAGCGTCGACGGCACCGTTCGCGTCTTTCCGATCGAGCCGCTGCGGCCCGAGATCATCGCGCGGACGTCCACGCCGATCACGTGCCTCGGCGTCTCGTCGGACGGCTCGCGCGTGGTCCACGGCGGCGCGCCCGGAGAGGTCTTCCTGCGCAGCCTGCCCGAGGGAGACGAGATCGCGCGCTTCCCCGATCAAGGCGAGCTTCTCGCCCGCTGCAGGTTCTCGCCGGATGGACGGCGCGTCGTGCTCTCGAGCGGCCTTACCATCCGCGAATGGTCGGTGGACGGCGCCCGGCTCGAGCGGACGATCGCCGCGCCCGCGACCCCGGCGGACGTGACCTACAGCCCGGATGGGCGGCGCATCGCCGCGAGCTTCGTCGAGGGGCCGGTGACCCTGCGGATCTGGGATCTCGCGTCGGGCGTGGTGGTCACGGAGATCCCGGCGCCGAGCCGTCTGCCCTCGACACTTCGATTCGCGCCGGACGGGCGGACGCTCTTCGTCGGTGGTCCGGACGGGAACGTCGCGGCCGTCGCGGCCGAGACGGGTCGCATCGACCGCCTTCTGAGCAGCGGCGCGACGACCTCGACCGTCGCGACCTCACGCGACGGCTCGCTGGTGCTCGCGACGTGCGCGGACGCCACGGCCCACGTCTGGGACGCGAGATCGGGCGAGGAGCGAGTGGTTCTGCGGGGGCGCACGCCGCTGGAGCGTCCGTTGCGGTTCACCGCCGACGGCGCGCACGTGCACTTTCGCGGCGTCGCCCGGCCGCTCCCGACGACGCCACGCGCGCTCCTCCGCCGTGCGTGCGCGCTCCTCGCGCACGAGGGTGAGCTCGCGCCGGTCGAGGATGCGTGTCGCCCGCATCTGACCGCCAGGTGACCGGCCCCCTCGGCGGGGTCAGCGAGAAGTCACGAGCCGGTCAGGGTGGAGCGGTCGGGGCGCGACATCCTCCGGAGCGATGCGAGCCAAGTCTTCGCCCGAGCCCGATGCCAGGCCCGAGTACATCGATCGCGGGGGTGACCTCCAGCTGGCCCCACCATTCCGCTGCGACGGTGCGCTCCTCCGATGTTTCTCGCTGACAGCGGACAAGACGCGCTTGGAGCGCCTCGTCGCGACCACGCTCCACCGGGCCGGGGCGACCCACCTGTCCCCGCTCTCCTCGACCGTGCTCTTCGTCGTCGCCGAGATCCAGCGCGCGACCGCGGGCGACGGCGGCAGGGGCGGCTGGCTCTCGGAGACCGACGTGGCGTTCTGGGTCCCCGTCGTCGACACCCGGCAGCGAGGCCGCGTCAGCTGGTTCCTCCCGTACGTGTTCGTGGACAACGCGTACGCGATGGCGGCTGGTCGCGAGGCGCTTGGCTTCGCGAAGACGCTCGGGACCTTCGCGCTACCTCCGCGCGATCAGGATGGCGCGTACGGCGTGGACACGCTGCACCTGCCCGTCGCGCGGTCCGACGACAAGTATCGCGTCGGCCGCTTGCTCGAGGTGCGGCCACCGGGGCTGCCGGCGCCAGCGGCGTCGTCGGGCGTCGATGTGCTCCGGTCGATCGCGCGCCTGACCCCGCTCTCGGCAGCGCACCTGGGCGTGCCGGGCCGCCTCGCGAGCGCGGTGCTCGAGCTCGGCGCGTTCCCGCAGAGCCGCGAGGTCCCGCTCGTGCTCCTGCGCCAGCTTCGCGACATCTCCGATCCCGCTCGCGCGGCCATCCAGGAGGTCGTCGAGGCCCCGGCTCGTCTGTCACGAATCACCGGCGCGGGCGTGCTCGGCGGGCGGCGGACACTCCACATCGAGCCGAGCGACAGCCACCCGATCGCCGAGGACCTGGGCCTCCTGCGGGACCACCCGATCGACGCCGCCTGGTGGGCCGAGATCGACTTCGTGGTCGACAAGGGCCGCACGATCTCGAGCGGGCGTACGATGCAGCCCGCCGCTGTGACCGGCGAGAGGCCGAGACGAATCGCTGTCCTCGGCGGCGGCATGGGATCGCTGAGCGCCGTCCTGGCGCTCACGGCGGACCCCGCGTGGCGGTCGCGATACGAGATCACGGTTTACCAAATGGGGCACAGGCTCGGCGGGAAGTGCGCGAGCAGCCGCCGCCGAGACCGGCTCGACCGAATCGAGGAGCACGGGCTCCACGTGTGGTTTGGCAGCTACGCGCGCGCGTTCCGGCTCCTCCGCGGGTGCTACGCCGAGCTCGCGCGGCCCGAAGGGCACCCCATTCCGACCTGGCGAGACGCCTTCATCCCGCAGGAGAACTTCTATCTCCGGGAGCGGAGCGGGGGCCGTCTCTCCACGGTCCGGCTCGAGCTGCCGCCTCGGCCCGGTCTCCCGGGCGATCCCGATCACGACCCCGATGCCGAGGCGCTCAGGCGGGCCGTCCCTGCGGTCATCGAGGGGGTCGCGCGTGAGCTCCGGCGCGCCGTGCGCGGCGTCGACGCGCTCCGCATCGGGCGGCTCCTCCGATCTCTCGCGAGGCTGGACCTCGTGAGCGCCGATGGCCTCGCGCGGGCTCGGGACGAGATCCGCGCCGTGCTGGGAGGTCGGTCGCAGCCGGCCATTCGTCACATGCTCGACCTCAGCGTCACCACGGTCCTGGGGCTCCTGCGCGACGGGGCGCTGACGCGCGGGCTCGAGACCCTCGACGGCGAAGAGCTCTCGGATTGGCTCGCTCGGCACGGCGCGGCGCCCGACACGCTCGAGTCGGGGTTGATCCGAGCGTTCTACGACCTGCTTCTCGCGACCGAGGCGTCGCCATCCGGCGGTCGTGACCTCGCCGCAGGCGCCGCCATCCGCGCGGCGCTCTTCGTCCTGAACGGCTATCGAGGCGCCTACCTCTGGAAGATGAGCGCCGGCATGGGCGAGGCGGTCATCGCGCCCATCTACGAGGTCTTGCGCCGCCGCGGGGTGCGATTCGAGTTCTTTCGCCGCGTCACACACCTGAAGCTCACCGCGGACAAGCGCGCCCTCGACGAGGTCGAGATGGCCGTCCAGGCGAGGACGCGTGGTGAGTATGAGCCGCTCGTCGAGATCGACGGGCTCCCCTGCTGGCCCCACGAGCCCCGCTGGGACGCGCTGGAGGACGGCGAGCGATTGCGCGAATGCGCGCCTGACTTCGAGTCTCCGTCGAGCGCGCCATTCGATTCTGCGCGGGTTGCGCTCCGCGCCGGCGTCGACTTCGACGCGGTCATCCTCGGAATTTCGGTCGGGGCGCTGCCCTCGATCGCCACGGAGCTCGTCGAAGCCCACCCCCGGTGGCGGACGATGCTCCGCGAGGTGCGCACCACGGCGACACTCGGCTTTCAGGCCTGGCTCACGGCAGACGCGCGCACCCTCGGCAGAACGACCGCGGGCGACCTCCAGGGTGGTGATCCGGGCGCTCTCTCGACCTACGCCGACATGACGCACCTGCTCGCTGCGGAGCGCCGTCAGGCGGAGGCCGGCGTCCGGCATGTCGCCTACTTCTGCGGTCCGCTCGGCGACTCGCCCCATTCCGAAGAAGGAAGTGGCCCGGTACGCGTCAAGGTCCAGCGTTTCCTCGAAGAGGGGGCTCGCGGCGTGTGGCCCGGCGCCTACGTCGATGGGCGCTTCGATTGGAGCCTCCTGGCCGACCCGACGGGCGGGATCGGGCCTGCGCGACTCGACGCGCAATACATCCGCCAGAACGTGGAGGGGACCGATCGGTATACGCTCACGGTGCGGGGCAGCACGGCGTGCCGATTGACGGCCGACGGCTCGGGCGTCGGGGGGCTCTTCCTCGCCGGTGATTGGGTACGAAATGGTCTCGTCGTCGGCTGCATCGAGGGCGCAGTCCGAGCAGGCGAGGCATGCGCCGAGGCGATCGAGCGGGCACGCTTGCCGGACGAGAGCGCGGAGGGACGAGGCGCGCGCGGTCCCACAGCTTCGCCGACTGCTTGGGGCGAGCCGGTCGACGAGCAACCGCACGCATGGGTGCTGTCATGACGCAGTCGCTCCTCGCCCCGCCGGCGCTCGGCACAAACCGCCCCGGGCTCGCCCCCTCCGTCGATCGCGCCATCGAGCTCGCGCGGGCCCAGGTCGTTGCGCGCGTGCAGTCGGACGGCAGCTGGGATGCGCCCTGCGACGCCGGGCCCGCGCCGACAGCCCAAGCGCTCCTCGCGCTCCACGTCGCGGACGCGCTGGAGCCGTCGGTCCGTGACGCCTGTGTGCGATGGCTGCTCGAGCGACAATCTCCCGGGGGCGGGTTCGTCGCCTACCCCGGGGCGCCCGAGGAAGACCCGGGGACCACGGCCAGCGTGCTCGGCGCGCTGGCCGTGCTCGCGCCCGAACGCGGATCCGAGGCGATCTCGGCCGCCGAACGATTCCTGACCCGCCAGGGTGGGACGGACGCCGTCCTCGCTGCATTGGCGCGCGGAGATCTGGCGGCCATCTATCTCGCGCTGGCGGGGCTGCTCGATCCGGCGCGGTTGCCGCGCCTCCCGGCGCCGGATCTGGCGGTGCGCCTGGCCGAGCGGTGGCTCGCGGGCGTGGCGCACGTCGGTGTCCCATTGATGATGGCGCAGGTCGCGGTCATTCGCGCTTGGCTCCTCGCGGGGCGCCCCGCCCGGCCGACGCCGGCGTACGCGCGCTTGGCGACGCGCACGCTCGCCCTCCTCGACGAATCGCAGAACTCGACGGGTGGCTACGTCAACATCGTGCCGTTCACGGCGCTCGCGCTGATCGCGATGCACGCGGCGGGGCGGACCCGCGCGGACGAGCCGGCTGCGCGCGCGGTCTCCTGGCTTTGTCGCGAGCGAGAGTCGGTGCCCGGAAAACGCGCCTACTTTCCCGTGTTCCACAGCGGCGTGTGGACGACGTCGCTCGCGCTTCGGGCGCTCGCCACTTCGGGCGAGCCATCGGACTCGACCGTCCTGTGCCGCGGCCTCGAGTGGCTCATGGCTGCGCAAGCGACGGAGCCGCAGGCGGCCTGGAACCAGCGCGACTTCGGGGCGGTCCGCACCGGCGGGTTCGGCTTCCAGGCGGACAACTGGAAGATGACAGACTGCGACGACACCGCGGTCGCCGTATCGGCGATCGCGGCTTGTCTCGCGCGACGGGGGCTCCCGTCCTCCCTCCGTCCCCAGGCCGAGGCAGCGTTGGAACGGTCCGTCGCGTGGCTGGGCGCAATGCAGAATCGCGACGGCGGGTATCCGGCGTTCGTGCACGGTCTCCCCGGTAAACCGGCCGGAGAGATCCTGACGAAGCCGATGTCGCTACGGGTCTCGAGCGCCGCCGACCTTCTCCGCCTCTTCCGCGATCTCCCGCTCGCGATGGGCGACCCGTCGACGGAGGACGTGACGGGTCGCGTGCTCTCGGCGCTCGCGGGGGCGATGGGCCATCTGCGCTCGCAGTCCACCCGCGACATCGCGAGAGGCCAAATGAACCGCGCACTCGGATTCTTGCGGTCGCAGGCAGCCCTGAATGGCGCCTTCTGGGGGCGTTGGAGCACCAACTTTCTCTGGGCCACGGCGCATGTGATCATGGGGGCGTGCGCGGCAGGCGTGTCGCTCCACCAGCCCTGGCTGCGGCGCGCGATCGGGTTCCTGGTCGGCCACGCCAACGAGGACGGCGGATTCGGCGAGACGACGCGGAGCTACGAGCGCCCCTCGCTCGCCGGAGCGGGGCCGAGCATGGCCGCCGTCACGGCGGTGGTGCTGGAGGCGCTCGTCGCCGCGGGCGAGCACGCCTCGGCGCCAGCCGCGCGCGCAGCCACCTACCTCGTCCGTGCGCAGGGCGGGGACGGGAGCTTTCCGGATGGCGGGCACCTGCAAGTCATCGTCCCGCCGGACACGTTCTATCGCTACCCGCCGGCGTCCATCCTCCAGCCGCTCTTGGCTCTGGCGGCGTGGCGAGCAAGGAATGGTGGAGCGCCGCGGACGCGGAGCTCGTTCCCGACGAATGGAGGTAAGCTTTGCTGATTCAACGACTGCGCGCGGCCGTCGCAGATTCTACGGCGCTCGGGTTCCAGCTCGACCAGGACGGCCTCGCCGCGCTCACGCTCGAGGACTTGCGCCAGAGCGCCGACGACTACCTCGACGCGATGGCGCCGGTACCGAAGGAGCTGCGCTCGGCGGTGCTGGCCGAGCACGCGGCGCACGCGCGCGAGGCGCACGCGATGATTCGCCGCTACAACACCGACATCGCGAGCCGCGCGCGCGGTTACGTGGAGCTCGCTCGCCTCACGGGCTTCGAGCTCCCGTGGCCGATCGTCGCGGCGGCGGCGCTCGCCCAGATCATCGAGTCGGGGCTCTTCTTTCACGCCATGGGCGTCGCAGCGGAGGCAGCGGGGCGGCTCGGCTGGTCCGGGCTGTCCGAGATGCTCGGCGAGCTCGACGACTTCACGCTCCGAGCGAATCGCTCGGTTTTCGCGGACGGTGTGCCGATCTACCTCTTCGCCATTCGCTGCGCACGGCTCCGACGGGTCGGGCGCGCGGCCGTGGCGGACGCCCTGCTCGACGGCCCATTCCCCCTGACGATGGACGAGAGCGGCTGGTCACAGGTGCGGGAGCTCGACCGGGCCTTTGCGATCGACGACGGACGCGAGCGGTTCGAGGCATTGGCGCGAGGTGCCGCCGAGCGGGAGCAGCGCGTGGTCACACACCACATCGGCACGGCGTTCCGTCTCCGCGGCGGGCCGCGTTGGCTCGAGCGGCGGCTCCGGGTCTCCCACGCCAAGCTGCCGATCGCCGAGCGGGACGGCGCGCGGGTCGCGTTGGTGTTCCGCTGGCGCGCGCTCCCGGCCGACTTCGACTACACGGATCACGACGTGCGGGTCGCCGTCCTGGGGGACGCGTTCGTTCGGCCTCTCGTCGAGTCGACCGAGCACTTCCGCGCGGCGGTGCGCTTCGTCCGGCGGCGGTTCGACCCGGACTTCGACGGAGACGCGCAAGACCAACCCGCGTTCGGACGGGGCGGCGTGCCCCTCGTTGGTGCGGGGCTTGACCGCCTCGGGCACGAGAGCGGGGCAATCGAGGTCGACGCGCCCGGCGCGACGTGATTCACGCGAGGAGCCAGGCAAGGCCCGCCGAAAGCGCGTCCTTCCCGCCGGTCTCCACGACCTCTTCGTGCGCCATGACGACGCGGTCGAAGTCCCACGTGAAGAGGTGGCCGACCTGCAGTGTCCGGCCAGCAGATCGGTCGGTCGGGCGCCCCCTCGAGCCGGAGCTCAGCGTTTCTCGTCGTCGCGCGGGGCCAGGCAGGCCGCGCGCTGGGCGGCGGTGGGGCTCGGCAAGGAGAGCTCGGCGCGGCGATCGACGATGGCTCGCTGGAAGTGGCGGCAGGCCTCCCCTGGATGCCACCCGACGGACGCGGCCGGCTCGCCGAGCAGCCGGGCGAGCACCTTGCGCGCGTTGTACGAGTGGTGTGCCTGCCGGTCGACGGCGCGGAGCAGCTCCCACACGGCGCGCCGGTCGAGCGCCGGCACCTTGTAGCCGCTCGCTCCGAACCCGTGCACGAGCCAGGCCTCGCGCGGGAGCTTGCCCATCGCGGCGACCAGCCGCTCGTACGCGGCCTTCGCCGCGGGCAGCTTCTCGGCGGGCGGGCGCGCGTCGTCCTCCGAGACCACGCGGTGGTTGGTGATGAAGGCGAGCGACTCGAGCGCGTCGGCGGCGAGATCGGGGTCGCCGCCACCGAGCAGCGCGACGAGGGCAGGGACGGGCTCGAGCCGATCGGCCTTCGCGCTCGCCCGCACCGCGAGCGCGCGCAGCGCGGCGCGATCGAAGCGCGGCTCGGCCGCGTGGAGGTCGACGCGCGCGAGCGGCGGGCCGAGCAAGCGGAGCGGCGTCGCCGGCTCGCCGAAGGCGGCGTCCACCACGAGCGGCGCCGGGCCGAGCGGCTCGAAGGTCGGGCCCGAGTCGGCTGAGAGCACGAGGTCGCGGAGGAACGGCCCTGCCTCGGAGCCGCCGAGCGCGCCGACCGCGTCGATCATCGACGCCATCGCGGCAGGATTCGTCTCGCCGACGAAGACCTCGAGGATGGCCCCGGCGTCGCGCTCGGTCCCGAGGGCGCCGAGGAGCGATGCCGCGGCCGCGCGGACCGGGGCGGCCGCGTCGTAGAGCCGCTCGCGCCCGAGCGCGACGTCGCGCTCGCCCCCGATGAGCCCCAAGCGCAAGAGCGCTCGCCGGCGCACCTCCGGCCGGTCGTCCGCGAGGCGCGCGCGTGCGTCCGACGCGGCTTGCTCGCGCGCGTCGGTGTGGAGCTTGGCGAACGGATGGATGAGCCCGCCGTCCACGCACCCGCCTGCTGCGTCACGCGCGCTGCAGTAGATGCGGAGGTGGAGGTGATCGTCGTGGGGCGCGGCGCCCGCCGGCTGCCGGAGGATCGCCGCCGCGCGCTCGACGACGGCGGGCGGAGCCCCCGTGGCGCGAGCCTGGGCGAGGAGCTTCTTCTTCAGGTGCTCCGCGACGAACACGAACTGGATGGAGCTCGCGGGGTCTTCGAGCAGGGAGCGGACGACGATCCAGGTACGCGCCGGATCGAGCGCGAGCGTGCCGTCCTTCGAGGTCCCCGCACGCCCGAGCGGGACCAGATCGGGCGGATCGACAGGCCTCCCTTTGGCGTCGAGGTAACAGAAGGCGACGTCGGCGTCGCGCCCGGCGTTGTGGCTGACCGACCAGGTGATGTCGCCGCCCTCGCGCTTGCCGAGGTTGCCGACCCACAGCCGGGCGCCCGTCGCGGCGTGGAGCTTCTTGCCCGCGTTCTCGAGCAGACCGACGAGCTCTTCCGTCCCGTAGCGGAGATCGCGCTCGCGCTGCTTGGGCAAGATGCCGAGCGAATCGCTCTCGGTGAGGGCGCGCGCGTTCGCGACTCGCCCGTGTGTCGTGTCGCCGATCGAGACGCTCGCGTCCTCGCGTTCGCCTTCGAGGAACGGGAATGACGATGTCGTCCTGGCCTCCGGCGCAAGCTCGGTCGCGGCCGGCGGCTTCTCGGCCGGGGCTCCGACGACGTCCGGCGCCGACGCGACGGGAATCGGATGAACGCTCCGGTCGGGAGCCTCGGTCGCGACCGAGCACGCCGCGAGCGCGAGCAAGCCGAGGCCCCCCGTCGCGCTCGCGATGCCCGGCTTGGCCCGAAACGCCATCGAAGTCGTGATCCTTACCCAGAAACGCCGCTCGGCGCACGGAATCGGTGTAAAAAGAGAGGCTCGGATGGCTCAAGCGTCGGCCGACCCTGCCGCGGGCGTCGTGCTCGTCGTGGACGACGACACGGACCCTCGTCGTTCGCGTGTTGCAACAGGCCGGCCTCTCCTGCCGAGAAGCCGCCTCCGGAGAAGAGGCGCTGGCCCTGCTCCGCCGCCGCGGCAGCGCGATCGACGCGGTCGTGCTGGACGTCCGCATGCCGGGCATCTCGGGGTTCGATGTCCTCGCCGCGGTCCGCGAGGACCCCGCCCTCGCCCCCATCCCGATCGTGCTGCTCACCGCACACGCCGACACCGAAGACGATCTCGTGCTCGGGGCGCAGCTCGGCGCGATCGACCACCTGTCGAAGCCCTTCAGCGCGTCGGTGCTGCGCGCCAAGGTGCGGCGGGCCGTCGATCAGTGCCGCGCCCAGCGCGAGCTCGAGATCCGCTTGGAGTCCGCGGAGCGGCTCGCCCGCATCGATCCTCTGACCCAGCTCGGGAACCGGCAGCTCTTCTACGAGCGCCTCCGCGAGGAGTCGTCGTACGCGGCGCGCCACCGGGCCTCGTTTGCGCTCGTGGTCCTCGACATCGATCATTTCAAGGCGCTCAACGACACGCTGGGCCACGAGACCGGCGACCGCGCCCTCCGCCATTTCGCCGACACGCTGGCGGCGGTCATCCGCAAGGAAGACTCGGCCTTTCGGTACGGGGGTGAAGAGTTCGTCATCCTCATGCGCGGCGCGGACGCCAAGGCCGCGACGACCTGCACGTCGCGCCTGCGCAACGCGCTCCGCCACCGCCCGCTCGAGCTCGACGGCGGGCAGAGCCGCATCATCACGTTCAGCTCGGGCACCGCGCTCGCGGACGAGGCGAACGAGTTCTGGACCGAGGGGCTCTTCGGCCGCGCCGACGAAGCGCTGTACCGCGCGAAAGAGGCGGGACGCGACCGCGACGAAGTGGCGTGACGAAGCCTCGCGGGCGGTCGCGCCCGTGGGCCCGTGCGTGGCCTCCTTCTCCCGTGGTAGGCTCTCGCCCGCGTGGTCGTGCCCTTCGGAGGACCTTCATGAACCGCTGTCTGCCCCTCGTCGCTTGCTTCCCCCTCGTCCTTGCACTCGCCGCGTGCGGCGACAGCGAAGGGGACACCTCAGGTTCCGGCGCCTCGGGCGCCACCAGCAGCGGTCAGACGACCGGCAGCGGCACCACGACCGGGACGGGCAACACGTCCTCGACGTCGAGCGGGTTCCCCGAGTGCGACGACCCCACCCCCCAGCCGGGCACCTCGAACGAGGTCGACGTCTCGAGCGTCCAGGTCACGGCGCGCGACGACGCGAACGCCGCCATCCAGAACACCACGTTCCAGCTCTGCGGGACGGACCTCTGCCTCACCGCGGATACGAACACCATCGGCGGCGCCGTCTTCATGAACAGCCAGTCCACGCTGGACCGGCCGCTCTTCAAGCCCGCCGACAGCCTGACCTTCGCCAAGTTCGGCTACCCGTACACCGCCGAGTCGCCCTCGCCGCTGGTCGGGATCTTCCCGCGCATGCAGGACAGCATGGCCGCGCTGGTCCCCGGCCAGACGGTGAGCGTCGACGGCGCGTCCCTCGCGCTGCCCGCGGGCGGCGGCCTCTCCATCGACGAGCTGACCTTCGATTCGCCGGACAAGCAGACCTTCCGGGCGGCGCAGGTCCCCGCGAACCTCGTCGAGCAGGTCACGGGGGACGCGACGTTCGTCATGGCCTACGCGCTCGGTCCCATCGACACGTTGCTCTGCCCCGAGGCGAAGCTCACGGTCGACAACTACGCGAACCTCGCCCCCGGCACGCAGGTGGAGTTCTGGGTGCAAGAAGTCTCGATCGAGGAGTTCTTCGGCGGCTACGGCGAGTGGGTGAAGATCGACGACGGCGAGGTCAGCGCGGACGGCGCGACCGTGTCGACGACGGTCGGCATGCCGGTCATCCTGAACGTCGCCATTCGTCCTCTGTGAGTCTTGCCGGTCTTCCGACTCGATCGCCGGCTGGTCTTTCCCCGACCCGAGCTCGCGGAGCGGAGCGGGGTCCTCGCGGTCGGCGGGGACCTCTCGCCCGAGCGGCTCATCCTCGCGTACGAGAGCGGCATCTTCCCCTGGTACGACGAAGACCTGCCGATCCTCTGGCATAGCCCCGATCCGCGCTACGTCCTCCGCACGTCGAAGCTCCACGTGCCGAAGAGCCTGGCCAAGCAGATCCGGCGCGCGCCCTACGACATCCGCACGGACGAGCGCTTTCGCGAGGTGATGCTCGCTTGCTCGGCGGTCCCGCGGCCCGGTCAGTCGGGCACGTGGATCACCCCCGAGATGCTCGACGCCTACGTGCGCCTCCACGAGATGGGGCTGGCTCACTCGGTGGAGGCCTACGCGGGCGGAGAGCTGGTCGGCGGCCTCTACGGCGTCTCGCTCGGCCGCATGTTCTTCGGCGAGTCGATGTTCGCGAACGCGCCCGACGCCTCGAAGATCGCGTTCGTCACGCTCGTTCGGGCGCTCGAGAAGTGGGGCATCGATCTGGTGGACTGCCAGGTCCACACCGAGCACCTCGAGCGCTTCGGGGCCGAAGCCTGGCCACGCACGAAGTACCTGGCGGAGCTCGAGGCGCGCCTCGACGCACCGACGCACAAGGGAAGGTGGTCCCTCTCCGACGGCGAGCTCGCGCTTCACTGAGCCGCGGGCGCGGCGTGCCGCACGACCGGCCCCGGCGCGCCCGAGGGCGCAAACGAGCGCTCCTCGAAGAAAACGGATCCGTCATCGTGAAGGGAGACGACGGTCGAGCACCTCGTCCCGTAGACGGGGCCGCGGATGAACGCGGGGGACAAGAGCCGCTCGACCTCGAGGGGCACGCCCGTCGCAGGGAGCTCGTCGTCCGTGGCGGTCCGGTCGTCGGCGAGCGCACGGAAGAGAGCCTCCGTCCGCGCCTCACCTCGCTCACCGAGCGCCGCCTGCATGTTGTCGAGCCCACGCGCCACCTTCGGCCACGACACGTCGAGCCGTGCGTTGGAGAGCCCGTGTAGACCCGGCGCGACGAGCGCAGGCGCGCCGCCCTCGTCGCTCCAGAAGAACGTGCCCTCGCGCGGATCGAAGAGGAGCAGGTTGAACGAAGGGAAGGTCGCCAGCTCGGGGCCGACGGAGGCGGCGAAGGCGTCCGGGCTCAGGCTCGTGGTCAAGAAGCGGACGGGCAACGCCCCGCGTGACGCGCCCTCGCGGCGCGCCCCGGGGTGACGCACGTTCGTGAGCGCAGCGAGTCGCCCATCCTTCGAGACACCGAGCCACGTCCCGCCGCCGCGGAGATCTCGGCCGGCGAAGACGTTCGAGCCTGGCCAACGCTCCGCCGGCTGGGTCGGCCGCGCGTGCTCCTCGTCGCGGTTCGCCGCCAGGAGCAGCCGCGTGCCGGGCTCGGGATCGACCGCGAAGAGGATCAGGCACATGGGCGCGCGCGATTCTACCGCTCGAGCCGCTCCCACGCTCGCGCGAGTCGCTGGGCCCGCGCCCGCGCGGCGACGCCGAGGAGCCCCTTGTCTCGGACCCAACGGGCGTGGGCCTCTTGCCCGGCGCGCTCGAGGGCTGCCTCGATCTCGGGCTCGAGCGCGCCGAGCTCCGCGAAGACGCCGCCGAGCGCGACGTGCAGCGGCGCCGACGTCGGATCCTCGAGGGCGCAAGCCCGCGCGGTCACCGCGAGCGCCGCCAGGCGCTCGGTCAGCGCGCGCCCGACGGCGTCATCTCGGGCCACGCCGAGGACGTACCCGACGACGGCGCAGAGGACGTGTGCGTCCTCCACGGTGCGGAGCGGCTTCAGGTACCGCTCGTAGCCGTCGCCCTCGAGCAGGTCGTCCGACTCGAGGCGCACATTCGAGAACGTCACGCGCGCGTGCTCGATCTCCGGGCAAAAGGGCGGCGCGGGCAGCGGGTGGAGCGCGACGCCGTCGCGGTCCTTCGGCACGATCGCGGCGCGGAGAAGGGGACGACCTGCGGCCTCGCCCTGGCGCGCGATGACGACGAAGCCCGCGGCCTGATCGGCGAGCGTGATCCAGACCTTCTCGCCGTCGAGCACGAAGCCACCGTCGGCGGCGGGGACGAGCGCGGTGGAGATCGCTCGCGGATGCGCGCCGCCCGCCTCCGTCGCGGCCAGCGAGAGGCCAGCGCGCGCCCGCTCGCCGAACAGCGCACGCAGCGCGGCCTGGTAGCCGGCCGCGAAGGCGAAGCCCAGCCGATCCGCGAGCCGTCCGCAGAGGAGCGCGCGGTCGGCTTCCCGGGGCAGATCTCGCGTCCGATCGCCCGCCTCGTGCAGGAAGGCGCCGACACTCGCCGCCGAAGATCCGGGGGTCGGCGCGAGGAGCCGGGTCAGCGTGGCCTCGACGGACATCGTGTGAGCATGACGGCGCTCGCGGCGTCCGTAAAGCGCGCGCGTCTCGACGCTCCGGGCTCAGGGAACCGGGAACGTGACCTTGGCCGCGCGACGGCCCGGGGACCCGAAGCGCAGCTTCTCGATCGTACGCGCGATGCAGTCCGCCGCCTCTTCCCCGGACTCGCTCGGCGGCGCCACCCCGGCGGAGAGCACGCGCCCGTTGGGGCTCACGTAGGCCGTCGCGACGAAGCTCCCCTCGAGGCCCTTCTTGCATCGCCCGAGCTTCTCTCTCGCCGCGCCGACGGTGGAGCGGATGCGCTTGGCCTCCCAGCTCACCGGCTCGGTGCCCGGGTCGATCTCGAACGCGCGGGTCGCGAGGCCCTCTCCGCCGACCGGCTTGGGCCAGGCCTGCCCTCGGGCCAGCTCGAGCACACACTTCTCGGTCTCGCGATCGCCGAGGGTCGACTCGCTCAGATACGCCCAGCGCGCCTGGCCCTGCTTGTCGATCCGCAGCGAGAGCACGAAGTGCCCGCCGATCTCGCGAACGCGCTCCGAGCCTCGGCGAACGCAGCCGAGGACGTGGCGCTCGAGCGCGCCGAACGCGTCGGCGACGGCATCCTCGTTCATCCCGCCGATCTCGCTCTCCATCGACGTCGGCCCGCGGTCGATCTTCACGGGCTCGGGCGCCGTCACGGGCGACTCGGCGGCGGTTGCGCCGGCGCAGCCGGCGAGGACGAGGAAGAGAAGAGGAAGCGCGCGCGACATGAGCCGTTCAGGGGTACTGCACGCAGCGGGCCAACCCTCCTTATCGGCGAACAGCCGGATTCGTCGAGGAATCCGGCCGGCTCCCCGCGATAGATGGATCCGACGTGATCCAGGTCGGACAACCCCGCGCTCGCTCACCCACATCCCTCTGCGGCTGTACCATCGGCGCGTTTGTCCTTCGGTTCCCTCCGACCCTTCCGGTGCGCGGCGTTGCTCGTCTCGCTCGTGCTCGCTTCGCGCGCCGAGGCCGAGCCGGCGGCGCGCGGCGGTCCTGCTCCGCCTCCCCATCCGAGCGTGCTCCCGCCGGCGGGCGAGACACCTCCACCCGGCGAGAAGCGCGCGGCGCAGGACTACGACGGCCGAGAGGACGAGACCACGGTCGCAGAGGACGCGCTCTGGATCCCACGTGTGCTCCTCTTCCCCGTCTACGCCGTCACGGAGTACGTGGTGGTCGCCCCGCTGCGATTCCTCGCCACCACCCTCGAGACCGATCCGGAGGTGGGCAGCGTCGTCAAATCGATCCTCTTCGCGCCCAGCACAGTCGGCGTCATCCCCACCGCGTTCGTCGAGTTCGGCTTTCGACCGAGCGTGGGCCTCGTGTTCTTCTGGAACGACCTCCTCGCCAAAGGGAACGACTTCCGCGCGAGCTTCGGCTTCGGCGGCGTCCGGTACTGGAAGCTCGCGGCCGCCGACCGCATCCCGCTCGTGTTGCCCACCGCGGCGGAGCGCGCGCGATCGTACATCCAGCTCGAAGCGGACTTCCTCGCGCGCGGCGATCTGCTCTTCTGGGGGAGCGGGCCACGAACGCTCGACGAAGACGAGACCGGCTACGGGATCCGCACCTGGGGCGGCGGCGGGCGCATCCACGTCGAGCCGTGGCGTGGCTCGTTCTTCGAGGGCTGGGTCACGGCGCGGGACACCGTGACGGGGCCAGGGGAGTGCGCCGACCCGATCACCGTGGTCGATCCGGACGAGCCCGGCCCGCGCGCGATTCGCCGTTCCTGCGATCCGCCGACCATCCGCAACCGAGCGCTCGCCGGGCAGGTGCCGCCGCCGGGGTACGGTCGGCCCTACGTCACGGTGAAGAGCGGGCTTCGTTTCGTGATCGACTCGCGCCAGAAGAGGCCGGCGCCCGGCAGCGGCTTCGCCGCCGATCTCTCGGCGGAGCAGGTCTCGGAGGTCGACGACCCGGATCGTCAGGGATGGTTCAACCTGGGCGCCTCGATCGCGGGCTTCGTGGATCTGACGGGGACCCAGCGTGTTCTGTCGCTCTCGCTCACCGCGCGGATGATCCAGCCGATGGACGACGACGACTACGAGCTGCCCTTCACGGAGCTGCTCGGCGCCGGCCGGCGCGAGGACGTGCCGGACCTCGAGCTGATGAAGGGCTTCCGTCCGGGGCGCCTCGTCGGAAAGAGCGCGACGGCGGCGACGCTCGAGTATCGATGGCCGGTCTGGGCGTTCCTCGACGGCGTGCTCCAGACGGCGGTCGGCAACGTCTGGGACGAATACCATTTCGAGGATTTTCGCTCCGAGCTCCTGCGGTTCTCGTTCCTCGGCGGGATCCGCTCGACGAACCACCGCGACCACTCCTTCAATCTCCTCTTCGGCGTGGGGACCGAGACCTTCGAGCAAGGCGCCGCGCCGAACGCCGCACGCATCCTGATCGGTGGCACGACGGGGTTCTGATCGGCAGGCGCTTCACGGCTCGAGCGCGCGTTCGTCGCGCATCCGATCGAGCGCCGCCTCGAGCTCTCGACGGATGTGTCTCGGGTCGCCCACCGGGCCGTGTACGAGCCTCGGCTCCTCGGGCCTTGTGAAGACGCCGACGGTCGGGGTGCGGCCGGCGAAGCGATCGAAGAAGCCGGCCACGCCCTCCGCCCGAGCGGTCTCGGCGGCGCGGCGCATGGCGCGCGCGTCGGTCACGTCGAGGACCACGAGGTCGACCTTCGCCTCGAGCCCGGCGTACCCCAGCAAGATGCCCGGCTCGACCTCGTGGCAGACGCCGCACCAATCGGCCCGAATCAACACGAGCTTCGGGCGCGCGAAGCGGGCGGGCGCGCCGCGCGGCGCAGCGACCTCGTCGCTCGCGATCGGTGCGCCGTAGAAGCCGGGATCGACGTTCCCTCCGCCGCAGCCGAAGAAGGCGCCGATCACGAGGGCCAGGAGCGGGCGCACGGCGGGAGTCTACAGCGTCAGCAGCCGCTCGAAGGCGGTCTTCGGTCCGAAGACCGGCCCCCCGTCGGGTGGGAGGATCGCGGCGAGGTGGGCAGCCGAGAGGACGGCGGCGACGCCGAGCGCGCTCTTCTCGTCGTCCGTGACGCGGACCTGCCAGATCCGACGGGCGCGGCGGACGAGCGCGTCCATTCCTGCGCCACCCCTCCGCGCCGCGACCTCCAGGGCTTCGTCGATCAACCAGCGCGCCCGTTCGGCGGGGAACGTCACGACGAGCACGCTCCGCCCGGCGGCGGCACCTCGAGGCGCCACGGACACGTCGGCGGCGTCGGCGATGGGGGTCGTACCGGCCGGGTAGCGCTTCTCGGGGCGGAGCTCGACCTCGAGCCCGTGCGCCGCGGCGCGCGCAGCGAGCTTGGACCGATCGAACGCGCCCCGCGCCTCCGCGCTGAGCAGGGTGAACGAACACCCCGATGCAAGCGGATCGACCGCTCCGATCCGCCAGCCGTTGTCGTCGAAGGCGGGCGCGTCCATCCGACACGCCTACCACGTCGCGCGCGGCTCAGCTCGTCTTGCGCGGGATCCGGATGATGTTCTCGATCAGGTTGCGCTTCATCCCGGTGAACTCGGTCAGCCGGTCGAGGCGGTCCTCGCCGTAGGAGAGGTTGATCACGAGGAGGTCGAGGTCGCAGATCTTCGTGAAGGCTGCCTGCCGGCGGCCTGCCTCGGCGGCGTCCGCCGACTCGGTCGCGATGGCCAAGGCCATGTGGCTGCGGATGATGCTCATGACCGATTCGACCCAGAACGGGTCGAGACCGATGCGGACGTGGGCGAGGCCGATACGCCAGCGCGAGTCGAAGTAGCCGCGGCCGTAGTCTCCGCCCACGAGGCCGCGCATCCACGCTCTGTGCGTGGCCTTCAGCGCGTCCACCCGCCCCTCGATCTGCTTCGCGGTGTCGGGGAACTTCGCGAGCGAGCTGTAGAACTCGTCGGTGATCTTCGGGCCGTGTCGCTCGATCAAGTCGGTCATCTTTCCGAGCTCGACCTCATCGTTCGGGCCGAACTCGAGCAGCGTCTTGACCGTCTCGAATGTCTGGAATGCCTTGTCCGTGTCGACCATGTCGCCTCCTGTCTCGGTCCTGGCTCACGCGGGAATCACGAACTTGTCGGCGAGCAGGTCGATGCCGCAGCGCAGCCCCTCGCACCAGTCGATGAACCGATTCACCATCGGCTTGCCGCGGAAGTAGGCGCCGTGCTGGGGCGCGATCGTCTCGATGTCGAGCTGGCGGACCATTTGAGCCCAGGCTCGCATCGCGGCGTTGGACCCCATGTATCGCTCGTGGAAGCCGGCCATGTACTCGAGGTGGCCGTCGAAGTCGGGCACCTCCTGGTAGGGGGCTCCGAGCGAGGCGCCGAGGTCGCCCGAATAGAGGATCTTCGACACCGGATCGTAGACGTGGAAGTTGCCGCACGAATGGAGGAAGTGTGCCGGCAAGATCAGGAGCGAGGTCCCGCGGAGGTCGAGCTTCATGCCCTCGTCCGGGATCGGGCGAAGCCGATCCATCACCAGCTTGTCGAGGCCGAAGTGCGGAATGAAGCGCATCCAGAGCTTCGACGCGTATGCGACCGCGTCGGTCGCCAGGAGCCAGCCGTTGACCGCGGCGACGATGTCCGGGTCCTGGTGCGACAGGAAGATGTAGTCGAGGTTCGCCTCCCCGAGGCGGACCCGCGTCTCGGCGAGCACGCGGCTATAGACCTTGTGCCCGCCCGGGTCGAGGATCATCCCCCCGCCGCCGTGCAGGACGAGGTGTTGATTCGCTTGGACTGCGATCCCCTCGTCGAAGCTCGGCAAAAGGACATTCTTGTGACCACTTCCGTCGTACAGAATCGTCGATTGCATGGCGATTACTCCTGGGTCGCAGTCGCGACGAGGTTCTCGATGACGTCACGGGCCTCGCGGGCCAGGGGCGAACGAGCGAAGACGGCCACGGTCATTGCCCCTCCGCCAGGCTGTCCGAACCTCACGCCGGTGAGCCAGGCCCCCTCGAACTCGATCGCGACCGTGCAGGCCGACCCCGAGCGCTCGATTTGCTCGATCTGGTCGAGCGCGGCCATCAGGCGTCCCCCGATGGCCTCCGCGTCGCTCTGCTTGAGGGCGCCGCGCGTCGCCACGACGAGGCCGTGCGCATCCATCAGGAACGCCGCCGTCGCGTCGGCGGAGGCGAGGCAGCCGTCGAGCAGCTCGTTCCACACCTCGGCTCCGAACGGGGCCGCGGCTCGGGAGAGCGGCGACAGCCACGCGTCCGGCGCGGCCCTCCTCGCGTCGAAGTGGATGTATCGAGGGCTCGGCTCGGCGCGCTGGGCGGTGGTGCCCTGAGGTCCGCGAAGGCGCCGAGAGAGCGCACGGGCGTGCTCGAGATCAGAGGAGGGCGCGCGCGGGTCGGTCATGATGCTCTTCCTTTCGAGGTGAAATCTCGTCCATCGCTCCTTCGAGCTCGGCGGCGAGTAGGTCGAAGCGGCGGGCCTCCGGAGGTGGACGGCCGGCGAGGAACCCAACGGGCAGGCCGGCGAGGCTGGCCCGAGCGAAGATGGCGGCTCGGGGGATGCTCGTGTCGGTCACGCCCCAGAGCCCGCTCCAGACGTCGTTCATGACCGCGAGCGAGCTGTCGTCGTTTCTGTCCACCATGGTGGGGACGATGCCCAACATCTCGAGTCGGGGGTTCTCGCCGGCGCGGACGCGATCGATCGCGCGGAGGACTTGCGAAAGGGACCGGAGCGCCAGCGCCTCAGCCTGGAAAGGGATGAGCGCATAGTCGGCCAGCCCCAGCGCGGCCCGGGTGACGATCCCCACCCCGCTGGGCGTATCGATGAGGGTGAGATCGAATCGGGCGTCGATTGGATCGAGGGCGCGACGCAGGACCGGACCCGAGGCGAGGGCGAGCTCGTATTCGCTGACCTCGGCGGGATCGAGCCGCCCGCGAGGGAGGAGGGTCAAGTTGGCGACGCGCGTCGGCAAGACGGCCTCCTCCGCCGTGATCTGGCCCATGAGGAGATCGGTCAGGCCCACGAGCTCCGTATCGCCACGCGCGAGGGCGTGCCCGATGCCTCCCTGAGGGTCGAGATCGACGAGGAGCGTCCTTTTGCCTCGCTCCGCGAACGCGAGCGCGAGGTTCAACGCGACGGTGGTCTTTCCGACTCCGCCTTTCTGACTTGTGAGGACGATTCTGCGCGCCATATTGTGCCTATTGGGGTGAGGAGCTTGGCGAGTCGGCGCCATAGCCGAGCTCGGCGAGGCGCTTGAGGTTTGCGTGGACCTTCAGGTCCTCGGGCTTGAGCTCGCGGGCCGCGAGGAAGGCCCGGAGCGCGGATGGGTAGTCTTTGGAGAGCAGGGCCTCGAGGCCTTCCTCCCATGCGTCTTCGAAGGCGAGCTCGAGCGCCGAACGTCGGGGCTGAGGTGGCGGCGGGCTCGGCGGCGGGGGCGGCGTCGGCGCGCGGTGCGCCGCCTGGGGCGGCGGGCTGTCCCACGCGGAGTCGACGTCCGCCGACGCCTCGCGGGTCGCGGCCTGCTCCTCGTCGTTCTGCCGCGCCGCCTCGAGGAGCATCATCTCCCAATGCCCCGGCAGGTTCCTGCCCTCCGGGTGCTCGAGCAAGGTGCGACAGCGGACCTGGGTCATCGCCGCGAAGGCGAGCCTGCGCAGCGCGGCCTCGCCCTTGCCCAGCTCGTCGACGGCGGACCAGGTCTCCCCTGCCCACACGACGACCTCACCGATGACTCGACCGTCCCGTTCGACCTCCAGCACGACGGAGTGGCGTCCGATTCCGGCGAGCTGGAGGTAGTCGGCCACCGAAAACGGGGCCACCTCGATGGTGGGGCGACTCGCTCGCGGCGACCGCCTGAGGACGGCGGTCCGGAGCTCGTCGAGGCTGACCGGCTTCTCCATGACCTCGACGTTTGCGTGCGGAGGGATCTGGGATCGGTACGCCTGGAGGTAACCCGACACGAAGATCACCGGGATGCGCAGGGCGCGCCTCCCGAGCTCACCGAGGAGCTCGAGGCCCGACCGACCTGGAAGGTCGATGTCGCTGACGATGACATCGGGCGGCGTCCCGTCGAGGAGCGCGAGCGCGCTCTCGAGGTCGCCGGCGTCGCTCACGACCGCGCCGTTGATCTTCGAAAGACCTCGCGCGATCGTCGAGCGCAGCATCGTCTCGTCCTCGATCACCAGGATCCTCATGACGACCTACTCCTCCTCAGAGGATCGCGGCGATCTCCTTCACGGCGCGACTCGTGTCCAAGAAGATGAGGCCGAGCTTCGCGTTCTCCGTGGTGAGGACGAGGAGCATGGTCCCTTCCGAGGCCTTCACCATGACCGCGTAGCCCTTCGAGCCGCGAATGAGGACCTGCTGCAGGCTGCCGCGCTCGAGCTCGGTGGAGGCGCGAGTCCCGAGGGACAGGAGGGTCGAGCTCATGCCGGCGACGCGCACCTCGTCGAGGTGCTGCGGCAGCGCGCTCGCGATCATGAGGCCGTCGTCCGAGATGAGCGCGCTCGCTTCGATGTCCGGGGTGCTGGACTGGAGGGAGCGGAGGATGCGATTGAGCTGATCCGTGCGGGCCATTGAGTTCTCCTTGTCAGATTCGGAAAGAGTCACCGCTGTGCATCGTGTGTGCCCGACCGACACGGCGGAGGGCGAGAGAGTCGAGGTCGGCGAACCGGGATTCGAATGCGAACGGAGGTGCCCGCGCCGGGCACCGACGCGATGGCGAGGTCACCTCCTGCCTGCCTGACGATCCTCGAGACCAGCGCGAGCCCGATACCGGTGCCCTTCGGCTTCGTGGTGAAGAACGGCTCCGTGCAGCGCTCTCGCACTTCCGGCGTCATGCCGCAGCCGTCGTCCCGGACCTCGAGCTCGAAGTCCCGCTCGTCACTCTCGCTCTTCACGAGTCGTGCCACGACGTCGATCCGGTCGCCGCTCATGCACGCGTGCAGCGCGTTGGTGATGAGGTTGAAGGCGATCGCGCGCACGACCGACGGCGCAAACGGCAGGAGCGGCATGTCGGGGATGTTCGCCACGAGCCGCACCGAGCGCGGCGCTGCTTGCCTGTCGAGGATGCGGACGACCTCCCGGAGCGCGAGGTCGACGGCGGCGCTCCGCGTGACGTGGATGTCGCGCTCGAGCGAGCCGAGCCCCTCGAGCGTGAGCTTCATTCGACGAATCTCACCGAGGATGGCGTGGAGCTCGACGCGCTCCGGGCTGTCGGCCATCTCCTCGATCTGCAGCTCGACGGCGTTGTCGATCGCGGCGAGGGGGTTTTTGAGCTCGTGAAGGACGGCGGGCAAGACCTCGTTGATGCCGACGATCTGCATCAGCCTGTCGCGCTCTTCGCCGATGCGTTCGATCGCGCCGATGTCCTGAAAACAAATGGCCCAGCGGAGGTCCTTGCCGCTTTCGATCGGCGTCGCGCGGAAGCCGAGGACGAGCTCGCTCCCGTCGGAGCGGATCGTCCGGGCGCGGAGCCGCTCCTCACCGCCGGTCTCGGCGGCGTTGCGGATGACCTCGAGCGGAACGAGCAGCTCCTCGACCATCACCCCGCAGAGCGCCCCGCGCGATTGGCCGAGGATCTCGCACGCTCGCGCATTCGCGAACAAGACGAGGCCGTCGCGGTCGATGACGAGCACGGCGGCCGACAGCGCCATCAAGACGCTGGCGGCGTCTTCTTCAGTCTGCTCGTTTCGGCGCTGCGTCGAGCGAAGCACGCAGCGTCTCGAGCAATCTCCGATCCAACCGCGCCGCCTCGTTTCGAGCCGATCCGACATCGTGTCGACGGCGGCCCTGTCGGGTTTCGTCAGCGCGGGTGTCGGGTTCCGACGTCAGCGACGGAGCAGGGTGAACGTGCCGCTGAGCGACGCGACCTTGAGCGGCAGCAGCGACGTGTCGGCGCCGACGGCGACGTAGACGATCTCGTCGTGCCTCCAGATCGTGAGGCTCGCGCCCGAGGGCTGGCCGACGGCCATTGCCTCGTGAGACGGGGCGACGAAGTCCGCCAGGTCGACCGCCATGCCCGCGTAAGACGCCAAACGCTCGACTGAAGTGACCGACCAATCCCCGCAGCGCAAGCCGCCGACGCAGACGAGCTTCTCGGCGTCGTCGCGGGCGAGCGCGATCCCCGCGCCGCCGCCTCTGAGGATGCGCTCGAGGTGCGCGGTGGCCGTCCCGGCCAGCTCGGGAGCCGTCGCGGCGCCGGCGGCGAGGAGCAGATCGAACGCCCGGAAGGTGAAGCGGGCGTCGTATCGGCGGTGTTTGTGCGAGAGCCATTGCACCTGCTCGGCGTGCGGCGCGATGAGGAGCAGCGACTCCGCGCTGTGACGGCTCAGCGCCTCGCGCAGGCCGTCGGGGCCGAGCAGCCCGCTCTCGATCAGCGCCTCGCCGAGCGGAGATCCTGTCCGGCTGCACCACCCGAATACGTCCTCGACTTGCTCGCGGCCGAGGCCGCCGCTCCGCTCGGTCAACAGATCCGTGAGCCGCCGCCCCAGTCCTTTCGCGCCAATCCAGCAGATGCGGCCCCCCTCGAGCAAGATGGTGCCGACGGGCTCGGTGCGAGAGGCGAAGACGAGCGCGCCGGTGGCGTCCGACGCAAGCTCCTCGATCCTCGCGAGGAGGCGCGTGGCGGCCGCGAGCGAGCCGTAGGTCATGCGGCCGTCGCCCTCGGTGCGAAGAGGGCGTTGGCCGCGCGGGTGAGGAGGGGGGCGGCGCGGGGCGGGACCAGCCCGATCAACGTGTGCTCGGTCCCGCGGAGCGCGACGAGCTGGCGCGGACCGGCGGCGATGACCAGCCGCGCCAGGCCGGGGGGCTCGGCCTTGTCCGAGAACGGTGCGGGAGCGTCGAGGGCGTCCAGCCAGGCAAAGAGATCGGGTATGACGGCCGCCGCGCGGTCGAGCATGGCGTGGTCGCTCGGGCTGTCGGCGACGGTGGAGATCAGCGCTCCTGTCGCCGACTCGGCGATCGCAACGGCGACGCAGCCCGGACAGCCCACCTTGATCGACTCGAGGACGCTTTGCATGCTTCCGGCCCATCAAGAGGCGTGCCGGTCGCCGTCGACGCTTGGTCCGGCCATTGCTGGTGCGGCGGCATGCTGGGTCGGTTCGTGATCGTCCGCGAGGTGGGTCGTGGCGGCAGCGGTGTCGTCTACGAGGCCAACGACCGGCTCCTCGGAGCAACCATCGCTCTCAAGCGAATGGTCGGACCTCGCCCCGGCGCGACGGCGCGGCTCCGGCGCACCGTCCTGGGGACGTCGGACCTCTACCAGCGGAACGTCGTCGTCCTCGGGGAGATCGTCAAAGGTCGCGAGGATTGGTACCTGACGATGGAGCTCGTCGAAGGGATGGACCTGCTCCGGTGGGTGCGCGGAGACCGCGCGCCCGGCGCGGCCCCGGACGAGCGGCGGCTGCGCGCCGCGCTGGTGCAGACCGCGGAGGCGCTGGTGGCGTTGCACGGCGCTGGGATCGTGCACCGGGACGTGAAGCCCTCGAACGTCATCGCCACGAAGGAGGGGCGGCTCGTGCTGGTGGACCTCGGGCTCGCCACCGAGGTCGGGCCGCCGCTGGTGCTCGTGCCGACCGGGTCGATCGGTACGCCCGCCTACATGGCGCCCGAGCAAGCGACCACCACGTACGCCTCCCCCGCTCTCGATTGGTATGCCTTCGGTGTGCTTCTCTATCAATGCCTCACCGGCTCGCTCCCCTATGACGGCGGGCTCGCCGCGCTCCTCGCCAAGCGGACGATGCCGCCGGTTCCGGTGCAGAGTCGCGCTCCGCACGCGCCGCACGCGCTGGCCCAGCTCGCGATGGACCTCCTGGCCCGAGACCCCGACATGCGACCGAGCGGAGCCGAGGTACTGACTCGGCTCGACGCCGCGCCGGCGCGGCAGCTGAGGCCGTGCAAGCCGCCGTTCGTGGGCCGTGCACAGGTCTTGATGAAGCTGTTCTCCGAGCTGGATCGGGCGGCCGACGGAGGAACCGTGCTCTGTCGCGTCGTCGGGCAATGGGGCAGCGGCCGAGGCGCGGTGTTGAACCGATTCGGCGATCTGGTCGCGCAGCGCGGACCAGGCGTGTGCCTCGTCCGCGTGCGGGGCAGCCGGCGCGAACGCGTCCCGCTCACGCTCATCGACGCGGTGCTCGACGGTTATGGAGCCGTCGCGGGCCCGGTGGACGACGGCGAAGGGCAGCCGCCGCAGGCCTGGGCCGAGCTCCTCGCTGCCACGCTGCGAGCGCGGGCGCAGGGGCGCGTGATCGCGTTGGTCATCGAAGACGCCGATTGGCTCGATCGGGAGAGTCAGATCATCCTGAGGAAGCTCATCAGAATGCGCATCGGTCCCATGTTGGTCGCCTGCTCGATGGAATCGCGGAGCTTCCTGCAAGGGGCGGGCGCGGACGTCGTGGACGTGCCCGTGGGGCCGCTCGAGGAGCCGGAGGCGAGGGAGCTCGCTCATCTCCTCATTGGTGCTTGCGGAGGGCAGAGTGTGCCGACCGACTGTGCGCCCTGCATCGCGCGGCACGCGGGCGGCCTCCCAGGGCTCATCGTCGAGCTCACCCGGACCGCCATTCAGGCGGGCTGTGGCCGGGAGACGCTCCTCGCGCGGCGGCTGAGCCAGCTCTCGGTCGGCGCCCTCCGGCTTGCTGCGGCGAGCGGGCGTCGACTGTCCGCGTCGGGCGTCGCGTCCGCGGAGATCCTGCCGGCCCTGCACGAGCTCGAAGCGGCGCGTGTCGCGCGTCCGTCGGCGAAGAAGCGCGACGTGCTGGCGACCTCGCACCCCGACGTCCCGCGTCTCGCGCGGGAGCGTCTCGCTCACATCGCGCCGTAGCGGCGGAGCTTGTCTCGCAGGGTGGAGCGCGGCACGCCGAGCACGCGCGACGCGAGGCTGAGGTTCTTGTGGGCGTCTTCGAAGACGGCCAGGACCAGATCCTTCTCGATCCGACGGAGCCCGCTGATCCCCGAAGCGTCCGTCAGGGCGCCGGTGGTGAGCGTGGTGTCGTTCGCCGGCTCCGAGTCGAGGAGCCGCGGCGCGGCGCGACCGAGCGAGTCGGAGACGTGCGCGGCGTCGACGATCTCGCTGCGCGCGAGGATCGCGGCTCGCTCCACCACGGCTTTGAGCTCGCGGACGTTCCCGGGCCAGTCGTGTGCGGCGAGGACGTCGAGCGCGCCGTCGGCGAGCCGCATCGGCAAGGTGTGGTTCCGCCTGACGAACCCCTCGAGGAAGCTACGCGCCAGGAGCTCGACGTCGCCGCCGCGATCACGCAGAGGCGGCAGCTCGATCGTGAAGCCCGCGAGCCGGAAGTGGAGGTCGAGGCGGAGCGTCGAGTCGCGCGCGCCGTTGAGGCCGCGGTTCGTGGCGCTCACGATGCGCGCGGTGAGCGGGATCGTCTTCTGGCCGCCGACGCGGCGGAACTGGCGGGTCTCGAGCGCGCGGAGCAGCTTCGGCTGGAGATCGGTCGGCAGCTCGCCGACTTCGTCCAGGAAGAGGGTCCCGTCGGCGGCGGCCTCGAAGAGGCCGGGGCGGGCCCCCTTCGCTCCGGTGAACGACCCGGCTTCGTGGCCGAAGAGCTCACTCTCGAAGAGGGATGCGGGGATCGCGGCGCAGTTCACCGCGACGAAGGGTGCATCCGCCGGGGCGTTGACCTCGTGCAGGGCGCGGGCGACGACCTCCTTGCCGGTTCCTGTCTCCCCGAGCACGAGCACCGAGACGTCGCGGAACTGCGAGACGCATCGAACCTGCTCACACACGCGCCGTACGCCCTCGCTCTGTCCAAGAATGAGACGAGCGGGGTCTCGTTTTGAGCAAGCCGGGAGCAGGGCGCCGAGGATCTCGTCGCCACACGCTGCAAACTCTGCGCGGTCGTAGCTCAAGACTTGCACGCGGCGGGCCACCTGCTCGCGCGCGGCGAGCACCAAGACGTCCGTGTCTTCCCGCGTCCACAGGCGGAGAGCCTCTCGGTCGGCCGGCGTGATCGGCGAGGAGGGCGCCATATCGATGACGCGCACGACCTCGGAATGACTGCGGAGCAGCTCCGTCGCCTCCCGGTCCGTCCGGGCGATGCGGAGCTCGACGTCGCGCTCCATCGCGATGCTCGTCGCGAGACGCTCGAGCTTCGTGTCGTTGGTCATCAGCGCAAGCGATGCGCGCCTCGGGGTATCCATCGAGGGTCTCCTCCCTGCCTCGACGTCGACTTGAGCAAGGACGGATCCAAGAGTTTGCTGGTCGAAATCCGCCGCTCGTCTCTCGGGGAAAGATGACAGTTCTGTTAGCTAAACGACGCGCTCTTTTCGCTGTCTCGAGGTTCCGTGCCGTTGCGACACGGTCTCCCGCGGCTGGAGCAGGGACCTGACGAAGCGTTACTTGACGCCAGGCGACCTGCGTATAGGGTCCTCTTGCCTTGAGCCTCATGGTCGAACAGCAGCCACGAGCCGACGTCCAATCCGCGGTCGCGACCGCCTTGCTCGAGCAGGCCATCGCGAAGAGCGCTGCTCCGCCGCTCGGCCCGGCGCTCGTGGCGCGCGGTCTCGGCCCCTACCGCGGGTACAGCGAGATGCTCGCGACGATGCGGCGGCTGATCGACAAGGGTTATCGCCCCCACCACCTCGGCCGCAGCGTCGAAGGGGAGCCGCTCCTGGCGCTCCACCTCGGCCGCGAGGCCTCGAGCGCGTCCGCGCCCGGCGGCAAGACGGAGCGGGGCACGCTCTACCGCACCACGGTGATCCTCGCCGGCGTCCACCCGAACGAGTGGATCGGGGTGGAGAGCTGCTTCGCCCTGCTCGAGCAGCTGTTGGCGCACGAGCTAGGCGACAGATCTGTCATTGCTATCCCCATCGTCAACCCGGACGGCATCCGTCGCGTCGACCGGAACCTGCGAGCCGGGCGGCGGCGCTTCGTGCGGCACAACGCACGCGGCGTCGACCTGAACCGCAACTTCGACGAGTCCTGGGGCAAGCTCGGGCTGGTCCAGCGCCTCTTGCGGGGCCTCTTCAACCCCGGCTCGCGCGCCGCGAGCGAGCCCGAGGTGGAGGCGCTCGCGCATCACCTCTCGCCTGTCCGAGTCGAGCGCGCCGTCTCGCTCCACAGCTTCGGCGGCGCGGTGCTCTTCCCCTTGGCCTCGAGCACCGCGCGGGTCCACGACGCGGCCGAGCACGAGGCCTGGGCCTCACGCATCGCTCACGCCGTCGATCCGAGGCGCCCCTACGCGGCGCGGAGCTGCGCGCGCTGGGCGCGTGGGGTCACCGCCGGCGGGCTCGAGCTCGATTGGTTCCACGCGCGGCACGGGGCGCTCTCGCTCCTCGTGGAGTGCTCGCGCGGGGGCCGGAGCCTGAGGCCGTCGCGCCTCCTCGAGCCGTTCGGCTGGTTCAACCCGCCGCGTGTCGCGGCGGAGTCCGCTGCCATCGCGACCGCGCTCCTGCCCTTCGTGCGGGGCCTCGAGCTCTGAGCGCCCCTCAGGGGGAGTAGAGCCAGAGGGGGCCGCGACAGGTGTCGACGTCGGGATCACACGCGACGACCGTCGCGCCGGGGGTGTACGCGTCGAAGAGGGCCTTCTGCAGGGCCGCGTCGTTGTTGCAGACGTGGTAGCCGGCGAGCACCTCGCTCGTCTGCTCGAGGAGCGTGGTCAGCGCCTGGTCGAGGCCCTCCTCGAAGGAGGCGCCGCTCGCCCAGGAGCAGGTCGGGAAGATGTCGAGGGCCGCGGCGATGTCGCCGTTCGCGAGGAGCATCACGAGCTCGTCCGTCGTGGCGGCCGAGCACGTGAGGTTCTGGCTCAGGTAGTCGGAGACCGTCTGGAGCAGCGCCGAAGCGGTCGCCTCCTCGAGGGAATCGAGGCTCAGGAACTTGGTCGCGCCGTCACACGAGCAGTTGGCGTACGCAGCTTGCAGCGCCAGGAGCTCGCTCTTCGGTCCGGTCGTCGTGACCTTGGTGGTCTCGACGAGGAACACGTCGCCGTTGGCGTCGACCTCACCAGGCTCGGTCCCGTGGTTCGCCTGGAAGGTGGTCACGACGCCCTCGCCGGGGCAGCTGAGATCGAGCACGGTCGTGGTGTGCGGAGGCCAGAGCTCGCTCGTCCGGCCGGCGACGTCGCTGTAGGCGTCCTTCTGCAAGACACGGAAGGCCGCCGAGCACGTGGGGTCCGAGATCCCCGTGCCGGTGGTGCTCGTGGCGCCGCTCCCGCTGGACTCACCGGTCGCCGAGCCGTCCGCGCTGTCGCCGCAGGAGAGGAGGAGCAAGCAGAGAAAGAAAGCGGAGCCGCGCATACGACGAGCCTACACCACACGCGATCGGGTTGCGCCGAGCGCTCGCCTCAGCGAACGCCGATGAGGGCGCGGGCGAGGCGCTTGTCGTCGATGCCACCTTCGGCCGCGAGCGAGACGACGAGCGCGTCACCGTCGAGCTCCGTGCTCTCGGTGACGGCGGTGAGGAGGAGCTGCCCGGGGCGCGGGCCCGGGGTGACCACGAAACGTGTCCGCGCGGACGTCGCCGGAACGGGCGCGCCGTGGTGATCGAGCTCGATCACGCCGAGCCCCACGTGGGTGCGAAGCAAAGACGGTTGTGTCATGCTCCCGGGGACCAGCGGAGGTCCCGGGATCCGAAGGCCCGCTCGCGGAGACTGCAGGTGGAGCTCCGGCGAAGGCGGCAACGTCGGCGGCACGGAGGCGGACGGCGGCGGCCCGGAGGGCTTCGGCGGCGGCGCGGGCAGCGTGGAGGGGGCCCGCCGCACGAGGGGAGGCGGCACGCGCCGGACGCTGCTCGGCGGGGGCACCGACGACGGCGCGGCGCCGCTCCGAGCGGGCGTGCTCGCGGAGGGAGGCGGCATCGCCGGTCGTGAGGGCGGCGGAGGAATGGCCTGGCGCGACGACGCCGGCGGCAGCGGCGGCGGCGCGGGCCTCGACGGCGCCGGGCGCGGGAGCGGGACCGCTGCGACGACGGCGCCCGGACGGGGGACGCTGCGGGGCGCCAGCGCCGGTTGTCTCGACTCCTCGGACAATGCTCGAGCGGTCATGAACAATCCTCCGGTCTTACCGCATTGCATGGACCGGGCCGGCCGGAGCCGTGGGGCTCATCACCCGTGTTTTCAGGGAGATTGCCTCGTCAGCCGCCGCCGGAGCCCACGATCCGGTCCAATGTCGTCGGGTCGCCGGGGAGCCGAAGATCCACCAGGCCGCCGCCCTCCGCGGAGCGATCCGTGCAACAACATCCGCATGGCGGCCTTCCCGACGACCTCTGCCTCCGCTTGCTCCGCGCGCCGCAGGGCGCTGATGCAGCGCCTCGAGCGCCCGATCCTCATCCCCGCCGGCGCGCTCGTCGCCAGGAACTACCCGGGCAACACCTACCCGTTCCGCGCCTCGAGCCATTTCCTCTACCTGGTCGGACAGTCGATGCCCGGCGCCGCGCTCCTTTTTGCCGGAGGTCGCGCCACGCTCTTCGTTGAGCCGCCCGACCGAGACGACGCGCTCTGGCACGGGCCCCGTCCGGCGCTCGATGAGGTCCGGCGTGACCGCGCGATGGACGAGGTGCGACCGCTCGGCGAGCTCGCGTCCGCCGTGGCCGAGCATCGGGCGATCGCGACGCTCCCCCCGCAGGACGCGCAGACGGCAGCCTGGATCACGAAGCTCCTCGGCCGGCCGGTCGAGGCGGGCGCGGGAGCGGCGCTGCGCGACGAGGGCGACGCCGCGCTCGCGGACGCGATGATCGCGCTGCGCCTCGTCCACGACGACGCGGCGGTCGCGCAGCTTCGCGCGGCGGGGCGCGTGTCGTCCGCCGCGCACGTGGCGGGGATGCGCGCGACCCGCGGCGCGAAGACGGAGGCCGAGGTCTGCGCCGCGATCGTCGCCGAGCTGCGACGCGCGGGGATGGATGACGCCTACGGTCCGATCGTCACCGTTCGAGGCGAGGTGTTGCACAACCACGGCCACGACGGGGTGTTGTCGCCAGGCGATCTCCTCCTCTGCGACGTCGGAGGCGAGAGCCCCGAGGGGTGGGCGAGCGACATCACACGCACCTGGCCGGTCACGGGCCGTTTCTCCGACACGCAGCGGGCCATCTACGACGTCGTGCTCGAGGCGCAGCTGCGGAGCATCGACCGGGTGAGGCCCGGGGTCCGGTACCGCGAGGTGCACGAGACGGCGAAGCGCGCGATCGTCGAGGGGCTGGTCTCGCTCGGCGTGTTGCGCGGCTCGGTCGATGGCCTGCTCGAGCGGGGCGCGGCCGCGCTGTTTTTTCCTCACGGCGTCGGTCACCTGCTCGGGCTCGACGTGCACGACATGGAGGACCTCGGCGACCGCGCGGGCTACGCGCCGGGGCGGACCCGCAGCGAGCGGTTCGGCGACCGATACCTGCGGCTCGATCGGGATCTCGCGCCGGGCATGGCCGTCACGATCGAGCCGGGCTTCTACCAGGTCCCCGGCATCCTGGAGGACGAGAGCCTCACGCGCCCGCTCGGCGCGGATCTGGACCGTGGCGTGCTCGCCCGCTTCGCCGACGTCCGAGGTATTCGCATCGAGGACGACGTGCTCTGCACGCCCGCCGATCCCGAGGTGCTGACCGCCTCGTGCCCCAAGCGCGCCTCCGACGTCGAGGCCGCGGTCCGCGGCGACACATGACCGGGACGGAGCTCCCGATCACCGTCGCGGGAACGTCGGACCTGGCCGACTTCGCCTCGCACGTGGTCCGGCACCTGGCCGAGTCGGGCACGTCCGGCTCGCCGCATTTCTCGCCGGTCTGGGAGGTCGATCGAGCGGACGTGATGCGCGAGACCGAACGCCGCTGGCTCACGCCGCCGCATCACGTGGGGTGGGGCCGCACGTGGCTCGTGTGGACCCACCGGTGGATGTCGCCGGCCGAGCCGAGGCCCCGCGTGATCGGTCACCTCGAGCTTCGAGGTGGCCTCGTCGCCTCCGCCCTCCATCGCGTCGAGCTGTCGCTCGGGATCGAAGCGGACTTTCGCGGCAGAGGCGCGGGGCGCTCGCTCATCGAAGCCGCGCTCGCGTGGTCGCGCGCAAACGAGGCGCTCGCGTACGTGGACCTCCGTGTCTTCGCCGAGAACACGCGCGCGCGTGCGCTGTACGAGGAGCTCGGTTTTCGCGAGATCGCGACGATACGGGACGCGTTCCGCATGCGCGACGGCACGCGGGTGGACGACATCCTCATGCTCCTCGAGCTCCGTGAGACGGAGCGCTGAGCACCGAAGTGGCCCCGCAAAAGACCTCTGCCCGAAAATTTCCTTCTCCAGTTATTTGGAGGACCAGCCATCGTGTGGCAAGAAGCCGCGCGCATGAGCCAGCTTGCCAAGAGCGGCGTTCGCGAGACGCTCTCGAAGCGAATCTGGGGATTCGATTGGAGCGCCGAGCTGCCGTGGGATCTCGACGGGATCGCGGTCGAGGCGGCCCGTTTCTCGGATGGCCTCGCGTTCGTCGAGGCGCACTACGCGTCCATCTTCGGACCGCTCGCCGACGGCTCTCGTTTCCTCAGCGACGCGATGACGCCCGCCAAGCAGCGCTTCGGTGAGGAGATGGACGTCGTCGCGTTCCGCGACGGCTCGCGGATGGTCGGCGTCTGGATGGCGCACCCGAGGGATTGGAGCTCCTACTACGTGCGGAGTGTCGCCTTCCTCGAGGCGTACCGCGACCGCCGGATCATGACGCGTTTCCTCGAGCGGTGTTACGAGCCGCTGCGGCGCGCCGGGGTCGAGCGCCTCGAGACGGAGTGCTCGCCGGCCAACATGCCCGTGATGAAGATCCTCACCCGAGAGGGGTGGGTCGTCACGGCGACGACGAATTCGGAGCGGTGGGGGACCGTCCTCGGCTTGTCGAAGTTTCTTCGACCGGAAGCCGAGGCGGTGTTTCTTCGACAGTTTTGCGGGCTGCGCAATGGAAGCGCAACCCGCGAAGTGGGGGAAAACCCCAACCCAGGAATGAGCCAATGAAGAAGTTCGCTACCATGACGTTCTGATTCCGGTCTCGGCATGCCCCAGGGCATGCCGATTCACTTTCTAGCGAATGGATTCCCCATGATTGGTGACGCACTCCGCGTTGACATCGAGCGGTATGCCGCGCGCATGCCCCACGAGAACCCGCTTTATTATCGTGCCGCCAGCGGCACCTTGAGCGCCGAGCACCTGGCGCGCTACCTGAAGAGCGTCCACGTCCTCGTCCAGCACACGCCCATTCACCTCGACCGCGCCATCCAGAGGGCCGAGGCCATGCGCGAGCGCGCGCTCGTCGACCACTTCCGCCACAAGCTCGGAGAAGAGGCTGGGCACGACGCCTGGGCCGAGCGCGACCTCCGCCACATCTCGAGATCCGGCTCGGTCGTCATCCCCGCCGCGGCCCACCCCGGGCTCGTGGCGCTCCTCCGTTTCCTCGAGCGGACGATCGACGCCGATCCCCGGCTCTACCTCGCGTACATCCTCTTCAGCGAGTACCTGATCGTGCTCCTCGGCCCCGAGTGGCTCGACCTGCTCGAGAGCCGGTGCGGGATCCCGAAGACCTCGATGACCGTGATCGGCAACCACGCGGAGCTCGATCGGGAGCACGCGGCGGAGGCCTTCGAGTCGATCGACGCGCTCGTGGGCGACCCCAAGATGCTGGGGCCCATGCGCGCCGTGCTTCGCGAGTCGATGGCGCTCTTCGATGCGTTTTGTGTCTCCGTGATCGAGGATGCCGATGTCGCTCTCCGACGCGCCGCTGCCGCTCCCGCTGCCTGAAGGCTGGTCGCAGCCCGAGGTGTTCGCCGATCGCCTCACGGTCGCGGGCATCTCGGTCGACCGCGCCGGCGTGGCGAGCACGGGGCCGTCGGGGCTGGAGGTGACCGGCTCGGCCGCGTGCCGGAACGGGGCCGCGCGCGCGCGCGCCGATCTCGAGCTCCGCGAGCGCATCGCGACGGTCGAAGCGCTGGCGCGCCCGGACGAGACCTGGCCGACCTTCGGCCAGGCCGGCGAGCAGCTCGAGCCGATCTCCGGGCGCGAGGCGTTCCCGCGCAACGCTCCCGACGACACGTGGCGCTTCGCGCGCTCGAGCGGGGTCGCGCTCCACGACTCGTGGAGCCGTGCGTGCGCGGCCGCGCTCGCGGAGCTCGCGGAGCGCGATCGGGTGCTCGTGTCCTGGTACGGCGACATCGAGCCCGTCGACGTGGACGTACCCGCCGCGTTGCGCGACACCACGGGCTACGCCTGGCGGGCGGTCGCCCTCCCGGCTCCCCCTGGGTGGTGGAGCGAATCGCTCCACGTCGTCTGCGTCGCGGGGCTGCCGGGCGAGCGAGGCAACCCACTCGCCCTCGGCTACGGCGCCGCCTCGAGCGAGGAGGAAGCGAAAGAAAAGGCTGCGGGTGAGGCGCTGCAAGGGCTCGCCTTCCTTTGGGGAGAAACGATCCCCGAAGCGCCGCCCGATCTCGCGCCCTCGGCGCTCGGTCACCTCGAGCACTGGCTCCACCCCGGCCATCATGACGCGCTCCGCACCTGGCTGGATGGCGGTCACCGGCAACACCGGCGCGGCGCCGCACGAGACGAGGACCACGCCGTCAGGTACTTGGACCTCACACCTTCTTGGCTCCCGTGTGGGATGCGTGTCGCCAAGGCGTTCTGTCGTGCGGCCGAGCCCCTTGCGTTCGGTCGGTCGCCCTTCGGGAACCATCTCCCTGACACGATGCGGGTCCACCCCATCGTCTGATCTTTCTCGTATGCTGGGCGCGCAGTGTCGCTCCCGAACCTCTCCGAGCGCTTCACGGTGCAAGCCGAGCTCGGCCACGGCGCGAACTCGGTCGTGTATCGCGCGCAGATCGACGGGCAGCCGTGCGCGCTCAAGCTGCCGAGGTCGAAGGGGACCTGGACGCGGTGGGTCTACCGGGAAGCCGTGGCGCTCGCGCGCGTCCGCGACCCGGGCCTGCCCGCCATCCTCGAGGTCGGTGAGGTCGACGGGCTGCCTTTCCTCGCGATGGAGCTTGTCGAGGGCGAGACCCTGGCCGCGCGCATCCGTCGCGCGCCGCTCGCGCAGGGCGAGGTGCTCGATATCGCGGTCACCGTGCTGCGCGCGCTCGACAGCGTGCACGACGCGGGGCTCGTCCACCGCGACGTCAAGCCGAAGAACCTGATCCTCGGGAGCGACAACCGCGTCCGCCTGGTCGACTTCGGCTTCGCGACGCCCATCGAGCGAGCGGGCGAGAGCGAGACGGATCTCGCCGGGACGCCGGGCTACGCCGCGCCGGAGCAGCTGCACGCTCCCGCGCGCCTCGACGGCCGCGCGGATCTGTATGCGCTCGGGGTGGTGGTCTTCGAGTGTCTGGTGGGTCGACTCCCCGATCGCGGCGAGCGGGTCGACCTCGTGTCGGGCACGCTCGGCGAGCAGCTCGCGAGCTGGCTCGCTGGCCTCCTCGCGGGGGATCCCGAGCTGCGTTACCCGTCGGCGCGGGCCGCCCTCGCCGATCTCGAGCGCGCGCGTGCGTCGCGCGCGCCGCTCGGTCCGTCGGCCTACGCGCCGCCTTCGACGCGCGCGCCGATGATCGGGCGCGACGTCGAGCTCTCGCGGCTCGCGGAGTGTTTCGCCGAGGTGCGCTCCCACGGCTCCGTCCTCCTGGCCCGGGGCGGTCGAGGGGCCGGGAAGAGCCGATTCCTCAGCGCCGCGGCCGAGGCCTGGAGCGAGGCGGGCCGTCTTCGGACGCTCTCGACCTCGTGTTTCGAGTCGGACGTCCCGTGGGCCGCGCTCAGGCGGCTTTTCGACGCGTACCTCGCCGCGATGCGTCGCGCGACCGCTCCCGATCGCGCCGCCCTCCAGGAGGCGCTCGTGCACGCCTCGGACGGGAGCCTCGGCGCACTCGCCGCGTTCGTGAACCCGGCGATCGGCGAGCTGCTCGGGACGCGCGCGGAGCCGACGGCGCCCGCGAGCGTGTCCGAGGGGCTGGCCGAGCTCCTCGTGCGGCTCTTCCGTCGCGTGGGGCCGGTGCTCGTGACGGTGGACGACCTGCAGTGGGTCGACGCGCCGAGCCGCGAGGTCTTCGTTCGCCTCGCGCACCGCGCCCAAGAGGCTCCCGTCGTGCTCCTGCTCGCGACCCGGGTCGACGCGACGGGGGAGACCCCGGTCGAGCGCTTCCGCGCCTCGGAGCTCCCGCGCGCCACGGTCGTCGATCTCCGCGAGCTCGACAGCGCCGATGCGGCGCGGCTCGTCACGCTCCGCCTCGGGTCACCGGCGGCGAGCGACGAGACGCTCGCGCAGGTCGCGGCGCTGTCGGACGGCACACCCCTCGGCGTGCTCGAGGTTCTCGGCGCCATGTTGGACACGGGCGCCATCCGGCTCGAAAAAGGGAAGTGGCAGCTCGACCGCGCGCGCGCGGAGCGGGCGGCGCTACCGGCGCGCTCGTTCGAGCTGCTCGGGCGCCGCGTCGAGGGGCTGCCGCCCGCCTCGGCTCGCGTGATCGAGCAAGCCGCGGTGCTCGGGCAGGTCTTCGAGGACGCGTTGCTCGCCGAGGTGCTGGAGATCCCCCTCGAGCACCTGGGTTACGCGCTCGCCGAGGCGCGGCGCGCGGGGGTCCTGGTCATCGAGGGCGCCGACCGGCATCGATTCGTGCACGACGGACTGCGGGAGATCGTCCTCGCCCGCTTGGGCACACCCGCCGTCCGCGCCGCGCACCAGCGGACCGCCGAGGCGCTCATGCGCCGGCCCGCCGGCAGCGTCGCCGATCTGTTCGCGACGGCGTCCCACTACGCAGCGGGCGATCTCGACGCCTCCCCCACAGCGGCTTACGCCGCGTACCGCCGCGCGGCGCAGGCCGCGCTCGACAGCTTCGACAACAAGGGCGCGCTACGCTTCCTCGAGCTCGCCGAGAAGGCGGCGCTCCGCGCCAAGATCAGCCTGGATGAGGCGTTCTATCGCTCGAGGGGCGAGGCCGACCTCCGGATGGGGAGCCTCGTGCCAAGCCGGGCCGCGTTCGAGTCGGCGCTGCTCATCGCGAGCAGCGCGCGGGCACGTGCCGAGATCCTGGGACGCATCGCGTGGGTGCACCAGACGGCCGCCGAGCCGGACGAGTCCTGGCGTCGATTGGGGGAGGCGTTCGCCGCCCTCGGACAGACGATGCCGATCGAGGACGCGCGAAGCGCAGGCAACACGCTCGCCCAGCTCGCCCGGATGGCGATCTCGGGCACCGCGCCCACGAGGGCCGCAGCGGGCGTTCCGCCGGAGTCGATCGCGGTGCTCTGCGATCTGCACTACCAGAACGCGCGCCTCGGGCTCGAGTACGGCAAGCCCGCGCGCCTCGTGCAGAGCACGCTCCAGGCGCTCGAGCTGAGCGCGCGCCTCGGGCCGTCGCGGGCGCAGTCGAGGACGCGGGCGATGAAGGGCTTTGTCCTGACGGCGCTCGGCCGGAAAGACGCGGGCGCGCGAGCGCTCGGGGAGGCTCTGGAGATCGCCGAGCGCATCGGCGACCCGGTCTGCCAGGTCTTCGCCCTCCAGCTCCGGGCTGCGGCGGCGGGCTTCGCTGGCGCGTTCGATACGACCCTCCGCGACATCGTGGAGGTGATCGACGCGCGAGGCCATTGGCTCGAGCTGAACGAACATTGCCTCAACATTGGGAACGCGGACGTCATCGAGTCCATGCGCGGGCGCGCCCGGGAGAGCACAAAGTGGATCGACCGGGCCATGAGCCGCCTCATGCGGAGCGAGCAGAGGACGGCCGTGTTCGATCAGATGCTCCTCTACCGCGTGCGCGCGTCGCGGGCGGCCGCCGGGCTGTCCACCACCGATCTGCCCGCGCCCGAGCCGCCGCGTGGGTTCTTCCGGTTGGTCTCCTGGGGCGCAAGGGCTCGGGTGTTCCTGGAGAGCGAGGAGCTGGGCCCCTCTTTCGAGGCGTTTGTGCGCGAGTTCGAGGACGAGGGAATCCGGGCTCGCGGCGCTTACCCCGTTCTGGCGGAGTACTACGTCACCATCGCCCACGCCCGCGCGCACCAGTGTCTGCGGGCGGGCCCGAACGAGCGCGCGCCATCTCTCGCCCTCCTCCGCCGCGCGGTCGAAGACGTGGGCCACGTGGCGAAGGCGCCGCTCTTCCGCGCGCATGTCCACCTCCTGGAAGCGCACGTCGCTTTCTTCTCTGCCAAGAAAGGCGAGGCGCGGAAGCTCCTCGCCAAGGCGGAGACGATCGCGCGCGAGGAGACCTGTCCGTGGGTCCTCTACGGTGCTGCACGTCTGCGCGCGCACATGGCGCTCGCCGAAGGCCGCCCGGACGCCGCCCGCGACGAGGCGCGGATCGCCGAGGCGCTCGCGGTCGAGCACGGGGCGGTGACCCGCGCCCGGTGGATTCGGGAGGAGCTCTCGTTGCCGGAGCCTGCTGCGCCGCCAGCCGAGCACGACCTCTCGAGCCGCAGCTCGACGGGCGGCTCGCGTTATCTGGCGGCGCTCGTCGACGTGGCGCGCGCGAGCAACAAGCAGGTCTCGCTCGTGCCGCGTGCCAGGGCCATCCTGGACGAGCTGCTGCGCGACATGGACGGAACGCGCGGTGTGTTCTGGCTGGCGGGCGAGTCCCCCGATCTGCCGCCGACGGTGGTCGGGCGCACGCGGCAGGGCGGTGATCTCGACTCCATCGAGGACCGGCTGGGCGGGGTGCTCGCCGCGGTCACGCGGACGGTTTGTCCTTGGCCCGAGCCCGCGGACGCCTCGACTTCGGTGCGCGCGGCCGTCCCCTGGATCCCGGACCTCGATCCGCGCCGGTCGATCGCGCTGCCGCTCCCGTTTGCGAACAAGGTCATCGGCGCGCTCTTCCTCGAGCGAGCGGCGGACCGCCCGGCGATCTCGCCCGCCGTCCGGCGCCTCGTCGCCGCGCTCGCGGAGACGATCGCGATCTCGCTCGAGCTCGCGCGGCTGCTCGAGGAGCGCGACCGGTTGCAGCGCTCGCTCATGAACGCCCAGAAGATGGAGGCCGTCGGTCGGCTCGCGGGCGGCGTCGCGCACGACATCAACAACATGCTGTCGGTGACGCAGCTCGCGCTCGACAGACTTCGCGCGTCGAGCCTGAGCGGCAACGCGGAAGAGGAGGTCGGCGTGCTCGTGGAGGGCACCGAGCGGGCGAAGCACCTCGTCCAGCAGCTGCTCACGTTCTCGAAGGCGCGCGGCGGCGCGAAGACGCGCCTGCACCTGCACGAGGTCATCCTCAGGAACCAGGCGCTCATCCGGACGCTCGCCGGAAAGTCGGTCGTCCTCGAGCTGAAGCTCCTCGCCGCGTCGGCGATGATCGTCGCGGAGCCGGCGCTGCTCGAGCAGTCGCTCTTCAATCTGGTCACGAACGCGCGCGACGCGATGGGCGACGCCGGCGGGACGCTCACCTTCGCGACCGAAAATGTCTCGATCGAGGTCCCGTCACCCGGGCGCGCTCCGCCGGGGCACCACGTCGTGCTCAGCATCACCGACACCGGGCACGGGATGACGGAGGACGTGGCCGCGCGTGTGTTCGAGCCGTTTTTCACGACCAAGTCCGAGGGCCGCGGGACGGGGCTGGGCCTCGCGACGGTGTACGGGCTCGTCGAGAGCGTGGGCGGCTACGTCGAGGTGCAGAGCAAGCCCGGGGTAGGGACCACGTTCAAGCTCTGGCTGCCGGTGACGGCGCCCGCCCGCGCGTTCGAGCCGAAGCCTGTCCCGCGTCGAGGGGCGGTCCTCGTCGTCGACGACGAGGAGCTCGTGGCGAACTCGCTCCGCCGGATCCTCGAAGGCGCGGGGCACCACGTGCTCGTGGCGCTCAACGCACGGGATGCGCTCGACGTCGCGCGCAAGAACGAGCCCGACATCGCGCTCGCGCTGATCGACGTTCGCCTCGCGGATAGCACCGGACCACAGCTCGTCGAGAAGCTCTGGCAGCTCGAGGTCCCGCGGAAGGTCATCTACATGTCCGGGCACCTCCCGGAGGAGGTGCTGCGCGGGCTCGGGGACGCGCCGATCGTCGACAAGCCCTTCCGGACCGACGACATCCTCCGGCGCGTCGAGATCATGAAAAACGCCTGAGCCGGCGCCCTCCGGCGGGGTGGCCGGATCAGAGCGACGCGATGAGCGCCTTCGCCTGGTCGGGGCTCGCCTTGTACTCGAGCAGCGCGCTGAGCAGGAGCGGGACGACGATCGTCGCGTCCGACTCGATGACGAACATGGGCGTCGTCTCGGTCAGCTTGTCCCAGGTGATCTTCTCGTTCGGCGTCGCGCCCGAATACGACCCGTAGGAGGTCGTGGAGTCCGAGATCTGACAGAAGTAGGCCCACGGCTTCACGGGCTGCTGCAGGTCGTATTTGATGGAGGGGACGACGCAGATGGGGAAGTCGCCGGCGATGCCGCCGCCGATCTGGAAGAAGCCACAGCCAGCACCGGACGAGAGCTCCCGGTAGTGGTCGTAGAAGCTCGCCATGTATTCGATGCCGCTCTTCGCGATGCTCGCGCTGCACTCGCCGAGCTTCACGTGGGAGGCGAAGATGTTGCCGAACGTCGAGTCCTCGTAGCCCGGGACGACGATCGGGAGCTTGGCCTTGGCCGCGGCGAGGAGCCAGCACTCCTCGGGGTTGCCCTCGTAGAGCTCGGGGCCGAGGCTCGTCACCAGCTCGTAGAAGTACTCGTGCCAGAACCGCCGCTCACCCTTCTCGGTGGCGCCGGTCCACATGGGGACGATGACCTTCTCCACGGCCCGGAACGCCTCGTCCTCCGGGATGCTCGTGTCGGTCACGCGGCGCATCCCCTGCTCGAGGATCTTCGTGTCGTCCTCCTTGGTGAGGTAGCGGTAGTTCGGAAAGTCCTTGTAGGAGTGGTGCGCGACCAGACGGAAGAGCGACTCTTCCAGGTTGGCGCCCGTCACGCTCAGGCCGTGGATGAGCCCGGCGCGGATGGCCGGGGCCAGCGTGATCCCGAGCTGCGCCGACGACATCGCGCCCGCCATGGCCCAGAACATCTTCCCGCCCGCCTCGATGTGGCGGATGTACGCGACGAGGGCGTCCTTCGTGGCGCGGGCGTTGAAGTTCTTGTAGTTGCGGACGACGAGCTCGAGGATGGGCAGACGCGTGGACATGGCGCCGGGTGCCTATCACCGGGCGCCTCGGGAGGCCACCCGCCCGCGAGAGGAGCGGACTGCAGGGCCTGAGGCCCCGACCGGTCAGCGGTTGGGTTGCGGGGTGACGCGCAAGTAGGGGCGCACGACCTTGAAGCCCTTCGGGAAGCGCTGGGCGAGCTCAGCCGGGTCCTGCAGGGCGGGGACGATGACGACATCGTCTCCGTCTTTCCAGTTCACCGGCGTCGCCACCTTGTGGGAGTCGGTGAGCTGCAGCGAGTCGATGAGGCGCAAGATCTCGTCGAAGTTGCGTCCCGTGCTCGCGGGGTAGGTGATGATCGCGCGGATCTTCTTGTTCGGGTCGACGACGAAGACGGAGCGGACCGTGAGCGTGTCGTTCGCCTCCGGGTGGATCATGTCGTACTTGTTCGAGATGGTCCGGTCCGCGTCGGCGAAGATCGGGTAGTTCAGCTTCGTCGACTGCGTCTCCTCGATGTCGGCGATCCACTTCTCGTGGGAGTCGAGCGGGTCGACGGAGAGCGCCGCGATCTTCACGTTTCGTTTGTCGAACTCACCCTTGAGCTTCGCCGCGGCGCCGAGCTCGGTCGTGCAGACCGGGGTGAAGTCTTTCGGGTGGGAGAAGAGCACGCCCCACGAGGAGCCGAGCCAAGCGTGGTAGCTCAGCCGGCCGTGGGTGGAGTCTTGCTCGAAGTCGGGGGCAATGCTGCCGAGGTGCAGGCTCATGGTGGGACCTCCTGATTGAGGCTGGAGGTTTGTCCGTTATAGCGGATAAGTCAAGGTGCGCCGCGCGGTTCCTGCCGCCGGAGCACGACCACGTGGTTGTTCGCGGGCATCGCGATGGGCTCCTCCATGGTGAAGCCGGCGGAGCCTGCCGCCTCCGCGACCTCGTCGATGTCGCGCACGCCCCACGCCGGGTTCCGGCTCGCGAGGTCTCGGCTGAACGCCTCGTTGCTCGGCGCGAGGAAGGCGCCGTGGAAGCGGTAGGGGCCATACAAGACGAGCGGCGCGCCCGGGCCGAGCCGGGCCGCCGCCCCGCGGAACAGGCCGAACATCGCCTCGATCGGCGCGATGTGGATCATGTTGATGCAGACGATCGCCGCGAGCGCCTCGTCGATGCTCGCCTCCCAGCCCAGGCTCGTGACGTCGAGCGCGCGGGGCAAGAGGACGTTGGAGAGCGCCGCGTGCGCCAGGTGGGCGGCGATGCTCTCGCGCGCCTCCGGGGAGGGATCGCTCGGGAGAAACCGCAGGTGGGGCAGGCCCTCGGCGAAATGGACGACGTGTTGTCCGGAGCCGGACGCGATCTCGAGCACGAGGCCCTCGGCCGGCAGGACGCGCCGCAGCTCCTCGAGGATGGGGCCCTTGTTGCGCTCGGCGGCCGGCGACTTGGCTCGGATCATCGCGCCGGAGCGTACAGCGCGAAGCGACACTCGAGATCGCCGTTCATGACCGTGAGGAGCTTCGAAGGCCGCAGGGGGATCGACTCGAGCACGGCCGGTGAGCCCGCGAGCACGGCTCGATGCGCCCGCCTCATCGAGGCGAGCGCGCGTCCGGCGCGGGCCGCGTCGTCCCGATCGAGCTCGAGCCTCTCGCCGTAAGGCGGGTTGAGCACCACCCACGCGTCACCCGGGTCGGGGACCTTGTCGAGGCTCTGGCGCGCGAGGACGACGTCCACCCCGGCGCGGGCGGCGTTCACCTTCGCTGCGGCGAGCACCAGCGGGTCGCGATCGCTCGCGCGCACGATCGGCCGCTCGGCGGGGGGCACCACCGAAGCACGCGCTCGCTCGACCTGCGCGTCCCACTCGCGCCGGCTCTCTTCGTCGAAGCTCGCCCACCGCGTGAAGCCGAAGGGTGGGGCCGAGAGACCGGGGGCGAGGCGGGCCGCGCGCGCGGCCGCCTCGATCGCGATCGTGCCGGACCCACACATGGGGTCGAGGAAGTCGGCGCGCCGGTCCCACCCCGAGAGCGCGACGAGGCAGGCGGCGAGCGTCTCCTTGAGCGGCGCCGGCCCGGCCTCCTTTCGATAGCCGCGCAGGTGGAGCGGGCGTCCGCCGAGATCCACGTAGACGGTCGCCTCGTCTTTCACGAGGTGGAGGAAGACAGCGACGTCAGGATCCTCCGGATCCACGTTCGGCCTTTCGCCGAACCGGTCGCGGAGCCTGTCGACGATGGCGTCTTTTGTCTTCAGGGCGATGAACTGCGAGTGGGTGAGCGCGCTCGACCGGCAGGTCGCGCGGACGGCGATCGTCGTCTGCGTCGAGACCGCGTGCTCCCACTCGATGGCGCGGACGCCGGAGTAGAGCGCGTCGCCGGTGGGCGCCTCGAACGTCGACAGCTCGAGGAGGACACGCACGGGCGTTCGGAGGACGAGGCAAGCGCGGTAGCCCTCGCCGAGCGGGCCCTCGAACGCGACGCCGCCGCGCGTCGCCCGGACCCCGCGGAAGCGGTGCTCGCGAAGCTCGTCGCGCACGGCGCCCTCCGTGCCTTTGGCCGCAGTGGCGAAGAAGATCACGGTCCGCTCTTACCTCGAAACCCCGCCGGCCGCGCTACCGACCTCCCCCCTCGCAGAGCGAGGGGGGCTGGGGGGTGAACCCGTCGGAACGGAGGTCATCGAGCAATCCCACCTCGCCATTTTCAGCACACTGTCTAAGCTCCGACCGTCCGGTATGGCACAAGGCCGACGCTACAGCGAAGAGGAGGTCCGCGCGATCCTCGAGCGCGCCCTCACGCGCTCGCAGTCCTCATCCTCGGGTGTGAGCCACGACGATCTGCTCGCCGCGGCCTCGGAGGTCGGCATCGCGCGGGAGGACATCGAGCGCGCGGCGGTCGAGGTCTCGGAGGGCCGCGACGAGCGCGAGGCACGGGCGCACATTCTTGCCCGACGAAAGCGCGGCTTCTCGTCTCACCTCTGGGCCTTCCTCGGGGTGAACGTCTTTCTGCTCGCCATCAACCTCCTGACCACGCCAGCCATCCTCTGGGCCGCGTTCCCGCTGCTCGGCTGGGGCCTCGGCCTCTTCTTCCACGCCCGCGCCGCGCTCTCGAAGGAAGTGAGCGAGGGCGCCGTGCGCCGCGAGGTGGAGCGCCGGGTCAAGGCGCGCAAGAAACAACGCAAGCTCGAGGAGGAGGAGCGCCGGCGCGCCGAGAAACAGAGCGGCAAGGTGGGCAACCTGGAGCGGGGCGCGGCGGAGCTCGGCTCCGCCGTACAAGAGGGGGTCGGGCTGCTCCTGTCCCGCCTCGCGGACGAGATCCGGGAGGAGACGAGCAAGGAGCGGCGCAAGCGCGGAGGCGTCCGCGTCGCGGGGCAAGACGGGGATCGGCAGCGGATCGACTTCGACCCCGAGGACGCCTTCGCGGAGCAAGCCGAGGCGGAGGCCGAGGAAGAGGAAGAGGAAGAGCGACGGGGGCGACGCCGCAAGCGCTGACGCGCGCGGGGCCGTGCTCGCCGCTCAGCCCGCGGCCTTGCAGCAGCGGAAGCCGACCTCGTAGCCGAAGTCGCTCTCGCCGTGGAACGTCGTGATGGGCCGGCACCTATCGCGTACGGGCCCCCACCAGCCACCTTTCAGGCCGGCGCGCTTGGAGAAGCCGCGCCCCGGGAGCTCCACCCACTCGTTGACGTTGCCGTTGAGGTCGTAGACCCCGTGGTCCGACACGCACCTCGGCATCGAGCCGCTCGGGAGGCGCTGGTCGATGACCGCGAGCGCGGCTCGGCAAGGCTCGTCCGCCAGGCAGGCGTCGTGTTTCAGGAAGTTGAAGGTGCGCGGCCTGTATTCGCGATCGTAGCTGCAGATCTCGGGGTCCCGCGTGAAGCCGTGCACGTGGGGTCGCATGGCCTCCCCCTCACACGCGAAGGTGAACTCTTCGTCCGTGCACAGGCGCTTGCCGAGCCCCTCGCAGAGATCTTTCGCCTCCTGCCAGCTCGTGAGGTTCCGGGGCACCTTTCCTTTTTCGTTCGGCCACTCGAACGTATCCATGCAGAAGCGCATCGGGACACGCGCCTTGTCCAGACACGTCGCGGGCTCCCGGTAGAGCCGGCACTGGTTGCGCTCGGCCTTCCCGGCCACGTTCACCTCGTTCCACGCGAGGCAGGTGACGCTCGCGTTTCTGCACCAGTCTCCGGCGACGAGCCGCATGTCTGCGGGGCAGGGCCCCGCGCTCGCCTGCGGAGCACCCGGCGAGCTCGTCGCGGAGGATGACGGCGCTGCGCTCGAAGGGGGCGCGGCCGGGGTGGGAGCCGACACGCTGGAGCTCGGCGCGGGGCGCGAGCCGTCGCTGCACGCCGTCGTGAGGCAGGCGAACGCCATGCCGAGGAGGAAACACCGACCGAGCAACGCTCGCACCTTGCCCCACCTCCGGCGAACGGCGAAGCATTTTGCAGCTGCTCCACCTCCAAGAGCGGGAAAGTCGCGGGGCCGCACGGGCAGGGTTGGCGGTGAAGCGGCACCCTGCGACTCAATTGCACGAGCGCCCTAATCTTTTGCGCTCGACGATCCGCATTCACCCGCGGGAGTTGGGAACCATGGCGGCGAACGGATTGGGGCCTTCGGCTCAGCAAGAGGCGCTCCTCGGGGATTTTGCCGGAATCGTCGCCAGCCTCGCGGCCGCGGTGACCGGGCTGACCGAGGCTGGTGGGATGACGACGAGCGCGGTGATCGAGACGCGCGCCTCGCTCGAGGCCGCGAGCGCCGCGTCACGCGGGACGACCGCGATCGTGCAGGACGTGGCGGGGGCGACGGAGCAGCTCTCGCGATCGATCAGCGACGTCTCCGGGCAGATGGCGTCCGTGCGCCGCGCGACGGACGGCGTCGCCGGAGCGATGGCGCGGACCCAGGATGCTGCGGTCAAGCTCGAGGCCGCCACGTCCGCGATCTTCAAGATGTTGGCCGTGATCGAGGGGGTCTCGAGCCAGACGCGGATGCTCGCGTTGAACGCGACGATCGAGGCCGCTCACGCCGGTGCTCACGGCAAGGGCTTCTCGGTCGTCGCCCAGGCGGTGAAGGAGCTTGCGCACCAGGCGGCCGGCGCGGCCACGACCATCAGCTGTCTCCTCGAAGAGCTGCGCACGAGCGTCGCGGTCGTGAGCGGCGTCGTCTCGGATGCGACGGAGCTCGTGGATCAAGTTCGAAGCTCGACGGCCTCCGTGGCGGTGGCGATGCACGAGCAGTCTGCAGCCACCTCCGCGATCGCGGGGAACATGCACCGCGCGGCGCGCGCCACCGCGGAGCTAGACGGGGCCATCGGCAGCGTGAAAAACAGCGCGGATCAGGTCGAGCTTGCGCACGAGAAGGTCGTCGCGATGACCCAGCGGATCGGCCTGGCCAGCAGGCGCGCCGACCACGCCATCCTCGCGGCGTATGGTGGCGCTCGCCCCGACGAGGGGCTCGACCCGAAGCGCGCCGCGCTCCGGGCGGCCGTGAAGGCGCATGGGGCGTGGAAGGTGAAGCTCGTCCGCGCGGTGCACGCAGGGGACCGGAGCTTCGACATCAAGACCGTCGCTTGTGACGACCGCTGCGCCCTGGGGCAATGGCTCTACGGCGAAGGCAAGAAATGGAGCGACGACGAGCACTACGAGGAGGTCCGCCGGCTCCACGCGACCTTCCACAAGCGGGTCGCCGGCATGCTCTCCGAGATCTACGCGGGGAAGGTGACCGATGCGCGCAAGGCCATCGAGCCGGGCGGAGACTTCTGCGTCATGTCCGCCGGCCTGGTGGACAAGCTGGAAGGTTGGGAGAACGAGCCGGAGAAGAAGAGCCCCGCCATCGCGGGGACCGAGGACGCAGAGAAGCCCCCCGCTCAGGCACTGGCCATGTGGCCGGCATGACGACGGGCCCGCCGCTCAGTGAATGAGCACGATCTCCTCGGTCGCGTCGTCGAAGGCGTAGAGCGTGGCCGTCGTCGGATCGAACGCCATGCCGAACGTGTTCGCCGACGTCGTGGTGCCGTAGGTCGTGAGCTGGCCCGCGTAAGGCGTTGCTCCTCCCGGATCGCAGACGAAGCCGACCCGCTTCTCCGGTCCCTTCACGTAGAGGTAGTCGGCCGTGCCGTTTGCGTCGACGTCGTGCGCGACGACGGTGTTGGCGTTGAGGTCGAGGTTGAACGCGGTCGAGAGGAGGGTCACCGCGCCGGTCGTCCTGTCGACGCGCACCAGCCTGTCACCGGCGCCGCAGGCGGCGAAGAGGTAGTTGTCGTCGAGCGCGAAGCCCGAGCAGCGTGCTTCGTCGAGGAAGGTGAGCGCGACCGTGGCGGCGACGGGTGCCGAGCCTCCGAGCGGCGCCGCGAAGAGCTGGGTCGGGGTGGTCGTCACTGTCTGGTTTGTGAGCGCGTAGAGCTGGCCGTCGTAAGCCACGGCCGACTGCAGCGTGCGGTTCGGAACGGCCGGGAGGATCGCGTAGTCGGTCGGGGCCCAGCTCGCCCCGCCGTCGTCCGAGATGCGCCAGAGGTGCCCCGTGGTGTCGGTGGCCTTTGCGTCGACCGTGAAGATGTCGAGACCGTCGACGACCATCGCGTAGCCGAGGTTCGTCGTCGTCAACCCGGCGAGGGTGGTGACGTTCTGGTTGGGACCGCCTGCCTTGGGGACGCGGTGGAGCGCCGACAGCCCGCCGACATAGATCCACCCGTCGGGCGCGTCGTCGACCGCGATGTAGCTCTCGACGAGCGCCGACGGGAGATCGGTGTCGAGCGTGTTGACGGTGTCGCCGATCATGCCGCCCGTGCCGGGCGCACAGGGCGGGACGAAGCAGACGCTCGGCTGGCCCTGACACAGGTAGCCCGGCTCGGTGACACAAGCGCTCGAGCAGCCGTCGCCGGAGATCGTGTTGCCGTCGTCACACGTCTCGTTACCGAAGAGCACCCCGTCCCCGCAGACCCCGGCCGTCTCGGTGACCGACACGCTCAGCGGATTGGACAGCGGTAGCGCGCCCGACGTCGTGTCGACGAGGTAGAACCAATACGTGGCGCCGGCGTTCACGGGCACGGTCGTGGTCAGCGCCGTGTTGGAGAAGTCGGAGGCGCAGGCGAGCGCCGGCGTGGTCGTCCCGCACGTGTCGTCGTTGACGAGCAGGTGCCACCGCTGGCTCGAAGGCTTCGTGATGGAGAAGGTGAGCTCGCCGGTCACCGTCGCCGTGTAGTGCATCACGACGTCGGGCCCAGCCAGTGACTGCGCGCTGCACGACGGGGGCGACGTGAAGTGATTCTGCAGCGTCGCGGTCCACGCAACCATGTTTGGCCCGGCGCTCAACGCGATGGGGGTCGAGCAGTCCTCTCCGGCGGCGGGGACGCAGATGCTCGGCTGGCCGGCACACGAGTAGCCCGCCTCCGGCTGGCACGTGTTCGAGCAGCCGTCGCCGGAGACGCCGTTGCCGTCGTCACACGCCTCGGTGCCGACGAGCACGCCGTCGCCACACGCCTGGGAGGTCCCGGTGATCGTGACGCTGAGCGCGCTGCTGAGCGGGAGCGCGCCGGAGGCGGTGTCGACGAGGTAGAAATAATAGGTCTGCCCCGCCGTCACGTTGAACGTCCCCGTCAGCGAGGTGCTCGTGAAGCTGGACGCGCAGACGAGCTCGGAGTCGATCGCCCCACACGCGCCGTCGTCGACGATCAGGTGCCAGCGTTGCCCCGCGGGCTTGTCGACCGTGAAGGCGACCTCCCCCGTGAAGCCGGCGGTGTATTGCATCACCACGTCGGGGCCGTCGGGGGCCGAGGTGCTACACGCGGGCGCCGCGGTGATGTACTCCCGCCCCGTCCCGCCCCAGTACACCGTGTTCGCGCCCGTGGTCAGGATCGCCGGGTACGCGCAGGTGTCGCCGAGCACGCTCGTGCAGACGCTCGGCTCCCCGCTGCAGACGAACCCGGGCTCGATCTCACACGTGAAATAACAGCCGTCCCCGGCGAAGCTGTTCGCGTCGTCGCACGCTTCACCCGGCAAGATGATCCCGTCGCCGCAGAAGACGCTGCAGACGCTCGGCTCGTCCTCACACGCGTAGCCGGTCTCCACGGAGCACGTGGCGTCGCAGCCGTCGCCAGGAGTGGTGCCGTCGTCGTCGCAGCCCTCGCCGCTCGTGACGATGCCGTCGCCGCAGATCTCGGCGCAGACGCTCGGCGCGCCGTCGCAGCTCCAACCGGGCTCGACGGCGCACGTCTTGCTGCAGCCGTCGCCGGCTTGGTCGTTCTCGTCGTCGCAGGTCTCCCCGGCGTCGAGCACGCCGTCGCCGCAGAGGCGCGCGCAGACCGACGGCGAGCCCCCACACGTCCAGCCGTCCTCGACGGCACACGCCTCGTCGCAGCCGTCCCCCGGCGCCGTGTTTCCGTCGTCACACGTTTCTTCGCCGGCGACGGCACCGTCCCCGCAGGTCGGCGGGACGACGCCACCACCACCGCCGTCGCCTCCGGCGGAAGCCGTGGAGGTGCCCGTGGTGACCCCGGTTGACGTCGTGGTGGTGTCGCCGCCACCTCCTGCCCCGTCGGCGTCGTCGCCGCAGCCGAGGAAGGGAACGAAGAGACAAAGAAGGATCGGGGAGACCCGGGACATCGCGAAGCTCATCGGCTCGATCTCCGCTCGCAAGGCGCAAGCATGAAGGAGCTGATTGTACGCCAGTGACCCGCGAGAGGAAGCCCAACTCCCGCGCTCGTCGCTCCTCGGCGACGGTGCGTCAGCGCACCACGGTGACGGCTGGAAGCACGATGGGCTTGGTCTCGGGACCCTCGTAGGAAATGGCTTTGGCGAGCGGTCCGGGGACGACCACGAACCGCAGCCTCAGCTCGACCTTGGCCACGGTGTCGGGGATGTCGACCCCGATCGAGCGCGTCTCGGCCGGCTTCAGGCGGTTGTCGCGCACCTGTTTCGTCGCGAACGCGGCGAGCGCGGGCTTCCCGTCGGCGTCGACGAAGGCCATGTTGAGCACCGCCTCTGGGTGATCTTTCATGGGGTCGCTCGCCAGGTTCTTGTAGACCTCCTCGCCTTTCGCATCGAGGCCTCGGATCTCCAGCATCGCCGTCCGCCCGGGGAAGCCGGTGGGATACGCGTGACCGGTGCGGTTCTCGAGCTTGGCGACGAAGCGCTTGCCCTCGAACGCCCCGGAGAGCTCCACCGCCTCGGCCAGGATGCCGGGCTGACCCGAGCGCAGGGCGAGGAGCGAGCCGCGGAAGCGATGGCTCCTGTGGGTCGTTCGCGACGAGACCGGGCCCGAAGGGCCCTGCACCTCGTCCATGTGGCACGACGTGCACGGCTTGGTCTCGCCCGAGGAGGCGTGTTCGGTGCCCGTCGAGCACGTCGTCACGCCGGCGGGGTTCTTCTCCTCCCCATGGCAGGCGAGGCAGAGCGTCTTGCCGTCCTTGAGCTCGGGCAAGCTCGGCCCGCTCGCGTGGACGGGGCTCGTTCCGTCGGCGATGTCATGGGGGCCGCGGAAACGAACGTCTTTCGTCGTGGTGAGCGCGGCGACTCCTTTTTTTCCGTCTTCGAGGTGCACGCCGTCGATCTGGTGACAGGTCGCGCAGCTGACGCCGGTCCTTGCGGGGGCCGAGTCGTGGTCCTTCGTGTCGCGTGGGTTGTGGCACGTCGCGCATTTTTCGGGGATGCCGGGGCCCTGCTTCTCGGTGCGGAGCGCGCGCAACGCGGCGTACACGCCGTCGCTCGCGTGGTTTGCGCGGGCGTGTTGGCTCTCTCTCCACTCGGCCACGACGGCGCTGTGGCAAGCTTCGCAGGTCGAGGGATCGTCCGCGTCGAGCTTCACGCCTGCTGCGAGCGTCTTGGCGACCTCGTTCACGGCCACCGGTCTCGTCGAGGCGGACGGCCCCGCCGCGGAGGAGCTCCCCGGGGAGGAGCTTGCGGGCAGAGGATCCTTCGAGGCATCGCCGCAGGCGGCGGCGGATGCGGCGCCCAGGACGAGCGCAGCCAGCAGCCAGGTGGGCACCTTCATCGAGTCGTTCACCTTCGTCATCCGCGGCCGGGACAATAGCGCCCCCGTGGGCGTCAGTCCGGAAGGGGCACGCTCAGCACGGGGCAACGGACCTTGCGCACCACGTGCTCGGTGTGGGAGCCCGTCAGCGCGTCGACGAGGCCGTTGTGGCCGCGCGTCGCCATGACGACGGCGCACGCATCGTAGCCGACCGCCAGGTCCACGATGGCGTCCTCGACCTTCCCCTTCGCGGTGCGGCGCGTGACGCGCAGCCCCTCCGGCAAGGTGTCGAGCGCAGGCATCGGTGTCCCGTCCTCCACGTGCAGGAGCACGACCTCCACGTCGGTGGAGCCGGAGGTGCGCGCGAGCCAGGCCGCCGCCTCGAGGCCCGCCTTGGTCGCCACCGCGTCCCCTGCCGGGACGACGAGGCGCTGCAGGTTGACCGCGCCGGTCTCGGAGGCGAGGCCGTCTCCGTGGAGCGGAACGAAGAGGGTGGGGACCTTCACGTTTCGCGCGACCGACTCCGCGACGCTCTCGTTGAAGATCTGCGCGAGCCCGCTCCGTCCGTGCGTTCCCATCACCACGAGCTCGGGTGCGATGCGCCTCAGCGCGTCGAGCAACGTGTCAGCGGGATCGTCGCAACACGAGTGGACCATGAGCTCGTTGTCGATCCGGTGTCCCCACTTCGCCGCCGTCTCGTCGGCGCGAGGCATCGCGCCCGGCGGGGCGCCGGTCGACGCGTGCACGGTGAACAGCTTGGCGCCGGTGGCAGCCGCGAGGGCTGCCGCGGTGGCGACGGCGGGCTGCTCGTCCGAGCCGAGGCCTGTGGCGAAGGCGATTGTCTGCATGGTCGCGTCTTTCTCGGGGGGCGGAGCCGATGTCCGCAAGGCGCGTGCCATCTCCGGCGCTCCAGCCGGCGGCCTGAAACGCTCGCGAACGGGACGGCGCGGGCTGCTCGGGTGAATCGGGCCGAGACGCCGACGTTTCGCGATGTTTCCTTGCTTGTTTCAGGAGGCAGCGCTCTAGTCATCCATCCTCACGCGGACCGCGCTGCCCCAGGGGTGCTGCTTCAAGAGCGCCCAGCCCTTCGCGCGGGTCTCGTGATCCAGCTCGCCGGTCGAGGCGAGGCGGAGCGCGCTGGCGAGGTCCTCCACCCGCGCGAAGCGGTTCTTCTTGTGCTTCGCCAGGCCGATGGCGAGCACCAGCTCGACCTCCACCGGGATCTTCACGAACGCGCTCGGCGACTCCGGCATGCGCGTCAGCACGTCCATCAGCACCTTGGGGATCTCGTCACCCACGAAGGGAGGGCGCCCGGTGACCGTCCGGTAGGCGATGGCCGCGAGCGCATAGAGGTCCGCGAGGTGGTCGACGTTCTTGCCGTGGATCTGCTCGGGAGACATGTACGCCGGCGTGCCGACGGCGTGTTCCTTCGTCAGCGACGCGTCGCCGAGCAGCTTGGAGAGCCCGAAGTCGAGGACCTTCCAGCGGCGCGGCAACGTGTCGGTGAGGAACAGGTTGGCGGGCTTCAGGTCGCGGTGCACGACGCCGGCCTCGCGAACGGCGGAGAGCGCCCGCGCCGTGTGCTCGACCATCTCGACGACCTGGACGAGCGGCAGCGCGGGCGAGCGACGCAGGTGCCAGGCGAGATCGTGGCCCTCGAGGAGCTCGAGGACGAGGTACGGGCTGCCGTCCGGCAGAGACCCCACGTCGAGCAGCTTCGGCGCGTGCTCGTTCGGGATGGCCGCGGTCGCCCGCGCCTCGCGGAGGAACCGGTCGACGTTGTTCGAGTCCGCGAGGAGGGCAGGGTGGAGGATCTTGATCGCGACCTCGTCGCCCGCCTCGACGTGCGTCCCGACGTAGACCTCCCCCATGCCGCCGCGCCCGAGCAGATCCCCGATGCGGAACTCGCCGACGACCTGCCCGGTCATGCGGCCGTCGGTCGGTCGCAGTGCGCGATCGAGCTCACCGCGCGCCTCGAGCAGCTGGGCCTCCTTCTGGGCAGCCGCGAGGTCGCTCTGCTTCGCCCGCTCGAGCGCCACCTGCATGGCGCGACGGCTCTGCCGCGCGAGGTAGAAGATGAGCCCGAAGATCGCCTGCTGCATCACCACGCGGTAGAGCCGCGAGGCCTTGGGCACGTGGCTCACGCTGAAGACGGCGAGGTCCGGCAAGAGATCGATCGCGATCGCGAGCGTGCCCACGAAGTAGATCGCGGCGATTGTCAGGTAGGCGCCCCACGCGACCTTGCGCGACTGGCTCGTCCCGTAGAAATAGATGCCGACCGTCAGGAAGGTCATCGAGGCCGAGTAGAGCCCCAGGTAATAGATGATGCCCGTGGCGAGCGGCGACAGGAGGAGCGCCGAGGTGAGGGCCGCGCGTGGGGTGTACCTCGCGGGGGTGCGGCTCCGCGCGTAGAAGCTGGCGCAGACGATCGCGGTCGCCGCGCAAGTCGCCGCCGTGACGCCGCGGAGCCAGAGAGGCCCCGGGAGGATGGGCAACGCGAGCACGACGAGCACCGCGACGATTCCGGCCGCCTGGAAGAAGACGCGGGCGCGCTCGGCCTCGAGAGACTGCACGATCTCCGCGGCGCGTGCGTCGCTCTCGGCCACGCGCGCCTCCGCGGCGCCAGCGGCGGCCGGCGGTGCGCTGGGCGGCGCCGCCCCGAGCTTCAAGTGGACGATGCTCTCGGGAGCGTCGTCTCTCTCACCCGTGAGCGCAGCGTCGGTGAGCGCGGCTGCGGGGAACGCTCCGCGCTCCCCTTGCCACGCTTTTTCCTCCGCTTGAGGCTTGCCGCTCACGCCCCCCCGATGGTGGCCTCGAGCGCGACTACTTCGCGCCGGCGTAGAGGGAGTCGATCTTGTCCTTGTAGCGCTCGACCACGACTCGGCGCTTCACCTTCATGCTCGGCGTCATCATGCCGTTCTCCGTGGTGAAGTCCTCCGGCAAGAGGCCGACCTTCTTGATCTCCTCGAAGCCCTTGAACTCCGCCGCGAAGTGGTCGACCTCCGCCTGGAGCTTCTCTTTGACCTTGGGGTCCTCGATGAGCTTCGCGTCGCTGGACGCGTCGATGCCTTGCTCCTTCGCCCAGTCCTTCAGGTTGGCGAAGTCGGGGACGACGAGCGCCACGTTGAAGAGCTGGTTGTCGCCGTAGACCATGCAGTTCGCGATCAGGGGCGAGAGCTTGAGCTTCTCCTCCAGCGGAGCCGGCGCGACGTATTTGCCGTTCTGGAGCTTGTAGAGCTCCTTCAGCCGGCCCGTGATGTAGAGGAAGCCCTCGTCGTCGACGAAGCCGAGGTCGCCGGTGCGGAAGCCGCGGTCCTCCGTGAAGACGGCCTTGTTCTCCTCGTCGCGGTTGAAGTAGCCCTGCATGATGTTCGGGCCGTAAATGACGATTTCGCCATCTTTGGCGTCGGGCGCGGTCTGCGTCTTGTCGATGACGATCTTCACGTCCTCGATGGGCTTGCCGACGCTGCCGATCTTGTGGGCGCCGGGGCGGTTCGCGGTCGCGATGGGGCTCGTCTCCGTCAGGCCGTAGCCCTCGTAGACGGTGATGCCCAGGCCGTCGATGAACTCCGCCACCTCGCGCGAGAGGGCGGCGCCGCCCGAGAACGCGTATTTCAGGCGCCCGCCGAACTTGTCGACGATCTTGGTGAAGATGATCTTCCTGGCGAGGGGCAGGGCGATCGACTCACCGAAGGTCAGGCTCTCGCCCTTGCGTTTCTTGGTGGCCGCGCGGATCCCCGTCGCGAACAGGCTCTTGATGATGGCCGGCTTCTCCGTCATCTGCTTGTTCACGCCGTCGTAGATGCGGTTGAAGATGCGCGGCACGCTGAAGAGGAGCGTGGGGTGCACCTCCGCCAGGTTGCTGACGATCTTGTCGACCGCCTCCGCGAGGGCGATGCTCGCGCCGCGCGAGATCATCACGTGCAGCTCACACGTGTGCCCGAAGGAGTGTGCCCAGGGCAAAAACGACAGGCTGCGGTCGTCCACGCCGATCGGCAACATGTGCTGCACGGCGTTCACGTTCGAGACGATGTTGCCGTGGCTGAGGATGACGCCTTTGGGGTTGCCGGTCGTGCCCGACGTGTAGATGAGGCAGGCCGTGTCCTTCGGCTCCGGGTCGAGCGCGTCGACCGGGCTGGACTTGCCCTTCTCGATCAGGCTCGCGAAGGAGTCCGGGTCGTCCTTCGGGAGCTCCATTCCGATGACGTGTTTGAGGCTGGGGACTTTCTCGGGGAGCTTCTTGGCGGTCTCGAGGACCTTGCCCGAGCCCGCGACGAGCGCGACCGCGGAGCAGTCGTTTGCGATGAACGCCCACTCCTTCGGGTTCTGCGCCTCGTACATCGGGACGAGCGCCGCGCCGAGGCCGTAGCAGGCGTACGCGAGGATCGCCCACTCCTCCCGGTTGTTCGAGACGACCGCGACACAGTCGCCTTTCTTGATGCCGATCGCCGCGAGGCCGCCGCGCAGCGCGGTCACCTTGTCGCCGATCTCCTGGTAGGTCGACCACTGCCAGGCCCCGCCGCGTTTGGTCCCGAAGAGCTCCTGCGAGGCGTGCTTCTTCACGGACTTCTCGAACATGTCGACGAGGTTCTTGAACGGGTCGGCCATTTTTCTGGGTCCTCCGGCGCTGGCAGGCGACGGTAGAAGGTGGCTCTCAGGCAGTCAACGGAGCCGAACGGACGTCCTCGCGACCTCGACGTCGGAGAACGGGCTCACCTGGCCGGCGACGATCTGGCCCTCCTCGTGACCCTTGCCGGCGATGACGACGACGTCCTCCGGGGCGGCTCGGGCGACGGCGGTCTCGATCGCGCGCCGGCGGTCGAGCTCGACGATCACCTCGGGGCCACGTCCGATGCCCGCGCGGATTGCGCGGGCGATGTCGGCGGGCTTCTCGCTGCGCGGGTTGTCGGAGGTGAGGAGCACCCGGTCGGCGGCCGTCGCGGCCGCGCCCATCTGGGGCCTCTTCCCCTTGTCCCGGTCCCCGCCGGCCCCGAACACCACCGTCAGCTTCCCGCCCGTGGCCGTCGCGAGCGTGCGCGCCGTTTGCAGGGTGCGCGCGAGCGCGTCCGGGGTATGCGCGTAGTCGACCACCACGCAGGGCTGCTCGGCGACGACCTCGAAGCGCCCCGGCGGGGCCGGACAGGTGGCCAGGATTTGCGCGGCCTCGTCGAAGGGGGCGCCTGCGGCTTCCGCTGCGAGCAGGGCGGCGACCGCGTTCTCGGCGAAGATGGCGCCCACGGCTCGGATCCTCAGGGACGCCGGCCGCGCCGCGAGCGCGCCGCTCCACCGGAGGGTGATCTCGGTCCCTAGAGCGGTCGGCTCGGTGCGCTCGATCGTCACGGTCGGCGCGCACCAGGGCTCGCCGCGTGCGGGTGAGCCGTAGGTGAGGAGGCGCGTGCCTTCGGGCAGCACCTGCCCGAGGAGCTCGCCGGCCGGATCCGAGGCGTTGAGCACGGCGGCTCCGCCCGGGAGGAGGTGCGCGAAGAGCTGGGCCTTGCTCGCGAGGTAGTGCTCCGCGCTGCCGTGCGCGTCGAAGTGGTCCCGCGTGAGGTTCGTGAAGACGGCCACCTTGCAGGGCCACGCGAGCGCGAGCCCGCCGACCCCGAGCGCCTCGCTCGTGTATTCGGCTGCCGCATGTGTCGCGCCCGCGGCGATCCCGCGCCGCATGGTCTCCAGGAAGCCGGCGTAGCCTTCTGCGACGGAGAGCGGCTCTTCGTCGAGGAAGCGGCCGACCGTCGTGACGCGCGGTACGGGATGGCCGAGCGCGCGCAGCGCGGCGGCGACGAACGTCGTCGTCGTCGTCTTGCCGTTCGTGCCCGTCACCCCGACCGTCGTCAGGTTCGTGTGCCAGGGGGGCGGAGAAGGGGCGACGCGCTTCACGGGGCGAGACTACAAAAGAAAAACGAGCGGGGTTGGGGCCCCGCTCGGACGGTCTCTTGGAGGAGGAAAGCGGGCCGGCTCAGCCGGTCGGGAAGAGCACGTCGTAGATGCAGAACGTGATCGCGTCGTCGGCCGTGGTGCCCTGACCGCACGCGTCCTCGATGCAGGCCTGGTAGAGGGCCTGGCCCGAGGCGTTCATGCCGTCCATGTAGGCGGCGCAGGCGCCGAGCCACTCGGTGTTCGCCTCGGCCGCACAGGCGGGCGCCGCCTCCGTGCAGGCCGTATCCGAGGCCGGATCGACGCACGCCTTGCCAGCGGCCTCGATGTAACAGCCGTTGAGGACGTCGTCGTTGAAGCTGCAGGTGACCGGGTCGAGCGCGTTCATGCACGTGACCATGTCTTCTTCGACGCCGTCCTTCAGGTTGGCGACGCCGTTGCAGTTCGTGAAGCCCTCACACGTGCTGTCGCAGGCCGGCGGGTTGCCGTCGTCGCCGAGGCAGTTGGTGCCGCCGCCGGTGCCGTCGCCGCCCGTGCCGTTGCCGCCGCCGCCGTCGCCGCCCTGGTTGCCCGCCCCTTGGGCTCCGGCGCCCTCGTTGCCCGCGCCTGTGTTCTCGCCGCCGATGCCGTCGCCGTCATCGTCGTCGACGATGATGCAGGCAGCGGACGCGGTGGAGATGGCGGCGACGAGTGCGAGGAACTTGGTCTTGTCGATAAGCATGGAGACTCCTTGGGAGTGCCGGGGAAGATGAGAGGTGCCGGCCGTCTGGCGTTCGGCCCGTTAGACGTAGACTTCTTACGCGAATTCGTGACCGGCCTTTCCCGTTCGCGAGAAGAATCAAGTATTGCCGCTCTCCCGGTTTCCGGCCAGAACGTAGCACCCGGTTTTTCCGCGCAGAAAGATGCTTCGCTACGCCATCACGACCTTCGGCTGCCAGATGAACGTGCACGACTCCGAGCGCATGCACGGGGTCTTGCGCGGCGCCGGGCTGAGCCCGGTGGAGGGGGTGGCCGAGGCGGATGTGGTAGTTCTGAACACCTGCAGCGTCCGCGAGAAGGCCGAGCAGAAGCTCCGGAGCGAGCTCGGGCGGCTGGCCAAGCTCAAGCGCGACAAGCCGGAGATGCTGGTCGTGGTCGCGGGCTGCGTGGCCCAACAAGAGGGCGAGAAGCTCCTCAAGGCCTCGCGCGGGGTCGACCTGGTGGTGGGCCCGGACAACATCGCCGAGCTGCCCGCGCTGCTCGAGGAGCTCGGGCACGGCTCGCCGCCGCTGTCGCGCACGGTCTTCGATCTCGAGGCGCCGCGCTTTCTCACCGCGACGAGCCTCGCGTCGGGCACGGTGACCTCGTTCGTGACGACCATGAAGGGCTGCGACGAGCGCTGCTCCTTCTGCATCGTGCCGTACACGCGCGGGCCGGAGCGCTACCGATCGAGCGACGAGATCGTCGCCGAGATCGCCGGGCTCTGTGATCGAGGCGTGCGCGAGATCACGCTCCTGGGACAGACGGTCAACAGCTACAAGGATCCGTCGGGCCTCCTGCCTCGCGCGCCCGACGCGGACGCGTCGGACCCCGACGAGAGCGAGTTCGCAGCCCTCCTCCGCGCCATCGCCGAGCGCGTTCCTGCGCTGCTGCGCCTCCGCTACACGAGCCCGCATCCGCGCCACCTCACGCCTTCGCTCATCCGCGCGCACGCGGAGGTCGGCGTCCTCGCCAAACACGTGCACCTGCCTGTGCAGTCCGGCAGCGACCGGATGCTCAAGCGCATGATCCGCCGCTACACCCGCGCGGACTACGTGGCGCGCGTGGCGCGTCTCCGCGACGCCGTCCCGGGGGTCACGCTCTCGACCGATCTCATCGTCGGCTTTCCCGGGGAGACCGAGGCGGATCTCGAGGCGACGCTCTCGCTCGTGGAGGAGGTGGGCTTTCTCGGCGTCTTCGGCTTCAAGTACTCGCCGCGCCCACACACGCCCGCGCTCAAGCTCGGGGACGACGTGCCGGAGGCGGAGAAGTCGGCGCGGCTCGCGCGTGTCTTCGCGCTCTCGGAGTCGCTGCTGGCCAGGCACCTCGAGTCCCTCGTCGGCACGAGGCAAGACGTGCTCGTGGAGGGCCCGGCCAAGCGCCCGCTCGAAGCGGGCGGCGAGCGAGCGACGTTCACGGGGCGCACGGCGCGAAACGAGATCGTCCACATCGACGATCCGGCCGCGCGCGGCCTCGTCGGCGAGGTCGTCACGGTGCCGATCGTTCGCTCGCTCAAGCACTCGCTCGTCGCCGAGCTCGAGCCGGCGCTCCGCGCCCGCGCTTCCGAGCGCGCCCCCCAGCCCAAGGCCCGCTCGCTCCCGCTCGTGAGGTGACCGTGAAGAACATCGTGTCCGTCGGCGGCAAGGCGCCGCGCATCGCCGAAGGCGTGTTCGTCGCGCCGAACGCCTTCGTCATCGGGGACGTCGAGATCGGCGAAGGGTCGAGCGTCTGGTTCGGCTGCGTGCTGCGCGGCGACATCGGCCCCATCCGCATCGGCAAGCGCACGAACATCCAGGATCTTTCCTGCATCCACCTGACCGACGGCATCTCGCAGACCGTCATCGGGGACGACGTGACCGTCGGGCACGGCGTCATCCTGCACGGGTGCATCGTGAAGGACCGCGCGCTGATCGGCATGGGCTCCACCATCCTCGACAACGCCGTCATCGGGGAGGAGTCGGTGGTCGCGGCTGGCTCGCTCGTCACCCCGCGAGTGGTGATCCCGCCAGGGTCGATGGTCCGTGGGTCGCCGGCGAAGGTCTTGCGTGAGGCGAGCGAAGAGGAGCGCGCCTTGGGGCTCGAAGGCGCCCGGCACTACGTGGCGAACGCACAGCGCTTCGCGCGCATCGACTTCGGAGGGACCTGACCATGCGACTCGTCGTGAACGGCGAAGACTTCGTCGCCGAGGAAGGGCTGACCGTCGCGGCGCTCCTCGGGCGTCTGGCGCTGGGCGGTCCGGTCGCCGTCGAGCGGAACGGGGAGGTCGTGCCACGCGCCGAGCACCCCACGACGGTGCTGGCCGAAGGCGACAAGGTCGAGGTCGTCCACTTCGTCGGCGGCGGTTGAGCTTCCTCCCTCGCGCCCAGCGCAGGGAAGTTTCGCACCGGCCCCGAGCGTAGGTAGGATCCCACCTGCCGTGCGTCTTGCTTCCGTTCTCGGCCTCGTCCTCCTCGGGATTGGCGTCGGCACCGGCGTCGGTGTCGCCGCGCACCACCTCGTTCCGGAGTCGCCTTACGTCGGCGGTCTCTTCATCGGGGGGCGGCAGCTGCCCGGGGGCATCGCGGCCGGCGAGTGGCTCGCGGCCCGACGACCGGTCGTCGCCGACGAGACGGTGTACGTCCGCTACGCCGACCGCATCGAGGAGATGACGTTCGGCGAGCTCGGCGTCGACATCGATATCGAGGCGACGCTCGCCAAGGCCGGGGAGATCGGTCACCGCGGCAGCATGGCCGAGCGCATGGCCGAGAACCTGGCCGCCGCGCGCGGCGAGGTGGACGTGCCGATCGTCTACCGCGTGAGCCGCCCCAAGATGGAGCGAGTGGTCGAGCGCGCGACCGAGCTCTCGAGGAAGGCCCCCAAGGACGCGAAGATCGACATCGCGAACAAGCGGCGTATCCCGGACGAAGACGGGCAGGAGCTGGACGTCGAAGGCGCGTTCCGCGCCATCGCCGAGGCGGACTACGGCAAAGGCGGGCTCGTGGTCGTCGACCTGCCGACGCGAACCATCAAGGCGAGCGTGACCGAAGAGACGCTCGCGAGCGTCGACGTGACGAAGGTCATGTCGCGCTTCGAGACCGTGTTCTCGCCCTACATCACCGGGCGCGCCGCGAACGTGCATCGCGCGGCCGCCCTGCTCGACGGCGTCATCCTCCCGCCGGGGTACACGATGAGCTTCAACGAGACCGTGGGCCCGCGCACGATCGAAAGAGGCTTCCACTACGCGCCGGAGATCCAGGGCGACGAGATGACGACCGGGGTCGGCGGCGGCACCTGCCAGGTCTCCAGCACGCTCTTCGCCGCGTCGCTCCTCGGCGCCATGGAGATCGTCGAGCGACAGGGGCACTCGCAGGTCTCGGCCTACGCAAAGATGGGGATGGACGCGACGGTGAGCTTTCCGCTCGTCGATCTCAAGATCAAGAACCCGTTCACGTTCCCCGTGATGCTCCACACCTCGTTCCCCAAGCCGAACACGATCCTCGTGGAGATCCTCGGTGGCGATCCGGTGGCGGACGTGACCTATGCCTACGGCGTCGGGCGCGCTTCGGACTTCGTTCGGCGCATCACGGTCAAATCGAACCTGAAGCCGGGCACGCGGATTCGCCGCCAGAAGGGAGGTCGCGGCTACGACGTGACCAGCGTCGTCACGATCAAATGGCGAGACGGTCGGACGGAGCAGCGCACGTACTTCACCGGCTATCGTCCCAAGCCCGAGGTGTTCTGGGTCGCGCCGGGCTTCGACGAAAACGAGCTCCCTCCGCTCCCCGAGCACGCCAAGGGCGTCGAGGGCCGCCTCGCCGAGCGAGACGCGGTGTACGACGGCGACATCACGACGATGTGATGGCGCGTGTGCGGTGCGAGCGCGCCGGCGCCGCGAGCGGCGCCGCGCGTTTGTGGTAAGCCGTCCCGGTGACGTTTCGAAACCTCGACGGCAGCGCGGTCAACAAAGGGCTCGGCGACGTCCTCAAATGGAAGCTCGGGCTCGCGGCGCCTGGTGAGGTTCGCGAGGAGCTGCTGGACGAGGCAAACGCGGTCGACGCGGCGCCGGTCGTGCCCAACGACGGCGCGCTGCTCCGCGGCGCCGAGCGGTCGGGGCTCACGTGGATCGGCCACGCGACGTTCCTTGTGCAGCTCGGCGGCCTCTCGCTGCTCATCGACCCGGTGCTCTCGGACCGTCTCTTCTTGATCAAGCGGCTCGCCCCGCCCGGCGTCGCGCCTGGCGCGATGCCGAAGATCGACGCGGTGCTCGTCACGCACAACCACCGTGACCACATGGACGCGCCGTCGCTCCTCGCGCAGCCTCGGGATGCGGCGATAGTCGTCCCCAAAGGCCTCGGCGGATGGTTCGCGCGGCGCGGCTTCTCCCGGGTGCACGAGCTCGGCTGGTGGGACCACGTCGATCTGCGCGACGCGCGGATCACCTTCGTTCCGTCGCAGCACTGGTCACAGCGCGGGCCCCTCGACCGAAACGAGAGCCTGTGGGGGGGCTACGTGATCGAGGACGGTACGCACCGCGTCTACCATTCGGGCGACACCGCGTACTTCGAGGGGTTTGGCGATATCGGTCGGCGGTTGGGGAAGCTCCACGCTGCCATGCTCCCCATCGGCGCCTACGAGCCTCGGTGGTTCATGCGCCCGCAGCACATGAACCCCGAGGACGCCGTGCAGGCCTTCCTGGATCTGCGGGCAGACACGTTCGTCGCCATGCATTGGGGGACGTTCCGCCTGACCGACGAGCCCGTCGGTGAACCGCCTCTCTTCACGCGCGCGGAGTTTCGGCGGCACACCTTGGAGGCAGAGCGGCTGCGAATCCCCGCCGTGGGCGAGAGCGTCTGGCTGGGCCGGTAGTCAGGGCTTCGGTGCCACGGTCGGGTCGGCGCAGCAGCGGAAGCCGATCTCGTAGAAACGAAACATCGGACCGTGGGAGTCGTTCGTCCCACGGCAGCCGCTCCAGGGCTTGGACCAATAGCCACCCTTGAGCGAGGACTCGTAGGGCCATTGCGGGCGCGACGTCGTCACCCATTCCTCGACGTTGCCGACGAGATCGCGCACCCCGAAGGGGCTCTCGCAACGCTGCCGCGTCCCCGAAGGCTCGGCCTGGTAGAGGCGCTTCGTCTCCTTCTCACGCACGTCCGGGTCGGCGCTGGAGAGCGCTCGCTGGCTGTATGGCTTGTACGGCTTGTCGTTCGTGCACGCGGCCGGTTCGTGTTTCCAGCCATAAGGGAACGGACGCGTCTCGGGGCCCTCGCAGGCGAGCTCCCACTCGAACTCGGTGCAGAGGCGCTTGCCCACGGCCCTGCACTCGTCCTGCGCCTCGCCGAAGCGCATCATGACCGGCGGCAGCGCGCCCTCGCGGTTCGGCCACTCGAATCGATCCATGCACGCGGCGACCGGTGTGGCGGTCGACTCGAGAGCGACGAGCCCGTCGTGGTAGTCCCAACACTGGCTCTGGTCGAAGCGAAGGCAATAGCGCTGCACCTGTTCATGATGGGTGCCCGTGACGAGCTTCATGTCGGCCGGGCAGGTGAGCGGAGCGCTCGCGGGCGGGGCCGGCGGAGGCGCGGGGAGCGGTGGCCCGAACACGAGGGGCTGTAGCAACAGAAGCTCGTAGGGCACGAGGAAGGTCGTAGCGCGCGGTCCGGTAGTCTTGTACTGAACGGAAAAGCAGTGTAGGTTGGGCGTGTGGCCCTTCCCCCCGGCATGCGGCCCGTCGCGAACCCGCCCAATCCGTGGCTCTCCACCGCCGTGGAGTACCTGGAGGAGCCGCCCATTGCGCGTCTCGAGGTGATCGAGGACTCGACGAAGGGGATCTTGTCGCACAACGACAGCCCCGACCTCGGCTTCCGCTGGAGCGTGAACCCCTACCGGGGTTGCTGGCATGCGTGTGCCTACTGCTACGCGCGCCCTCGCCACGAATACCTGAGCCTCGGCGCGGGGACCGATTTCGAGCGGAAGCTCGTGGTGAAGCCGCGCGCACCGGAGCTCTTGCGCGAAGCATTCGACAAGCCGTCGTGGCGAGGGGAGCTCGTGCTCTTCAGCGGCGATACGGATTGTTATCAGCCGCTCGAGGCGAGCTATGGGCTGACGCGCGGCTGCCTGGAGGTCATGGCCGAATACAAGAACCCTTGTGGGGTCATCACGAAGTCTCCGCTCATCGAGCGCGACGTGGACCTCCTGGTGGAGCTCGCGCGCGTCGCGGACCTGAGCTTGACGATCAGCATTCCGTTCTGGGACGTCGACCGCGCCCGCGCGATGGAGCCGTTCGTCGCCACCCCCCAGCGGCGCATCAAGACGATCGAGAGGCTCGCCAGGGCGGGGCTGCGCGTGGGCGTGAACATCGCGCCGGTCGTTCCCGGCCTGGGCGACGAGGACATGCCGACGATCCTGGAGGCGGCGCGGGATGCGGGCGCCGTGCGGGCGGGGTTCGTCTTCCTTCGCCTGCCGGGGCCCGTCGCCGTGGTGTTCGAAGAGCGCCTGCGCAAGTCCTTGCCGCTCCGCGCGGAGCGGGTGCTCGCACGCGTCCGCGAGGCGCGCGGCGGCAAGCTCTACGACGGCCGCTTCGGCGCGCGGCAGAAAGGAGAGGGGCACTACGCGGAGGCGGCGCTCGCGCTCTTCGAGGCGACGACGCGCCGCCTCGGCCTGCAGACCTTCGCGATGGGACCACCCCCGCCGGAGCGCCATACCTTCGAGCGCCCGCTCGCGAAAGGTGCACAGCTGGACCTGTTCGGCGCGTGGCCGAGGTCTCGCTGAGGAGCGCGTTCTCTCTTTCAAGCGGCGCTCAGATCGTGTCCTTTGGAGGCATGTCGGAGACGAGGCTCGCCACGTGCACGCTGTGTGAGGCTGCTTGCGGGATCGCGGTCCAGATCGAGGGCGGCCGCGTCGTCTCGATCCGCGGAGACGCCGACGATCCGATGAGCCGCGGGTACGTCTGTCCCAAGGTGATCGGCATGCGCGATCTGCACGAGGACCCCGACCGGCTGCGCGCGCCCGTCATCCGCGAGGGCTCGGCGTTCCGCGAGGTCTCGTGGGAGCAGGCGCTCGACGTCGCCGCGCGTGGCATCGCGCGCGTTCGCCGTGAGCACGGCAGGGACGCGCTCGCCGTCTACCAGGGCAACCCGACCGCCCACAACCTGGGCCTCCTCACGTTCGGCCAGGTCGCGCTGCGTTCGTTCGGCACGAAGAACATCTCGAGCGCCTCGTCGACGGACCAGGTCCCCCACATGGTCGCGGCGTACGAGATGTTCGGTCACCCCATCCTCATGCCCGTGCCCGACCTCGATCGCACCCGGTACCTGCTCATCATCGGCGCCAACCCGCTCGTCTCCAACGGCAGCCTGATGACCGCGCCGGACATGAAGCGTCGCCTCGCTGAGATCCGCGCGCGCGGCGGGAAGGTCGTGGTGCTCGACCCGCGGCGCACGGAGACGGCGGAGGCGGCGGACGAGCACGTCTTCGTCGCGCCCGGGACGGATCCGCTCCTCTTGCTCTCGATCGTGCACGTCGTCTTCGAGAGGCACCTCGATCGTCCGAAGCGATCGTCCTTGCCCGTCGAGGGGCTCGCGGAGCTGCAGCTCCTCGCCTCGCGGTTTGCGCCGGAGCGATGCGCCGCGGCGACGGGTGTGCCGGTCGAGGTCGTGCGACGGATCGCGTTCGAGCTCGCGTCGTCGGATCGCGCGGCGGTCTACGGGCGTGTCGGCATCTGTCATCAAGAGCAAGGGACGCTCGCGGCGTGGCTCGTGTACGCGCTGAACCTCCTCACCGGGAACCTCGATCGGCCCGGGGGCGCCATGTTCCCGACGCCGGCGATCGACGTGCTCCTCCTCACGAAGATGCTCGGCTTCGTCGGGGAGGGCCGCTTTGCGAGCCGGGTGCGCGGCGCGCGGGAGATGGCGGGGGAGGTCCCTGTCGCGACGCTCGCGGAAGAGATCGAGACCGAAGGGCCCGGTCAGGTCCGGGCGCTCCTGACCAGCGCCGGCAACCCCGTCCTGTCGTCACCCAATGGGCGGCGCCTCGAGCGGGCGCTCGCCAAGCTCGATTTCATGGTCTGCGTGGACTCGTACGTCAACGAGACCACCCGGCACGCCCACGTGATCTTGCCGCCGGTCTCGCCGCTCGAGCGTCCCCATTACGATGTCGCGCTCGCCGCGTTTTCGGTGCGAAATGGCGCCAAATACGTGGAGGCGCCCATTGCTCGCCCCGAGACCGGCCGGCACGATTGGGAGATCCTCGTGGACCTCGCGGCGCGCATCCACCTCGACGGGCGGGCGCTCCGGCCGCTCGCCCGCAGGGCGCTCGTGGCCGCGACAAAGCGGTTCGGGACCGACGGATTCCTCGATCTGTTCCTGCGCCTCGGGCCACACGGCGCGGGTGTCCTCGGGCAGCGCCCGCACGGCCTCACGCTCTCGAGGCTGCGGCACGCCCCCCACGGAATCGACCTCGGCCCGCTCGAGCCGCGGCTCGGCGCGCTCTGCGAGAAAACAGGGCGCGCCGTCCAGGCCGCGCCACAGCGCTTCGTGGCGGAGGCCTCGTCGCTCGAGGAGCTGCTCGAGCGCGCCGCGCGGCGGAAGGAGCGGGGGCAACTGGTCCTCGTCGGGCGGCGGCACCTCCGCAGCAACAACTCCTGGTTGCACAACAGCCGCGCGCTCGTGAAGGGCCCCGTTCGCTGCACGCTGCTCATGAGCCCCGCGGACGCACGCGCGCGCGGGATCGCGACCGGCGCCGAGGTGACGCTCCGATCGCGCGTCGGTTCCATCGTGGTCCCGGTCGAGATCTCGGAGGAGATGATGGAGGGCGTCGTGAGCCTCCCGCATGGCTGGGGGCACGACAGGCCCGGCGTGAAGATGGGCGTCGCGACCGCACACGCCGGGGTGAGCCTGAACGACGTGACGGACGAGATGGCGCTCGACAAGCTCAGCGGCAACGCTGCGTTCAGCGGGCTCGACGTGGCGGTGGAGGCGGTGCGCCGCGTGGGGCTGGACCCGGCGCCGGTCAGCGCGAGAAGTAGCGGTTGAGCTTCTGCTCCGCGCGGTCGCCGAAGAGGATGTGGCAAGCCTCCTTGAGGCCCTCGGCGCGCTCGAGCTCCTCGCGTGGCATGACGAGCGCGATCTTGGACCGCCGCCGCAGGAAGTCGTCGAGCTCGACGATCATCTCTCGCTCCGCCGCGAGCTCGAGCTCACAGCGGAGGTAGTCGGCGCCGTCGATGACCGCCTCGCCCATCCGGGGATCGGCGTGGATGTCGTCCATCATGCGGAGCGCCTCGGCGCCATAACGCCGCCAGAGGCGCGCCGTGAGAAGCTCGCCGGTCTTGGGCGATTTCGCCTCCGCGAGTCCGTATTGGGCCGCCTTCTGCAAGAGCTCGTCGTGGAGAGCGGGGGCGGGCTCGCCATACCAGGTCGCCGTCGGTCGAGGGATCGCGACGCCGAGATCGGTGATCGCCTGGGCGACCTCCTCGCCGACGTTGAGGCAATCGGTCAGCTTGCCGCCGAAGATGCTCACCTGCTTTCGCTCGGCGTCCACCTCGACCACGTGTTTGCGGGAGAGTTGCATCCAATCGGTGCTCTCGCCGCTGCCGACCGCGACGGCGAGCGGCCTGACGCCGCACCGCTCGGCCACGACGTCGGACATGTCGAGCGGCCGCTCGAGCGTGAGCCGCTTGTTGACGTTGTCGAGCACGAATCGGCGGTCGTCGTCCGTGGGGGTCGTGATCGGCTGATCGACCGGCGTGTCCGTGGTGCCGATGCACGAGCGCGCGCCCATGGGGATGACGAAAAACGGGCGGCCGTCGTCGGCGAAAAACGTGAGCACGCGCTCGTGTGGTGTGATCCGGGGCACCAGCAGGTGGATGCCCTTCGAGAAGACGTGCCGAAAGCGCGTCTTGGTGCCGAGCTTCTCGTTGAGCGCGTCGACGAAGGGACCGCAGGCGTTGACGAGGACACGCGCGTGGATCGTGAGCGCGTCGGAGGTCTCGACGTCGCGGGCGCTTACGCGCCATACGCCGCCCTCACGCGTCGCGCCCGTCACCTCGACGTAGTTGGCGCCGGCGCAGCCCCGATCCAGGGCGCGCCGGATGAACCCCCAGACGAAGCGGGCGTCGTTGTCGTGGAGGTAGGCGTCGGAGTACTCGAAGCCGCCGTCGCTGGCCGATAGATCGAGGACGGGCTCGGTGGCGGCGAGCGACGCGACACCGTGGTGGCGCGGGCGCTTGGTGAAGAAGCTCCCCAGCAGCCAATAGAGGAACGCGCCGAGGACGAGCTTCCAGAGGCCGTGCCGGAAGCCGCGCGGATGCACGGCGAGGAAGCGGATCTCGCGGACGGTGGAGGGGTAGCTCCGGATGAGGTGGTTGCGCGAGACGCAGAGCTTCCGGACGAGCCCGAGCTCGAGCGACTCCATGTATTTGATCCCACCCCAGGCGAGGTTCGATGACTCCTGGCTCGTGAACCCGGCGAAGTCGCCGCGGTCGACGAGGGCGACCTTGAGGCCACGACCGGCGAGGCAAGCGGCCGAGACTGCGCCGTTGATCCCGCCGCCGACGACCAATACGTCGAACGGCTCCGCTCTGGAGGAGGAGGCGAGGCGGCTGAGGTTCTTCGATCGCGGAGACACGGGCGAGAGCGGCGGGGATTGGGGGCGGGCAGGCTGCTTCTACCCGCGCTCGGGGACGCGTGCCACGATCATCGCGAGGCGCGCCGCCCGGCCGGCCCTCTCGGGCGGGCGCCGGCGGAGCGGTGACAGGCGGTGAGGAAGCCACACGAGAGCTTGCGGCATCGCGCCTCTTCGACGCCCGGGTAGTCGCCGGTCGCGCGCGCCTTCGCGAACGCGTGCGCGGAGGCAAGGAGATCGGCCTCGATCCGCGTGAGCTCCGCCGGCGAGAGGGGGCGCTCTTCCGCGTCGAGCCAGGCGATCTCGCCCCCGAGGAGGAAGACCACGCCGGTCCGAACGGCGGCGCCGGGGTAGCGTCGAGCGAGGGCGAGGGCGTACGCGCGGAGCTGGAAGGCATAGGCCTCGAGCGAGGGGCGCCGGCGCGCGAGCTTGTAGTCGAAGACGTCGATCGTGCCCTCCACGGGGTCGAAGGCGTACGCGTCCACCGTGCCGCGCAGGACCAGGCCCGCCTCGTCGGCGCCGCCGAGGCGCAAGAGGACCTCGCTCTCGCGGTGGAGCTCGAGATGGGGGGAGGCGAGCCGCTTGGCGTAGGCGCTCCGGAGGAACGTCGCGAGATCCGGCGCGAGGCGGTGCGCCTCCGCCTCGGCGAGGCCCTCGCTGACGAGCCGAGCGACGAGCTCCTCGTTCGGTACGTCCTCGCCGAATCGTTCGCGAGGCCAACGCTCGAGCAGGCGATGGGCGGCGCGGCCGAGCGCGCGCGGGTCGCCGTTGCCTTCGTCGTCGGGCGCCGTCTCGCGCTCGTCGCTAGGCACCATCTCGAAGAGCTCGAGCTGGCCGCTCGCGACAGGCTCGTCGAGGCCGACGAGGAACCGGAGCGAGAACCGCCGCGGGCACTCCCGGAACACGCCGAGCGGGGTGGTGGCGAGGGAGATCTCTCGCGCCAGCCGGAGCCTGACGGGCGGGACGTCGACCGCAGGTGCGATCCGATCGACGGGCCGCTGCGCGTCCTCGAGGGCGCGGAGGAGCAGGTGCCCCGACTCCCATGTCTCGACCTTGCCGGCGAGCGCGCCTTCGGCGTGGGACTCGAGGATCGAGAGCGCCGAGTCGTTCGGAGGCTTGCCGGGCGTGCCCACGAGGACGAGGTGGCGCTTGGCTCGCGTGAGCGCGACGTAGGTGATGCGGCGACGCTCCGCGGCCGCTCGCTCGCGGGCCTGTCGCTTCGCCTCCTCGCGCGCGCGGTTCTGGAGGCTCGCCCCGAGGCGACCGCGATGCGAGAGCACGAGCGCCGGCGCGCCTCCACCCTGACGAACGATGCCGAGCGCGGTGCCCTCCGGCTTCGGCTGGGCCGCCAGGTCGAGGACGATGGCGGCGTCGAAGTCGAGGCCTTTGCTCGCGTGGATCGTCGTGACGCGGACCGCGTCGTCGTCGGGTGAGAAGACCACGGCCTCGGCCTCGTCGGTCTCGTCGGCGATCTGACGATCGAGCCAGCGGGAGAAGCCGAGGAGCGAGCCGCCTCGCGCGCGGGCGATCGTCACCAGCCGGTCGAGGTTGGCGAGCCTGGCGTCGGCCCGGGGAAGGGCCGCGACGATCCGGTCGAGGTCGAAGGCGACGAACATGCCGGTGAGGGCTTCTTCGGGGCCGAGGCGCACGAGTGAAGGCCGCGAGTCGAGGAAGCGCCGCCGGAAGTCCCGCAGCCTCCCGGCCTCCTCGGCGAAGCGCGTCCGGTCGAGGTCGGGCCCGCCCTTCTCGAGCACCGCGGGAGAGAGGCCGCGAGCGTCGCAGAGCGCGACGAGGGCGCTGTCCGAGAGGGCGACCAGCGGGCCGCGGAGGATCTGGACCAGCGCGTGCCGGTCGCGGGGGTCGAGCACGAGCCGGACGAGCGACGCGAGATCGCGCACCTCGAGGGTGTCGTAGAGCGCGCGACCGGCGACCACGTAAGGCAGGCCGAGCCGCGTGAGCGCGAGCTCGACCAGCGGGATCGTGGCGCGCCTCCTCGCCAGGATCGCGACGTCCTTCGCGCGGAGGCCGTCCTCCCGGAGGAGGGCGCGCGCCGCGGCGGCGGCGACGAGCGCCTCGCGGAGACCGCCCTCGCTCGCGAGCAGCGGGTCGTCGATGGGCTCGCCGTCGTCGACCACGCGGACGACTCGGGAAGGCGGCGCCGAGCTCGTGGGTACGAGGTGCTCGGCCTCGGCGTACGTCATCGGGACCTCGGCCCCTTCCTGCGCGAGCGCCGCGAAGTCCGCCGAGGAGAAGGCGTTCACGAAGTCCACGATGGCGACGCCCGACCGGCGGCTCTCGCGGAGGGCCACGAAGTCCGCGCTCGGCGCGTCCCCCCAGAGCGCTCTCGGGATGTCGAGCGCGCTGCCTGCCGACTCTCCCGCGAGCTCCGCGCACATCGCGGTGAACACCGAGACGTCCGCGCCGCGGAACCCGTAGATGGACTGCTTCCTGTCGCCCACGAGGAAGAGCCCGTGAGGTGTGATGTCGCGCGCGGCCGGAATGCGGCCCGCCTCGGTGCGCTCGGCGCGGAGCAGGTAGATGAGGTCGCGCTGCGAGCGGCTGGAGTCCTGGAACTCGTCGACGAGCAGGACGTCGATCTCGCCGCGGACCTCGCGCAATACGGCGGGGTTGTCGCAGAGACGCGCGCGGGCGAGGCGCAAGAGGTCGCCGAAGCCGAGCACGCCGCGCCTCGTGCGCTCCGCCCGCATGGCGCGCGCCATGCGGCCGAGGAGCGCGAGGACGCCGCGCTCGCGCGCCTGGAGGTCCGGCGACTCGGCGAGCGTGGCGGCGAGGGCTCTCGCGCGCGCGAGGTGGGTCGTGCCCTGGACTTCGCTCCGCAGCGCGAAGAGCTCGATCTCGGCGTCGTTGGGCGTCTTCGGCTTGCGGAACTCGAAGAGCCGATCGAGGAGGGGCTGCGCCGCGGCCGGGATCGCCGGGCCGGGCGACGCGAGCTCGGGGACGAGCGCGGCGGCGGCGTCGGCGATCTCCTTGCGCGCCGTTGCGGCGCACGCGCGGGCCACCCGTGCGAGCCGGTCGCGCAGGCTCCGGGCGACCGCGAGGTGATCGGTGGTCGTCAGGTCGTCGACGTCCAGCCCTTCCTCGTCGAGGCGGTCGAAGAAGGGCATGACGATGTCGTTCGTTCGCCCGATGCCGCCACACGCGTCGACGAGCGCGCGCGCCGCGGCGATCTCGTCGGCCGAGCCGGAGAGCGCGGCCCCGAGCACGTCGTCGACCGCGGCGCGCGCGAGCTCTGCGAGCTCGTCCTGCTCGCCGACGCGCAGCCCCGGCGTCAGCCCGAGCGGCAGCGCGAAGCGCCGGAGGAGATCACCCGCGAGCCCGTGGAGCGTGTCGATCCGTGACTCGCTCCACGCGTCGACGGCGCGCCGCGCGCGCGCCGTGATCTCCGCGGGGCTGGGCGGATCGGCGAGCTCGGCGAGCCGCGCCTGGATGTCGGGGGCAAACGGCGCGTCGGGGGCCTCGGCGGCGATGGCGCGCAGCGCGCGCTCGACGCGGGTGCGGATCTCGAGCGCAGCGGCGCGGGAGAACGTCGTCGCCACGATCTGATCGGGCGAGACCGGCGGGTGGGCTTCGCGGCGGTCGCGCTGGCCCATCGCGGTGAGGCCCAGGGTGGACAGCACGTAGAGCGACGTGAGCAGGTAGGTCTTGCCGGTCCCGGCGCTGGCCGCGACCACGACGTTTCGCCGAAAGGCGCGAACGACCGCGTGAGGTCCTTCCGTCACGCGCCCGCTCCGTCGTCGTCGTCGGAGGCCGGAACCACCGCGGGCTTGCGGCATAGGTCGCGCGCCGCACACTTCCGACAGGCCGAGGGGTGCGCTGGGCGAGGCGGGACGCGCCCCGACCAGACGCTCCGGACGACCGCCGCGGCTCGCTCCGCGGCGTGATCGAGGGCCTCGGTCGGGAGCGGCGTCGCCGCGTCGCGCTTGCGTTGCCCCGCGAGGATGGCCGCGGCCGACACGTACGCGACGGTGAGCTCGGCGGGCCTCTGGCGCGCGACGACCCTGGCGTAGAGCGGAAGCTGGAACGCGCTCTCGCCCAGCGCCTTCATCGACGGGAGCGTCTTGGCCGTCTTGTAGTCGACGACGCGGGCGCGCCGTCCGTCCGGGGACAGATCCACGCGATCGATGCGCCCTTCCACCCAGACAGGGTCCGCCGCGCGCTCGTCTGGGATGGCGAGCGCGCCCCAGGGCTCCGCTTCGCCCAGCCCGAAGCGGCGTTCGCCGTAGCGGTAGCGCAGGTCGGAGCCGTGCTCGAGCTCGTCGGCCAGGAGCTCCACGACCTCCTCCACAATCCGTCGCTTGCCCTCGAAGCGCAGCGGGCCGCTCGGCTTGTCGAGCTCGACGGCGCGCTCGGCGGCCTGCCGCGCCTCGCGCAGGCGCGTCGCGCGGTCGGCGCTCGGCGGGAGCGCCGCGTCGGCCTCGTAAGCGGCGAAGAGGGCTCGGTGGACGAGATCGCCCCGCTCGCGCGGACCGAGCGGGTCCGACACCTCCTCCAGCTGGCGCGCCATGAGCGCGCGGCCTGCAAAGGCCTTGAACGGGCAAGCCGCCGCGGCCTCGATCGCGACGACCGTGACAGCATTGTCAGGTGAGCTGCCGCCGAAGCGCCGCCTCAGGTCGTCCGTCTCGGAGGGCTCGACGCGGCCCGAGTGGGGGCCGGGCGCGCTGCGCGGGTCGAGGAAAAACTGGAGGCGCGACCTCTCGATCGCGACGCGCGAGACGAGGTCGCTGGCCGGCGGCGCGCCGTTCGCGAGCTCCACGAGCTCCCTGCCGCGTGGAGAGAGGATGCTCGCCGCGAGCGAGAGCCGCGACGCGGGCTCGACCGAGCGCGTCGCGCCGGCGGCGAGGTGACGCCCGACCGACGCGTGGGCCGGCTCCGCCTCGCGGCCGTCTGCATCGTGGGTCGCGTAGGTGAGGACGACGCGGCCGGCCGACCGGACGACCCACTCGAGCTCGGCTTCGGCAGCGAGCGCACGCTCGGCGTAAGACGGCGGCCGGCGGCTCGGCGGCAGCGCTCGGCGGGTCGCCTCGTCCAGGAGGAGCGAGCCGCGGCTCGGCCGGTAGCCGCCGGTCGCGAGGCGCGTCACGACGACGAGGTCGTTGTCGGAGCCTGCGATCTCTCTCGGGCGGCCCACGCGCACGGCGCCCGCGCGCGCGGACGCGCCCGGGGCCGTGGTGCGCGCGCCTAGCGCGGCGCGCTCCACCTCGGAGAGCAGGTCCTCGGTGGTGAAACGATCGAGCCCCTCGCCGCCGAGCGCCTCGCCGGCCGCGACGAGCTCCTCCGTCACCCGCCGGAGCAGGCGCAGGCCGACGGCGCCCTCGCCGAGCGCGGCCAGGGGCGAGGTCGAGCTCGAGCGCAGGGCGTAGGCGATCTCCCGCGCCGACGGGTCGCCGAGCCGCATCCGCGAGATCAGATCGAGCCAGGCGCGCGCGACCGGCGCGAGCCCACCTCGATCGCGGAGCGAGGTGATCGCGTGGCAGAGGCGCGCGGTGGCGTCCGCGGCCCAGTCGAGCTGGTGATCCTGCTTGGCCGCGCGGAGCGCCTCGACGAAGCCGTCGCCCGTCGTGTCGCGCACGATGGAGATCTGTCGGAGCTCGTGCGCCAGCCGCGCGGCCTGGCCGGCCGCTTCGACCTCGCCCGGCGCGCCGACGAACGCTCCGGCGTGCAGGCCGGGCAGGCGCAGGAGCTCGACCAACCCGTCGCGCGTGATGGTGCGCGAGGCCATGGTGAGGAGCGAGAGCGCGGCGCGCACCTCGGGGATGGAGGTAGCCGGGCGGCCGGTCTCTTCGGAGAAGGGGACGCGGGCCTCGGCGAGAGCGGCACGGAGCGGCGAGAGGATCGCCTCGTCGCCGGGCGGCACGCAGATCGCGATGGCCTCCGGCGCGGCGCCGTCGTCCAGCGCGGCGAGCACGCGCGCGACCGCGGCGCGCGCCTCGGCCGCGGGGCTGTGCGCCTCGACGACATGGCAAGTCTGCTCCGGAGGGTCGAGCCACTCGATCTCGAGCGCATCCGGCTCGGAGGCGAGCCGGCGCTCGAGCGATGCGGCGAGGAGCGACATGGGGTGCTCGGGATCGTCGAAGCGAGGCAGCCGGACCCTCACGCCGAGTCCCTGCGCGCGCAGGTGGCCGCGATGGATCGCGAGCAGGAGATCCAGCAGCGCTCCTCCGAGGTGTACCGTTCCTTCCACGATCACGGCCCGGCGACCGCCGGCCGACCACGCGCGCTCGACCTCCGTCGGAGCCAGCAGGGCGCGCTCGTCCGCGCGATCGAGCGAAGCGAGCTTGTCATCCACGCTCGCGAGCAGCTCGCCCAGCTCGGCCCCGCGTGTGGTCCGCGTCTGCCCGAGATCGGCCGGCGTCGCGCCGGCGTCGCGGAGCGCGCCGATCGTCGCGTCGAGGGCGGAGACGAGCGCCGTTCGCTCGGCGCTGCTCGCGTGGAAGAGGCGCGAGAGCGCGGGTGACGTCGACGCGCCGCTCAGCGCCGCGCGACACGCGAGCCGCAAGAGGGCGCCCGTCGCCGGGGCGACCTCGGGGCGGAGCTCGGCGGCGAGTCGGCCGAAGAACCGCCTCCGGCTCACCACACCTTCGGCGCGTGCGCGCTCCACGTGCCGCTCGGTGGGCACGAGGACAAACGGCTCGGACGAGGTCGTCGCGCGCCGCCCGGAGCTCACGCCGTGCTCGGGTCGGGGTCGGTTCGCGGTGCCGGCTCGGGCGGGCGTTCGTCCGGAGGGGGCCCGGTCAGCGTCGTCCGCTCGGGCAGCGGGGCCATCGTGCAGCTGCCCTCGAACTGGACGCCGCGATCGATGAACACGGCAGGCGCGTGGAGCGAGCCGACCACCTTCGCGGGCGGGTAGAGCTCGATCGCGTCGCGGGCGCGGATGTCGGCGTAGACCTCGCCCGCCGTGACGATGCAGGTGTGGACCTCGATCGTCCCTTCGACCTTCGCGCCCTCGCCGATCACGAGCACGTCTTCGCCGCGGATGTCGCCCACGAAGTGCCCGTCGATGCGCACGCGCCCCACGAAATGGAGCTTGCCTTCGAACGCGGTGCCGCGGCCGAGGAGCGCCGTGATCTCGGTAGGTCGAACGGCACCCGCGCGCGCCGTGTCGCCCGGACCGCCGTAGCTCTCCATGTGTCTGCCTTTCGCACAAGATGCCGGACGGAGCAAAAGGAGACGGCACCACCGAGGCCGCGCGCGGCGCGAGGAAGCCCTGCGGATTGACGCGACGGACGAGGTGTGGGACGCGCCGGACGTTGCCAGCGTTCCGTAGCCCGAGCGAAAAAAAGCTCGGTCGGGTGCTCCTCGTCGACCCCGACGCGTCGTTGCGACGAGGTTGGGCGCGTGCCCTCCTGGAGGCGCATTTCGAGGTGCTCACCGCGGAGGGCGCCGGCGCCGCGCGCGCCCTGCTGCCGGCCGAGGCCGATCTCCTCCTTGCGTCCCCCGAGGCGGCTGACGAGCTGCTCTCGGACCTCCCCGATCCGCCGCCGTTCGTGGCCATCGTGGCGCGGGACCAGCCCGCGACCGCGGAGGGCCCCCTCGAGCGCGCGTTCGCCGCGGTGGAGCGATCCGAGCGGCCGCCGCTGGGTCTCGCCCTCCTGGCGGCGAGCGCCGTCGGCGGTCGGTCGGCCGCCCTCCCGCCGGGGGCTGGGGTCGAGCCCGTCCCGTTTGCGGCGACCTCCACGCTGGGGCGGGCCGCGCTGCGCAAGGCCCTCGGCGTGGCGTCGTCGCGCGCGCCGCTCGCCATTCTCGGCGAGAGCGGGACCGGCAAACGCACGCTCGCGCGGTCGGTTCACGCCCGCGGGTCTCGGCGCGGGCTCCTCGAGGTGGAGCTCGAGGGGCTCGAGGCCGACGATCTCTCGGCTCGGCTGGCGCCCGCAAACGAGGACACCACCGTCATCCTCGTGAGGGTCGAGTCCGCCTCGGCGGAGGCCCAGGCCGCGCTCCGCGAATGGGTGGAGCGCGCGCAGGCCCGCGTGATCTCGACGGCGGCGCCTCGCCTCCGCGAGGACGTCGCGAGGGGCCGCTTCTCCCGCGAGCTGTTCTTCCGGCTCGCCGCGCACCTCGTCGATCTGCCGCCGCTGTCCGTTCGCCCCGACGACACGGCGCTCTTGGCGCAGCTCTTCGCCAAGGGCGCCTCGGAGCGCTTCGGCCTGGCGCCGGCGCGTTTCTCCCGGGAGGCCATCCGCGCCATCAAGAGCTTCCCGTTCGCGGCGAACGCCTGGGATCTGGAGGCAGCGGTCGTGCGCGCCGTCACCTCCTCGTCCGACGGGGTGATCCGTCCCGGCGATCTCGGCCTGCCCGCCGGTGGCGACGTGGGGCCCGCGCCGGAGCCGCTCAGCTACGCGAGCGAGCGCGAGCGGGTGCTCCGCGCGTTCGAGAAGGCGTACGTGGAGCGCGTGTTGGCCCACGCGGGCGGCAACGTCTCACAAGCCGCTCGCGTCGCCGGGATGGACCCGGCCAACATGCGCAGGCTCCTCCGGCGCGTGCGCCGCGGCTGAGCCGGTTCGGTCAACCGCGCGAGAGCGCGAGGATCTGCACGTTCTCCGGCACGCGCTCGAAGAAGCTTCGGCGGTGGTGCGGATCGACGAGGCGTTGTCCGAGCGCCAGGACCCGATCGCGCGCATCGAGCGCGCGGCGGTGTGCGGTCTCGGCGTCCCCCGAGTGGCGCAGGGCGAGCGCGTGGCTCAGTCGGATGCGGGCCTCGCCGGGGCCGGCTCCGCCGTATTCGGTCAAGAGCGCGAAGGCCCGCGTGCAGTCGTCGAGCGCCTCGGCAGGCTGATCGCAGCGCAAGTAGACGCTCGCTCGTGTGCCGAGCGCGTGCGCCAGGAGCTCGGGGTAAGGCTCGGCGCCGCTGACGGCGTGGCTCGCGGCTTCGAAGGCCGCTTCGAGATCGGACCGCCGCTCGTGGACGAGCGCGAGCACGATGCGCGCGTGCGCGTCCGCGCGGCGGTCGCCGGAGCCGGCGATTCCGTCGAGGGCCGTCGAGATCAGGCTCAGCGCGCGGTCCGTGTCGCCGGCGCGGTGCGCGGCGAGGGCGAGGTGCGTCTCGATGACGTGTGCGACGTGGAGCTTCATGGGGATGGCCACGCGCAGCGACTCGCGCAGGAGCCGCTCGGCCTCCTCGAGCTCGCCGAGCGCCAGGAAGACCGCGCCGAGGTTGGCTCGCTCCTGACAGGCGTTGCGAACGTCGCCCGCGGCGGTGAAGCGCTCGAGCGCCGAGGCCCGCCGGGAGAGCTCGCGCGAAGGATCGCCGACGAAGGCAGCGCGCTCGGCGAAGGCGCAATCGAGCCAGGCGTAGACGACGGGCTGGCTCTGCGCGTCCCTGTCCATCCGGTCGCGCATGCTGCGCACGAGCTGCCTGGCCTCGTTGAGCAGGCCCGCCCGGATCATCGCGATCGACAGCCGCGCGACGGCGATCACGTGCGCCGCGTTGAAGCGCAGCGTGGCCTGCGAGGCGAGCGCCGAGATCATGTCCGGCACGGCGTCGAGCTCGCCCAGCGCGGCGCGCGCCAGCGCGACGTGGCCAAAGGCCGCGTACCAGCCGGTGCTCCCGACCGGCAGGATGCGGAGGGCGGCGTAGGCGCTCGCCTCCGCGCGGGCGAAGGAGCCGAGCCAGAGCCGGGCTATCGCCTGCACCTGGTGGAGCTGCGCGGCGTCCTCCGAGTCGGGCCCACAAGCGAGCGCGGTCTCGGCGTGCGACACCGCGTCCTCCAGGGCGTTGAGCGAGAGCGCGCGGAGCGCGGCATCGGTGAACCGATGGAGCAGGTCGTTTGCGCTTGCGCCGCGGTGCCGGGCGAAATCGCTGGCCACCTGCGACGTCCCGCGCAGCCAGTCGGGGCTCGGCGCGCGGCCGCTGTCGAGCGGCGCCTCGACGTCGGGATCGAGCGAGATCTCCTCGACCTCCTCGTAGTCGCCCTCGGCCAGCTCTTCCGGCTCCTCGTCGGCCTGACCGTCGGTCTCGGGATCGGTCAGCTCGAGCGCGAGCCGCCGCCCGGGCGGCGGCATGCTGCGAAGCGACTCCGCGATCTCGGCGGGCTTGGGCTCGAGGACGCGAGGCGGGGGTGTCGGCGCGGCCATCACGGTCGACGTCGTCGCGGCGAGCCGCAGGGCCTCCTCATGGAAGGCCCGCATGGTGGGCCGCCTCTCCGCGTCCCGCTCGAGCGCCCCGTGCACGAGCGCGGCGAGGCCGGGCCGCAAGCCCGGGCAGCGGTCTTCGATCCGCGGCACGGGAGCCTCGAGGACCTTCGCGAGGATGGCGTGCTCGTTCGTGCCGTCGAAGGGGTACGTCCCCGTGAGCATCTCGTAGAGCACCACGCCCATGGCCCACACGTCCGTTCGGCCGTCGACCCAGGACTCGCCGAGCGCTTGCTCGGGCGACATGTAGTGGGCGGTCCCGAGCAGCGTCCGCACGGTGGTCTTGGAGCCGCCGCGCGGCGTCTGCACACGGGCGACGCCGAAGTCGATGAGCTTCGGCACGACGTCGGCGAAGGGGACCTTGGCGAGGATGATGTTGGCCGATTTCACGTCGCGATGGACGACGCCCTGGGCGTGTGCGGTGGCGAGCGCGCCCGAGATCGGCCCCACGATGCGGAGGGCCTCGTCCTCCGTGAGGCGGCCCCAGGTCTGCCGGTACGCGTGGAGGGTCGGTCCCGAGAGCAGCTCCTGCACGATGTAGAGCGAGCCGTCGCTGCGCCGGCCGACCTCGTAGATGGTGACGACGTTTGGGTGGCCGACCAGCGCCGTCGCGTGGGCCTCGAGCCGGAAGCGCCTCACGATGTCCGCGCTCTTGGCGTGCTCGGGCATGAGCACCTTGATGGCGACGCGCCGCCCGACGAGCGTGTCCTCCGCCTCGAAGACCTGCGACAGCCCGCCTTCGGCCACGAGCTTCACGAGCGCGAACTTGCCCGCGACGATCATGCCCGGCGCGAGGGCGGCGGTCGGCTCGACGGGCTCCTCCGGCGGAGGCGGCGACGCTGCGGGCGGCGGCGCGGCGAGCGGCCTCGGGAGGATGCCGAGCTTCTCGAGCTCCGTGCCGACCCCTCGGAGCGTTCCGGTCCGCTCGGCCGGCTTCTCGGGGCGCTCGTCGGTCTTGGCCATGCGGCGCGCGATTATGCTTCAGGCCGCGCCCACCGGGGGCGCAAATCCCTTCTTACGGCTTGCCGTCCGGCGCGATCGCGTCCCAGCCCGTCGCGCGCGCGAGCTTCGCCATGGCGAGGTCGAGCTCCATCGTGGCGTTCAGCACGTTGAAACGACCGAGCGCGTAAGCCTTGGCGGGCTCGAGCAGCTCCTTGTCTTCGATGGTCCCGACGTCGATCCCTTGCTGTACCCGGATGAGCCACTTCTTCGCGAACCCCACCGACTTCACGTAGGCCGCGCGACGCCTCTGCCAGTCGCGGACCTCCGCGTAGGTCGCCTCGACCTCGGCGCCGACCCCGCTGGAGGCGAGCCGGCGGAGCGCGCCCACCTCCGCGAGATCGCTCTTCGCCTGCCTTAGCCTGGCGGCCTTCGGCACGAAGTCGAGGTTCCACTGGAAGACGAGGCCGACGCCGTAACGGAAATAGTTCGCCGGGTCGTACGCAAACGGGTCGAGCTGGTCGTCCACGTCGGGGGCGACGCCGACGCCGACAGCGAGGCCGAGGCCGATGTCCGGATAGAAGTCGGATTCCGCGAGGCGAACCTGCGCCTCCCGCGCGGCGAGGCCGTGGCGTGCCTCCGCGACCTCGGGCCGATAGGCCTGGGCGGCCGCGACGTAGCGCTCGACGCCGAGCAAGGCATGTCTCGGGGGGGAGAGCGGCACGTCGGGGATGTCGAGGCGCGGCTCCCCCGCGTAGAAGCGCAGCCCGGCGAGCGCCGCTTCGGCGTAGCGGTCGGCCTCCGACTCGCGCACCTCGATCTCGGTGGCAAACGTTTGGAGCTTCAACAGATCGATCGGGTCGGCCTCGTCCTTCTTTACCTTTTCGTCGAGCGCCTTCTCGGCGTCGCTCAGCTGCTTCTTCACGTCGGCGAGGAGGAGCTTCGCGTCTCGCGCGAGCTGCAGGCCGTAGTAGGCGCGCCTCACCTCGAGCCGGACGAGATCGCGCTCCTTCTCCACGCTGGCTGCGTGGAGCTTCACGTTCTCCTCGGCAGCGTCCCACAGGTGGCCGATCTTCCCGAAGGTCCACACCGGCAAGACACCCTGCAGCCCGACACGCCAGCCGAGCGCGGCGCCGGCCGAGGTCGCGATCTGCACCTCGTTGTCCGGGCTGTACGACGCGGTGCCGCGCAGCTCGGGGATGACGGTCACGCCGCCGTCCATCTTGAACTGGCTGAACGGCGCCGAGTGGGCTTCGTCGAGCTGGTTGCGCGACTTCGTCAGGCGGGCGCGCGCGGCCATGATGTTCGGGTGGTTCTTGTCGGCCAGCGCGAGGATCTTCGGGAGATCGTAGAGGCGCGCCGCGGCGCGTGCGGGCGCCGCGGAGGCGAGCGGCCCGGCGGTCGCGGGCGCGGCGTCGTCCGCGCGCGCGTCACGCTCGGGCTCGCCGACGAGCCAGAGGGCCGCCGCGAACCCGGCGGTCAGCCACGCGCGAGGACCGTTCACGGCACGCGAAGCTAGACCCAAAGCCCGCCTGAGTCGACCTCGGCGCCTGTCCGAGACTTGCTTGACGCTCCGACCGAGGTCGAGTCGAGATGCCCGCGTGCCCACCGCGACCAGTCTTCGCCGCGCCATAGTCCTCTCCGCGACGGCTTCTACCCTGGCCTGCGGCGCGCCGCCGGCAGCAGACCCGCTGGTCCTCGGGCGCGCCTCGACGGTTACCGTCCCGCCTCCCGGCGCCGAGGAGACGGGCGCTCGGGGGAGGGCGGTCGAGCCCGCGCCGGACCCGCGCGCGCTCCTGCTCGATCCGTCGAGCTCGGCCGGTCCCGCTCCGGAGTCGTTCCGCGTTCGATTCGAGACGACGAAGGGCACGTTCGACGTCCGGTGCGAGCGCGCGTGGGCGCCGAACGGGGTGGACCGGTTCCATCAGCTCGTGCGCATCGGCTTCTTCCGCGACGTCGCGGTCTTCCGAGTCGTCCGTGGGTTCGTCGCGCAGTTCGGCATCCACGGGGATCCGGCGGTGAGCCGCGCGTGGCGAGACGCGGAGATCCCGGCAGACGAGGTGAAGCGGTCGAACGTCGCCGGCTCCCTGACCTTCGCCATGGCCGGCCGACCGACCTCCCGCACCACGCAGCTCTTCTTCAACCTGGTCGACAACGAGCGGCTCGATGAGATGGGCTTTGCGCCGGTCTGCGAGATCGTCCCGCCCGGGCTCGACGTGGTCGGCCTGTTCTTCGACGACTACGGCGAGCAGGTGAGCCGCCAGCAGGGCCGGTTCCAGGACGAGGGCAACGAGCTCGTCCGACGGGACTTCCCCGAGCTCGACATCATCCTCGACGCGCGGGTCGTGGAGTGACGCGAGGTCGGAACGCGACGCTCAGAACGCGACGAGGTACGTGAAGCCGACGAGGAGGACCGCGACGGTCGCCGTGACGACGACCACGATGACGATCTGTTGCTCCTGCGAGGCGGCGCGGAAGCGCGCGAGCGCCTTCACGCCGAGATCGTTGCCGCCGCGGCCGAGCGCGGAGAGGGCGTCGTCGAGGCGCTTGGCCCACGACGGCGCGACGCCGAGCTCCGCTGCGCTGAAGCCCGAGTGCATCGGCGCGCGGCCGAGGTTCCCGGGCGCCGGGTAGGCGGGCATGCCGTTCGGCGGAGAGCTGGTGCTGTGCGGCGGCGGCTGGCCGAACGAGGGCGGTGCCGGTGCCATGGGCGGTTGGGGCGGCGCGGCGCCGAACGACGGCGCGGAAGGCGGCATACGCGCCTGCTGCACCGCCTCGAGATCGAGCACCGCCGTCTTGTCCCCCGAGTGGAGCGAGGACGGCTCGTTTGCGAACGGCGCGCCGAACGTCGGCGCGGGCCCCGTGGCGGGGAGCGACATCGTCGGGACCTGGGGCGGCGGTCCCGGCTCGGGATCGCCGTGGATCTCCCGGACGAACATCTCGGTCGGCGTCTCGCGGTCGCGCGCAGGCGCTTCGAGCTCCTCCACGGGCGTCGTGCCGTCGAGCGAGGAGGTCGTTGGATCCGAAACGATCTGCGGTCGCGCCAGGAGCGACGGATCGGGAAGCGCGCCGGCGGCGGGCAGCGCGGCAGCGGGCTGGGCCGCGACGACGGGGGCAGGGGGCTCCGGCGCGGCGGGGCGGCGCGGGGGAGCGAGCGGGCCCTCCGGCTTCTTGGGCGGCGGGCGCTGGAGCCGCTCGGTTGGCCGCGGCAATCGCGGCTGGGGCGTCGTCACCGTTCCGGTGGCCGTCGCAGTCCCGGGGATCGAGCCCGTGTCGGTGTTGCTCGATTTGATCTTCGCGACGGCAGCCGGCGCCGGCGTCGCGGCAGGTGGCGCGCCCGGCGTCGCGCCGGTCGCGCCCGCGCCGTCGGGGACGCGCAGCCAGACCGTGAAGCCCTTGTCGGCGTAGGGCTCGAGCGCGAGGGCGAGCGCCCGCATGCTCTTCGGCCGCTCCTCTTTGACACGGGAGAGGCCGCTCATGACGATGTCGACCACGTCCTTTGGGAGATCCGGCCTGAGCGTGGAGAGGTGAGCCGGGGTCGTCGAGCAGATCGCGTAGATCAGATCGCCGAGCGTCCCGGCCTCGAACGGCCGCGCGCCTGCGAGGCACTCGTAGAGCACGACGCAGAACGCGTAGACGTCGGAGAGCGCGTCGACCGTGCCCGAGCCGCGGAGCTGCTCGAGGCTCATGTAATAAGGAGTCCCGACGGTCGAGCCCGTTCGCGTCAGCTGGCTCGTCGCCTCGGTCGCCGCGACCTTCACGACGCCGAAGTCGAACACGGTCGCATGCGCGAGCTCGTGGGGCGCCTGGGACTTGGCTGCGCCGCCGCTCGGATCTGCGAGGTGGATGTTGTCCGGCTTGAGATCGCGGTGGACGAGCCCGGCGCGGTGGGCCTCGTCGAGCCCGGCGCAGACCTGCACCGCCACGTTCGCCACGAAGGCGAGCGAGAGCTTCTGTCGCCCCTCGAGGACGTCGCGGAGGTTCCGCCCCTCGAGCAGGGTCATGACCAGGAAGGGGCCGACCTCGGTGTTGCCCGTCCCCAGGTCCACCACCTTGACCACGTGGGGCGAGCGCAGCCTGGCGAGCGCGCGGCCCTCCTGCTCGAGGCGCGGCGCCTGGGCTCGGTCGAGGAGCGTCTTCAAGGCGAGGCGCTGCGACGTGAGCGTGTGCTCCACCTCGTACACCACGCCGGTTCCCCCGACGCCGATGAGGCGGATGACACGGTATCGCCCCTCGACGACCGTGCCGGGAGCGAGCTCGGGCGCCTCGGTCGGGCTCTGGGCTGCCGGGTTGGCTGAGGTCACCAAGGGTTCGACGGCAGGATAACGCGAAGGCGTTCGGCTTGAACACCCTCGGGCTTGTGACTACCGTGCAACCTCGGGCCCGCCGGAATCATGAAGACCTCCGACCGAATCTTCTACACCCTCTCGGCGGTAGCGGCCGCCGCGCTCTGCGTGTCGGTCTATGCCATCTTCTTCCGCGCCCCCATCGAAGCCACGATGGGGATCGTCCAGAAGGTCTTCTACTTCCACATGCCGTGCATCTACTCGATGTACGTCGGGGCGGCCGTGTGCCTGGTGGGTTCCGCCGGGTACCTCTGGCGCGGCACCCAGCGGTGGGACTCGCTGGCCCGCGCCGGCGGGGAGGTCGCCGTAGTCATGGGCTTCATGATGCTCGTGACCGGCTCGCTCTGGGCCCGCAAGGCCTGGGGCGTCTGGTGGACGTGGGATCCGCGCCTCACCACCGCGCTCCTCAGCGTCCTCGTCTACGTGGCCTACGTCGTCTTGCGGGCCTTCGCAGGCGGCGGCGACGGCGAGAAGAAGTTCGCGGCGGCGCTCGGGGTGCTTGGCGCGGCCAACCTCCCGATCATCCACCTGGCGGTCAAGAAGTGGGGCGGCACCCACCCGAGCGTCGTCTACAACAAGGGCGGCGGCCTGAAGCACCCGGAGATGATCAACGCGCTCCTCCTGGGGCTCCTCGCGTTCAGCTTCCTGACCGCCGTCCTCGTCTGGCTGCGCCTCCGGCAAGACGCCATCCGCGCCCGGGTGGACGAAGCGGAAGAAGAAGCAACCATGCTCGGCCTCCTCGAAGAGTGACCCACGATGGCCCAGGACAAATACGAAGCCCCTCCTCCCGCGCCCTCGGGCTCGGCCGGCACCGCCACCTCGTTCGAGGGCGCCGCGCCCACCGCGAGCCCGCCCGAGTCGCAGAGCGGCGAGACCCTGCTGGTCATCGCTTACATGCTCGTCTGGATCGCCGTCCTCGCCTTCGTGGCTGCGGCCTGGCGCCGCACCCGAGGCCTCGAAGGCCGGCTCGACACGCTCGAGCGCGCCCTCGAGAAGACCCGCGCCGCGGAGGTGCCGTCCACGAAGCGAAGCGCGTCGGAGCCGCCCTGATGCCCGACTTCGGCATGATGACGCCACAACACGCGATTTACATCCCGTCGGTCCTGCTCGTCGGGGTGATCACCGGCTACGTCCTCGGCGCGCGTGCCGTTCGCGCCGAGATCCAGCGCCGCCGTCGCAACATGAAGGAGTAGTCCCGTGGATTTCAACCTCTCCGAAGAGCACACAGCCCTGATCGACACCGCGCGGCGGTTCGTCAAGGAGCGCATCATCCCGGTGGCCGCCGAGTGCGACCGCGACTCGAAGTTCCCGATGGACGTCTTCAAGGCGGCCTGGGAGATCGGCCTCGTCAACCCCGGCGTCCCCGAGGAGTACGGCGGCGCGGGCCTGGGTGAGCTCGAGAACGCGCTCATCACCGAGCAGCTCGCCTACGGCTGTGCGGGCATCCAGACGAGCATCACCGCGAACCAGCTCGCGCTCACGCCCATCCGCATCGCCGGCAACGACGAGCAGAAGAAGAAGTACCTCGGCATGCTCACGTCCGAGCCCGTCATGGCGAGCTACGCCACGAGCGAGCCGGACGCCGGCAGCGACGTCGCCGGTCTCAAGACGCGCTTCAAGAAGGTGGGCGACGACTACGTCCTCAACGGGCAGAAGTGCTGGATCACGAACGCGAGCTACGCGCGGTTCTACGTCGTGTTCGCGACGATCGACCCGGCGCTCAAGCACAAGGGCATCGGCGCCTTCATCGTCGACCGCGACGCCCCCGGCCTCCGCGTCGGCAAGAAGGAAGACAAGCTGGGCCAGCGCGCCAGTGACACCGCTGTCATCCATCTGGACGACGTCGTGGTGAAGAAGGAGAACCTCCTCGCGCCCGAGGGGCAAGGCTTCAAGGTCGCGATGGAGACGTTCAACCAGACGCGGCCCGACATCGCCGCTGGCGCCACCGGCCTCATGCAGCGCGCCCTCGACGAGTCGGTGGCGTACGCGAGGGAGCGCAAGACCTTCGGCGTCGCGATCGGCCAGCACCAGCTCGTCCAGGCCATGCTCGCCGAGATGGCCATTCGAGTGGAGGCGACCCGCCTGCTCTACCGCAAGGCCGCGTGGGGCCTCGACAAGGGCCTGCGCGACCCCATGACGAGCGCCATCGCCAAGGCCTTCGGCGCGGACAACGCCATGCAGACCGCGATCGACGCCGTGCAGGTCTTCGGCGGCAACGGCTACACGAAGGAGTACCCGGTCGAGAAGCTGATGCGCGACGCCAAGGTGCTGCAGATCTACGAAGGCACGAGCCAGATCCAGCGCATCGTGATCGCCAAGCAGCTCCTCTCGGGCTGAGCGTCGCGGGGCAGGCGGCTCATGTGCCCCTCGGGCTCGTCGCCGGCCGCTCGCGCCTCGCAAACGGAAACCGGAGCTGACCGGTCATCGACGTGGGCATGGGCTCGCGGATGCCGGTCGGCGGGGCGGGCGCGCCCTCGGGCAGGTGAAACGTTCCGAAGAGGCGATCCCAGAGCGTGAAGAACCCGCCGAAGTTCACGCCGTCGCCGACGACGTCGCGCGCGTGATGGTGGCGGTGGAACAGGGGGCTCGCGATCACACGTCCCACGCGCCCGAAGCTCCAGGGGACGTTGGCGTGGAGGAGCAGCGCGTAGCCCGTCAGGAAGGGGACCACCCCGGCGAGCACCGTCGGACGAAAGCCGGCGAGCACGAGCGCGGTCACCCGTACGACCCCGCTCACGAGGTCGTTCAGCGGGTGGACACGTACGGCGGCGAGCCAATCGAGGCGCTCCGAGGAGTGGTGCACGGCGTGTGAGCGCCAGAGCCAGCCGCGGTGGAAGGCCCGGTGGATCCAATAGCCGAGGAGGTCGGCCGCGGTCAGGGTGAGGAGGATCTCGAGCGGGAGCGGCAGGGCGCTCGCCCACGTCTCCCGTGCGACGAACCCGCGCAGCGCCTCCTTTCCCACGGGCTGGCCGAGGGACACCCAGGCGATCAGGAAGACCGCGACCCCGACCCCGAATCGCGTGACGGCCCGCGTGAAGATCGGCGTCAGCATCCACCAGCCGAGGTCCGTCAAGAACCCCTGACGCCTCCAGGGCGGACCCCCGCGATCCAGCCGTCCGAGCCGCTCGATGAGCCCGAAGACCGCCGCGGCGATCACGAAGGCGACCACGGGCCTGAGGATCTCGGTCACGAGGGGCATCGGTCTCCCTTCGGAGGACACCCCCACCTTCTTTCAGGCCAAAGCTGCTTGCTGGTAGCGGCGCCGATGTTCAGCGCTTCGGATGCGCCTGGAAAAACGCCATCGCCAGCTCACCGAAGACGAAGGTTCCCTGGTCTTCGCAGGAGTAGCCGGCCGGGAAGCCGTCGAAGTCTTCCCCGCCCGGGACGCAGTGCCCTCCGAGGCCAACGAACGCGACGACGGCCGACGTCGCGTAGTCGTGCTCCCAGAACTCGTACACGGTGCCGCTCGCGGTCGTCCGGCGCGTGGCCGTGTGTTCGGCGTCCTCTTCCACGATCTCGGCGGGGCCGAAGGGCCAGGCCGCGAGCGCGGCGTCCCGCTGGGGGATGGCCACGCCGCCGAAGCTGACGATGTTGTCCGTGTGGCCGTGGACGTGGAGGATGTCGACCTCCTCGCTCGGGGTGCTCTGTCCGGCGAATGGGCAGCCCTGGAGCGCCCCGATGGGCGCGCCGGACGCGAAGAAGTCTGCGTGGTCGCAGAGCAGACGGAACGTCATGCCCCCGCCCTGCGAGAAGCCCATGGCGTGGACGCGGGTCGAGTCGATTGGCAGCCCCGCGGCGATCTCGGTCAAGAAGGCGTGGACGAGGGGCGCGTGTGTCGCCTGATCCCAGCTGGGAAAGCCGAGGTTGTCGCTCGGCGCGGTCGGCTGGACGATGACATAACCGTTTGCTTGGCCGAGCGCGCGCATGCCGGTGTTCTCGTCCTCTGCGTCCCCGGTCATCGTGTAGCCGTGCAGGTCCACCACGAGGCCGCAGGCCTCTTGGGTGCACCCATCGGGGATCTCCACGTCGTATTGGATGCCGCCGTCACAGGTCACCTCGTGGTGTCCGGCGGACAGATCGGTCAGGCATCCGATCGGGCCGCCGCCCGTTCCGGTCGAGCTCGCGGACGAGGAGGTGGTCGAGCCGGACGACGCGGAGGTGGTCGACGTGGCCGAGGTCGTCGACGTCGTCGGCTGGCCGGCCGCGGTCGATTGTGTGGACGACGACGTCGCGCCGGCTCCGCCGGAGCCTGCGTCGTCCCCGCAGCCGACGGCCCCCCACCAGGCGGCGACGAGCGCCGCGGCCAGGCGGAGCGCCGCGGCGCGCCTCACGGGCAGATGCTCGCGGCGATGCATTGACCGGTCCAGCAGGTCCCGTCGCTCGCCGGCACGAAGCCGTCCGGGCAGGGCGGGGGAGGCGTCGCACACACGGCGGTGCAGACGCCGTCGACGATGGGCGCGCAGCTCGGGCACGGCGGGCCGTCCAGCGCGCAGATGGCGGGCTCGCAGCCCATCGTCCCGTCGCAGAAGCCCAGGCAGTTCGGGAGCGTCCCCTTGCAGACGTATTCGCCCGCGAAGCCACACTCGAAGCGCCCTTCACAGACGATGTCGCGCGGCAGACACTCCAGAAACTCCCAGTTCTGGCAGTCCGCGCAGGGGCCGGGCGGGCACATCGGGCAACAAGCGTCGTCGAAGATCGGCGCACACGCCGGGTTCGAGACGCACTCCCCGAACGTGAGCCCGCTGCACTGGACCGGAGTGCCCGTCGGTGACGTGCTCGTCGTGGCCGAAACTGTCGCCGGTCCGGAGGGGCCGGACGTCCCCTTCGATGTGCTCCCCCCCGCGCCACCGCTGCCGGTCTCCTCGAAGACGACGAGTCCGCCGCAGCCGATCGCGAGCGCGGCGAGGCCACCGAGCGCGACGAGCGCCCGCGAACGCGCGCTCACGAGCGCCGCCTCCGCGCGACGAGGGCGAGGCCGAGGGCGAAGAACCCGGCGAAGCCGAGGTGCCGCGGCGTTCGGCCTTCGTCGGCGAGCGCACAGGCGCATCCGCCCGTCGCGTAGAAGTCCTCCGGCTCGTCACCCGCGGGCGGCACGGCCATACACAGCGCCTCGGTCAGCGGCTCCTTGGCGGTGGGCTCGCCGCCTTGCTCGAGCGCGACGTCGTAGTTGCCGGTGTTGCGGTTGTCGTGGTGGAAGCTCTCCCACTCGACGACGTTCGTCGCAGGTGCGTTCGTGTGCCACGCGTAGATCCAGCCGCTGCGCGTGCCGACCGCGACCTCGAGCGTCCCGTCCCCGTCGAGATCTGCCACGACGGGCGTCGAGATGATCCACTGTCCGGTGAACTTGGGGAAGCCGGGCGCCTCGCGCCCGCACGCGTCGACCGCGTGCACGTAGTAGCCGCCCGAACCGATGATCGCCTCGGGGTAGCCGTCGCCGGTGATGTCGGCGACCGCCGAGCTGTTGAAGAACGTGAAGTCCTCGATGACGACCGGCGCGGCCGGGAGCATCGCGCCCGTCTTGCCGCTCCACATCGCGACGAGGTTCTCCCCCGAGCCGGCGGTCGCGCTCTGCAGCGCGATGGCGAGGTTGAGCGACCCGCCCGAGGCGAGCACGTCGGGCACGCCGTCCTGGTCCATGTCGCCGAGCGCGGGGTTGGAGAAGAGCGGCAACATGGTGTTGGGCTGCTGCGCCGTCGTGAGCGGACCGAAGGCGCTCGACGGATCCAGGCCGTTCTGGGCGGTGTCTGTGCGCTGGGGCAGCAGGTTCGGCGGGTACGCGTTGAGCTTGGGCTGCGCGCCCGGATCGCCGGGGACGATGAGCGGCGGCGACGCGTTGCCGTGCACGACGGCGGCGGGCACGTTGCCCGACGGGGCCGGGAAGGTGCCGACGACGGGGGAGTTCGTCACGCCCTCCGCCACGAGCGGGAAGATGTTCAGCGACGTCATCGTGAGCGGCCAGTTCGTGAGGTAGGGGCTGGCGGCGTTGTTGCCTCGGCCGTCGATCGCGTAGACGGCGCCCGAGTTGCCGCCTTCGCCGATCGGCTGGTTGGAGCCCACCACGAGGTCGGGGATGCCGTCGCCGTTCAGGTCCGCCACGGCGGGCGTCGCGAACACGCGGTTCGGCGGAGGTGTGCTGCCGCCGAACTTGCCGTCGTAGACCACGGTGACGGGGAAGCCGCTGACGTCATCGCCGCTCTTGTCGAACACGTAAATGTTGCCGTCGAAGGCGGCCTGCACGATGTCGAGGTCGCCGTCTTTGTCCATGTCCTCGAGGACGGGCGCAGCGAAGGCGCCGCGCGCGATGCGGCTCTCCGTCGACATACACGGCTGCGGCGTCGGGTTCGAGGGATCGAGCGAGCAGGAGGGGACGCGCGGCAGGCGCTTCGGCCAGCCCTCCATCTCCGTGCCGTCGTCGCGGATCACGTTCACCGTGCCCGCGTAGGTGGTGAAGACGATCTCGTTCCGACCGTCGTTGTCGAGATCGCCGACGGCGGGCGCGCTGTTCGTGATCGACTCGCGGCCGAGGTCGGCGAGCTGCGTCGTGGCGTAGGCGGGCGCCGCGAGGTAGCTCGGCTCGCCCGGGTCGGTGGGGCTCTCGTTCAGCCCGTCCGCCTTCCGCGTGCGGAAGGGGAACCCAGGGGCGGCCTGCGGGCCGCTCGCGGTCACCTTGTAGACGTGCATGTCCCCGCCGGCGGAGCCGTAGACGAGATCGCGCACGCCATCACCGTCGATATCGGCGACCTTCGGGCTGCTCTCGAAGCTCGAGCCGGCGTAGATGGGGAAGCCTTTCACGAGGGTGTCGTCGGCGTGCACGTAATACGTTCGCCGAAGCTCGCCGCGCACGTCGCCGACGTCCCCGCCGTAGTGTGCGACGGCCGAGACGCGCACCGTGATCGTGTATTGGTTCTCCCCCATCTGGCTGTCGACGTCCCACTTCTCCTTGGGGATCGGCAGGCCCTCGAGGTTCCGGACGTCGAACGAGTAGAGCGGGCCGCCTGTGCCGATGACCGTCTCCGGCGGGATCTTCGTCTGCGAGGTGAGGACCTTGAACTCCCCGTCGAGCGGCTGCACGCCGGGCGCCCACTCGATCGTGTAGTCGAAGTCGAGCGCGCGCTTGGCGCTGATGGTGCCTTCGATGTCGACCGGGCCGGTGAGCTGGTCCTTGTAGAGGACGGTGAACCAGCGCGGGCTGACGATGTCGACCTCGGGCGGGATCTTGCCGTCGCGGACCATCTCCACCGCGCGGTTCGCGTTCACGCGGCCGTAGCCGAAGCGCTGGTCGAAGCCGGGCTGCGACCAGCGGTCGACCGCGTCGGGCTTCTGCGACTCGGGCACGTTGATGTCGTCCGCCGACATCATCATGAGCTGCTGCGCCTCCGCGGCGCTCAGGTCCGTGCCGAACTGGATGCCGGCCGAGAAGACAAGCCCGAGGATGCCGGATGTCTGGCCGGTGGCCTCGCTCGAGCAGCCCTTGCCGGAGGCGGACAGGAAGTTCTGCCCGCCGTAGTTCGAGCACGGGTGGTACTGCAGGAACGTCCTCGCATCGAGGACCGACTCGCCCGCGAACTGGATCGCGTGGACGGGGAGGTTGTGGTTGCTCACCGTCGGCATGTTGTGGTGGCGCGAGTTCTCGTCGGCCATCGACGCGATCATCAGCACCTTGTGGTCCCACGCGTAGTCGAGCGCGGCCTGCGTGAAGGCGTTGTTGTTGACCGTGCCGAGCGCGCTCTGGATGACGCGCGCGCCCATGTCGGTCGAATAGAGGATGCCCTGCGCGAAGTCGTTGACGTCGGTGATGAAGCTGTCACCCACGCGGATGTTGAGGAGGCGGCACTCGTTGCAGCCGCCCGCCTTGCCGATCCCGTTGTTCGCGCGGGAGGTCGAGTCGCGCGCCTCCCCGGTGCCGTGCCCGTAACGCGTGTCGTCGTACGGGTCGTTGTCGTCCTTCATGAAGTCCCAGCCGGAGATGTCGTCGACGTAGCCGTTGTTGTCGTCGTCCGTCCCGTCCGAGAAGTTGGCGATGAGGTCACCCGCGTCGAGCTTGCCGTTCCTGTTGCGGTCGCCGAGCGGGTGCATCTCGTCCGCCGGGGGCGTGAGCGTGGGCGTCTCCGCGTAGTCGGCGACACTGACGATACCGTCGCCGTTGCAGTCGAAGCCGGCGAGGAGGGCCGCGTCTTGTCCCGGGTAGAAGGTCGGGTTCAGCCCGTCGCAGGCCGAGCCGTCTGCGTGCTTGGGGCGGTGCTCGGCCTTCTGGAGCTCGCGGTGGTTGATGAAGGCCGCGTCGATGACGTCGTCTTCGTCCCATTTGATGCCGCTGTCGTGGACCGCGATGATGACGCGGGGGTCACCGAGGGTGACGCGCCAGGCCTGGTCGATCGACATGCCCGTCGCGGTCTCTTCGGGCCGGACGTTCGGGTTCGGCACCATGAACGAGTAGTAGTTCCACTGCCCGTCCGAGTCCTCGCTGTACGGGTAGCCGGGGTCGTTGGGCCAGTTGGCCGAGTCGGCCATGTCGGCCGTCGGGCCGGGCGGCCACGCGGCGCGCGCCTGGTGGACGACGAAGGGCGAGAGGACGACGGCGAGCGCGAGGGCAGTGCGCGGGACGAGCCCACGCCGCGACGGACGGCGGTTCATGAGAGCCTCGTGAAGGAGGGGTGACCGGAAGGAAACGCTCCCGGCAGACTAGCAAAGATGGGGGGCGAGGGTCAGTCGCTGGTGCACGTGCCGGTCGGGTTGCACGTGCCGTTCATCATGTCCCCGTCTTCGTCGCAGGGAGTGTTGTTCGCGTCGAAGGCGAGGCAGTCGTCGTTCATCTCGCTGCAGGAGTCGTCGCACGAGGGGCCGACGTTGTGGCCGGGGCAGGGGTTCCCCGTCCCGACGCAGGCGCCCATGTTGTTGCAGGCGTCGGTGTTCGTGCAGAAGAACCCGTCGTTGCAGCTCGACCCCATGGGGTCGTTGGCGGTGCAGGTGTCGTTGCCCTCGTTGCAGCTCTCGCTGCAGTCGTTGTCGCCGTCGCCGACATTGGCCAGGCACGGATCGCCCGAGTGGTTCGAGCAGTTGCCGTTGTTGCACGTGTCGGTGCCGTTGCAGAACGTGCTGTCGTTGCAGCTCGAGCCGTTCGGATCGTTGGCGGTGCAGGTGTCGTTGCCCTCGTTGCAGCTCTCGCTGCAGTCCGAGTCGTTGTCGCCCACGTTGGCTGCGCACGGATCGCCCGAGTGGTTCGAGCAGCTGCCGTTGTTGCAGGTGTCGGTGCCGTTGCAGAACGCGTTGTCGTTGCAACCGGAGCCGTTGGGGTCGTTCCCGCTGCAGTCGTCAGCGCCCTCGTTGCAGGTCTCGCTGCAGTCGCCGTCGCCGTCCGCGCCGGGGCACGGGTCGCCGGCGTGGACGCTGCAGCTACCCGAGCCGTCACACGTGTCCGTGCCGTTGCAGAACGTGGCGTCGTCGCAGGCAGTGCCCGCCGCGTCGTTGTTGCACGTGCCCTCCATGCCCGGGAGGTTGCAGGACTGGCAGCTCGGGCAGCTCGCGCTGCCGCAGCAGACGCCGTCGACGCAGTTGCCGCTCGTGCACTCGTTGCCGCCGCCGCAGGTGAGGCCGTCGTCTTTCTTGACGGTGCAGACGCCCGGGCCCGTGTCACACCACTGGGTGGCGGCGTCGCAGTTGCCGTCGATCGTGCAGGGGGCGCAGGTGGTGCCGTTGCAGAAGCCGCTCTGGCAGTCGTCGCCCATCAGGCAGCCCTGGTTGTTCATGCAGCCGGGGCAGTCGTCGCCGCCGCAGTCGATGTCGGTCTCGCCCTGGCCTGGATCTGCGACGCCGTTCTGGCAGTGCTCGGCGATGCAGACGTTGCCCATGCAGACCGGGGTCGGCTCCTGACAGTCCGCCGGGACGTTGCACTCCACGCAGTTGCCGATGCCGTCGCAGACCTTCGCGCCCATCGGACCGTCGTCGCACGAGACGCTGGTCGGCTCGACGAGGGTCGTGCACTGGCCGCTCGCGTCGCAGCCCGGTGTCGCGCAGTCGGTGTCGTCGCCGGGGCACAGGAGCGGGTCGCACTGACCGCCCTCGCCGCCCATCCCCGTCGAGGTCGACGAAGTGGTCGTGGTCGTGGTCGCGCCGCCTCCGCCGCCAGCGCCACCGCGGAACTGCTCGAAGTCCTGCAGACAGGCGCCGAGGAAGAGGAGCGAGGACGCGAAGGCGAAGGAAAGAGCCTGCCGAGCCATGATCGCCGAAGATACATGGTTTCGCGCCGGAAGATGTAACGATAGGCGAATCGAATGCAGGGCCCCGACCGTCTCCGCCTGCCTCGTGTCGACCGTGTCGCGGCGCGGCCCGAGCTCGACCGCGCGAGGGCCGCGCTGGGCGAACGGGTGGTCGTCGATCTCGTGCGCGCCGCGCTCGCGGAGGTGCGGCGTGCCGTCCTCGCCGGCGCGCGGGCGGAGCCCCCGGACGAGGCCGAGGTCGCGCGCGACGCCCACGAGCGCGCGGAGGCGATCCTCACGAGCCGCATGCGCCGGGTGATCAACGCGACGGGGGTGTTGCTCCACACGAACCTGGGCCGGGCGCCGCTCGGTGCGAAGGCGCGCGACGCCGTGGCGGAGCTCGCGAGCGGGTACTGCTCGCTCGAGCTCGATCTGTCGACCGGCAAGCGGGGCGGGCGGGCGCGCTTCGTCGAAGCGGCCCTCTGTGCCCTCACCGGGGCGGAGGCTGCCCTCGTCGTGAACAACTGCGCTGCCGCGGTCCTGCTGCTCCTCGCGGCGGTCGCGCGGGGACGGGAGGTGATCGTCTCGCGTGGCGAGCTCGTCGAGATCGGCGGCGGGTTTCGGGTGCCGGAGATCATGGCCGAGAGCGGGGCGACCCTCGTCGAGGTGGGGACCACGAACAAGACGCGCGCGCGCGACTACGAAAGAGCCCTCGACGCGCACCCCGCCGCCGCGGCGATCCTCCGCGTGCACCAGTCGAACTTCGTGCAAATGGGCTTCGTCGAACGGCCGGCGCTCGCGGAGCTGGCGGAGCTCTCGCGGTCGCGCGGGCTTCCGCTCCTGGAGGATCTCGGCGGCGGCGCCCTCGTGGACCTCTCGGCCGCGGGGCTCTCGGGCGAGCCGACTGTCGGCGCGTCCATCGCCGCGGGCGTGTCGGCGGTGACGTTCAGCGGCGACAAGGCGCTCGGCGGTCCGCAGGCCGGCGCGATCGTGGGCGGCGCAACGCTCGTCGAGGCCGCGAGGCGACACCCGCTCGCCCGCGCGGTTCGTCTGGGTCGTCTGCCGATGGCGGCGCTCGAGGCCACGCTCGCCGCCTACCTGGACGGCAGCGCCGGCAGAGGCGTGCCCGTGCTGGCGCTCGCCCACGCGACGTACGACGAGGTCCGGCGGCGCGCCGAGCGCTGGGCGGAGGTCTTGCGGGCCGCAGGCGCCACCGCGACCGTCGTCGACACGGAGGCCGAGCTCGGAGGAGGCGCTCTGCCGGGCCGAACGGTCCGTTCGGCTGCTCTTCGGGTGATGCCGGCCGAGGGCGGGGTGGAGGCCTTTGCGGCGCGGCTTCGTGACGGTCGGCCCGCCGTGATCGGCCGCGTCCAGGAGGGCGGCGTCCTGTTCGACGCTCGAACGGTGCTGGACGACGAAGACGAGCTCTTGCTGGGCCGCATCACCGGGAGCCTGCAGGGATGAGGGCCTTCGGCCCTCCCCACCGAGGATTTCCCCTGGGCGAAAGAGGGGGCTAGACTCGTGGCGTGCTTTCCCTGTCGTTGCTTCATCGGGGTCGCCTCGCTCGGGGGCTCATGCTCGTCGCTCTCGCCTCCGGGGCGGGCGGCGTGGCTTCGTGCAACCTGATCGTCGACGCGAGCTCGGACTCCTGCGAGTCCGACGAAGACTGCGTCAACCGACCGAACACCGCGTGCGACACCGAACAGAAGGTCTGCGTGTCCCTCGACGAGTGCCAGTCGAACAGCGAATGCTCCGGCGACGAGATCTGCCGGCCGTTTTCGCCGCGCGTCTGCGTCTCCACGAAGCAGGGCAATTGCCAGCAGCGCTACCCGGACGACGAGAAGATCTGGCGCAGCGACAAGGCCATGCTCATCGGGATCACGTCGCCCATCCTCCCCGGCTTGCCCGACGAGGCGACGGGTGTGAGCGTCGTGAACGGTGCCAAGCTCGCGGTCGATCAGTTCAACAAGGACAACGGAGTCGAGGGCGAGCGCCCGCTGGCGCTCATCATCTGCGACGACCAGGGTGAGCGCGGTCCCGCCGAAGAGAACGGCCGCACGCTCGCCGCCATCGGCGTGCAGTCCATCATTGGTCCCGCGTTCAGCGGGCAGACGGTGGACACGGCGAACGGCACGCCCGACGACACCGGAGCGGAGCGCCCCGGCACCGTCGACAACGACGTGCTCCTCATCTCGACCTCGGCCACGAGCCCGCTCGTCACGGGCATCGACGACGTGAGCCCCGGTTGCTTGAAGAGCTGCGGCAACGACGCCCAGTGCCAGGCGGCCTGCCCCGGTCTCGTCTGGCGCACGTCCCCGTCCGACGAGATCCAGGGCCGCGCGCTGTCGGCCTATTTCGCGAAGATGGAGAGCAGGATCGCCCTCCGCGGCGGCGTCTCGACCGCACGCCCCGAGCTCACTGTGGTGGTCCTGTACAAAAACGACCCCTACGGGGATCTCCTGAGCGAGGTCATCCGAACGACGCTCAAGGTCAACGGGCAGGACGCGACGCTGCAGCAGGGGAGCACGTTCTTCCGCCAGGTCTACGAGGACGCCGACCCGAACGTCGACGGCGTCCAGCCGCGCCAGCAGGACATCGACGACGCGCTCGCGAAGAACCCCGACGCGGTCTTCCTGATCGGCACCGGGGAGGTCGGGTCCTTCCTCGAGATGATCGAAGACGGCTGGACCGGCGCGGCGGAGGACCGACCGTTTTACTTCCTGGCCGACGGCGGTCTCTCGACGGCGACGTCGGTGGCGGCTGGACCGGCGCGGCACCGTGTTCGCGGCACGATCCCCGGAACCAAGAGCGCGAACTTCAACGCCTTCACCGGCGACTACCTGCAGAAGTTCCCCGCGGGCAGCGACGCGGGCGGCCCGAACGTGTTCGGCGCAGCAGGCGCGTACGACGCCGTCTTCCTCCTCGCGTATTCGTCGGTGGTCGCGGGTGACAAGCCGCTCACGTCCTGGCAGCTCGCGTCGGGCTTCGGTGCGCTCATCTCGGGGCAGCGCATCGACGTCGGCGCCACCGGCATCGGCCCCGCGAACGCTTCGCTCCAGCAGGGCGGGACGGTCGACTTCGTCGGCGCATCGGGTGAGCTCCAGTTCGACACCAAGACGGGCGAGGCGCCGTCCGAGATCCAGATCTGGTGCATCCCCCAGTCGCTCGCGGGCGGCGAGCCGTCGAACATCTATTACGACGGCGCGAACATCGTGAACGACGCGCTCGACCCCGGCGACGACGCCGCGGCTGCTTGCCCGTTCGAGTGAGCCCGCCGCCCCGGAGGGGGCGGGCGCCTCGTACGTCATCCGTCTGGCCGGCTCACTGCGGCGGCGCACAGAACCAGCCGCCCGCAGCGCCGGGGGTGGCCGGCGGCGCGATCGGCGTCGTCGACTCGTCGATGCTGAGCAGGTACGCGACGAGCGCGCCTTTCTCGGTCGGATCGTCGAGGAACGTCGCGTCCGGGCTGAGCGCGCGGTGGTGCTGCGCGAACATCTCGTCGAGCGCCTCCTCCAGCGTGCGCGCGTTCCCGGCGTGGAAGTACGGCGCGCCGACCGACAAGCCGAGGAGCGATGGGATGTTGTAGCCCTTGCCGTTGTCCGCATTGCCTTGCGCGACCGCGGTCATATTCGCCTTCAGCTCGAGCACGTTGACGTCGGGCGGGGAGACGCCGAACGTACCGACGTTGCGCAGGACGCATTGCAGCTGATCGTCCGCCGCAACGACCGCGTAGCGCATCACCTGGTTGGCCGGATCGCTCGACGGCAGGAGCGCCGCCGGGAACCCGTTTGCGACGAGCGCCGCCCCATCCCACGACGTCGTCTTCAAGGCCTCGTTCGTCGCGCCGCTTGGCGTGTAGAACCGGGTCGAGATCGTCCACTTCGCGCCGCCGTGGCAGCCCTGGCATTGGCCCTCACCGGTTCCCTCGAAGAGCGCCTTGCCGGCTGCGACCGAGGCCGCTGCCAGCCCCTTCGGCGCCCGCGGTGACCGCACGCGCTGGATATAGATCGCGACGTCCTCCCAGGTCTTCACCGCGCTGTCGTCCTCGAGCACCTGCGTCGCCGATCCGTTGAGCCCGAGCGCCCCCGAGGGCGGATAGGCCACGATATCGCCGAGGTTGATCTGGCTGTCGTCCGGGTGGACGAGCGCCCCCTTCGCGCCGTCGAGGTTGCGCGCGACCATCTCGAAGTCCGCGATCTCGTCGAACACCGCGGTCCAGTTGAAGATGCGCTGATCCGCCTTGTCGTTCGAGGCGAAGCTGCCGTCGAGGCTCGTGGACTGCCGCGGCCCGCGCCCGAAGTACCAGGTCACGTTGTCGCTGAGGCCCTCGAAGTGGCACACCTGGCAGGCACCCCACGCCTGGCCATTCAGCGACCACCGCCCCAGGCCCGAGTTGAACGCGTCCTTGCCGCGGAGGTAGGCCTGATCGACCGGGTCCACCGGCTGGTTGGCCGAGGGCACGATGCGCGGATCGGCCGCGGCGAGGCCCGCGATGGCCGGGCCGTCCTGGCCGAGATCGATCGCCGTGACGTTGCGCGACACGTCGTTCGCCACGAATGCAAACGCGTGGCCGTGGGCCGTCGCGATGCCCACCGGACCAAGGCCGAGCTCTGCGTCGGCGAGCGAGCCGTCGACGAGGTCGACGAACGCGTTGGTCGCGCCGGCGCCGACCTCGGTGAGGGCGCCGGTGCCGTCGAAGACGAGCCGGAAGACCGCGTCTGCGCCGTTGGCGGTCAAGAACGCGTCCCCTGAGACCGGCTCGAACGCGATGTCGTTGGCCAGGAGCGGGAATCTGCGCGACGGATCTGCGTCGTCGGGGGCGTTGATGTCGTAGTACGCGTCGAACGCCGTGGTGAGCGTGGCGACGTGGCTCGTGTCGGCCGCGAGGTCGATGGCGTGGACCATCGGGTGCGTCATCACCTGGGCAGCCGTCGGTCCGCGCGGCGACGCGCAGACGGAGGTCACGAACGCGGTCGAGCCCTTCATCGTGACGGACTGGAGCTGGTTCGCGAAGCACCCGGTGTCGGCGCCGCCCGCCATGAAGCCGGTGGTGGCGACCGGCTCGAGCTCGACCAGCTCGGCCGTCGTCTGGCCCAGCGGAACCTCGTAGAGCAGGCCTACCCAGTTGATGTCCGCGTTCGCGGCGTCGGGCTGAGCCTCGGGCGCGTTCCGCTGCCCGAAGAACTCGGTGATCACCACCGTCTCGTCGGTGTCGTCCTGATCGCCGTCGTTTGTGATCGCGATCGAGCGCGGGTGGGCGAGCGCCGGGCGAGCGGTGACCGACGCCCCGAGGAACCCCGAGTCGGCCAGCGTCTGGTTGAGATCGATTGTCGTCTCGATCGTCATCGAGCTGGTATCGACGACGCTCGTGGTCCCCTCGACCCAGTTGGCGACATAGACGCGACCGTTGTTGGGCGAGAGCGCGAGCCCGGTCGGCTCGGAGCCGACGTCCACCTCGCCGCCCTTGATGGGCGCGTTCGTGTCGAGATCCTGGATCTCGACGAGCTTCGCGTCGCGGCGGCTGACGACGTACCCCGTCTTGCTGCAGCCATCGATGGCGACCTGCCAGGGCTCCGCGCCGACGGGGATCTCGGCCACCTCGGTCATCGCCGGCAGCCCGTCCGCGTAGTCGACGCGCAGCACCGTCACCGTGCCCACGTCGCGGTTGGCGACAAGGATTGTGGAGTCGTCGGGCGACACGGCGATCGCCGCACCCCTCGTCTCCGCCGGCGCGGTCTGGAGGCAAGGCTCCGCTCCTCCTCCGCCCGAGCCGGTGGTGGACGTGGACGTCGAGCCGCTCGTGCTGCTCGCTTTCGTACTGGAGCTCGAAGTCGTCGCGGTCGCCGTCGTGCCGCCGCTGGTCGAGGTCCCTCCGCCTTGTCCTCCTCCGGATCCGGTTTCGTCGTCTCCACAGGCGACCGTGCACGCGAGCACGATCACCGCTGCCCAATGCGTCTTCGCGCCCCCGCCGGCGCGACATGTCGAAGTTGTCATGCTTGCGCCAACAGCATGGGCCGTTCCACGCGAGCAGCCGTGTTCCTCGGCGGACCGCGCCAGACGGTTGCGCAAGACCGGTACGCTCGACTCCGCATCGCGCGCGAATCGAGCAGAGCTCGCTCACTGACTCTCCGAGAAGGCATGCCTCCCGGCAGCGGCACTCCAGGACCGGTGCACGCGGCATGCCGCCCGCAAGTCAGGGTCTGTGCCGCCGTCGCGCGAGCATCTTCTGGAGCTGGCTTCGGTGGATGCCCGAGGCGCGCGCCGCGCGCGACACGTTGCCGTCGAATCGTTTCATCAGCCCCTCGAGGAACCGATCCTCGACCAGCCTCGCACAGCGCCCCATCTCCTCTTGAAGCTCGGTCTTCGTGAACGCGCCGAACGCCGGGCTCGGGACCGGCGCTGCCATCGCTCCGAACGTGTCCAGCATGTCTTCTTCTCCTTTCATTGGCGTCGAGCAGATCTTGCTCAATTCGCGCGAATATCAGCGCAAATGGCGTGAAATCAGCCACTTGCGAGTGGCGCTCGGACCTCGGCACGTCCCGTGCTAGCCAACGATCTTCGGCGGCGCTCGCCGGAGCGAGTGCGCAACCGAACGCTCTGACCGAGGCGCGGGGGAACGTGAAGCACGCACTTGTCATCGAAGACGATGCTCTGATCCGGGAGAACTTGATCGAGCTCCTCTCGGAGGAGGGCTTTCAAGCCCAGGGCGCCGAGAACGGGCGAGTCGGGCTCGAGGCGGCGCTGAAGTCGCCCCCCGCGCTCATCATCTGCGACGTGAGGATGCCCGACCTCGACGGTTTCGGCGTGCTCGAGGCCATCCGACAGAACCCGGCCACGCGCGCCGTGCCCTTCATCTTCCTCTCGGCCAAGGCCGATCGCGCCGACGTGCGCGCGGGGATGAACATGGGGGCGGATGACTACGTCACGAAGCCCTTCACCCGCGCCGAGCTGCTCGAGGCCATTCGTGCGCGCATCGTTCGTCAGGAGTCGCTCCGCTCTGCTCCGGAGATCCCCGTCGGGAAGCCGGACCCGCAGAGCGTCGTGATCGAGGACCCGGTCATGCAGGGGGTCTACGAGCTCGCGTCCAAGGCGGCGCAGGCCCTCATTTCGGTGCTCCTGCTGGGTGAGACCGGGGTCGGCAAGGAAGTGCTCGCCCAGAGCATCCACAAGCTCTCGCAACGACGCGGTGGCCCGTTCCTGGCGCTCAACTGCGCCGCGATCAGCGAGTCCCTGCTCGAGGGCGAGCTCTTCGGGAACGAGCGAGGCGCCTACACGGGCGCGAGCCAGTCCCGCGCGGGCCTCCTCGAGTCGGCGAACGGCGGCACCGTCTTTCTCGATGAGGTCGGCGATCTGCCCCTGTCCATCCAGGTCAAGCTGCTCCGTGTCCTCGAGGAGCGCCGGATCCTCCGGGTCGGCGGACGCACACCGGTTCCGATCGACGTCCGCTTCGTATCCGCGACGAACCGCGACCTGGAGGCCGACGTCCAGCGCGCCACGTTCCGTCAGGATCTCTATTACAGGCTGAATGGCATCAGCATCACCATTCCACCGCTTCGCGAACGCCGCCGCGAAATCATCCCCCTCGGTCTCCGATTCGTGGAGACCGCTGCCAGACAGCTTGGCCGCGCTGCACCGACCCTCACTGAAGAAGCGAGCGAGCTCCTCCTCCATTATCGGTGGCCAGGCAATATCCGCGAGCTCAAGAACGTCATCGGTCGCGCCGTCGTGCTGGCAGAGGGCATCATCACGCCGGAGCACCTGCCCGACTTCATTCGTAGGGCGACGGCGTCTCAGCCGCCGCCATCCGGTCGGCAGCCCGGCGTCGCGGACGCGGAGCCCGATTCCGGGGGGTTGCGCAGTGAGCTCGCTGCCATCGAGAAGCGTCGAATCGTCGAGGCGCTCGACAAGTGCCACGGCAATCAGACGGCCGCCGCCGAGCTCCTGGGTATGAGCCGGCGCACCCTGGTGAGTCGCCTCTCGGAGTACGACATCCCTCGTCCTCGGAAGCGTTGAAAGGGATCGATGCGGAGCTCCACGACGATCCTCGGCGGGTTGACGGTGGCCACTCTCTTCGCGTGCGAAGACCCGCGTGCGAGCGGGGACGACCTGAGCTTGCCGCCGCCCGGCATTGCGCCCGAGGCCGGGCGTGCGACGGTGGACGACCCCATCGTGCCGCTTCCGACGCATGTGGAGCTCGACAAACGCAGGGTCGCGCTCGGCGGCAAGCTCTTCCGTGACCCGATCCTCTCCCGGAACCGCGACCAGTCCTGTGTGGCCTGCCATCCGTTCGAGCGTGCGGGGGCCGACGGCGTCGCCAAGTCCCACCTCCCCGGGCAGGAGGAGATGGCGGTCAACACGCCCACGGTTTTCAACGCCGGCTTCAACTACAAGCTCCACTGGAACGGCAAGTGGGACTCGCTGGAAGCCCAGCTCGAGACCCCCATCACCAGCCCCCGCGCGATGAACACCACCTTCGAAGTGGTCGTAGAGCGTCTCGCCGAGTCCGAGGAGTACCGCCTCGCCTTCGCGGCCATCTACCCGGATGGGGTCACCGAGAAGAACTTCCGGGACGTAATGGCGACATACGTCCGCTCCCTCGTCACGCCTCGTTCGCGCTTCGACCGCTTCCTCTCGGGGGAGCTGGATGCGATCGACGATCGTGAGCGCAGGGGCTACGCGCTCTTCAAGAGCCACGGCTGTATCAGCTGTCACCAGGGCGTCAACGTGGGAGGCAACATGATGCAGCGCTTCGGCGCGCTGAAGGACTACTTCGCCGGTCGACGAGTCTCCGAGTCCGACCTCGGGCTCTTCCTCGTCACGAAGCGCGAGGAGGACAAACACGTGTTCCGGGTGGCGAGCCTGCGCAACGTCGCTCTGACCGCTCCTTATTTTCATGATGGCTCCGTCAATAGCTTGGAAGAGGCTGTTCGAATCATGAGCGAGTACCAGCTGGGCAGGTCGCTCACGGACGAACAAGTCGGGCTCATCGTGGCGTTCCTCGGCACGCTCACCGGGGAGACGGATGAGGTGGAGCCGTGAAGCGTTCGCTCGGGCTGCGCGCGCTCTGGATCTCCGGTGTCGTCGCCTTCGCTGCTCAATGGGTCTACGCCGAGCGCACGCGGGTCGACGGGCGGGAGCACGACCAGTATTTGCACGACGTCCGGAGCCTGCAGGCCCTCGACGCGCGCTTGAACGAGCAGGTCATGCAGTCCAGGCAGGCGCTCGTCACGCACTACGATGACCTGGCGCGAACGGTGACGCTGCTCCGAGAGGTCCACGCCCGGCTCGACGCGCCTCCGCGCTTCTTGCCGCCGGCTGACGCAGAGCAGGTGAAGGTCGCCGTGCTTGCGTCGGCTGATGCGCTCGCCGAGAAGGCTCGCCTGGTCGAGCGGTTCAAGAGCGAGAACGCCGTCCTCCGCAATTCGTCGCGGTTTTTTCCGGTCGCCGCGCAGGAGCTCCGGGACCGGCTCCGCTCGGACCGAGACGCAGCCCTGCTTGCCCCCGTCGTCAACGAGCTGCTGCTCGCCATCCTTCATTGTGTCCAGTTGCCGAGCGTGGAAGCGCGCGAGCGCGCCAGGTCGGCGATTGAAGCTCTCGAGAACGCTCCGCTCCCTGAGCCATTCGTCAGAGACGAGGGCGTGGTCCTCGTGCATGCAAGGACGCTGCTCGACCGCAGCCCGAAGGTCCTCGATCTCACGAATGCGGTGCTCGGTATGCGCACCGACGCGGCCGCTCAGGCGGTCGACGAGACCTACGCGCGCGGACTCGGAGCCGCGACGGCCAGCGCCAACCAGCGGAGCGGATTCATGTTCGCGACGCTCGTCACGGTCGTGGCGCTGATGGCGGCCGAGTTCGTGCAGAGATATCGGCGCGTCGCCAGGGTCGAGCGCGAGACCGCAGAGAAGCTCGCACTGGCGAACGAGGCGCTCCGCCGTGAAAAGGAGCGAGAGACGGAGCTGTCCGATCTCAAGACTCGTTTCGTCTCCATGACCTCGCACGAGTTCCGTACACCGCTCGCCGTCATTCTCTCTTCGGCCGAGCTCCTCGAGGCATATGGGGAGCGCTGGCCACCGACGAAGCGGAGCGACCACTACGCGCGAATCAAGACGTCCGTGGGGACGATGCGGGAGCTGCTCGATGCGGTCCTCGTCATCGGCAAGAGCGAGGCCGGCAAGCTCGAGTGCAAACCCGGCCCTCTGGACCTGGCCCGCTTCATTCGAGAGTCCGTCGAGGCGGTCGCCTCCACTTCGCTCCGTCACGAGCTCCGGATGGAGTTGGCCGAGCCGTTCCCTGAAGCTCGAATCGACGAAAAGCTGGCGGTCCATGTGCTCACCAATCTGCTGTCGAATGCGGTGAAGTACTCCCCGGCAGGGGGGGTCGTGAACGTCCGCGCGAAGGCGGCTGGGAGAGATCTTGTCCTCGAGGTCGCCGACCGCGGCATCGGCATTGCCGAGGAGGACCTGGCGCGGCTCTTCGAGAGCTTTCATCGTGGAAGGAACGTCGGCACCATCCCGGGCACGGGCCTCGGATTGGCGGTCGTGAAGCGCGCCGTCTCCGCCCATGGGGGCTCGATCGACGTGCGGTCCGAAGAAGGCGAAGGGACGACGTTCCTCGTTCGGCTTCCCGTCTTCGAGGAGGAGGGCGCTCAGCGTGAAGCCGAGCGCGTGCCCTCGACATCGGCCCGCGAGACGAGCGTGGTATAGACGAAGCCCTTTGCCTTGCAGTGCCCGCAGCTGATGGAGGCGCATTCGATCCAATAAATGCCGTCGAGGCCCGAACGCGCGGCCTCCGCGCGCATCAGCTCGATGCTGCGTGGGCTGTCGAGTGTCCTAGCCTCGAGCTCGCCGACGACCTTGAAAGGTCGGTCGGGCTTGGAATCGAGCAGAACGTCGACCGCTTCGGTCGGTCGAGGCGGGGTCGCGTGGGCCGCCGTTGCCGAATACGAGACGCGTGATGCGCCAGAGCAGCCCGTGGCTGCGGACCCGAGGATCAGGGCGAGGGCGAGCAGAGCTTTCATCGGTGTTCCCTTTGCGCGACGTGTTCGCGTCGTGGCCGGGACCATCGCAAGGGGAGTGCCAATGGTGAGGTGCGGGCATTTCGCTCGATCTCCCCGCGCCTCCGCGAGAGCTAGCTCGATTCGAGCGAAAGCTGCTCGAGTCGAGCAAGGGTCGCGCGAATCTGGGTGCGTGGGCGAGCGAGATCCGCAGTGCGGGCTCGCGACGAACCGTCAGAACGTGCCGCGAACGCCCGCCTGGCCCGGGCCGAGATAGAGCGCGGCGGCCGGCTCGGTCGCCTCGTCCGCGGGCTGGCCCTCTTCTTTTTTCGACGAGAGCGCCCAATCGATCGTGAAATACGTGGCGAGGCCCGCGGACACGATCGACACGCCGAGGAGCACGTCGCTCGCGATGGCGAGGCCGCGCGCCTTGGAGGCGGCGCTGTCGATGTCGTCGGTCGACGTGTTCGGCGTGCGCTTCTGCTCTTGCAGGTCGGAGTCGGCGCCGAGGGCGAGACCGCCGGTCACCGCGGTCCCGACAACAAACGCGCCGGTGAGGCTCCAGAAGACGATGGGCAGGACGGGCGCGGGCTCCTCGGGCGGAGGCGGAGGCCCGCCGCCCTCACCGCCGACGACGACTCCCCCAGCGCCGCCCTCGCCGCCGCCGCCGACGTTGATCACGGTCGTCGACGGTTGCAGCTCGATGACGACCTCACGGTTCTCCTGGCCGGCGATCTCTTCGGTCTTCGGGGTCGAACGGAAGCCACTTTTGGTTGCGTCGAATTTGCGCTTGCCCGAGCTGACGGTGATGGGACCGGGCAGGGGGCTCGTGCCGATCTTCACGTCGTCGACGAACACGTCGGCGCCGGGCTGGCTGACCTTGATTGTCACCGTCGCGACGCGGGCCTTGAGCTTCTCCACGTCGCGCTCCACCTCGCTCCGGCGCGTCTGCGGGATCCGCTTGCCGCCGTCGTCCAGGTACTGCGAGAGCGTCTTGAGCGCGTTCGCGTAGTCCTGCAGCTGAAAGTAGACCTGGCCGATGTTGTAGAGGACGTTGAAGTTCGGCACACACTCGTACGAGCGCTTGAACTCGATGAGCGCCGCCTGGAAGTCGCCCTCCTCGAAGAGATCGACGCCCTTCAAGTAGCGCGTCTTCGCGTCGTCCCGGCTGCAGGACGACGGCTGCGCCTCCGCCTCGGGCGCGGGGAGCGCAAACGGGATGGTGCCGCCGAGGGCGACGCAGACGAGGAAGCGGCAGAGCCTGGAGCGCTGCATGGGGCCTAGGCTAGCAGCGCGGCTCGGGCGAGGGGCAACTCCTCACAACGCTTGCCGGAGCTAGCCGTCGTAGCTCGTGTCGATGCAGCGGCCGCCCTTGCCCTTCTTCGCGCACTTCTTGTCGTCGGGCGGCGGCTTGCCCGTCGAGGGCGGGGTCACGACGGGGCCGGGGCCGTTCGACTTCTCGCGCGCGAGCTCCGGTGACCACTCGACCTTGGTCTGGTCGGGCTCGATCTTGTAGGTCTTCGAGGCGTAGCCGGCGGCGCTGACCTTGAGCTCGTGGCTCTTGCCGTCTTGCGGGATTGTGACGCTGGCCGAGCCGGGCTCGCCGACCTTCTCGCCGTCCAGGAAGATGTCCGCCGTGCTCGGCTTCGCCTTGACCTCGATCGCGACCTTGCCGGCCGCTGCGGAGGGGGCGGCCGAAGCGGCGGTGGTCTCGGGAGCCGGCTCTTTGGCCGCTCCCGTGGGCGGCGCCGCCGCGGTGGTCGGGGCGCTCGTTGGCTGCGTCGCAGAAGCCGCGGGACGTCCGAGGCTGAGGTAGACGATGGCGGCGAGGCCACCGGCGGCTGCCGCGACGCCGAGCGCGATGAGCGTGAGGCGGCTGTTGTTCGGCTGTGCGTTGGGATAGCCCAGCCCCGACTGCGGCCCCGAGCGCGAGACGCTCGCCCGCGCGATGGAGCCGGTCGTCACCGACGGGTTCGACTGGTGACCGTCCCCCGGGTAGCTCCCCGGCATCATGCTGTGAACCGAGGGCAAGCTCCCGCTCATGGGGCCCACGAGGCCCGAATTCGACGAGGGGGCAGCGGGGACCCCGCCCTGGAGCGCGGCGATTCCGTAGTGGCCGCTCCCGGTCATGGAGTGCGGGTTGGCGATGGCGTTGCCCATCGAGAAGCTGGGGTGCGACTGGCCCGGGTGCGACTGGCCCGGGTGCGACTGCCCTGGGTGCGACCCGCCGTGATGGGAGTGCGCCGAGGCGTTGGAGCCGTGGCCCAAGCTCGGGATGGATCCGCTCGCGTAGGCGGAGCGCAGCTCGCCCGTGAGGTGCGGAGGCTGCTCCACCATCGGCAGGCTCACCTGTTGGTAGAGCCCCGTCGCCATCGTCGCGGACTTGGCGAGCTGCTGCTCGATGATGGCCTTGAGCTTCTTTCGCTCCTCGTCGAACGCACCCGAGACGAGGCGGCCCACCTCACGCAGGGTGGAGCGCTCGCTGCCCGAATCCATCAGCTCTTCCAGCTCCTGCTGGAGCGCCTGGGCGCTCGGGTGCCGCTTGTCACGGTCCATCGCGATTGAGCGCATGATGATGGACTCGAGGTGGGACGAGATGTCCGGGCGCATCGAGCGAGGCGAGGGGATATCGCCGGCGAGGAGCTGATGGAGGATCTGCACCTCGTTCAGGCCCTTCCAGAGCCGGCGACCGACGGCCGCTTCCCACAACATCACGCCGACCGAGAAGACGTCCGCGCGGCGGTCGACGCGCTCGCCCTTCGCCTGCTCCGGCGCCATGTAGCCGACCTTGCCCTTGAGCATGCCGGTCCGCGTCTCGTGGGACGAGTTCATCGCCTTGGCGATGCCGAAGTCCACCACCTTCACCTGGCCGTCGTAGGTGACGAACACGTTGTGGGGCGTCACGTCGCGGTGGACGACCCCGAGCGCGCTGCCGTCGAAGTCCGCCAGCTCGTGGGCGTAGTGGAGGCCCTGCAGAACGTCGCTGAGGATGCGCAGGCTCATGCCGAGCGGCAGCCCGCGGTCCCGGCCGAGCCGGTGGAGGATGCGGCTGTAGGGTTGCCCCTCCAGGTACTCCATCGCGATGTAGTACCGGCCGCCGACCTCACCGACCTCGTTCGTCTGGACGACGTTGGGGTGGCTCAGGCGGGCCGAGAGCCGCGCCTCCTCGAGGAACATCGAGATGAAGTCGGGGTCCTCGGCCAGCTCCGCCTTGATGAGCTTGATGACGACCAGCTTGTTGAAGCCGGCCGGTCCGGCGACCACCGCGAGGTAGACCTCGGACATACCCCCGCGCCCAAGCTCGGCGATGAGCTTGAACTTGCCGAGCACGTTGCTGGCAGGCTGGCTGCTGTGGGTAAGAGGATCGGCTACGGACACGGGCCCCCTCGGTCGGTGCGCCGACGCGCATTCCTTCGGGTGTTCCCCAGCGTACCCGGAGGGCCTCGCCCTCGCAAGACACCCAGGGCTTTTCCCGAGGGGAGCGTTGGCCGTACCATGCGGCAGGGTACGTGAGCTCGTTTGCTCTCCAGACCGGCGCGGTCTTCGCTGACCGCTACGCCGTGGGCCGCTGCCTCAAGATCGGCGGGATGGGTGCGGTGTACGAGGTCACCGACCAGCGGACGAACGCGCCGCGTGCGCTCAAGGTCATGAACCCCGACTTCGTGGAGGATCCCGACCTGCGCGCGCGGTTCGAGCAGGAGGCACGGATCGTCGGCCAGGTGGAGAGCGATCACCTCGTCCGAACGTTCGACGCCGGCGTCGACCCGGCGTCGGGGACGCCTTTCCTCGTCATGGAGCTGCTCCGTGGAGAGGAGCTCGGCGCGATGGTCAAGCGCCGGGGCGGCCTGCCCGCCGACGAGGCGCTCCTCTATCTCTCCCAGGCGGCGCGCGCGATCGACAAGACCCACGCCGCCGGCATCGTCCACCGCGATCTGAAGCCCGAGAACCTCTTCGTCTCGAAGCGCGAGGACGGCACACCCTGCGTGAAGGTCCTCGACTTCGGGATCGCCAAGCTCGTCGACAAGGGCGGACAGAGCCGCCTCACGCGGGCCGCCGGGACGCCCATGTACATGGCGCCCGAGCAGATCCAGGGCAAAGCCGGCGTCGGCTATTCGGTGGATCTCTTCGCGATCGGGCAGATCGCCTACACGCTCCTCGTCGGTGAGCCCTACTGGCGCGAAGAGGCCAAGGCCCTCGACATGTTCCCCCTCTTCCAGACCATCCTGGGCGGCGCACAAGAACGGCCGACCGAGCGCGCGATGAGGCGAATGAACGTCACCTTGCCTCCCACGTTCGACGCGTTTTTTCAGCGCGCGACCGCCGCTTCGGCCGACGATCGGTTTCCGACGGCCGGAGCGCTGGTCTCGGCGCTCGCCGGCGCGCTCGGCCAGACCGCTTCGGGGCGCGCGTCGGCCGTCGACATCCCCGCCGTTCCCGCGCCCCCGCCGAGCCAGCCGGGCTCGGTGCCCGTGCTTCCGCCCCACTCCGTCAGCCCCGCCTCCATCTCGAGCCCCGGCCCGATCACCGGGGCGACGGCCCAGCCCGTGACGACCTCGAGCGGTCTGCCGCTCGGCCTCCGGAAGGGCGCAGGGCGTGGCAAGCTCGTCTTCGCGGCGGTCGCCACCGCCACGGTCATCCTCATCCCCGCCGCCGTTCTCATGACGAAAGCGTCATCTCCCCCGACCACGGCTTCCTCTTCCTCGTTGCGATCGAGCGAGCCCGAGCGGCCAGCCGCCGTCGCGCAGCCGCCGGTCACGTCTTCGGCCTTTGCCTCGCCCTCGGCCTCGCCGCCGGCGACGACCTCATCGACGGCGGTCGCGTCGGCGACGACGGCCGCCGCCGGTGTGCCGAGCGTGTCGAGCGCGCCGGTCAAGCCACCGGTCCCCAAGCCTGTCAGCAAGCGGACGATCTTCTGAACGTGTTCCAGGCTCGGAGCCCCGTTTCTCTCGGCTTGGTCGTGGCGCTCGCGGCGCTCTCCGCAGCCCCCGCGGCTCGCGCGCAGGGCAAGCCCGCTGACGAAGCCCGCCTGGCGGAGGCCTCCAAGCTCTTCGGTGAGGCAAACGCCGAGCTCGACGCCAAGCGCTTCGCGGAGGCGTGTCCGAAGCTCGAGCGGGTCGTCGCGCTCGTGCCGGAAGGCGTCGGAGCGAAGCTCGCCTTGGGCGAGTGTTACGAGGGCCTCGGCCGGCTCGCGAGCGCCGACGGCGTGTACGCAGCGGCCGAGGTGGCTGCGGCCGAGGCGAAGCAGCCGCATCGCGTGAACCAGGCGCGCGCGAAGCGCGAGGCCATCGCCCCCAGGCTGGCGTTCCTCGAGCTCCGGGCCCGAGGCTCCGTGCGTGGGCTCACCGTGACGATCGACAGACAGAAAGTGGAGAAGTGGCCTGCGGCGGTCGCCGTCGACGCCGGGCGCCACGTCGTGCGAGCGACCGCGCCCGACGCGATCCCCTTCGAGCGGCGCATCGACGTCACCGACGGCCAGCGGGTGGAGATCACGATCCCGGAGCCGACGCCGCTCTCGAGCGCAGGCCCGCCGGCCGAGCCAGAGCCGACCGGCTGGGGGCCACAGAAGATCGCGGGCACCGTTTTGGGTGGCGCCGGCCTCCTGTCCGCCATCGGCGGGTTCATCGCGGGCGGTGTCGCCCTCTCGAAGCGCGACGCGAGCAACGGCCCTGAGGGCGGCTGCAGCGACGAGACGAACCTCTGCGCGAAACGAGAGGGTGTCGAGCTCCGCGAATCGTCACGCCTCGCTGGGGACGTGAGCACGGCGCTCCTCGTAACTGGCGGCGTTTTCGCAGCCACCGGGCTCGTCGTGTTCCTCACGGCCCCGGACGAAGCGCCCCAGGCGTCCGTCGGGGTCTCGGCGACGGGGCTCTCGTTCCGGCTCGAGCTCTGAGGCCGAATCGGCGTCGTGTGGCGTGGTAGGCTCGGCCGTGTGAGAGGGTTCCGTGCGCTCGTCGTGAGCTCGTTCATCGGGTTGCCGACGCTCGCCGGCTGCACGCAGATCCTGGGCGTCGAAGAAGGCCGCTTCGACGGCACCGGCGGGGCGGGAGGCTCGACATCGAGCTCGACGAGCGCGGTGACCACCGGCGCTTTGCCGTGTGATCCGGTCGACTGTGACGACGACAACGCGTGCACGTCGGACACGTGTGTCGCGGGCACGTGTGAGCATGCGAACGCGCCGAGCGGAACCCCGTGTGGCAATGGCCTCACCTGCGACGCGGCCGGGGCCTGCGACGTGTGCACGGCCGCTCCGCAGTGTGGCACCGACACCGCCTGCGCGACCTACTCCTGCGTCGCGATGAAATGTGAGGTCGTGCTTCAGCCGATGGGTACTGCGGCCGGCAACCCCGTCGACGGCGATTGCCTGACGGACGTCTGCACCGGCAGCTCGCCCGTGCCCATGGCGGTGCCCGCGGACGACCCGCCGGACGACGAGCCCGCGTGTGCAATCACGGGTTGCACCGACATGGGCCAGCCGTTCCCGTTCCCGCGGCCCGGGCTGGTCGGCGATCCGTGCTTCGAGCAAGCGGTGGGGACCTGCGAGCGAAACGGCGAGTGCAGCGCGTGCCAAACGGCGGCGGACTGCGTGACCAGCGGCTACGGACCCCTGTGCTCCTCGACACAACACATCTGCGGGTGTGACTCCGACTCCGATTGCACCTCCCCGTTCGTGGGTGGGCCCAACTGTTCGGGGGCGCAATGCCGGTGCAGCTCGCCAGCCGATTGCGTCAACAGCATGCGTGGCAACGATTGCGTGGACCAGGCGTGCGGCTGTACCGGCACGAACGACTGCGCGAACGTCCCCGGCCGGCCGGTGTGCGGGCCCACGGGGGTCTGCATCCCGGTGCAGATCTAGCAGTCTGCTGAAAAAGGCGAGGTCATGCCGCTTGGTGGGGTTGTTCCCCCCCAACCCCCCCAACCCCCCTCACCTACGGTGATGGGGGAGCCTGACGACTCTGTCGTTCTCTCATCCGGCCTGGCTCTCGCCCGGAAGAGAGAGGCGAGCCGGGGCGCTCGCCATGCGGCCGCTCACGCGGCGAGCAAGCGCGCGATGCGGAGCAAGTTGTAGGCAGCGCCGACGAAGTAGCCGGCGAGCTGTGTTCGCTCGAGGCCGCGGAAGCGAGTTCTACGGAAGCCGCCGACGGCCTTCATCCAGCCGA